>Ga0302325_10029360_pt1 | contig 11361 bp, 9 predicted proteins | sample Palsa_T0_2_FD_201948 | JGI IMG/M metagenome (GOLD analysis project Ga0302325, IMG submission 201948) | Peat permafrost microbial communities from Stordalen Mire near Abisko, Sweden - Palsa_T0_2 | ecosystem: Environmental > Terrestrial > Soil > Palsa > Peat permafrost | place: Sweden: Abisko...
CGACATGGGAACCGAAGGCGCCGGCGCGGCCGACACCGCCGTGCGCAATGCGATTGACCAGGCCCTGGTTCCCGGGCCACGCCTGCGCATCAGTGGCAATGCGATCGATATTCTCGGCGGCCACGAGGACGCCATCGGCTATAATCCGGCGCAGCACGTACTGCCTAACGCCACCTGGGCCAATAACGCGGCCGAACTGGTCGCCGTGATCCGGGCGCAGTTCAAAGAGGGCGCCGACTTCATCAAGATCTACGAGACCGGCCGCGACGCCTTTCGCGACGGCCGCTTTTCAACGCCCTACCAATACACCGAAGCTGAGCTCCGCGCCGCGGTTGAAGAGGCTGCCCGCGTGGGCAAACATATCGCCGTTCACGCCACCGGTGAGCCGGGCACGCTATTCGCAGCCCGGGCCGGAGTCGTTTCCATCGATCATGCCGACCAACTCTCGGCCGAAACGATGAAGTTGATGCGCGACAAACAAATCTTCGCCGTGCCGACCTTCACGATCTCCGAATACTTTGCCAATCATGCCGCCTCGCCGGAGCAGGCCGCGCGGCAGCACCAGATGCTCGAGCTCCACGCCCACGAGTTTCGCGCGCAACTCGCGGCCGGCGTACCCATGGCCGTCGGTTCCGATGTCGGCCCGTTTCCCCACGGCACGCAGGCTCGCGAGTTCGTTCTCATGGTTGAATACGGCATGCAGCCTCTGGCCGCGCTGCAGGCCGGCACTCTCAACGGCGCCAAACTGCTGGGCTGGCAGGACCGCATCGGCGCCCTTAAGCCTAGTTACTTTGCCGATATTGTCGCCGTACCCGGCGACCCCCTGCAGGATATCGCCGTGGTGCAGAAAGTATCGTTCGTGATGAAGGGCGGCGTGGTTTACCGGCGTGATTAGAGCGCTAGGGCGCCAGGGTGAAATTCACGTTGATGTTGGTTACCACCTCGACCGGATCCCCGTTCAGCAGCGTGGTAGAGTATTGCCACGTGCGTACTGCATCGAGCGAAGCGGCAGCCAGCAGCGGGTCGCCACTGAGAACCATAAGGTTCTCGACCTTGCCGTCCTTTCCAATAGTAGCTTCCAACACGACGGTGCCCTGGATTGCCTTGCTCTTGGCCTCGGGTGGATAGACCGGATGGGTTTGGACCAGCAGCTTGGTCTGCTGGACGTTGCCGCCAACGCGAATCTTCTTCGGCTCCGCGCCTTGCGCCGCTTGCACCCGCTCATCGGGCGTGCCGGCCGGCGCAATCGAGATCTCCAACTGGTTCGATCGATCCGGGCTTACGGAAACCTGCAAATCGTCGTCATATGCGCGTACGTTCTCGACCAGGGATTGCAAGCCGGCGGAATCGATAGTGTCCCCGGTATGTACTGGCAGACGCTGCAAGAGGTCTTCGCGAGCCGGGGCCGAGAGATTTCGTACGTCGATGCTCTTCACCGTAAACCGGCCGCCCGCCGGCAGCGCAAGCTTGGGGGCCTGCGCATTTCCATCTTTCGGTAGCTTGAATTCCAGCGTCGTCTGCGTGGTGGCCGGCAAGGTCATGGCCTTCGGCGAATAGTGCCATTGCAGCACGGCCGTGAGTGCCGCACCGCGTAACTCCCGCGGGCCGCTGAGCACGTGGGCATCGGAAACATGGCCGTCGGCGTCGATCTGCAACTCGAGCACCACGGCGCCTTCAATGTGTTTCTCGCGCGCCTCGCGCGGATACTGCGGTGGAACGCCGTGGAGCAGGCTCGCATCCACCTGTTCCTGGGGAACGGGCGCCGCCTCGAGCGGAAATGTACGGAGCGCGAGCCAGCCTGCCGCGAGCAGCAAACCACAACTTGCGGCGCAGAAAGAAACGATTCGGCGTTTTGACATGGTAATCTCCTTTAACAGTAGTGCCACCCGTTTTTTCAAGTGGCGTCTGCGCAAGAACAGGGTCGCAGGTATCAGATCGGGCGAGGGCTGGTCTCCGGCGATGGCCAGCAGCGCATTCAAATACTGCGCGCGATTTTTGGTGAACTCCACCACCGCGCCATCCACAGCCTGCTCACGCGCCAGTTGGATCTGACCGATCAGCCACCACACGGCCGGGTGGAACCAAAGCGCCGCACGGATCGATTCTTCCGCCAAGGCGGCGATCCAATCGTGACGCCGTACATGCAGCAGTTCGTGGCATGCGATGGCTTCCTGAATATCCGGCGGCAGCGCGGCGAATCTGGCGGGCAGCACCACCACCGGCCGCCAAAACCCGAACGTCACCGGACTCTGTATGGATTCCGACACGAGGAACTCCGCGGCAGCAATCCTGGCGCGCAGACGATGCAGACCCGCGGGCAGCGGCTCGAAGGGCCGCGAGGTGCGTCGGCGGCGGCGCAATGTGCCGAGCCCTGCCACCAGCCACATCGCCCTCAGGGCCACACCGGACCCGAGCGCCATCAGCAACACCTCGCGCCACGGAACTGCTCGCGGTGCAGGGTGCCGTGTATGCGCCGGCCGTGCGGCAGCGGTAGCGAAATCCACTCGCGAATCCGGCGCACTTTGCCACGGCTCCGCGATGGGAAGCAACAGGCAAATCGCCAGCAGGGCCTGCGAATACGCCAGCCGGACGCGCGGCGCGCGCAGCCGGAACGCCCACATTGCCAGGCTTCCGGCGGCAATGAGAACCATAACCTGCGCGCTCCAGGAAACCAGATTGTGGAGCCAGAGAGCGGAGCTCATGAGCGCTCTCCAATCAGGCGCCGGATCTCTTCGATCTCGACTTCACTCAAGCCCTGGTCCTCGATCAAATGCACCAGCAGCGGCTCCGCCGACCCGTTAAAAACACGGTTGACAAAGTCCCGCACCATGTTCGCGATCACTTGGTTCTTCGGCTGAGCAGGCCGGTAAACGTAAGCGCGATCTACTTGTTTGCGGCGAAGATATCCCTTTTGTTCCAGGATCTTCATCATAGTCATGACCGTGGTATAAGCCACTTTGCGCCGCTCCAGCAACGCTTCGTAGACATCGCGCACCGTGGAAGTCTGGCGCCCCCAGACGATCTTCATGATTTCCAGTTCCTGATCGGTGAGAGACTTGCTCGGCGGTCGCATACTAAGAAATTAGTACTATCGAACGCTGATGTCAAGAGCAAAGTGGATTTTTCTTTAGGTCTACCTGGCGATCCCTACTTGGCGATCCCCACCTGGCTGAGCAGCCAGGCATACTCAAATGCCTGATCCTTCAGGCGATCGTACCGGCCCGACGCTCCCCCATGCCCCGCGGGGTCCATCTTAATTTTGAGCAGCAGTGGATTGCTATCGCTCTTGAGCGCGCGCAGGCGGGCCACGTATTTAGCGGGCTCCCAGTACATCACCTGGCTATCGTTCAGGCTGGTTGTTACCAGAATAGCCGGATACGCCCGTTGCTCCAGATTGTCGTAGGGGCTGTAGGTCTTCATGTAGTCGTATGCCGCTTGCTCGTTGGGATTGCCCCACTCCAGGTATTCGCCGACCGTCAGCGGCAGCGACGCATCCATCATGGTGTTCATCACGTCCACGAAAGGTACGGCGGCGTGCACGGCGTGGAAAAGATCCGGCCGCATGTTCACCACCGCGCCCATCAGAAGGCCGCCGGCGCTGCCGCCTTCGATCACCAGGCGTTCCTTCGACGTCCATTTCTCCTGGATCAGGTATTCGGCGCTATCGATGAAGTCGAAGAACGTGTTCTTCTTCTTCATCAGCATGCCGTCCTCGCGCCACTGCTCGCCCATTTCGTTGCCGCCCCGTATGTGCGCAACCGCATAGGCCATCCCGCGGTCGAGCAGGCTCAGACGCGAGCTCGAGAATGTCGCCGGCGTCGCGAAACCGTAGGAGCCATAGCCATAAAGCAGCAGCGGACCTTTGCCATTGCGCTCGAAACCCTTCTTGTAGACGATCGACAGCGGGACCTTCACACCATCCCGCGCGGTCGCCCACAGCCTTTCCGAGACATACTGCGCCGGATCGTAACCACCCAGAACTTCCTGCCGCTTCAATAGCGTGGAAGTTGCGTTCACCGTGTCGTAGTCCAAAACGCTGGGCGGCGTGAGGAAGCTTTGGTAATTGTAACGATAGGTGGTCGAGTCGTAGTCCGGTGTTCCGCCAGGGGACGCCGCATACACAGGCTCGGGAAACTGCACAGCCTTCCAAAGGCCTGTCTTGAAATCATGGACAATGATCCGGTTCACCGCGTGGCGCTTCTCCACCAGAACCGCGAATGTCTTGAACAGATCCATGCTTTCGAGCACCCCATCGGACTGCACGGGGAAAAAGATCTTCCAGTTCTGTGGACCGGGATCACTCTCCGGAGCCGATACCATCTGGAAATTTTTGGCGTTCTTGTCGGTCAGGAAGAAAAAACGACCTTCGTGATGATCCGGGTAGTAGCGGTGCTTCTTCTCGCGCGGCAAAAAGGCCACAAAGTTTCCCTGTGGCTGGTCGGCTCGCAGGTACCGGAATTCGGTCGTGTCCTTTGCGCTGATGCCCAGGAAGATGTATTTCTTATCACGCGTTTTCTCCAGGCGTATATCGTAAAGCTCATCCTTCTCTTCGTAGATCGGGTCAAACGCGTTGGTCCCGAGTACGTGCCGCCACAGCTTATCGGAGCGCTTGGTCACGCTATCTTCCGTGACTACGAACAGCGTCTTGTTGTCGCCGGCCCATGCCAGAGAGGTGACCCGTTCGGTCGAGTCCGGCAGCCCCGCACCCGTGCGCAGATCTTTCACCCGCAAGGCGTACTGCCGAAATCCCGTATAGTCGATGGTGTAGGCCAGCAGGTTCTGGTCGTCGCTGACCACGAAGTTCCCCAATCCGACGAACTTGTGCTGCTTGGCGAGTTCGTTCAAATCCAGCAGAATCTCCTCAGCCGCGTCCATGCTGCCCTTGCGCCTGCATTGAATCGGATATTGCTTGCCTTCTTCCGTCCGTGAGTAGTACAGATAGTTACCGCGGCGGGCGGGCACGCTAAGATCGGTCTGCTTGATGCGGCCCAGCATCTCCTGGTACAAGGCATCCTGAAATGGCTTCAGGTCCCTGGTCATTGCCTCGGTGTAGGCGTTCTCCGCCTCCAGGTAGTGGATCACCGCGGGATTCGACTTCTCGCGCAGCCAATAGTAGTTGTCAATGACGGTGGCGCCGTGCCGCGTCTCGCGGTGTTCATTCTGAGGCGCAATCGGAGGAACTGGCGCGGTCTGAACCTGAGCGAGCAGGGCAGTCGTCAGAATCATTGCAAGCGTGGCAAAAGCGGCGGGCGTACTCATCAGTTTGCTCCAGACAGCGATTCTGCACTATTTCGCTGTCTGGAAGCAAACTACATCGTGGGATTCGCGCGTCATCGACTGGTCCGCACCGCCGCGCCTGCCATCTCCCGCTCAGGCGCTACGAACCGCCGCACCGCCCTGCCTATCTCCGGCGGCATGTCGAACCGGTCGATCTCGGTCAAATCGCCGGCCGCGTACTTCACCTGTTCGCCATCCATCGTAATGGCGAGAAACAAGCGCCGCGTCACCTCTCCGAACAATCCTCGCGGCTCCGTCTTCTCCGCCTGAAAAGTCAGGGCTTTCAGCTGTCCCTCGTTCTCCGCCAGACTTCTCTCGTAAGCCATGGCCACTTCGGTTGCCATCCGTTTCTCGTAATCCGTTTCCATCCGCCGGACGCGGTCCCGCCAGGAAAACTCCTGGTAAACCAGCGCGGCGATAGCCAATAGCAGCGCTATTTCCATGGGCGTCATCGATGCGGGCTCCTTCACCCGCGCTTGGCCTTCATCTCCGCCAGCATCTTCTCGATCTGGTCCTGCTTCTCGAGCGTGACCAGTTGGTCTTCCACGTCATCCCGCAGCAAGTCCGCCTTGGCCTGGCTGAACGCCTCCCTCTGCCGGACTTTATCCTTCATGCGGTCGAACGTGTCGGCCGTGGATTGGCTCCCGCTCGCCGACTGCGCATCGTTGGCCTTGCCGGCGGAACGCGCGCGGCGATGCTGCGCGATCAGTACGTCTTTCTTGGCCTGCGCTTCGGCCAGCTTCTGCGCCAGTTTCTGCAAGGCGGCCTTCAGGTTCTCCACCTGCGCCTTCTGATCGGATACCTGCTGCGCAAAGCTGGCTGCCATCTGGCGATAGCTCACCGAACGCTCGAGCGCCACGCGCGCCAGATCGTCCTGTTTCTTGTCCACGGCCATCTCTGCTTTACGCACCCACTCGGCCGTCTGCTGCTCGGTTTCGCGATGCTTCTTGTCCAGCACGTGTTGATCGGCGATGGCGATGGCGACCTGTGTCTTGACTTGCAACAGTTGATTCTGCATATCCAGAATCACCTGCTTGATCATCTTTTCCGGATCTTCCGCTTTATCGATGAGGTCGTTCAGATTCGCGCGAATCAGTGTGGATACTCTTTCCAGTAGTGCCATAATATTTCCCCTTTCGCTTACTTGCTTATCTAACTTGCCGCCCCTTTCCCATTCCCATCGGACGGCGGACGCTTCTCCCCAATCTGCTTGACCTTGGAGAACAGCTCGGACATCTTCATTCCGGAGAGGCTTTCAAACAGCGCGGGAATCTGCGCGGCCATGCTGGCCATGTCTCCGGTGATCTTGTTCATGCCGGCCGTGTGGCCGTCGCCGGTCGAGACGATGGTGATCTTGTCCACATTGGCCAGCGGCGCAGCCAGCGCCCGCACGATCTCGGGCAAGCTGTTAATAAGCTTGTCCACGACCGCGGCCTGGTTGTATTCCTGGTAAGCCTCGGCTTTTACGTTCATAGCCCGTGCCTCGGCGTCGCCCTTCTTGAAGATGATCTCGGCTTCGGCTTCGCCCTGCGTGCGTATGGCGGAGGCGTGGCCTTCGGCTTCCATCACCAGTTTCGCTTTCTCGGCCTCGGCCAGCGTTTCAATACGCCGGCGCTCGACTTCCGCCGGCTTCAGCACGGTGGCTACCAGTTCGCGTTCGCGGCGCTGAATTTCGGCGTCCTGTACGGCGATTTCGTGCTCTTTTTGTACCTGCTGAATCTTCACCTGCTCAGCCATCAACTGCTGCTGCATGATGTTGGTCTGTATGTCGTAAGCCTTGTCGGCGGAGGCCTGTTGCTTCTTGATGGTCTCGTTGTAATTGGCCTTCTTGATCTCGAGGTCGCGCGTAGCCTCGGCCTGTTTGGCCTGCGAGAGCGTCTCGGCCAGGACCCGCTCCTGGTCCGCCTGGGCTCTGGCCACGGCTGCGGCACGGCTGGCCTCCGCGCGCTTAATGGCCGTATCGCGCTCGGCTTCGGCGGCGGCCACGTCGGCATCGCGCTTGATGCGCGCCACATCGGGCCGGCCCATGTTGCTGATGTATTCGTTCTTGTCGCGGACTTCCTTGATGGTGAACGAAATCACTTCCAGCCCCATCTTGTTCATGTCCTCGGCGCATGTGGAGCGCATCCGCTCGCCCACCATCTCCGGCTGCTTAACGATTTCCTCCACGGTAAGCTGGCCGATGATGCCGCGCAGGTGGCCTTCCATCACCAGACGGATCAGGCCCTCGCGCTCCGCCGGGGACTTGGTCAGAAACTGCTCCGCGGCAGTCTGGATCGACTCCGGGTCGGACTTCACCTTAATCTGCGCAACGGCCTCCACAGTCACCGCCACGCCCTGCCGCGTATAGAGATCCTGCTGGGGCGCAACGTCGAACGACATCAGCTCGAGCGACAGCAGACGGCAGTTCTCGAACATCGGGTAAATGACCGTGCCGCCGCCCTTCACAATGCGCGTGCCCCGGAACCCGTACACCACCAAAGCTTCGTGCGGACCCATCTTGCGATACAGCCGCGCCATCATCGAAATCAGCAATACGATCGCCAGCAACATCAGCAGGACGATCACCACCACTCCACTTTGCATTTGCATAACTCTCCTTTGTGAGCCGCGCGCTAGCTGCGCATTGCCGGCCCAGCCAAGTTCTCCTCCGTCCCCGCCAGATCCTCCCAGCGCCGGACATAAGCGATGCCTCTCTCGTAGCGCGTCACCACCACCTCGGCGCCCTTGGGGATGGCCATGCCATCCTCGCTGCGCGCGCCCGAAACGCGCCGTACGCCCTCCTGGGCGAAAATGATTTCCCCTGTGCCGCCCTGTCGAATGGGCAGGCTCAGCTTACCCAGCACGCCGATCATGTCGTAATCGGCCGGGTCGAGGTTCTCCTCTTTGGAGACCAGGAATTTCAAGAGGAACCAGGCCACCAGCGCCGCGCCGCCCAGTCCGCTTAGAGTCGCGATCCCCATCGCCGCCAGGAACCATAGCGAGTAATAATGCTCCAACAGGTAGCCGGTGCCGCCGAACCAGGCGAGAAACGCGGTGATCGTTCCGAAATTGAGCCAGGGCAGGCCTTGGGATGCGCCCTGCCCGCCCGAGGCCGGCCCGTGTGGCACGCCGTGAAAGTGCAGGTGCACGTGCGGCAGATGCAGACGCGAGATGCCCGAAACCAGCGACAACAGGCTGAGCCCGAATCCCAACAGAAAACAGATAAGATAAAAATCCGACCATGTCATGGTCATTGCGATCGCCTCCTTGACGGGGAAGCCTCGCTGGCCGGCGCCGCCGGAGCGGGCTTCAACACCTGCAACAAACGCTCGGCCAACCCCGGGTTATCCAGGATGGCGCCCAGCAACACCAGACACATGCGCGACGCATCATGGCGCGCCACACGCAGCAATGCCTGGCATAGCTCGGGGTCTTTGTGGAAACGTTCCGCGCCGTTGATCAGCCACTGGTCGAGCTTGTCCTCCCCTATTCCCACATCGGAAATCAACTCTTCCTGATAGCCCTCGGGATCGTCCACCAGGTAACCGGGATGCACCTTGAAAAACCTGGCCAGCAGCATGCGGCTGGCATTGGTCAGATGGGGCCGCGCGCCGCTTTCAATCTGCGAAAGATACGACTGGCTGATGGTCTTACCCAGCTCCTTGCGGAGCAGGCGAACCACTTCAAGCTGCGTCAGAGCCCCTTGGCGGCCGCGCAGGGCGCCTTCGATTTCCCGCAGATACCGGATTTTTTCGCCGAGCTTCATATTGCAGATCGTAATAACTATATAGCAATTTGCTATAACGTGTCAAGGAAAATATCTGCTTTGGTTTCATTTGGATAATTGTCTCGCTGGCGCCTTGCGTGGCCGCCGCAAGCCCAAGCTAACCTGTGCCCAGGTCAATCGTGCTAGATCTGAATTGGTGATGTTACTTGCTCGAACCGGACTTCCTGGGAGTTTGGGCGCCACTTCTATGGACGTTATGCGTACGAGCGGATGTCAGACTGGTGCGCAAAACTGATTCCCTACTCTGAGATGGCTTACTTCTTCTCCACTGGCACAATTGTCAGATCCTGAAAGTCGTAGCTGAAATCGGTCAACGGCGATACCGGTTTCATGGTCGCCTCTTTGATACCGCCCTCCGCATTCAGCGAGAACGTTACGAAAGCGTCCGCGCCGAGACTCCGGTCCCGCCACCGCACTTTGAAGGTGTCGTACTGCCAGTGCTCCAAGTCTCCCGTTAACGCGGGGGTATGGCTGAAACGCATCACCAGTTTGCCCTCTTGCAGAGCGATATTGATCGCTCCATACCAGGCATCCAGATAGGCTCCCGCATACTTTTCGAGCGGCAGGGCCGGTTTGGAATCCGCCGGCCGGGCTGCCGCCTGCTTCCTTTCCGTCTCGGCCGCATCCGCTTTCTGCTTCTCCATCAGTTCCGCGTGGACTTTCACCCAGTCATATTCGCCGGCGCCCATGTACCGGTCCAGAACGTGGAGAATGATGGAGAGGAAGAGGCCCGTCGCTTCCTGATTAGTCAAAACCACCACACCAAGCTTCATTTCCGGGATGAGCGCGACTTGTGACACATAACCGGGAAGTCCGCCCGTATGGCCCACGTATTTGCGGCCGCGATATTCCCGCAGCCCCCAGCCAAGACCGTATGCTGCGAAATTCGTACGCACAGGAGCGAGTGCCGGTGGAGGGTCCGAAACGGGCACTATCGTCTGCGGCGACCACATCTCCCTATTCCGGGCCTGGCTGAACAGGCGTTGCGTGGTCCCCCCAATTACTCCCCCATCCAATTGCGCCATGATCCATTTCGCCATGTCCGATACGCTTGAGTTGATCGCGCCTGCAGGGGCGGTGTTGTCGATACCTGTTAGCGGTATCGGCGTCAGCTTGCCTTCCACCAGCGAATGTGGCGTCGCAAAGTTAGTTCCGGGTAATAGCTCCGTTACCGAGGTATTGCTGTCGTTCATTCCCAGCGGCTTGAAAATACGCTCGCGAATCGTATCGCTCCACGGCTTACCGGTGACTGCCGGCACGATCTCGCCAGCAGCCATGTAGAGCAAATTATCGTAAGCGTACTTGCTACGAAAGCTGGATGCGGGCTTCATGTAGCGCAGCTTTTGAATGATTTGAGCGCTAGTGTAGTCGGACGGTGGAAAGAAGAGCAGGTCGCCCTCGCCGAGACCCATCCCGCTACGATGCGTGAGCAGGTCCCGGATGGTCATTTCATGGGTGACGTAGGGATCGTACATCTGGAACCCCGGCAGGCGCTCGACGACCCGATCGTCCCAGCCGATGCGGCCTTCGTCCACTAACATGGCGAGCGCCGCCGTGGTGAAGGCTTTGGTGTTTGATCCGATTCCAAACAGCGTGTGCTCGTCGACCTTGGCGGGCTCGCCGAGTTTACGCACGCCGTAACCCTTTGCGAGTACCACCTTGCCGTCTTTGACAACGGCCACCGCGACGCCCGGAACCTGAAATGTTGTCATCGCCTGCGAAATGTAATCGTCCAGACCGGCGAGAGGTTCAACCTGGGCAGCTGCGAGCGAACTCACCGCGAGCATCAGAGCGACTAGCCAAGGGGCCGGGGTCAGCGGCAGGTACTTCACCGGCACAGTGTATCATTGAACAACAGTAACCGGCTTTTCCAGACAGTATTGGTTCAGAAGTTCCAGCGCTATACCGCACTGCCCGAGATAATAAGTCGCCTTTGTGCGACCGCTTTCGGGGAAGATTGGCGCAAGCTGGAGTGCCTGGACGTGACCCAAAGCGGACCTGACGCGTCCGCGCAGTCCGCCGGGCGAGTCGCGATTAAGCGGGAACGTACGTCAACATAATCACGTCCTCGGCAACGAGATCGCTGGTCACAAGACGGAGCGGCGGCCGAGGGCCGGAGAAGAATGGCTTGCCGCGACCAAGTACGATGGGGTGGAGATAAAGTCGATACTCATCAATAAGACCAAGTTTGGTTAGGCTTCCTGCCAAGTCTGGTCCGGCAACTCCAATCTCCCCAACTGGCTGAGCCTTCAGCCCACGTATCACCGCCTCGATGTCATCCTCGACAAGTGTGGCGTTGGGTCCGACCGACTTCA
>Ga0302325_10029361_pt1 | contig 11361 bp, 8 predicted proteins | sample Palsa_T0_2_FD_201948 | JGI IMG/M metagenome (GOLD analysis project Ga0302325, IMG submission 201948) | Peat permafrost microbial communities from Stordalen Mire near Abisko, Sweden - Palsa_T0_2 | ecosystem: Environmental > Terrestrial > Soil > Palsa > Peat permafrost | place: Sweden: Abisko...
ATGCTGACCAGCCCGGCCATCGCCGGCAGCAACAACTCCAGCTGCGTCACCGAGTCGAAGACCGGCTCCTTGTCCTCCTGCAAATCTCGGTTATAGGCCAGCGGCTGCGCCTTGAGGGTCGCCAGCAGCCCGGCCAGATTTCCGATCATCCGGCCGGACTTGCCGCGAGCCAGCTCGGCGATGTCGGGATTCTTCTTCTGCGGCATGATGGAGCTGCCTGTCGACCACGAGTCGTGAAGGGTGACGTAGCCGAATTCTGTTGAGCTCCAGATGATGACGTCCTCGGCGAGGCGCGACATGTCGACACCGATCATGGCGAAGACGAACGCTGCCTCTGCGGCGAAATCCCGTGACGCGGTTGCGTCGATAGAGTTTTCAGCCGCTGCGGCGAAGCCGAGTTGTTCGGCGATCGCGTCGGGGTCCAGCCCCAGCGACGAGCCGGCCAGCGCCCCAGATCCATACGGCGATAACGCGGTACGTGCATCAAGATCGATGATCCGGTCCACGTCACGCAGTAGTGGGTGGGCATGTGCCAACAAGTGGTGGGCCAACAGGATCGGCTGAGCGGACTGCATGTGCGTCTTTCCCGGCATGATGGCGCTTGGGTGGGCGGCGGCCTGGGCAACCAGTGCGCCGACAAGCTCCAGCGCACCAGCGGCAACTCGCCGAAGCGCGTCCCGCAGCCACATCCGAAAAAGTGTGGCCACCTGGTCATTTCGCGAACGGCCAGCCCGCAGTCGACCACCCAGATCCGGCCCAACCCGGTCGATCAGCCCGCGCTCCAGCGCGGCGTGCACGTCCTCGTCGGTGACCAGCGGTCCGAAGCTCCCGTCGGCGACGTCTTCGGCCAGGCTGTCCAGACCGGCCAGCAGTCCGTCACGCTGATCTTCGGTGAGCAGTCCGGCGTTGAACAGTACGCGAGCGTGCGCCTTGGATGCGGTGACGTCGTAGGGCGCTAACACCCAGTCGAAGTGGGTGGATCTGCTCAGCGCCACCAGCGCATCGGACGGCCCGTCGGCGAACCGCCCGCCCCACAGCGAGCCTTCGTTGGTACTCACGTCTCGTCGGTGGCCAGATCCCGGCGGGCGGCAAGCTTGGACGACAGGCCGTGCACGTAGACGAAACCCTTCGACATCGACTGATCGAAAGTGTCGCCCTCGTCGTAGGTGGCCAGATTGAAGTCATATAGAGATTCCGCGCTGCGGCGTCCGTTCACTGCGATGTGACCGCCGTGCAAGACCATTCGGATTTCGCCTGACACGTGCTCTTGGGTCTTGGCCACAAACGTCTCCAGCGCCACCTTGAGCGGGGAGTACCAGAGGCCGTCGTAGACCAGTTCGGCCCAGCGCTGATCTGTCTGGCGCTTGAACCGGGCCAGCTCACGTTCCAGCGTGACGTGTTCGAGTTCGGTATGCGCGGTGATGAGAACCATCGCCCCGGGCGCTTCATAGATCTCGCGGCTCTTGATGCCCACCAACCGGTCTTCGACGACATCGAGCCGCCCGACGCCCTGCGCGCCGGCCCGGCGGTTCAGCTGCTCGATGGCCTGCAGCACCGACACCGGTTTGCCGTCGATCGACACCGGAGCACCCTTGTCGAAGCCGACGATCACCTCGTCGGGGGCGTTCCAGTTGACGGTGGGGTCTTCGGTGTAGTCGTAGACGTCCTTGGTGGGCGCATTCCACAGGTGTTCCAGGAAGCCGGTTTCCACCGCGCGGCCCCACACGTTCTGGTCGATCGAGAACGGCGAGCGCTTAGTGACGTTGATCGGGATGGCGTTCTCTTCAGCGAAAGCAATGGCCTTTTCGCGCGTCCACGCGTAGTCGCGTACCGGTGCCAATACCTCCAGATCCGGTGCCAGCGAGGCGAATCCGACTTCGAAACGGACTTGGTCGTTACCCTTTCCGGTACAGCCGTGTGCGACGATGCCGCCGCCGTGCTCGCGGGCCGCGGCGACCAGGTGCTTGACGATCAACGGCCGGCTGATCGCCGACACCAGCGGGTAGCGGTCCATGTAGAGTGCGTTGCTCATGATGGTGGGCAGGCAGTATCCCTCGGCGAATTCGTCGCGAGCGTCGACGACGACCGCTTCAACCGCGCCGCAGTCCAGCGCCCGCTGGCGGATCACCTCCATGTCTTCGCCGCCCTGGCCAAGGTCGATCGCGACCGCGACGACTTCCCGGCCGGTCTCCTTGCCGATCCAGCTGATCGCCACCGAGGTGTCCAAACCGCCGGAATACGCCAAGATGACGCGCTCGGACATGAACTGCTCTCCTTTGGTTGTGCGGTTAGGTGAGGTCTTGGATCTGAATTGCGAGTTCTGCGCCGGTCATCGGCTCGCGGGCCGCCACGAAGATGGTGTCATCTCCGGCGATGGTCCCGACGACGTATGGCAGTGCCGCCCGGTCGATGGCACTGGCCAGGTAGTCGGCCGCGCCGGGCGGGGTGCGTAGCACTGCGAGGTTTCCGGTCGAGTCAGTGGACACCAGCACTTCGCTCAGCAGCCTCGAGAGTCGTGCGGTACCACCGGATACCCCTCGCAGTGGGCTGCCGTCCTCGGGGACCACATAGACACCGACACCACCGTCGGCGCCACGCAACTTGACCGCGCCGAGTTCCTCGAGGTCGCGCGACAGCGTGGCCTGGGTGACCTCGACGCCGTCGGCGGCCAGCAACGCGGCCAGTTCGCTCTGGCTACGGACCTCTGCCGATGACAGGGTTGCCACGATGCGGGCTTGCCTGCCGGCGCGGGTGATTTCGGGCGTGGTCTTCGAACGCGTCATGCCGACCGCTCCAGCAGCCACACCAGCAGCGCCTTCTGAGCATGCAGCCGGTTCTCGGCCTCGTCCCATACCGCGCTGTGCGGACCGTCGATCACCTCGTCGGTGATCTCGTGACCGCGGTGCGCCGGAAGACAGTGCAGCACTATGACTTCCGAGTTGGCGTGGGCCAGCAGATCGGCGTTGAGCTGAAACGGCCGGAACGGCCGAACTCGGTCCAGCCCGTCGTCCTCCTGGCCCATCGATGTCCAGGTGTCGGTCACCAGCACGTCGGCGCCCGATGCGGCCGCCGTGGGATCCGCGGTAATGGTCACCGATGCTCCGGTATCGGCGGCGCGCCGCTCGGCGGCAGCGACCACCGAAGGTGCAGGCGCGAACCCGTCCGGGGAGGCGATCGTCACGTGTATACCGGCGGTGACGCCGCCGAGCATCAATGAATGCGCCATGTTGTTGGCGCCATCACCGAAGTAGGACATTCGCAGACCACGCAGCGATCCGGTGTGTTCGGCGATGGTCTGCAGATCGGCAAGCACCTGACAGGGATGGAATTCATCGGAGAGCGCGTTGACGATCGGCACCGTTGCCGTCGCGGCCATCGCGTTCAATCGCTGCTGGCCGAATGTTCGCCACACGATCGCATCGACATAGCGGGACAGCACCTTTGCGGTATCGCCCAGGGTTTCTTCCCGCCCCAGCTGGGTGCTGCGGCCGTCGACGACGACGGCATGCCCGCCGAGCTGGGCGATACCCACCTCAAACGAAAACCTCGTTCGCGTCGAGTTTTTCTCGAAGATGACCGCGACGCCGAGAGGCCCGTCAAGGGGTCGGCGGCTCAGCGGATCCTTCTTCAATTCGGCGGCCAGCGCGAGCACCTCAGCCTGTTCATCGGGCGTCAAGTCGTCGTCGCGCAGGAAGTGTCGGGTCATTGGCCCCCCTCGGCGTTATCCAGGATGCCCGGCAACGCGGCGACGAAGCTTGAGATCTGATGCTCGGTGATGATCAACGGCGGCGCCAGCCTGACCACGTTGGAGGTGGCCGCGTTGACCAGGAATCCCGCGGCGCGGGCGGCCGCCTCGACGTCCTTGGCGACCGGAGAAGTGAGTACCACCCCACACAACAGGCCACGACCGCGGACGAAGTCGATCAATGGGTGGCGAAGCGATTCCACGTTCTGGCGCAACGTCTTTCCGAGCACTCCGGCACGTCGAACCAGGTCTTCGCCGGCCAGCACCCGCAGCACCGCCAAAGCGGCCGCGGCGCAGATCGGGTTGCCGCCGAACGTGCTGCCGTGCAGTCCCGGAGTGAGCAACTTCGCGGCCGGGCCGACCGCCAGGCATGCGCCGATCGGCAGACCCCCACCGAGCCCTTTGGCGAGCGTCACCACATCGGGCGTGATGCCGTCGTGCTGGTGAGCGAAAAACGTTCCGGTGCGGCCCATCCCGGTCTGCACCTCATCGAGAACCAGCAGCGCGCCGTGACGCGCGGTGATGTCGCGGGCGGCGGCGAGGTAGCCATCGGGCGGCACCACGATGCCGCTCTCCCCCATGATCGGTTCCAGGAAGACCGCGGCGGTGTCGTCAGCGACCACCTCGGCCAGTGCGCCGGCGTCGCCGTACGGCACATGCGTGACGTCACCGGGCAGCGGTGCAAACGGCGCCCGCTTGCTCGGCTGTCCGGTCAGCGCGAGTGACCCCATTGTCCGGCCGTGGAAAGCTTCTTGCGCCGCAACCAGTTTCGTCCGACCGGTGAGACGGGAGAGTTTGAATGCCGCCTCGTTGGCCTCGGTACCGGAGTTGCAGAACATCACCCGGGCCTCTGCGTCGGCACCGAGCAGGCCGACCAGCGCCTCGGCCAGCGCAACACCGGGTTCGGCGGCATAGAGGTTGGAGGTGTGCCCCAGCGTCGACATCTGCTGCGTCACGGCGTCGATGACGGCGGGGTGCCCGTGCCCCAAAACGTTGACGGCGATACCGCCCAGCAGATCTAGGTAGGACTTGCCATCCACGTCGGTGACCACGGCACCGGCTCCGCTGGCCAGTGCCACCGGCGGGACGCCGTAGTTGTCCATCATCACCGCGGACCATCGCTGCTGCAGCTCATCTGTACGGGTCATGCGCTTACCACCTTGGTGCCACTGCCCTGGTCGGTGAACAGCTCGACCAGGACAGAATGCTCGACGCGGCCGTCGATGACGTGGGCGCTGGGCACGCCGGCACCCACCGCCCGCAGGCACGCCTCGACTTTGGGGATCATGCCGGTTTCCAGCGTCGGCAAGAGTTGCGCCAACGTGGTGGTGTCGATTTCGCTGGCCAGCGAATCCCGGTCCGGCCAGCGGGTGTAAAGACCCTCGACGTCGGTGAGCATCAGCAGCTTGTCGGCTCCCAGCGCCTCGGCCAATGCGCCCGCGGCGGTGTCGGCGTTGATGTTGTGTACCACGCCGTCGACATCGGGCGCCAGCGTCGATACCACCGGAATCCGGTTGGCGGCAATCAAATCCAACACGACGGCCGGGTTCACCCCGGCGATGTTGCCCACCAGGCCGATGTCGGTGTCGACACCGTCGACGCTGACGTTGCGCCGCACCGCGGTTAACAGATTCGCATCCTCACCGGTGACACCCACCGCGTACGGGCCGTGGGCGTTGATCAGGTTGACCAGCTCACGGCCGACCTGACCGAACAACACCATCCGCGCCACGTCGAGCACTTCGGGCGTGGTGACTCGAAATCCGCCCTTGAAGTCGCCGGCGATGCCGAGCCGCTTGAGCATGGCGCTGATCTGCGGTCCGCCGCCGTGCACCACCACCGGGTGAATCCCGCAGTTGCGCAGAAATGCCATGTCGGCGGCGAATTCGCGCCGCAGCGTGTCGTTGGTCATGGCGTTGCCGCCGTATTTGACCACCACGATTTTGCCGTGCAGTTGGGTCAGCCATGGCAAGGCCTCAGCCAGAACCTGGGCCTTGATGTGAGTAGACAGTGCAGCGGTCATGACCGCCGCCGACGATGCAGAGCGGAGCGATGAGGAGGAGGCGGCGTGTTCATGAGCTGTACGCCGAATTCTCCTCGACATAAGCATGCGACAAATCGGTGGTCCGGATGGCAGCGTGTGCAGCGCCGACCCCCAGATCGACAACGACGTCGATGTCAGTGGCCGACAGATCCACCTCGCGCGCGCCCAATGCGCCGGCGCCGTCGACGAAGACCGCTGAACCGTTGAACGACACGGTAATCCGCTCGGGGTCGAGTTGTACCGGCGCCATGCCGACAGCGGCGAGCACCCGGCCCCAGTTCGGGTCGGAGCCGAACAGCGCAGTCTTTACCAGGCTGTCCCGTGCGATCACGCGGGCCGCTGTGACGGCGTCGTCTTCGGTGGCAGCGCCGGTCACGCTGACGACGATGCGTTTGGTGACCCCTTCGGCATCCGCTTGCAGTTGGGCGCAGAGGTCGTCGCAGACCCGCAGCACGGCATCGTCGAGATCGCCTTGGCTGGGGGTGACTTCGCTTGCGCCCGAGGCCAATAGCAGCACGGTGTCGTTGGTGGAGCAGCTGCCGTCGATGTCGAGTCGGTCGAACGTCCGCGCGGTCGCCCGGCGCAGCGCGTCCTCGAGCGCGCCGGGCTCCGCGACCGCGTCGGTGGTGAGCACGCACAGCATGGTGGCCAACGACGGCGCGAGCATCCCCGCGCCTTTGGCCATTCCGCCAATCGTCCAGTTACCCGGGTGGTGCAGCGCAACCTGTTTGGGCACGGTGTCCGTCGTCATGATCGCCCGCGCGGCCTCGTCACCGCCGGTCAGTCCGCCGGCCATCTCCTGCACGACCTGACCGACACCGGCGAGCACTTTGTCCATCGGCAGCCGGTCGCCGATCAATCCGGTTGAGCAGACGGCGACTTCGATCGCACCGGTCTCGGTGCCCCACTCGGACAACGCGGCGGCGACCGCCTCGGCGGTGGCGTGGGTGTCTTGAAAGCCGCCCGGGCCGGTACAGGCGTTGGCACCGCCCGAGTTGAGGATCACCGCGCGCAGCCGGCCGGTGCTCAGCACTTGCCGGGTCCACAACACGGGTGCCGCTTTGACCTGGTTGCGGGTCAACACTCCGGCGGCCGCGTAATCGGGACCCTCGTTGAACACCAGCGCGAGATCCAATCCGCCGGATGCTTTGATGCCGGCGGCGATGCCGGCAGAGCGGAACCCGGCCGCGGCCGTGACGCCTTGTGCGCGCACCAGCGGCGCGATGTCAGTGTGGGTCATGGCGCCAACCCGACCACCGAAAGGCCCTCGGTCTCCGGCCAACCCAGCGCGAGGTTCATCGACTGCACTGCCGCGCCGCCGGTGCCCTTGACCAGATTGTCGATCGCGGCGATGGCGACGAACGTGGCGGCGTCCTCGTCCACCGCGACCGCGATGTGCGCGGCGTTGCTGCCGATCACCGCACCGGTGCGCGGCAGCTGCCCTTCGGGCAGAAGATGAATGAAAGGCTCGTCGTGGTAAGCCTTTTCATAGGCGGCCCGTAGCTGCGACAGCGGTGATTGGGTACGCGCGGTACAGGTGGCCAAGATGCCGCGTGAGGTTGGGATGAGCACCGGCGTGAATGACACGGTGACATCCCGATCGGTGACCTGCTTGAGCCCCTGAACGATCTCGGGAGTGTGCCGGTGAGCGCCCGCGATGCTGTAGGCCCGCGCCGAACCGATGACCTCCGAACCGAGCAGGTCGGTTTTCGCGGCGCGGCCGGCGCCGGAGGTGCCACTGACCGCGACGACGGTCACGGCGGGATCAATGAGGTCGGCCGCCACCGCGGGAAGCAGCGCCAACAGTGCAGCGGTCGGGTAGCAGCCCGGCACGGCGATGCGCCGGGCATCGCGCAGCGCCTCGCGACCGCCCGGGAGCTCCGGCAGCCCATAGGGCCAATGACCGGCGTGCGGAGCGCCGTAGAACCGGTCCCACGCGCCCGCGTCGACGAGACGGAAATCCGCTCCGCAGTCGACCACCAGCGTCTGCGGGCTGAGTTGTTGCGCCAAGACCGCCGAGTGCCCGTGCGGAAGCGCGAGGAACACCACGTCATGGTCGGCCAGCACGTCGACCTCGGTGGGCTCGAGCACTCGCTGAGCCAACGGCACGAGGTGTGGGTGATGGTCGGCGAGCGCGCTGCCGGCGCTGGCGGCCGCGGTCACCGCGCCGATCGTCAGCCGTCCGTCGTGGTAGGCCGGGTGCCCGAGCAGCAGCCGTAGGATCTCGCCGCCCGCGTAGCCGCTGGCGCCGGCCACCGCCGCCCGTATGCCCTGCGTCATGACGCCCATCCTTGCATGACTATGCAAACCGATGCAAACTCATTCTCTGGATGGCGAGCAGTGCCCGTCAGGCGCGCAGCGTCGCTCCCACCCGCTCTGCGGCACACCGCACAGCCGCATCCCGCGCGGCGCTGGCCTCGTCCTCGGTGAGGGTGCGATCGGCCGCGCGGAACCGCAGCGCGAAGGTCAGCGACTTGCGATCCTCACCCAGTTGCGGGCCCGTGTACACGTCGAAGAGCCGGACGTCCTCGAGCAGTTCCCCCGCGCCGTCGCGGACCGCGTCCTGCACCGTCTGCGCGGCAACGTCGACGTCAACCACCAGGCTGACGTCCTGGAATACCGCGGGAAACGGCGAAACCCGCGGTGCCGGCAACACCGTCAGAATGGGAATGGCGTCGAGGTCCAGCTCGATCGCGCAGGTGCCCTTCGGCAGTCCGGCGCGTTCGATGACCGCCGGGTGCAGTTGTCCGGCATGGCCCACGACCGTCTCACCGACGAGCACTTCTGCGCAGCGGCCCGGATGCCACGGCAGATACTGGGCGGCCCACAGCCCCAGGTCAATCCCGCTGGCCGCGGCGATGAGCCGGACCGCGTCGAACGCATCGGCCGCGTCCGCGCGCCGGCCGTCGCCCCACGGGCCACGTGGCTCTCTCAGCCCGGTCAATACCGCGGCGACGTGCTGGGGTTGCCGCGGCAGCGAGGCGTCGAGCTGAGAAATCTCCTGGTCGGTGGGACGCCGGTCCACCGGGATCAGCCCGACGCTCTTCGTGTGCGCGGTCGGCTGCACCACCTGCGCGATTGCGAACAACGCGACGTCGACGATGCCGCGAGACACGTTGCGGGCCAATGCCTCCAACAACCCGGGCAGCAGCGTGGTGGCCAGATGGGGCCGATCGGCCTCCAACGGGTTGAGCACCTGCGTGGTGTTGCGCCGCACATCGTCGGCGGGCAACCCCCAGGCGTCGAAGACCCCTGCGGGCAGGAACGGCGTCGGCAGCACCTCGACGTAGCCAGCCAGCGCCAGCGACTTGCCGATCGCACGACAGCGTCGCTGCGTGGCGGACAGCCCCCGACCGGCCGGCGCCGGCGGCAGCACCGACGGGATGAGTTCCAGCCCTTCCAGCCGCAGCACTTCTTCGACCAAATCGGCCGGTTGCAGCAGATCGGGCCGCCAGCTTGGTGGCGTCACGGTCAGGCTATCGCCGGAATCGGTGACCACGGCGCCGATCTGGGTCAGCCGCCGGACCGTCGCGCCCGCGCGATAGCTCACCCCGGCCGTTCGGTCCGGCAGGTCGGTCGCAATCACGATCGGCGACTTAGCCCAATCAGCGACCGAATCGCCCACTGGCGGGTCGCCCCGCCAGTCGGTCAGCGTCGGCGACACCTGTCCGCCCGCGATCTCGGCCAGGAGGGTGGCGCAGCGATCCAGCGCCGCCACCGAGATGGCCGGGTCGACGTCGCGCTCGTAGCGTCGCGCCGCCTCGCTGGGCAGGCGCAGTCGGCGCGCGGTCCGCGACACGGCCGCCGGATCCCATACCGCGGCCTCCAGCAGCACGTCGGTGGAGTCGTCCCGCATCTCGGTGCTACCCGACCCCATCACCCCACCGATCGCCGCGGTCGCGACGTCGTCGACGATCAGCACGTCGGCCTCGTTGAGCCGGCGTTCGACGTCGTCGAGGGTAACCACGGTCTCGCCGGGCCGGGCGAACCGCACCGCCAGGCCGCCGGTGATCCGATTGAGGTCATGCGCGTGCATCGGGTGACCCAGTTCGAGCATCACGTAGTTCGTCGCATCGACGGCGGGCGAGATCGCCCGGATGCCGCACAGCAGCAATCGGCGCTGCAGCCACCACGGCGATACCGCGGCCGGGTCGACCCCAGTCACCGGGCGCAGCGCGAACCGCCGCACACCGGTCTCGGCATGCACTGTCAGCGGCCAGGCGTCACCCTCGCGCGGCAGCGCAGGCACGACATCGGTAGAGGCCGGGTCGACGAAGTCCAGGTCGTAGGCGCAGGCGATCTCACGGGCCAACCCGCGCACCGACATGCAGTAACCCCGGTCCGGGGTGATCGCCAGATCGAAGATCACGTCGTTGAGGCCGAGCACGTCGACCCCGTTCGCCCCGGGCTCAGCGGTCCCCGGCGGGAGTACCAGGATGCCGGAATGGTCTGCGGCCAAACCGAGTTCGGCCGAAGAGCAGATCATGCCGTCGGAGCTGCGGCCGTAGGTCTTGCGCGCGGTGATGTTGAACCCACCAGGCAGAGTCGTGCCGGGAAGCGCTACCACCACGATGTCGCCGGCGACGAAGTTGGTTGCCCCGCAGACTATTTCGCGTGGCTTATCTTCGCCTACGTCGACTTTGCAGGCGCGGATCGGCTTTTTGAACTCGGTGAGCTCGTCGATCTCGGTGACCCGGCCCACGGTGAGTGGTCCGTCGACGGGACCGAGGGAGATCACCTCTTCTACCTCGTGGCCGATGCGCACGAAGGCCTGCTCAAGGTCGTCGGCGGACACATCCCAGCCCGGTGCGCCGGCCGCTACGACTTCGCGCAACCAGCTGTAGGGGACGCGCATCAGGCACCCACCCCGAACGGCAACGAGAATCGAACGTCGCCTTCGACCATGTCCCGCATGTCGGGGATGCCGTTGCGGAACTGCAGCGTGCGTTCCAGACCCATGCCGAACGCGAAACCCGAATAATGGTCCGGGTCGATGCCCACCGCGCGAAGCACATTCGGGTTCACCATCCCGCAGCCGCCCCACTCCACCCAGCCGGCGCCGCCCTTCTTGTTCTCGAACCACACGTCGACTTCTGCCGACGGCTCGGTGAACGGGAAGAAGTGCGGACGAATACGGGTCCGCGCCTGCGGCCCGAACTCGGCCCGGGCGAACGCGTCGAGAGTTCCGCGCAGATTCGCCATCGACAAACCGCGATCCACCGCCAAACCCTCCACCTGGTGGAAGACCGGCGTATGCGTGGCGTCGAGCTCGTCGGTGCGAAATGTGCGACCGATCGAGATGACATAGACCGGTAGCTCACGTTCGAGCAGGGCACGCACTTGCACCGGCGACGTGTGGGTGCGCAGCAGCTGCCGCGAGCCGTCGGGGGCGATGTAGAAGGTGTCCTGCTCGCTGCGCGCCGGGTGGTCGGCCGGGAAGTTCAGTGCATCGAAGTTGAATTGCTCCGTCTCGACCTCGGGGCCCTCGGCCAGCTCCCATCCCATTGCGACGAAGGTGTCGGCGACATGTTCGGCCAGGATGGTGATCGGGTGCCGTGCTCCGGTCGGCCGG
>Ga0302325_10029362_pt1 | contig 11361 bp, 6 predicted proteins | sample Palsa_T0_2_FD_201948 | JGI IMG/M metagenome (GOLD analysis project Ga0302325, IMG submission 201948) | Peat permafrost microbial communities from Stordalen Mire near Abisko, Sweden - Palsa_T0_2 | ecosystem: Environmental > Terrestrial > Soil > Palsa > Peat permafrost | place: Sweden: Abisko...
CCCCGCCAGAAGAACACGCCGACGTCTTGGTGATCGGCGCCGGGCCGGCGGGAACGGCCGCCGCGATCGAGGCGGCGAAACTGGGCGCGCAGGTCGTGCTGATCGACGAGAACCCGGTCGATCCGCGGCTGATGGGGCTCGATACGCCGCTCTTCTTCGGTGGGCGGATGAGCGGCGCCGTGCGGCGGCGCGGTCGGCTGATCGAGAGCCTGATGGCGGCCAATCCCGCGATCGAGCAAGCGGCGGAACTCGGCGTCGACGTGCGGCTGGGCGTCACCGCCTGGGGCCTCTATGTGAATGGCCCAGCGCTGCGCGGTCTGCCGGCGCCGATGGTCGGCTTGGCCGACGAGGACCGTTCGTGGATGTGCGGCTTCGATCGCTTGATCCTGGCGACTGGCGCGCGGGACGTGGCGCTGGCCTTCCCCGGCTGGGACCAGCCGGGCGTGATGGGCGCGGCCGGCTTTCACGCGCTTCTGCAACACTACGACGCCTTCACCGGCCGGCGCATCGTGGTGCTGGGCTCTGGCGACCTGGGCGTCCGGACGGCATTGATGGCGCATGGACGCGGGCTCGAGGTCGCCGCGGTCGTCGAGGCGCTGGGCCGCTCGCCGGCGTCGCCTGACTTGCTGGCCACGCTCGCGGCTGCGGGGATCCCGCAGCTCACCGGCCACACCCCGCGTCTCGCCGAGAACGGCCGCGATGGGGTCGAGCGCCTGCGGCTCGCCACCGACCGGGGCGCTGAGATCGTCATCGACTGCGACACGATCTGCCTCGCCGTCGGCCTCGCGCCGGCGATCGAGCTGCTGAACGCGGCCGGTGGCCGGACCGTCCCCGACGGCCACCGCGGCGGCCATGCGCCGGCCCTGGAAGGCTGGGCGACCTCGCTGCCGGGCGTGTTCGGGGCCGGCGACTGCGCTGGCTTGGCTGTAAGCGACGCCGAAGCCGCCGAGCAGGGTCGCCTGGCGGCACGGCAGGCGCTGGGCGCCGCGGCGGAGGGCGCGCCGCGCCGCGGCCCGGACGCCTGGGCCTACCAAGCCGCCTGGCATGACGCCCTGACCCGTGACGCCGATCCCTCCCTGATCGTCTGCCAGTGCGAGGCGGTGACCCGCGGCGACCTGCTGGAGGTCCGCGCGCCGCGATACCTTGGCGAGCCGACCGCGGCGGCGAAGGCGCGCGATCTCGGCTCGCTGATCGCCGACGGGCCGCCGAACCAGGACCAGGTCAAGCGCTTGACCCGCGCCGGCATGGGCCCCTGCCAGGGCCGCCGCTGTCGCGAGCAGGTGGCGCTGACGCTGGCCCAGGCGGCCGGCGTCTCGCCCGCCGACGTGCCGCTCGCCTTCCACCGCCCGCCGGTGCGGCCATTGCCGCTGAAGGTGATGGCGGACTGGAACGAGACAGCGGCCATGACCGAAGGCTGGGAGATCTGGTTCGCCATCCCTGGCCAGTGGTCGGCCTATGACGACATCGGCACCGAGCGCGAGTTCGTTACCCCGTTCGGCGGCGAGGACTGACGAATGTCGGTCGAGGGGGCGGCGCGGGGCGCGGCGGTGGTCGTCATCGGCGGCGGAGTCACCGGTCTTAGCGCGGCCTGGTGGCTGGCCAGCTCCGGGGTCGACGTGCTGGTGCTCGACAAGGGCGTGGTCGGCTGGGAGGCGTCCGGGCGCAACGGCGGCGGCGCCTCGCACTACCACAGCCCGCTGTTCCATGAGGAGCAGCGCCTGTGGCCGCTGATGGACGACCTGCTCGGCTATTCCACCGAGTACCAGCGCGAGCGGGTGATCTTCGCCCTCACCGAGAGCGACCTGGCCGCCTACCGGGGCATGGCCGCGGAGGGCCGCAAACTCGGCTATTCGGTCAGCGACTTGGACCCACGGCAGGTGCGCGCGCTGGTCCCGATGGCCAGCGAGGCCAACCTCGGCGGCGTGCACCTGCACTACGGCGGCCAGGCCAATCCGCAGCGCACCGTGCAGGCCTACGCCTGGGCGCTGCAGGACCTGGGCGGCAGGATCGCCCAGCACACGCCGGTGACCGACGTCGTCGAGGCAGGCGGACGGGTGATCGCGGTGGACACCCCAGCCGGGCGGATCGGTTGCGACGCCCTGGTAATCGCCGCGGGTCCGCAGACGGGAATGCTGCTCGGCAAGGTCGGCCTGCGGCTGCCGCTGGGCTTCGGCCGCGCCGAGATGATCGTCACCGAGCCGGCGCCGCTGATGAAGATCGGCGGGGTCGACGGCAACGGCCTCTACGGCCGCCAGACCCTGCGTGGCAACCTGGCCTTTGGCGGCGGGCCGCACGAATGGATCGAGCTGGGCGCCGACGGCCCCGCGGCGCGTCCGACCAGCCCCCTCACCCGCAATCTCGCCCGGCGCGTGGCCGAGCTGATGCCTGGCGCCGCGCAGCTGCGGCTGATCCGCAGCTGGGCCGGCGTGATCGAAAACACCCCCGACGGCCGCCCGGTGCTGGACCGGCTGGACAATCCCGCCAACGTGGTGGTGGCGACCATGTCCAGCGTCGGCTTCGGCCTGTCGCCGGCGAGCGGCCACGCCGTGCGCGATCTGGTGCTGGACGGCCGCTGCGGTTTCGCCAATCTCGACAAGCTGAGACTCAGCCGGTTCGAGAACATCCGCGACGACTGGCTCGAACAGCGCGGCTGGCTGCCGCCGGACTAGTCGGGCCCCTGACGCGGGATTTCTCCTTAGCTGATCGCCGGCGGGTCGCTGGCAGGGAAGGTTTCCTCGAGCGCTTCGTCGAGGGCCTCGTCCAGCCGCCGCTTCGGCCCGTCCAACTGGCGACCGACCAGCCACAGGGCGACGTTCTTCACGTACTGGCGAATCGACCGCTGCGCCTCCGGCGACCCGGCCAGACCATGTCCCGGCGGCTCGCTGACGAAGCTCGGCGCCCCGCGGCCGGGGTCCCAGTTGTAGTCGGCGAAATGGTGGAAGGTGGACTGGGCGATCGCGCGCCCGCCGGCGTCGGAGCGCTCGAAGGCGACGGCGATGTTGAAGTCCGCCCCGGTGACCTTGCTCCTGCCGCGGGCGATCACCCGCGCTGACGGGTCGTCGGTCGGCGCGCCGACGTCGCCTTCGTGGGGATGCGCTGGCAGGAACCGCACCCGCCCTTCGGCATCGTCAGGATCGGTCAGGACCGGATGCAGCGGGCCGGCCGGCGTGACGGCCTGGAAGTCGCCGTTGGCGCCCGAATGGAAGTTCGGCCACAGGATCGCGGGGGTGAAGGGGTCGTCGATCCGCCGCCGACTCTCGTCCGGATCGGGATGCTTGGAGTGGAAGTAGTGTGCGGCGCCGACGCCGCCGAGGTCACAGACCGAGCAGCCAAGATCCATGTGGTCGCGGGTGACCATCAGGCCGCCGCCGCGCTGGCGAAAGCGGGTGATCGCCGCGCAGTCGTCGCTGGTCAGGCCGTCTCCGGTGTCGACGGCGAAAAGCCAGAGCGCCTGGAAGTCCGACCGATCCAGCGTCGAGAGCACGGGATCGGCGTCGCCGAGCGGCCCGCGATCTCGGGCCGTCACCTCGAACAGCGCGGCGCCGGCGTCGTCGCGCAGGCCGGCGAGAAACGCCCGCAGCAGACCGAACCGCGCGATCGACCAATCGTCCTCGGTGCTCGGAATGGTCGTCTGCAGCAGGATCTTCACTGGCGCGGTCATCGGCGTGGCTCCCGCCCAGAGGGCGCATTCAGATGCAGAGATAGGGCGCCGCGCCGGCTGCGGGAGGCCGCGCCGCGACACGGGAACAGTTTGCGCACTCTCGCAGACGTTGGAAGATCGGCCGTGGGCTGCGATTCGCCGCCCGGCCGCCGCCTTCGAGCCCCAGGGACTCCCGTCATGAAAGTTGTGATCCTCGCCGGGGGGCTCGGGACGCGCATATCCGAAGAGGTGGTGACCAAGCCCAAGCCGATGATCGAGATCGGCGGGCGGCCGATCCTGTGGCACGTGATGAAGATGTACAGCCGCTACGGCCACAACGATTTCATCATCTGCCTGGGGTACAAGGGTTACGTCGTGAAGGAGTATTTCGCCAACTATTTCCTGCACATGTCTGACGTAACCTTCGACATGCGGGCGAACCGCATGGAGGTGCATCGCCGGGCGGCCGAACCCTGGCGCATCACCTTGATCGACACCGGAGAGCAGACCATGACCGGCGGGCGGCTGAAGCGGGTGCTGTCGCATGTCGGCGATGACGAGGTGTTCGCCTTCACCTACGGCGATGGGGTGGCCGACATCGACCTCGATGCCGAGCTGGCGTTCCACCGCGCCCACGGCAAGCTCGCCACCGTGGCGGCGGTGCGGCCGCTGAGCCGCTTCGGCGCGCTGACGCTGGACGGCGAGGCGGTCACCGGGTTCCAGGAAAAACCGGAGGACGAAGGCGGCTGGATCAACGGCGGCTTCTTCCTGCTCTCGCCGCAGGTCGCCGACCGGATCCCGGGCGACGCCACCATCTGGGAGCGCGAGCCGATGGAGAGCCTGGCCCGCGACGACCAGCTGCGCGCCTTCGTCCACCAGGGCTACTGGCAGCCGATGGACACCGTGCGCGACAAGAACGTCCTCGAGGATCGCTGGGCGAGCGGCCAGGCCGACTGGAAGACCTGGTGAGCCCGCTCATTGCGCCAAAACCCGCGCCGACCCGCGACGCCAAAGCCGTGCGCGACGAGATCATGCAGCTGGTCGGCGAGTACTACGACCTAGTCCACACGCCAGCGCCGTTCTTTCCGGGTCGGAGCGCCGCGCCGGTCAACGGGCGGGTGTTCGATGCCTCCGACATCCGCAGCCTGGTGGATTCGGCGCTGGAGTTCTGGCTCACCACCGGCCGCTTCAACGCCGAGTTCCAGCAGCGCCTCGCGGCCCGCATCGGCGTGCGCTACGCCCTCACCACCAATTCCGGCTCCTCGGCCAATTTGCTGGCGTTCTCGGCCCTGACCTCGCCGCTGCTGGGCGAGCGGCGACTGGAGGCCGGCGCGGAGGTGATCACTGCCGCGGCCGGCTTCCCGACCACCGTCAATCCGGCGCTGATGGCCGGCATGGTCCCGGTGTTCGTCGACATCGAGATCCCCAGCTACAATATCGACGTCGAGGCGGTGGCGGCAGCGATCACGCCGAAGACCCGCGCGATCATGGTCGCGCACACCCTGGGCAACCCGTTCGACGCCGTACGCCTGGCCGCGCTGGCCGAGCAGCATGGGCTGTGGCTGGTCGAGGATTGCTGCGATGCGCTGGGCTCGACCATCGACGGCCGGCACGTCGGCACATTCGGCGATATCGGCACGCTCAGCTTCTATCCGGCGCACCACATCACCATGGGCGAAGGCGGGGCTGTGTTCACCGGCGATCCGGTGCTGCGCCGCGCCGCCGAGGCGTTCCGCGACTGGGGCCGCGACTGCTACTGCGAGCCGGGCCAGGACAACACCTGCCAGCGTCGGTTCGGCTGGAAACTGGGCGAACTGCCAGCCGGTTACGATCACAAGTTCACCTACTCGCACCTCGGCTTCAATCTGAAGATCACCGACATGCAGGCCGCCGTCGGCGTGGCGCAGCTGGACCACCTGGAAGACTTCATCGCGGCGCGAAGGCGCAACTTCTCTCTGCTGAAAGGCGGCCTCGCCGATCTGGAGCATCTGTTCGTGCTCCCGGAACCCAGCCCCGGGACCGACCCGTCCTGGTTCGGCTTCCTGCTGACCTTGCGCGACGGCGCGCCGTTCAGCCGCGACGACATCGTGCGCCATTTGAACGAGCGCCGCGTCGCCACCCGGCTGCTGTTCGGCGGCAACCTGACCCGCCAGCCCTACATGCTCGGGCGGGAGTTCCGCACGCACGGCGATCTGACCAACAGCGACAAGGTCATGCGCGACGCCTTCTGGATCGGCCTCTACCCCGGCCTCTCGCCAGAGGCGATCGCCTACATGATCCAGACGATCCGCGACTTCTGCCGCGGCAAGGGCGCGTGAGCGCGCCGCTCGACCGGGCCGGCTTCGACGAGGCGTTGCAGGCGGCGGCGCGGGAGCGCGAGGGACGCCGCGGCCGGCTGGAGCGGCTGGCCGCCGAACGGCGTGTCGTCATCTACAGCTACGGGACCAAGGGAACCGACCTGGCGATGCTGCTGCGCCTGGCCGGCGTGGACTGCGTGGTGTTCGACAATGCCGAGCTGGCTCGCGAGCGCGCCGCCCGCGATGGCTTCGAGACCGCCGCGAGCCTACCCGGCGGTCTGCCGGTCATAGTCGCCGCCGGCCAGAACCAGGTCGAGATCCTGGACGAGCTCGGTCCCTCCGCCTACGCCCTGGCCGAGGCGCTCTATACGTTCGACCTGCGCAACGCCTACAGCCCGATGCGCGACTTCGTGGCGATGACGGCGACCCACGCCGACGCCCTCTATGCCCGCTACCTGAGCCTCGAGCCGACCTATCGCGCGGACTTCCTGGCGGTGCTGCTCTATCGCGCCTCGCTGGATGTCAGGCGCACCGATGGCCGGCGACTGCCGATGCGGCAGATGTGGACGCCGCCTCTCTCGGACCTGCGCTCGTTCTGCGACGTGGGCGCCTTCGATGGCGACAGCTTGGCCGCGATGAAGGCGGTGCTCCCTGGCCTACAACGCAGCCTGACGATCGAGCCAAACCCCGAGCTCGCGCCGAGGATCGCCGAAACCGCGGCGCGGCTTGGCCTGGCCAACACCCACTACGCCGGCGCCGCCTGGAGCCACCGCACGCGGCTGAAGGCGGAGCTGCTGTTCAACGGAATGCTGGTGATTCGCGAGGCGGCAGACGGCGACACGCCGGCCGAGGCGCTCGATGTGCTCGCGGCGGGCGAGACCTACGACTTCGTCAAGTTCGACGTCGAAGGCGCCGAGCGCGAGGCCCTTGAAGGCGGGGCCGAAATGCTGCGGCGCGCTCGCTGCGTCGCCGTGGCCGCCTACCATCTGCCAAACGACCTGATCGACCTGCCCAACCAGCTCGTCGGTATCCTTCCGGCCGCGGACGGCTGGCGCTGGGGCTTTCGCCACTATTCGCAGTCGCTCGACGACTCGATCTTCTACGCGTTTCGGTAGTCGTCCCTTCATAGACGGCGCAGACCCAAGCCGTTTCACAGCGGTGCAGACGGGGCGACCGTCCGCCAAGCGGACATTCCAGACTTCCGAGAAGGGTGGTTAGCTGCCGTCCCCGACTAGCGCTAAAGCGGGCATCTACCCCCATCGCGGCAGCGCCCGTTCAGGCCTCTTCAGGAGCCGCCGCAGGCCGCCCGTTGCCCGTTGTTGGCTGGCGCAACTCGGCGTAGCACTATCGTTCAGGGGGCGGGCGTCGCGGGGGAGACTTGAAGAGGTCGATCATCCCGGCCGTCGCGGCGTTCTTGCTTCTCGGGGCAGCGGCCGATGCGCAGCCGAGCACCGCGAACGACGGCGGCAAGGCGTCGCCTCCCGCGACTACATCGCCGGATGGCCAAGCGGGGACGCCGGTCAAGCCGCTCACGGTGTCGGGCCAACAGCCGAACTATCGGCGCTACATCGACCGCCGCAGCTACAGCCTGACCGCCGACCTGCATGCGACCAATGGCTCGATCGGCGATGCGCTGCGCAACATTCCCTCGGTCGACGTCAATCCGCAGGGCGAAATAAGCCTGCGCGGCGACGCCAGCGTCACCATCATGGTCGACGGTCAGCCGTCCGCTTTGTTCCGGGGCCGCAGCCGCGCCGCGGCGCTGGAGCAGATCCCGGCAGACCAATACGAGCGGGTCGAGGTGATCACCAATCCGTCGGCGGCGTTCAAGCCCGATGGAACTGGCGGGATCATCAACCTGATCAGCAAGAAGTCGCGCCACCAGAAGCCTACGGCGACGATCAGCGTCAGCGCCAACTCCGGTGGTTGGCGGAAGGCCGCGCTCAGCGGAACCTTTGCGTCGGGCGGCCTCTCGGTCACGGCGAACGGCGGCTACTCGCGTTACACCTCCCGGACCGACCAGCAAACAACTGAGACTTTGGTCGATCCGGGATCCGGCGCGTCCGCGGCGGTGACCTCCGCCTCTCAAGCCAGGACCAAGAGCTTCTACGCGCACGGCGGCGCCAGCGCCGACGACGATCTGGACTCCAACACGCGCGTCAGCGCCAGCGTCGACTACGGCGCATTCGCCGCCCAGCACACTTTGTTCGGCTCGTATCGCAGCTCAGCCACGAGTGGCGTCCTGGCGCAGGATTACAACAACGACCAGGACACCTATGAAGCCGGGTCGAATATCGCGGCCTCGGCGAGCTATCGCCGTCAGCTCGGCGGCGACGACCACGAGATCGACCTCGATCTCCAGTACAGCGACGACGCCTTCCGCTCGGACGATCGCCAGCGGTTCGACTACCAGCTGCCGGTCCAGCCCAATCTGTTCCAGAATATCCTGTCGGACACCGGCCGCGGCGTCGCCGACCTGAAGGCCGAGTACCACAAGCCCCTGCCCGGCCAGGCGAAGCTGCTCGTCGGCTACGAGTTCGAATACGATCAAAATTTTCTGGACAACGACGTGCTGCTGGGAACCGACGGGGCGAACGCCGCGACGTCGCCCACGCTCAGCAACCGGTTCGGCGCCGACCAGTCGGTGCACGATCTCTACGCCACCTATGAGCGCCCGTTCGGCCGCTTCGACGTGATGCCCGGCCTGCGGCTGGAGGCGGTGATCCTCGACCTCGACCAGATCACGACCGGCGAGCGGGACAGCACGAGCTATCTCGAGGCTTATCCCACGCTGCACACGTCCTATCGGCTCAACAGCGCCATGCAGCTGACCGCTAGCTACAGCCGCCGGGTCGACCGGCCGGACTTGAGCCAGTTCAACCCGTTCCGGGTCTACAACAACCCGCTCTCGTTCTCGCAAGGGAACCCCAGGCTGAAGCCGGCGATCACCGATTCCTACGAGGCGGCTTTCGAGTACGGGGAGAAGTCGGTCTACTACCTAGCGACGCTCTACTATCGCAACACGCAAGGACTGGTCTCGCCCGTCACCGAGAACTTGGGCGATGGCGAGCTGCTGGGGACCTATGACAACATCGGCCACAGTCGCAACGCCGGCGCCGAGCTGGTGGCGAACGGCCCGATCACCAAGACACTGAGCTACAGCTTCACCACCGATGCGTTCTGGAACGAGCTGACCGACCCCGACGCGCCAAATGGCCCGCCGCGCTCGGGCGCGGTGTTTACGTTCGAGCCCAAGCTGAAGTGGGACGTGACGCCCAACGATTTCGTCCAGCTGAACGTCTACGCCAGCACGCGCGCGCCGACCGCTCAGGGCTATACGTCGGGCTACGTCTATTCCGACATCGGCTACCGACATCGGTTCGGCCATCGGTTATCCTTGGTGGCGCAGTGGCTGGACCCGACCAACGGCCTGCGCTTCACCACCGTCACCGATACCCCGACCCTGCAGCAGCGATCGGCCAGCCACTATCTCGGCAACTTCCTCTCGCTCGGTCTGACCTACGACCTCGGCGGCACGCCCAAACCCGCACCGAAGGAGATGGATTTCGGCGGCGGCGGTTCGCCGGCGCATTAGCGCCCCTGACGCAGAAGCCCAGTAGCATCGTGTCGACCTCGGCAGCCCACATCCTCCAATTTCCGCGTCGGGTCGAACCTTACCGTTGGCGTGATGCCCGAAAGCTGCCGCGCGGGCGATGCGCCGTTAGCCGCGCAGGCTCAGCCGCCCGGAAGTGATGCGGCGGCGCCGGTGCCGAGGCGGTGGGACGCCGGTTGCGGCGTCCTCGGCGATCAGACCGCCTGCGGAGGGTCTTAGCCGCGCGGCCAAGAAAGGAGATCGACGGCGGTTGGCGTGCGTCACTTTGGTCGGTCCGCACTTAACCGCCGCTGAAGGTCCCGACCGTATCTTAGCGACGATCGTCAGCTCGAGGCACGGAACATGACGGCGCAGACGCCGAGCCAGACGCTTCCGCCGCCGCAGGCCGATTACGGCTTCACCGCGCGCGGGGCGATCGAGCTTGACCGGCAGAGCCTGCCGGTCCGTATCGCCTTCGCCGGGCTCTACGCCCTGCTCCTGCTCCTGGTGCACCCGCTCGCCCTTGCCGCCGCCTGGATCGCGACGATCCTCTGCTGGGAGCTGTTCACGCTGTGGGTGATCAACCCGTGGATCTTGCGGGCGCCGGAAGACCGCGCGATCGGGCGGATCTCCGCCGCCAACCTGGTCGGATCGGGGCTCTATTCGATGGTGGCCCTCGCAGGCCTGGCGTCGCCCACGCTGATGGGCCTTGCCATCGGCATGAGCTGGCTCGGCGGCAGCTTCATGAACAGCTTCATCTACGCGGGCGAGAACCGTCGGGTGCTGTGGTCGACGCTCGCGGTCAGCCTGGTTGTCGCTGTGGCCGGGCCGATGATCCCGCACGGGCTGACGGTCACTTCGATGCTGATCACCGGCACGATCCTCAGTCTGCTGATCGCCGGGCACAGCTTCTCGCTGGACCACCGCGTGCTGCTGCGGCGACTTGGGGAGCGGCAGTCGGCGCTGGCCGTCGTCGAGCGCAAACTCTCGCTTGCGGTCGAAGCCTCCGGCGACGGCAGCTACGAGACGGACTTGCTGTCGGGACGTAGTGAAGTCAGCGCCGGCTGGGCGCGCATGATGGGCTACGAGCTGGCTGATGTGAGCGATGACCTTCTGAACTATGTGCATCCCGACGACCGGGGCTTGGTGACGGAGGAATTTGAGCGACATTTCCGCGGCGAGACGCCCCACACGGCCGCCGAGCTTCGGATGCTCTGTCAGGACGGTTCGTCCAAGTGGGTGCTATCGCGGGCGCGGCTGGTCTCGCGCACCGACGACGGTCGTCCTTGGCGGCTGGTGGGCACCACCATCGACATCTCGGCGCGCAAGGCGCTCGAGCTGGAGTTGCACCGGGCTCGCGAGGTCGCCGAAGAGGCCAACACCGCCAAGAGCATGTTCGTCGCCAACATGAGCCACGAGATCCGCACGCCGCTCAATGGCGTGATGGGGATCGCCGGCGTGCTGGCGCGCACCGAGATGACCGCGGAGCAGCGCGAGCTGGTTGGCTTCGTGCAGTCCTCCGCGCAGATCCTCGAACGGCTGCTCTCGGATGTGCTTGACCAGGCCAAGATCGAGGCCGGCGAGTTCGCCATCCAGCTCGCGCCGTTCGACCTGCGCGAGGCCGTCGAAGCCGCGGTCGAGCTGATGCGGCCACGCGCCGAGGACAAGGCGCTGCGATTTGAGGTCGAGTACGACGCCGACGCCGAGGGGGTTTTCGAGGGCGATGCGGTGCGGCTGCGTCAGGTGCTCAGCAACCTCGCCGCCAACGCCATCAAGTTCACCGACCAGGGCGAGGTGCGTATCCGCGTGCGGGCGCCCGAGCCCGAGCGTCC
>Ga0302325_10029363_pt1 | contig 11361 bp, 9 predicted proteins | sample Palsa_T0_2_FD_201948 | JGI IMG/M metagenome (GOLD analysis project Ga0302325, IMG submission 201948) | Peat permafrost microbial communities from Stordalen Mire near Abisko, Sweden - Palsa_T0_2 | ecosystem: Environmental > Terrestrial > Soil > Palsa > Peat permafrost | place: Sweden: Abisko...
AGCATCTTTTAGTATCCCCTAATTTCTTAAACAAAGAAAGTACTATATAATCTCACTTGATATTCGTGTCCTTTTCTTTAATATTAAATTTGCTAGCTATATTAAAGACGCGCTTGGAAGGAGCGAAGGTTGCCGGGATTGTATGATTGCTAGTACGAATATCGCGGCATAAAGTAATGCGACTTTAGGGCAAGAGCGCTGTGAGTGCACTGTAAACAGGAATTTTAGTGGACAATCACGCTGAAATGCCTTGTAAATTCAGGCTACGTCCACTTGCAAGCCTTCTTAAAGGTTGCAAGCCATTTCTAGGGTGTAGCCCTTGTAATTATAGGGCTATCATCGCCTAACCGGCCTATAAAACTGTACATTTTAGTGTCTGTGCCCTATAAGTGCCCCGCCATCTAGTAAGCTTCGCTCAAGCTTGTAGTTACAGGGCACATACACTAAAGTCGCATCACTTTATGCCGCGATATTTATAGTAAAGCGCATATTAGTAGTGGTGTTAATAGTTTAGGAATTTAAAGGTTTAAAAGTGCGACTAAATAAGGCTTAGCGCTCCGAATGGAACTTTCTGATTGGTTGATTATAGTCACATGACTTTACCCCCCGGATAATCCGACTATCCGGACCAAGATCTGGGTATCCGACTATATATAATTTTACCGGATGGGTATCCTACCATTATACCCTTAATATTTGACCGGATTTACCCATAAACAAGTCTGGCAAAGATTCCTCATGTGGATATTTCTAGGCAATAGTTTGGCTTGCGTTTTAATACTTTTTCTTGCTGCTGTTCTTCTGGGCATAGGTTGGGGGCAAGTGATTTCTGCGGATCTAGTCCTCTGGGTGAGTAAGAGCTGCTCTTGGAAAGGGATAGCGCTAACATTATGTGAAGACCCTTTTCCCTACCGTTAGTACCCTTACAATTAGGTTCCCGATGATTCAATGGCAAAAGGAGTTCCTTAAATCGGTTTACGGACTTGATAGCCAGACCGAGGTTAGACCCTTTAAAACTATGGCTGATCAGTCTACAAATTAGAACTCATCTGGTTCATTAGCTCTAGCTATAAATCAGTTTTCGCGTCTAAAAAGCTCCGGCAAGCCCGTTTATATACCGGGAGACGTTGAGGCGGGCATAAATGACATTTAGTTATTTTTTGCGTTATATTCTTGTATATAATACCAAATCCAAGCGCAGTCACATCAACTCTGCAAGTTAAATGCGACCTCCTTGCTCTATATACATCTTCTGCAATCTTTTGTCAGCCTCATTGTCGTTGATTTAATTCATGATTGACTACCGTTGCGTGTTTATTAGTAGCGAGGGCGCTATCAAAAGATGTCAAATAATGTCGCGATGCTCTCGTGATACGCTATGAACTTTGAGTCTTGGTGTAGACAGGGCAAGTACATCATGATTTCTTATTTCAGCTTTGTAACGTCGTGCGACTAAAGCTTGAGGCAAGTACCCAGGGTACTCTCGGCCACTATCGGGTTGCTGAGCAAATCATATAGCGCCGAGCCCTACCACCTGCAAACTACAATTTCTTTTAAACTAAAGAGCCTTATGAGCCTCTCGACTTGCAAGGAGGCTAGATACTATTAAAGTTGTTTCCGAAAGGATGACTTAGTTGTTTTGCCCGACCACCTTTGCCTAGCCTTGCTAATAGGCTTCGCCCTACTATGCCGGGCAGTCATTGCGCGTTATCCTTCCACTTAGCACTAGCATTTCACTTAGAGATTTAGCTTATTAGATTCATTTCTCCCTTTGCGCTGTGCGCCTTTTCCATCCACCGTCCTTGAATATTCTATCAAAGGCGCGGAAGACACCACGCTAAAGCCTCAGCTTTCTTTTGGCGCCTCTCGCATCTAAAGCATTCCTACGAGGTGATAGTAGAATCTCCCTAGCAGTTTGCAGCTACTAATGCCGTGTAAGCTACCTGTAGTCGAGAACGCTCTGCAGAGACGATACATCGAATACTTCTCCTTGATACCCGTCGGTTTTTGCCGAGGTTCGTGTGCGGCTGTTCGAACTTATCCTTATACCGAGAGCCGAAGGGTTATGTCTGCAAAGAGGGGGGATAAGGCTTTTAATGGAGAATGGGAAAAGATCTTAGTTTTTGTATTTGAGATAACAGAGGAGATGACTATAGAATTTTAGGGTAAATTATGTAATATTATAAACAGCAAAGGGGGGCTAGTCGAATAGTTAAGTGAAGACGACGGACAAGTGTCGAAAGTGGTTCTTGCTAGTTATAAATGTTACGTGATGAGGGCATGGGTTAAGTTTGCAAGGAAGTCGGAGTGAAGAGTGCAAAGCAATTATCTATTTATGCAAATATATTTAGAGCCGGCTTAGTGCCAAGTAGTAATCCGAAGCGGTGATATGCTTTAATCTTTAGCTTTTTCTATAGCCTTTTCCTCTCGGTCTCTTAAACCGAGCGAATCCGAAATGCTAAACCCTTAGTAGTAGCTAAGTCTAAGCACAAGGAGACTGTCCTTATTAGGAGTTAACGGCAAGTATATCTTCAAGCTATTTGTGATCTCTAGTCCTCCACTCTCCCTTTCCTCGCGCTATAAATGGTTCGTCTTTATACCCGTTCGAAATAGCTCGGGGAGATTTTCAACTATGTGAGTTCTTATACATGAGAAAGAATAGTACTGGCCTTGTCTTAGCATTTCTAGATTAACTGACAATGTTAACAAAAGCGACATTTTATTAAGGGTGCTTTCACAAACCTGGTATAGGGGGGCTATGTCGGAGTTCATTGAGCTAGACAGGTTAAGCCGTGGGACGCTGCAGCCACAATGCAAGAGACTGGACCGCCACAAAACATTCGGATCTAGGGCTATTAGTCGTGCCTGATATGTGCTAAGTATTAGCACATTTTCGTTTTCGAGATCGTTCCATAGCATGTTGCGGTGAGTGATCATTTAATTCGTGGCCGCTTAACGATTGGTTCTCTGCTTAGAATCAGTATTGCTCATATTAGCAGGGCTTGCGCACTTGAATGGCCTAGGTTTGCATGCTATCCATTCTCCCAAATATCTCTAACAAGCGCTAATAGAGCTTCTAATTGCAGCCAAGAGTTAGCAGTTAGTGCTTGAGAGCTCGTCGATTGCATTGTACCTAGCACCTGTAAGCAACTTGAGAGTTTTGCTCTTCGTTTGCGTTTTCGAGGCCTTTTGACAATACTTTGTGGCGGTTGTACATCTTATGGTTGTACATCTTGTGGTAGTTGTACATCTTGTACGCCTTTTGGTATATTTGCTCTAGGTTAGTCGGCATTAACAGAGAGAAGAGGAATGTACCATCTAGAGATATAGGTATTTGGTAGCTTTTAGCAAGCAATTGCAGAGTAAGATGTTCGAAATGGTCCTTGTTAAATTCAATTTGGCGAAGTAGGCTATCACGATCGTCCTTTTTCATGTCGACAATTCTAACCTGCCCAAGGCCCATGGCGCATACGAGGACCTTGCAAGGGCCTGCTTTGCAGTAGGCACCGTAAAGAAATTCTTTATATTTTTTGCGTTTAACAGAAACTTGTACAGTCTTTAGGACCATGGCAGCTTCGGTGACTAGGACGGAGTGACAATTGCTTAAGCTTCCCTGGACCTTCAAATATCTACTAACTTTGGTAAGTTTGTCCTAAGCCTCCAGGGGCTAAAGAGGTATAAAGCGTGAAGGAGGTTGCTAGTTCTCCATTGCTAGTAAAATGCAAGGCGAAGTTTCTGCCTAATGGTTTGATGGTAATTGATAGTAAATCTGATGCGCATTTGATAGAAGAATTGATAGGAGAATTAATAGGAGAATTGATGGGAGAATTGATAGGAAACTTGTTGCAGATTAAAATGTGTCCAAATCGCACGTGCGCGTTTATGCAAGTGGATTAGCGAAGGTGGGGCTCCAAATCAGGGGTTCTTACCGGAGCGTCCCACCCAATTAATATCAAAATACCATGTCTGACAATCGGACGGCGCAGTACCTATCAACACTCCCTCTAAGCAATCCATCTGCCTCTTGCATACTAGCCACGATCTTGCGATAGCATTTCCCTAGCCTTAATGGCAGCTGTATTAGTAACTCTCCCTTTATAGGAGGTCATATCAAATCCTGTTACGTAGCGCCGGCTTCTTATTTATGTATTTGTATTTCGATTTAAGACATACATCCTGCTTTTACGTATGCATACTCTACTTCAATTTGCTGCACCACCCTCCGTTTATCTTCCTTAACTTCGCCGGAATATCATTGCTTAACTAATTCAAAAACGAACAAGCCCGACCGACTAGTTAAGACTGTCAAATGTGGTACCAACACTCTGCTTCCCCCTACGCTATCCGCATTATAGACTAGTGATTACTTAGGGGCAAATGCACCATGTCTTAATTATGTCCTCGAGCTGCTCCGGGGATGGATCCCACTAACATTGCCTTGAGTTTAGATCTTAATAATAAGAGGTGCAGTTTGCATTCTTAGACTAGTGCTGCCCCGCATTTGATCTCAATAATACTTTAAGGCGTCACCTCCATATTGCGCTATCTGCATGAATCGGGAAAGCCATCCTCACAATTTCAGGGGACTAACGCAGCTGTGGGTTGCAAATTCGTCCAAGACGAGGGATGCAACTCATTTGCATGATAAATTAACCTCAACTATAGGGCTTCACGCTAAGTCTAAGAACCAACTTCCTAATGTGTAGCATATAGTGGCACTAATTATAAGATTTCTTCCTTGCCCTTCAATTATAAACCCTAACTATTTGCACACTTTGCAATCCTTGGCCTAAGAGCATCCTCCGATCTCTTTGCTATTAATAAATCTTCGCATATTTGTCAAGGTAGCTATATGTTACTCTCTTTCTTCTTATTACGCATTAACCAACTAAGCGACTACACTCTAGCCTTGTGAATATTTGGCAAGATGTTGAGAATCTTTTAAACGAGGCTTAAGTGGAGGGTCGTTTAAAAATCACTCTTGTTGCTTGCTATAATCCTAGTCGGCCTCTTCTAGATAAAGAGCTATGTCTTTTCTCTGACATGGGAACAACTTTGTTTAATTACTGCTATTATCTGGTTGTAAGTGCCAACTCGTTCTTGGTTTAAAATAGTACTAATATTATTACAGTCTTGTACGCTTTATACGACCTATCCACACGGCCATCCTTAGCATCTTACCCTTATTACCGCACGCTATTCCATTTTTACTTTTATTTGGGATTAGCAAGCTCTTTAAGAGTGTTAATGACCCCGTTCTGATTCGCTTTATTACGCTAGCTGCATGGCGCTACTTTCGACTCTTCGTTAACCTTTACTCCTTCTAGCGATATAAACTAGCAATTCCTCCTCCGATCAAAACTATAAGCCGGAAAGATGTTACAATGATTTTGCCTACTATCTTAGTCTTAGAGTTAGATAATCCCGACTTTAAAGAGTGTCTTACGACTTGTCTGATTAATAAACCTGCGAGAGTCATTATTATTACCGACACAGATTTCAGGGCTGCGGAGGTCAATAAACAGTTACTAAGTATCTCCGACAAAATTCGAAGTGGCTCGTCTAGCTTTTTAAGTGGACTCGGTCCAACTAACATATCCGGAGTCGATATTCGAGTCATATACGCTAGTGTCGCCGACAAACGCCGCCAAATGACACATGCTATCTAATATGTCCGGACTCGCTTAGTCATGTTCCTCGATGATCACGTATTTCTACCTTGTTCTTTTTTAGACTTTGTCGTGCCTGTTTTCGAAAATCCACGCGTTGGCTTATGCGGTACAAAGAAGGCTGTTCGTCGTAAGCATCCTAAGGCTCACTCGCTTTAGAGCAGATATTAGGAGTCGTTTTGGAATGTTATAGGGGCTCTTTATCTAGAACGACATAACTTCGAGATCCGAGCCACTAACGCCATAGATGGAGGAGTCTTTGTAGTCTCGGGACGAGCTATGGTTATTTTAACTGAGATCCTCGATAATAACTTCTATAAAGCATTTACTAACGAATACTTCTTCTTTGGCTTATTCGGTCTACTGAATCCCGACGACGATAACTTTATTACACGCTAAGTCTTGAGCTATAAGTATAAGATAAAGATCTAATATACCGATAGTGCCACGGTAGAGACGACACTCGGCCAGTTTCTAAAGTTCTTAGCCTAGCTTTTACGTTAGTTACGCACAACTTCCGGTCGAACCCTTGCTCTCTATTTACGGATTGTATAGTATAGCGGCGTACTCCATGGACTGTCTGGACAACCTACATCCCGAGCTTGTTTAACCTAGCACTTTTCTGGGACAGAGAGATGCTTTATACTCTTACTAAGACCAAGTTCTATTCGGAGTCAAGACACCCAATGCTACTTCTTTTGTGCTTTGGAGGTTGGATCTACCTCACTAAGCTAGTTAAACTAATAAGGTATTTTCGGCGTCACCTTACGGATTTCTTCCTGTTCTTCTTTCCAATCCCGGCTTACCCTCTTTTCGCTTACTGTCACTTAATCTTGAAGTTGTGGGCAGCTATTACATTTTGGAACCACAGCTGGACAGGCAAAAACTTGGGCGTTAGTAGAGCAAAGTCTTTTCTACTACTAACAAGGCAGCAGCAAAGGAAGACTCTAGACGAGACGAAGACTAGTGATAAGAGTGATATGCTTACTGTACTAGAGTGCCATCTTCTTGTCACAACCACTAAGTAAACGGGAAAGTTGGTGGATATTGGTTATTTTTGTATATAATAGCCACGACAGACAAGTTAGGAAAATTTATAACACTTTGTTATATAAAGACAAGATAAGAAAGAAACTCGCTATTTGGAAAGGCAAAAGAGTGACGATGTTTCTTCGCTAGTCTTAGGGGGATGCGGGGTAAATTCGCTTGATGGCGGGGTAAGCCCCCTGCTCCGCTCCTCATCACCGAGCTCCGGAGGAAACAGGTAGATGCCTTCTTTAACGGTTTACCCTCTGCAAAGTTATCGAAGTAGTGGGGTGAATTATGAGAAGGGTGGTCAGTTTTTGAAGTGCAGTGGAGCAGTTCTCAATTGGACTTAAAGCTTTGCTAGTGACTATGCTACAGTCAAATGTATTTATATGCAGCATCTTATATATTCGCGTCCAGTTCTCCTAGCTAAGCCGTGAAGCAATTCACAAAATAAGAATGCTCAACAAGAAGCGAAGGCTTCGTCTATCACTTCCTATTAAGGTGCCTCTAGAACCTTGAAATCTTAACTTGAAATCTTACGATGGGAGGATTGATGGGAGGATTAATGGGAAAGATAGTCGTAAGTTTAGATGCAAGGAGCCGTAGATCGAGGTCACCGAAAGAGGTGGGGCTTGCATCTGTCGGCGCCGGGATTCACGCGCAACTGCCTTTAGCTTTGGGCCACTCCAAAGTCTAATAACACATTAGATAAGCTATAAATAGAGATGTTGTAAGTTACTATTAGACGCAAAGTCTTCCCTAGATGTGTTGCCGGGAGGATGAGATTTTTTGAGATGTCGGTCATTGTAATTAGGCGGTGGCGATAGAAGCCGTCAAGTGGGGAATTAAACGGTGCGGCCTTAGCACGAAATGAGCAGGCTTTGCAGCCTGGAGGCGCTGAACTAGGGTCATGCAATGCAATGCTATGCAGTTGGAGTTCACTTCCTATTTTGATATATGCAAACCCCATCTGCTATGGCGCTTAGTATGCTTGCGCCCTAGAACGGCTCGTACTGCGATTTGCTAACAAGATGTAGCGGGGCCGGAAGCCGGACACTCTAGTTGTGAGTGAAAGGCCCCTAAATGCCTAATCAGCTATCGTGCATATTTTTAAGGGCTTAATTGCTCCTTCTTTATTAAACGGAAATGCAAAGATAAAAGCTTATAAAAGTTAGATGTTTACCCTAGCCTCTTTAGCTAAAGCTACAATTATTCTCTAACCCTAAAACCAAATGTTGCATCTTTACCGGGCTAGTAATTGCGCATTAAGCCCTACTAATTTGCTGCATTGTTGCATATGCAAAGCAAATATGAGTTAGGGAAGGGTCGAGCCGGAACCCTTGCTTAGCGAACGTGAACGAGATGTTAAGCCTTTAAGGTTTTAGGAGGCAGTATAAATCTAATTACCTATTTTTTCTTCCCTAAGAACAACTCTAATTTACTTTTCGGTAGAGTCTCTTTTCTAAACAAGATTTTGGTGGCACTTATATCTAACAGCTTTGGACATACTACCCTGTAAGTCACGCAGATAAAATAGGCACGCCTAGTTATAGTAACAAATATAGAGATTCGGCTGCCTCTTGCTATATCCGAGAAAATGTCGACGAGTTCTAGTCGGGATAAACGCTGTGGACCTTGTAGTTACTTCCTAGACGGGCACGCTTATAAGCGCGACTCCAAGTGCAAGAAATGCAAGAAACTTTTCGACATTTGCCAAGTTGCAACACATTTAGGCTAGAGAATTTGCTTTATTCCGTGTAGCTGCGGTAAAGAGTATTACCCTGACAAGGCTCGAGCTACCGTCCCGTTAGCAAGTCACGAGTATAAACCAAGTCATCCGGGCTATCGGGCATTGACTCTTGATAAAGATGAGTATAATACTATCGACCAAGCTTTATCATCTACAGCTTAAGGAGGGCTTATGGGCTATAATCGAACCGACTTAACGGGTTTTGATCCGCTAAGGTAGAGCAAAGAGAGATATTAAAAGGAAACTGGGTCGATAGACGAGCTAGTGGGTAAAATGAAAGAGACTTGCATTGAAGGGGGTAGCGTCATAGTCTAGAGTGAGTGGGAATGGAAGGAGGAGCATTAGCAATAGAGAAGATACCGTATATCTTATAGCGAATATGAGTATGAGTGGCGGCTAGACTCGTCGACTTCCTTAACTTCGAAACCAAAAGAGCGCATTGACACGGACTGGAGTAAATGGGAATGGAAGGAGGAGCATTAGTAATAGTGTAGAAGTCGTTGGCTTAAAAGCAAGTATATTATTAAGTGGCAGCCAGACTCGTCGACTTTATCGACTTCGAAAAAAGAGAGCACTGTCACAGTCTAGAGTGAGTGGGAATGGAAGGAGGAGCATTAGCAATGGAGAAGATACCGTATATCTCATAGCGAATACGAGTATGAGTGGCGGCCAGACTCGTCGACTTCCTCGACTTCGAAACCAAAAGAGCGCACTGACACGGACTAGAGTGAATAGGAACTTAATAAGGAGCATTAGCGATGGTGCAGAGGTCGTTGGCTCAAAGGCAAGTACATTGTTAAGTGGGATAACCCATAGCTAGAGGATGACAAGGGCAGAGGAAAGGTATCGTCTTATAAAAGGAAGGATAAGAGACATTAGAAAGAAGCTTAGTGATTGGTTATTAGATTGTTGACTTTAACTAAATACCTCGTGAGCTTACGAACTATGGGTGTTCCTTAATTCCATTTATTAATATCACTTTAAGACTCCGATCTCCCGATGCCTCTCTTGCTTTATAGTGCAGCGTGCTCTATATTGCCTCAAAAGACGGGATAGATCCAACTTTGCAAACAAGCCCGTTTGGTATAGCTATCTCGCTATTGTCGGGATGTATTGTGTCTTCGACGTTTTTGGCCTTTTCTTGTCTGAAACCCGGTTGAATTTTGGCGATTATCTAATTCTCTTTATCCTTTAGCCACTATACCTAGTGTTTGTATTCCCGTGGTCGTCTTAGCTCTAGTGAGGGCTACAATTCCGGTTTAATCTCCTTTTTTTTTACGAAGCCGAAAGGTTGCTATCTAAAGCGAATAAAGTCGGGATAGCCTAAACGAAAATTAAAACGGTAGCGTATAAGGTCGGACTTAGGAATTTGAGTTTCTTTTCCTCGATAAGTATCCAAAAATCCCTCGTCTAAAAATGATTAAGGGGAGCCCGTCTAAGCAGCTACATCTATGTTAGGCCTTGCAAATGAGCCACCTTAACGTTCTTTATAAGACTTAAGATAGGATACAATTATGTCTAGGACTTTGAGATCGCTTAAATCAAAGATTGCACGCTATAAGAGGCTAACTCGCTCTCGTTGTAGGCTGAACATATTAGAAAGCATTTCTATGTTGCTAGTTTCTATAACTAGTCTAATAACTTCGAGGATCGAATTAAACCACGCGCTAACAAGATTATATTCGAGTCCTAATTCTTAAAAAATACTCCAAATAATAGATCCGACGGAAGCTGGAGATATACTTAGGGTTATAAAGTATTGGAGATCTTGTGTATAACGTCGAAGGTAGTCTAGAGGTTTGGGATATGTATTGAGGCTTGGGACGAGTTTCGGCATAGGAAGCTGTGGCTGCAACTTGAGCTCGCTATAAAATGGTAACATAAACGCTGCAAGGAAACCTGCTATAGGCTGTGGCAATGACCCAGACGAGCTCTTCCCATGTGCTAATAGTGATCGAAAGTCATATAAACGACAGAATTCTATAAGAAGTTCTGTGGCCTTTGCTAAGGAAGGGGGTCGCTCGTTATCTATGAACTCGAAAGGCAAATCTGTAGTAATAACAAAACGTGTAGTTCTATTATAGTGAGCTGTCTAAGGTGGAAAAGGGCCCTTAATAGTCCATCTTAGACCTGGCGCTAGAAGCGCACAAAGCCATCTAGTCAAATGCTGTGACGCAGACTTAAGACATATGACGATATCCCCGGGCTAAGGCTTGAATACATTAAGAAATATAAGCGTTAACCTCGTTGACGAATATCGTATAAGTCTCCTTTGCATCTCAAGAAACCGGACGGTGAATAAGTATGCGCAATATAGAAAATTCCTTGGGGGAATTATAAACTTGCTCCGGAATCTAGACGTCTTCATCTTAGGCCTCTCCTGTTTCTTGCTAGCAAGCTTCATCCGGCACTTCATTTACCACTTCATCTGTCACCTCATTTATCACCTCATCTGTTACCTTGTCCATCGCTAGCTCTAGCCGTGGTACGTGCTATAAAGCCTGACTTGTGATGAACCGTAGCCTTGGTAGATCTTGAGGAAGTGGTGGGATATCTTGTAGCAGGGTGTACGGAGCCCGCTATCTTTTACGCACTAAACACAAAGGAAGTGACGTAATATGAGTAAGATAATTACGCTATACTCTTTCCCCTCTTAGAAATGTATAGTTGATCTGATTAGTAGTCGGTCTTAGAGGATTGTTATTGTGGCCTGTGAAAATTTTCTCGATATACCCGGAAGAAACACTAGTAATATCTTCGAGTACGGTATCACTTGCCGCTTCTGTTTTGAGGGCATTGCTAATCGCTTTGCTGTCGATGTTGGCGTTCTCAAATACATATCCTTACTTAGCATCTTGTGAAGAAATATCGGCGCTTATATTGTGGAACTTGGACTCGTAATTCTTCAACAAA
>Ga0302325_10029364_pt1 | contig 11361 bp, 11 predicted proteins | sample Palsa_T0_2_FD_201948 | JGI IMG/M metagenome (GOLD analysis project Ga0302325, IMG submission 201948) | Peat permafrost microbial communities from Stordalen Mire near Abisko, Sweden - Palsa_T0_2 | ecosystem: Environmental > Terrestrial > Soil > Palsa > Peat permafrost | place: Sweden: Abisko...
CGCCCATGTGCGCTTTCTCCTCCGCGACCCTTTGCTGATTCTCCCCGGCGACCGCTTCATCGTGCGCATGTTCTCGCCGGTAGTGACCATCGGCGGCGGAACCGTCCTCGACGCCGCGCCGCCACACCGACTCCGGCGCGCGACTTCGAACCAGCGGCTCGATCAAATTGAAAAAGACGGCCTCGCCGTCGTCGCCGTGAACGAATCGAAATATGGATTGACCGGCGCCGAATTAATCGCCCGATGCGGCGTCGGATTTACGGAGCCATGGTATCCGAATAGTGCGAACTTATCGTCATTTAAGGGCTCCGCGACGTCCTTATTGACGCGATTTCACTCAATTAAGCCCCTTTTAGGAGGCATGCCAAAGGAAGAATTGCGGAATTTGACCCTCCCGGACTCCCCTCAGTTCCTCCTCGACGAGCTCCTTCGCGGCATCCCGGAGATCAAAGTCGAGGGCGACACCGTCCGTCTGGCGAAACACAAGGTTTCTCTCAAAATCGACGAATCCGAGGCCACCAGCAAGATCGAAACTCTGTTCCGGGACGCCGGCCTCGCCGTTCCCTCTACTGCTGAAGTGCTTTCCAAGTCGGGAATCGAGCCCGGGCGCGCCCGCGCACTTCTTCAGATCCTGTTTCGTGACCGTAAGTTGATTAAAATAAATGATGAAATGGTGTTTCACGCGTCCGCGATCGATGCCCTGCGCGGCGTTCTGGCGTCGCGAACCGGGACGAAATTCTCCGTTGCCGATTTCAAAACCTGGACCGGCGTCTCGCGGAAATACGCCATTCCTCTCCTCGAATTTCTTGATCGTGAACACGTTACGCGCCGGGATGGGGACAATCGGATCGTACTTGACAAGAGGCGAACATAAGGCGAATATAGAGGTGTGGCCGAACTAGTCGGGATCGCTCGCCTCGCCGCCCAAAGCCTGACGCTGGAATTAAAGCGCCGCGTAGAATATTTCGAGCTGCCAACACGTAAATACCTGACAAAATGCGACAACGATCGCATGCCTTTTCGCTGGACCATCAATCCCTATCGCGGCTGCGAGTTCGGCTGTAAATATTGTTATGCGCGTTACGCGCACGAATTCATGGAGTTGCATGATCCTATGGATTTCGAGCGCAAGATTTATGTCAAACATTTCGACCCCGTCGCGTTCCGCCGGGAATTGGAACACTTGCCGCTCGGCGAGACCATCGCGCTCGGCACCGCAACCGATCCTTATCAGCCCGCCGAGCGCCGCTACGGACACACCCGTTCCATTCTTGAAGTATTTGCAAACACAGCCGGATTTCGCATCGGAATCACCACGAAGTCAGATTTGATCACGCGCGATATCGACCTCTTAAAGGAAGTCATGCGCCGTCATTACCTGTCGATCCACATGACGGTGACCACCACGGATCGCGAACTCGCTCGTTTGATCGAACCGCTCGCGCCGCGCCCCGATCTGCGTCTGAATGCAGTGCGAAAACTATCGCGCGCCGGCTTGCGCACCCGAGTCTCCTGCTCGCCGATCATGCCTCTGATCAACGACATGGAGTTATCAATCGATGCCGTCGCGCAAGCAGCGGCCCGCGCGGGAGCGAAGACTTTCTGGTGGAATGTTCTGTTTTTGAAACCCTGCTCGAAGCAGGTATTTTTGCCTTTCGTCGAAGAACAATTTCCATCGCTCGCCCGCCGTTATAAAGAGCGTTATGCGCGAGTCGCCTATTTGCGCGGCGCTTATCCGGAGATGATTCGCGAACGCGCCGAACGAATTCGAAAACGCTATGGACTCGACCGCTCCGATCCGCAAGCCGAGCCGGAATTGTGGCCGCGCCCCTCACAACTTGCGTTGTTCTAACATCATTTCCATGGACGAGCAATTCATGGCCGAAGCACTGGCGCTGGCGCAAGAGGCTGCGCGCTCGGGCGAAGTTCCGGTGGGCGCGGTGGTGGTGCTCGATGGCAAAGTGATCGGACGGGGGCGAAATGCTCCCATCGAATTGCACGATCCATCGGCGCATGCGGAAATGATCGCGCTGAGGCAGGCGGCTGCGGGACTCGGAAATTATCGCGTGGAAGGAGCGACGCTTTTTTCAACGCTGGAGCCGTGCGCGATGTGCGCCGGACTGCTGGTGGCGGCGCGCATAGAGCGGCTGGTATTCGGGGCGAGGGATCTGCGATTCGGCGGCGTAAGAAGTAAATTTCGAATCGCCGACTCGGAGTTGCTGAATCACCGGGTGGAAATCGTGGAGGGAGTGATGGGGGCGGAATGCGCGGAATTGATGCAGCGATTTTTTAGCTCCAGGCGCTAACCCGGCGGCATCGCGATCCGTTTCCATCGCGAATGCCGCCGGTACTTTATCGGGGGCGAGCGCCCCTAGGCGGAGAGCGGCACGGGAAACTGCAGACGGGGGGGCACCATGGCGAATGGATCTTGCGCCAGGACGCTTTTGTGGAGCGGGGTGAAACGGGACGGGCCGTTGAAATATTCGTCAAGCGGATACAAAGGATATGGCTCTAATTCCCGGAAAGTGCGTCCGAGTTGTTGTTCAATCCGATAGACAGCATGGAAGAAATTTCCCCGGTCGATGTGTAACTGCCGGGAACAAAGTTTCCAGTCCGCGCCGAGCAGAAAATGATAGCGAAACAATTTCTGCTCGAAACTATTCAAAGCGCGCTTGGAAATCAGCGTAAAATCTGCAATATATTCTTCGTCCTTTCGCCCCCATGTCGATGGGCGGCTGCGGCCCGCGTGCGGTTCCAGCGAAACCCTGCTCAAGTGGCGTTCCTGCGTCACGCAACGCAGGAATCGATCGTAACAGATGCGGAAAATAGCGCGTAACACGCAGTTACAAGGCGCAAGCGCGCCTTTTCGTGCAAGCCGCAATCCAGCCCCATGGCATTGCGCGCAGTTTTGCATGGCGAGCACCAGCGTTTCCGAACGATTCCAGTCCATACCGTGTTTTTTGTCCTCTTATGTGCCATCTCGAAGAATGGCTTTAAGGGCATAGTACTCTGGCAAAGGATATATGTCAATTCTTATTTGAGTATTATCCCTTAATATCCCGATAAATACTCAAGACTTCTTGCGCGGTATGATCCCAATGGAACCGCTGGCATTGCGCCAGGCCAGCTTTTATCAGGGCGGCGCGGCGTTCTTGATCGAGTAAAACATCGCGAATTCCGCGAGCAATATCGAACACATTATCGGGGCTGACCAGCTCCGCGGCATCGCCGACGGCTTCGACCAGCGAAGGAAGATTCGATGCCACCACCGGAGTGCCGCAAGCCATCGCTTCCAAAGGCGCGAGTCCGAACCCTTCATACAGCGAGGGGAAGGCGAAAGCGGCGGCGGCGCGATAAAACACGCGGAGCGTTTCGCGGGGCACGAAGCCCAGAAATCGAACCAGATTTTCGACTCTGCTGGAGACCACGGCGCGTCGAACACCGGGGTATCTGGAGAGTTCATCGCCGATAATAACCAGGCGTAAATCGCGAAATTCAGGGTGATTTTCCAGTTCCGCGCGCAGCACGGCGAAAGCCTCGATCAACCGGGGAACATTCTTTTGCGGACGAATCGTGCCGGCATAAAGGATGAACGGTTTCCGGATCGAGTAGCGTTCCAGCGTCACGCTATCGTGCTCCCCATCGGCATCCGCAGTAAAGGCCGGATCGGGAGCGCTATAAATTGTTTGAATGCGGTCGGCGGGCACGTGCAGCACGGTTTCCACGTCGCGGCGGGTGGAATTGGAGACGGCGATCACGCGGGCGGCGCGCAGGGCTCCGCGGCGATAACGCTGCTCATGCAACCGGTTGCGAATGGTGCGGTGGGCGGGAAATAGCAGCGTGCTCATGTCGTGAATTGTCAGAACATAAGGCTGGGGCATCCACCAGGCAACGGAATTAAGCGGAATATGATATAAATTTCCCTGTAACGTCCGCAGAAAATTTGGAAATGCAATATTATGCATGACTTCCGTATCTGAGTGGGAATAAATCGCGGTGGTGAAATTCGCGCCGAGTCCCTGAACTTCAGAAATGTCATTGGAGGGAATAATCAGCGTATAACGATTCTTGTGCTCCAGGCGCGAGAGGCCCCGTAGCAGATTACGGATGTAAGTGCCGATGCCGAAGTCGCGGATGCGGCGGGCGTCGATGACGACATGCGGCATTGAAAATAGAGGCTATTTCGCCTGTCTCCACGGGTAGAGGGGGAACCGGCTGGTTAATTCGCCGACCTTGCGGCGGACGTCGGCGGCGGCGTCTTCGCTCGCAATATGATCCAGCACCTGGGCGATCAGCGACGCGACCTCGCGCATTTCCTGCTCTTTAAAGCCGCGAGTGGTCACGGCTGGGCTGCCAAATCTCATTCCGCTGGGATTCAATGGCGGGTTAATGTCAAAGGGAATGGTGTTTTTATTCGCGGTAATATAGGCACGGTCGAGAGCCGTCTCGGCTTCTTTTCCTTTGACACCCTTGGCAAATACGTCCACCAGCATGACATGGGTGTCGGTCCCGCCGGACACAACGCGAAAGCCGGCGTGGGCGAGTCCGGCGGCGAGTGTCTGGGCATTGGCGATCACCTGCTTCTGATAGGCGACGAACTCCGGCCTGGCGGCCTCTCGAAAACAGACGGCCTTGGCGGCGATGACATGCATTAAAGGTCCGCCCTGCGCGCCCGGAAACACATTCTGATCGATTGCTTTTGCAAACTTTTCCTTGGCCAGAATCAAGCCGCCGCGGGGGCCGCGCAGGGTTTTGTGTGTGGTCGAGGTAACAATGTCCGCATAATCGCACGGATTGGGATGAACGCCAGCGGCAACGAGGCCGGCAAAGTGCGCCATGTCGACCAGGAAGATCGCGCCCACCGAATCGGCGATCTGGCGGAAGCGGGCAAAATCGATAATACGCGGGTAGGCGCTGCCGCCGGCAATGATCATTTTCGGCTGATTTTGATCCGCTAAGCGCGCTAATTCGTCGTAATCGATGCGTTCATCGTCCTTTTTGACGCCATAAGGAACAATTTTGTATGTCTTTCCCGAAAAATTCAGGTGATGTCCGTGCGTCAGGTGGCCGCCATGCGACAGATTCATCCCTAGTACGGTGTCGCCCGGATTGATGACGGCGGCATAAGCGGCCTGGTTCGCCTGGGAGCCCGAGTGCGGCTGGACGTTGGCGTATTCGGCGTGAAACAGCTGCTTCGCGCGATCGCGGGCGAGGTTTTCGACGACGTCGGCATACTCGCAGCCGCCGTAGTAGCGCTTGCCGGGATAACCCTCCGCATATTTGTTCGTGAAGATACTGCCGTTGGCTTCGAGCACCGCCTCCGAGGTGAAATTCTCGCTCGCGATCAGCTCGAGGCGGGAATGCTGGCGCTCGGTTTCGTGGCGAATGGCTTGGTAAATTTCAGGGTCGGCCTGAGCGAGCGGCTGAGCCATGGTGTCTTGTTCGGTTTCGATCATGATTTCTCCAGCGGGCGATCTTGCAATTTCAAGGGGAACTTAACTTTAGCAGGCGCCACGCGCCGGGCGCCAGGCGCCAGTTCAGAAGGAAGTATGATGACGGGTATGAAGATCTTCGTTGCTCTTTTAACATTTGCTTGCTCCGTTTCGGCTGCGGATTTGACTGGGCGTTGGGCGGCTACTGAGACTCTGGCGAATGGGCAGAAACGCGAGTGGACGATCGCGCTGATCGCCGATGGCGCGGCACTCAAAGGGTTTGTCTCGAACGGGCGGGCAACGATGCCTGTATCGAGCGGGCGAGTGGATGGCTCCAATATTTCGTTTACGATTTTGCGCGAAGCCTCCGGCGTGGACAAGCCTGTCGACTGCACAGCGATGCTATCGGGCGACGAATTGAAAGCGACGATTCCTAATGATGGGAATCGTCCGGCGACGGTGCTGGCTGCGAAGCGTGTTTCGACGGATCGGCCGGCGATGCCTGCGCCGAAGATTTCTCTCTCCAACGATTTTCCTCCGGTGAAGGACAACGGCTTGGCGAAGACTCCTCCCATGGGTTGGAATAGCTGGAACAAGTTTCATCGCAGCGTGGATGATAAGGCCGTGCGGGGAATGGCCGACGCGATGGCTTCGAACGGCATGAAGGATGCCGGCTATGTGTACGTCAATATCGACGACACTTGGGAAGGCGCGAGCGGCGTGCTGCAATCGAACGAAAAATTTCCCGACATGAAGGCGCTGGCCGATTATGTGCACTCGAAAGGGTTGAAAATCGGGATTTATTCGTCGCCTGGTCCGAAAACATGCGCGGGATTTGAAGGCAGTTTCGGTCACGAGGAGCAGGACGCGAAAACCTGGGCCGCGTGGGGATTCGACTATCTGAAGTACGACTGGTGCAGCGCGAGCCAGGTTTACGACGTGAAATCGCTGCCGGCGGTCTACGCGAAAATGGGCGAGGCGCTGCTCAAATCCGGACGCCCGATAGTCTACAGTCTGTGCCAATACGGTTGGCAGGATGTGGGCGAATGGGGCGCCAAGGCCGGCGGCAATTTGTGGCGCACCACCGGGGATATTAGTGACCGCTGGCAATCCATGATGCACATCGGATTTGAGCTGCAGCCGGGCCGCGCGATGTATGCCAAGGCGGGCCACTGGAACGATCCGGACATGCTGGAGATCGGCAACGGAGGCATGACGGACGACGAGTATCGCACGCACATGAGCTTGTGGAGCCTGCTGGCCGCGCCGCTGCTCGCGGGCAACGATCTGCGCGACATGAGGAAAGAGATTCTCGAGATTTTAACTAACCGCGAGGTGGTCGCCGTCGATCAGGATGCGAGGGGCGTCGAAGGCGTGCGGGTTGCGAAGAACGGAGATCTGGAGGTTTGGGAAAAGCCTCTCGCCGACGGATCGCACGCGGTGGGATTGTTCAATCTTGGGAAGGAGTCGGCGATGGTGATGGCGAATTTCAGCGATTTGAAACTGAACGGCTCGCACGCGGTCAGGGATCTGTGGGCGCACGAGGACAAAGGCAAGATCAAGGATAAGTTCGAGGCGACCGTCCCATCCCACGGCGTCGTGCTGGTGAAAATCGCGAAGTGAGTATCACCCGCTGGGGACTGCCGCTATTGGCGGCGGTGTGCGTGATCCGCCTGTGGCTGATGCAGCTGCCCTCCAGCTTTTGGGTCGACGAAATGGCCACGGTTTTCGTGGTGGAGCACGGCGCCGACGATCCTTCCTTGAAAATTGCTCCGCAGGTTCCGCAGTCGATTTATTACTCGGTGATTCGCAGCGTGGTTCCGGGTCGATCGGAGATTGCCTATCGCCTTCCGTCGATTCTGTTCATGGGACTCGCGCTGATGTTCGTCGCGCTGCTGGTAAGAAGGCTGATCCATCCTGATGCGTGGTGGTTCGCGATCTTCGCTTGTTTCGCGCTGCGGGGGATTAATTATGAAGCGGCGAATGCGCGTCCGTACGCGATGGGGATGTGCGTCGCGGCGGCGGGGCTGTATTTTTTGGTCCAGTGGCTGGACACCGGCAGAGTGTGGGACGCCGCGATATTCCTGGTGCTGGCGGCGCTGCTGTGGCGGGTTCATTTAATTTTCTGGCCATTCTATGTGGTTTTCGCACTGTATGCGTTCTGGCAGGGCATGGCCCCGCCCCACAAGTGGCGCACCGCGGCCGTGTTCAGCTTGCTCGGCCTGTTGCTGATCCCCGTCGCGATGCGTGCGATCAACCTGAACGCCCAGGCGCGGGCGCACGTCGTGATCGAACAGCCGACGTGGATGAACCTGGCGCATTCCTTTCATCTCCCTCTGGTTGCTGTGGCGGGGTTCGGCGCGTGGATCTGGTCGCGACTCGCGAAGCAGCGCGATCGACCTGCGACTTCCGCGCCGGCGATTTGGCTGATTTTCGCCTGGTGGGTCTGTCATCCCATCGCGCTGTTCGCGTTTTCGAAAATCACCGGGAACAGCGTGTTCGTGCCGCGATATCTCGCGCTGTCGCTACCCGGAGCGGCGGTCGCGTCGACGCTGGCGGCAGCGTGGTTTCTGCCCTCGCGATTCTGGAAACTTGCGGCGCTCATGATGGGTGCCGGCGCTCTGATCGTGTCGGGCAACTGGACGGAAATCTGGCCGTCCCATCACAATTCTGATTGGCGCGCGGCGGCGCTGGCGGTCAACCAACTCGCGCTGCCGCCGTCGATACCGGTAATCTGTCCCAGTCCTTTTGTCGAAGCGCGCTCCCCGGCGTGGACGCCCGATTACGCGATGCCGAGCTTCCTCTATGCGCCTCTGCTGGTGTATCCGGTGCGCGGAAACGCCGTATTATTTCCCTTCGTGACGTCGCCCGAAGCCGAGGATTATGCAACGGCTCTGCTCCAAGGCGCGGTGCCCGCATCGGGTCGATTCGTAATTTATGGCGCCAACGGCGGCGTTCATTTCTGGAGGGACTGGCTTGAAAAGCGGCCGGAGCTGAAGGGATGGAGGCATCGTAGCCTCGGCGATTTCAAAGACGTGGACGCAGTGCTGTTTGAGAAAAAATAGAGCCACAAGTTCACCACAGGAGTTCTTATGGACTCGGCGGCGGCTTCATCTCATCCGTATTGAAAATCCGCAGCTTTTCTCCCGGCCGAGCCATTTTCAAAACCAGCGCCACCTGGAAACGAGGCCCTTGAAAATAAGACACGCGAATTTCGTGGACTCCATGGCTTAGATGAACCGCTCCCACGCGCTCCCTGGGCGCATGCACTCCGTCGTTGTCGATCACCAGCTCCTGATCGATCCATAAATTCGAGCCGTCGTCGGACATTAAAGAGAAGCCGTAGTCCCCCTCCTTTTCGGCCCAGAACCGTCCGTTGTAGTCGATCGCGAACCATTCGAATCGCTTCGTCACTCCCGGAAATCCCACTTCGAAATCCTGTATAGGAATGTTTAGCGTCGTTGTATAAATCGTGCCCTTCGGCTTCATTTTCCGGAAATTCGGCAGTTTGTTCGTGTTGGTCCGGATATTGTAGATGCGGCCCTGAAGCGCGGAGGGGATCACTACCGTGATGCCGAACGTTACCTGCGACTCCTGCGCGTGGAGCGAAAGACCAATCGCCATCAAGCGCGCCACCCGGGTAAACATTCTGCACTTAGTTTACAGAAGAGGCGCTAACTTTTTCCGCCGATTCCGCAGTTCAGAATAGCAACTCATTTCGGAGGAAATGTGATTATGCATCGCGTTCTGATTCCGCTTCTCATCGCGGCCGGCCTGGCTCCGGCGGCCGTGATCGACTCCAACACCATCGCCTACAATGTCGACGGCACGGAAAACGATTATTTCAACCAATTCAATCCGGCCCTTGGCACCCTGACCAGCGTCACCCTTTTCTACTACAACTCCTACATCTACATGACGGCGTTCGCGTCCATTGGCGAAACGGCCACGCCTGCCTACGTCTATGCGAATTTCGAGGCCGGCTTTGACCTCACCCTGCCGGACATCCCCACGTTCAACGAATTTCTCTCGCTCACGCAAAACGACTATGGATGTACCTCCTCCACCGGGGAATTTTCGTCCTGCTCCGTTAACCAACTTTTCCAAACCGGCCCGCTTTCCGGTTCCGTGCTATTGTCGCCAAGCAGCCTGAGCCCTTACATCGGCACCGGCACCCTGCTCTCGCAACTCGTTTCCGAGGTGGATATATCCGGCGTAACGTCCAGCAACCCTAGCGAAGCCATGACCGGCTTGAACCCTGCGACACCCGGAAACTACTATCTCCAATACACGTATACTCCAACCAGCGCCGGAACTCCAGAACCCGCGACCTTCGGATTCACCGCACTGGGCTTGCTGGCGGTTGGGTTTCTCCTTCGACGACCTCTAAAAACACGGCTTTCGGAGGAAAATTGATGCGGCGATTTTTGACAGGCTCCGTTGCTGTCCTGGCTCTGGCAATACGCGCGCACGCCACCAACCTTGTCTTCGATCCAGGGTTCGAGAGCGCGAACCTTGGAACCTTCAGCACCGATCTCGGCGACGGTGCGTGGTACGTCTCGCAAGGAAACATTCAGGTATTGGATGCCGCCGACAGCGACGGCGCTGTTCCGCACAGCGGCAGCCAATTCATCTATCTGGGTTACGGTTTCCTTCAAAACACCATCAGCCAAACTCTCTCCACCGTGGTGGGCCAATCTTATATCGTTTCCTTTTGGGCGGCCGACAACGATCCCAATAGCCTGATCGTGAATTTCGGCGATCAGAACCTGTTCACAGGAATGTCACCCACGGGGGGAATCGGAGCAGCCGGCGATTACGTGAACTTTATGTACACCGTAACGGCGGACTCGACGTTCACCGATCTGACCTTCACCGGCCAGTGGCTCGGCATCGGCGACGGCGACTACGGGACTATTCTGGACGACGTCAGCGTCACCGCGTCGGGCGTCCCCGAGCCGGCCAGCCTCGGAGCTACCGGGCTTGGTCTGCTGATGCTTTGGTTTCTCCTTCGACGACCTCTAAAAACGCCTGCGCCGCGTGGCTAAGAGCACGCTTCGCGGGATAGACGAGTCGGATTTTCCGGTCGACGATCATCTCCTTCACCCGAACCTCGCATAGAATCCCCTGCGTCAACTCTTCACTGACGCACATGCGCGGCAGGAACGCCACGCCTTCGTTCCGCTGCACCATTTTGCGGATCGCCTCCACCGTCGGCATCTCCAGATCCATGTTGAGAGGAACTTTGTTGCGCTGAAATTCGCGGATCACCACCCCGCGGTAAGGCGAGACGACGTTATGCGCGATAAACGTCTCCATGCCCAGCTCCGTGATGGAAATCTCGCCGCGCGTGGCGAAGCGGTGGTCGGGCGAAGTGATGAACGCCAGGTGGTCGGTGAAAATGATCTTCGTGATCAGCCGCTCGTCCTCCGGATCGAAGGTCAGGATGCCGAGTTCGAGGTCGCCATCCAGCAGCTCCGCGGGAATCTTGCTCGACAGGCTGCGGCGAATCTGCACCTTGATTTTCGGGTATTGCCGCCGGTACTTCTCAATATGATCCAGCAGGTACAACGTCGACGATTCGTTCGCGCCGATGGTCAGCCGCCCAGCCGACTTGTCGCGCAGCTCCGCCAACGCGTTCTCCAGGTCGCTCTGTAAATTTTCAAACCGCCTCGCGTATTCCAGGACAATTTTCCCCGCGTCGGTGAGCAGCAAATCCTTGGCGGAGCGGTCGATCAGTTTTTCGCCGAGCTCGGTTTCAAGCCGTTGGATCGATAGCGAAATCGCAGGCTGCGTGCGTAGCAGCTTCTCCGCGGCGCGCGAAAAGCTCTTTTCCGCTGCGACGGTCAAAAAGACGCGGAGTGGGTGCATCTCCATAAAAATCAATTATATAATGATTTGAACTTATCGCAAGCCGAAACACTATAAA
>Ga0302325_10029365_pt1 | contig 11361 bp, 14 predicted proteins | sample Palsa_T0_2_FD_201948 | JGI IMG/M metagenome (GOLD analysis project Ga0302325, IMG submission 201948) | Peat permafrost microbial communities from Stordalen Mire near Abisko, Sweden - Palsa_T0_2 | ecosystem: Environmental > Terrestrial > Soil > Palsa > Peat permafrost | place: Sweden: Abisko...
ACGACCTCCGGGAAGCTGGGGACGGGCCCACCCAAAACCGGCCATACAGGTGTCCACCGACCCTGGACACGAAAATGGCCCTGCGGACGAGACCCAGACGCCGGCCTCAATCCCGTCGGAGAGCGCATGCGAACCGTACCGCGAGTTCATCGAAGCTGAGCTGGCCGCGGAACGCCATGGCCATTTGGCAGGACTTAGTGGACGGCCACGGCTTCGGCGAAAAATACGCGAGCGTGAAGCGCTTTGTGCGGAAGCTGCGCGGATCTTCCACGCCGGAAGCGCGCGTGGTGATTGAGACGACGCAGATCGATTATGGCACCGGGCCGATGGTGCGTGACGCGCAAAGGGGCAAGTGTCGGCGCACGCGATTGTTCGTCCTGACACTGGGATACAGCCGGAAAGCCGTTCGCATCCTGGTGTTCCGTTCCAGCGCGCGCGTCTGGGCCGAGCTGCGTGAGAAGGCGTTTCGCAGGCTCGGTGGAATCACTCGCGTGGTAGTGCTCGATAGTCTGCGCGAGGGCGTGCTCACGCCCGACATTTACGAGCCCACGCTCAATCCGCTGTACCGTGATGTGCTGCAGCACTATGGCGTCACAGCGCTTCCATGTAGAGTACAGGACCCCGATCGCAAAGGCAAAGTAGAATCCGGCGTCGGTCATGCGCAGAAAATTTCAGGAACTGAAGGGCAACGCGAAGGAACGGGTGGGAAATGTGATGAATGATCCCACCTTGGAAGGCAAAGATGAAAATAAAGTTGGCAGGATCCAAAGGAAAACTCGCCAGGCGGACACCGGCATCAAAAAGTGACTGGTCCGCCCGCTCCAGCCAAATTGTGGGGCCTGTTCGAGCGACGCGCCGCGCCGTGGCAGCTTGCGCATAAGCCAGAGAGTACGAATCATGGAAACTTGCTTCCTGTGCGGCGCTGAAATCGAAATGTACCACCAAGGCTTTCCGGTTTGTATCCCTTGCTCGGACGCTTTAGGGGCACCAACACTAACTCCGAAGGAACGACAGCTTCCGAAGGATACCCAACTAAAGCTTCCGCACGAATGAAGCGGATTTCAGGCGCTTAGCTTATGCGCCAAATGGGCAACGGGATGGCTCACAACCATGCTCTATCTGATGCTCTTTCAGTTCTTTGCGTGTCCGGCCAATTCTGCCCGTGCTCTCTCTGCACGACGATGCGCGGTCGCGACCTCTTGGATAGTTAAATCCCCGTCCATGTTTAGAACTGCTTCACCGTAGGCGCACTGCTTTGCAGTATTCCTTCAGATGCATTTGCCGTTGAGGGCGCGTTCTATCCTGCATACCGGATACTGAAAAACTAACATGAAGCGTGTTCTTTTTTTAACCTAGACAAACGTCCAGGGGTTGTTTCGTAGTGGGGTAGCAGAGCATCGTATCGCTACGAGCGTAGCGAATAGAGGGGGGCCGCAGGCTGGACAGCGCCGTGAGCTGTTTTGAACAGCACCCAGCCTGTAAGCATGGTTTCATTAGAATGCCCCTTCTTGAAAGAAGGTTACCAATGGCAATGTGTCACCAGTGCGGTGCTGAAACGCAAACGTATTCCAACGGCGTCCCGATATGCATCTCTTGTTCGGACACGTCGGCTTCGAAGCCGAAACCCAGCGCGAAAGCTACCGGGGTCTTTCTAACGATACGGCTACTAGCGTATTAAGAGAATCTGAGCTGATGCTCAGCAATACAGGAGCGACGCTGTACGCTTCTTCTCCACAACAGATCAGAGGCGTACCATGGCACTAGCGCGTTGCAAAGAGTGTGGCAGTCCTCAGGGACTAAAACACAAGTATCCCTATGTCCACTCCGGTATGATCACCGGCATTCTCTGTGGCGCGCCGACCTGTGGCGCGCCGACCTGTGCCGCATCCGCATCCGTATGGTTGACGGACGAAGAAGAGCAGCAGTATTCAAATGGCCAGCGTGATTTCAAGATTTCAAACCACGCCAAACACGTCACAGTTCATTGAGACCATTTTGTATTCGAGAGGAATCACGACCAGCCCTGCTTACCTAGGCCGAGTGAGGGACCTTTGACGAGCGTGGTGAATGCCCTTGCACTGTAAGCAACCTGAGATAGTATTGCTACGGCCAGACCGAAGTCCGCCGGAGATCGCTTCCTATTCGATTATGCATTTAGTAGGTGACGTAACGGGTCTGGTCGAGGCGTTAGGAGAGAAGCAGGCGATCATCGTCGGCCACGATTGGGGCCGCCAACGTGGCCTGGAACGCCGCGTTACTGAGGCCGGACATGTTCCGGGCAGTGGCGGCCATGAGTGTCCCGTATCGTTATCGTCCAAGAGGAGGCGTGGGCAGGCATTGCGCGATGCTGGACTCTATACGTATTACCGGCTGTACTATCAGGACCCAGGAGTCGCCGCTGCGGAATACGACCGTGATCCCAGAGCGACTCTGAGGCGTCGGATGTATACCAGTTCGGGTGATGCGCCGCAACCATCCAGACCCATACGTCCTGAAGCCAGGCAAAGGTGCACTCGATGGCACTATTGATCCTGAGCACTTTCCAAGGTGGCTTACGGAAGCGGACCTCGTGGGGTCACATGTGATGAAGGCCGGAGACCTCGCCACGCAATCGAGGTTTGGTATTACCAGCGGTAACGGCCCGGTATAGTTTAACGTGCTCTTCGCCCGATCCCTGAGATTAATTCGGCATCAACAGTGCAGCTGCCCCGCTTTGTTTCACGTACGGAATGTCCTCGTCACTGTGAACAAACCAGAAATAGATCTCGCGAATAAGTAAATAGGCGACCTGGTCGGTGTCACCTTGGACGATTGCAGCAGCGTGACGGTGCCATAGGATTACCCGCCATACGCGGACGGTGATGTCAGGTTGTAGTTCTCCGTGTAAGCGAAGGTGTAGTGCTCGCCGGTGTCGACGTTATTAACGATCGTGGTCAAATACGGGATCGCATCGATATTGTAAGTGAATTGGTAGGCACTAAGGTTTCGAACGTCTTCAATGACGTTGATGCGGGAACTGGAATTGGTTTAGGTAACCCCGAGGCCCTCATTGTAGCTGATGGTAACCTGATTGCCATTGCTGTCCTCCATCACCGTCGGGTACATCGTCCCGGCGTCACACTCCGTACCGGCTGACGTGCATCCCATCACCCAGAAGCTGCCGTCCGTGAAGTGCGGGTTGCCGAGGTTGGAATCGTAATAGATGTAAATGCTTTCTTCCGACGTCCAAATTCCTCCGCTGTTCTGATTCAAGTGGTATTGAGGATTCCAGCAGGGCGACGGTGCCATACGATTGCCAGCCATATGGCGACGCCAGGTCGTAGCTCTCCGTGTAGGCAAAGCTGTAGTTCTCACCGGCTGGAGGGTTTCCTCAACTCTACCGCTTTTGGGCCGTGAGCTGCTAGGGTTCAATTACCTGTCCATCCCGGTTCTGGTGCCGCGCGCCCTGGCGAACTGATGATGCTTATCCTAATCGTCCAAAGCACGGTAGGAACTGCATGGGATATGTGATCGTAGCCATATAAGGTCATCTGAAGCAATCAGTAGTCATATATGGTCACTAAACCCCGGGGAAACATACATGTTTATAAGAATAGTGTCTTTAACGGGCTAGTAATAGCCCAAGTATTCCTATAAGCTGAAGGTGCCGCGCAAAAGGTTGACTTGCCCGCGAGGTTGGTCATCCTTTTCTCGACAGAAAGAAGGTTGTTGGAGTCTATGTCCACTGCTTCGCAGCTTCCAGTTAAATCTGCTAGCCGCCTGGAGGTGCTCATCGTACAAAGCAATCCGGCAGATACATTGCTCACTGTGGAAGCGTTCAGAGTCGCTGGATTGACAAGCGGTCTGCGTTGCGTCACAGACGGCGCAGACGCGCTTATGTATGTGCGCCGCAAAGGTAAGTACGCTGACGTGGGAGTTCCGGATCTCATCTTTTTAGATTTGTCGCAACCTAGGATGTCCGGGTTGAGAGTCTTGAGGATGATCAAATCCACACCGGCGTTAATGCACATCCCGATCGTGGTCGCAGCGGGTTCGGATGATCCCAAATTTGTGCGAGCGGTTTACAAGCTGAACGGCAATTGCTTCATGAGGAAACCTGGTGAGCTCCCGGAATTCGCGAAATTCATCGAAGCATGCTACGAGTTTTGGGGCCGTGTCGTTACGCTTCCATCGCACGGAGGCAAGACGATGACGCAAACTGTTTAGCAACATGATCGAGCTTGGTAAGCAGCGTTTCGCAGGCGTTTCTAGCCGGTGGCGACCCAAAATGGAAATCCTGGATAAGACGGATCCCCCCATTTTTGCATGATGGTGTTGTTTCACTGGTCTATGCGTTGGTCTGCGAGCACACGAAAGGGAATGCCAATAATGCCGAAAATGCCAAAAACGATGTCCGCCGCCGTTCTTACCGAAACATTTTACGTGGGGGCTCCCCCTCAAGCTTCTTCGCCTGAGGAGCGATTGCGTGATTGTATTCACGAATTGCGCCAGCCCCTCAGCTCCATAGAGGCCATCGCTTATTATCTGGAGATGACCTTGCCGGCGGAGCAGGTGCAGGGGCGGTGGCACATGACGCAGCTCCAACGCTTGGTAGCGGAAGCGAGCGCCGTTCTCGAACGCTACGCGGGCGGTGTTCGCAAGCCTTGCGTTCGGGTGCACACCGCAGGCGGGCGGTAGGCTTAGCTACTCTCGCGATCGGGGAGCCGTTTCTCCCGGCTCCGCGATTTCCTTGCGAAGCTTCGGCTGGCGCGACACTTCGCCGACTTTACCAAGCTAATCGAACACGAAGCTCTTCCGCGAATTCGTCGCCCTGATCGAAATCAACAAGCGCGAGGACGCGTTGTCTCTCGGCCCTCGCGGAACACGGAAGAGCCACTCGGCGCAAGCCATCGGACAGGCTGCGATTCAACAGGGCTGCAAGGTGTTTTATCGCGAAACTCATGTCCTGCTCGACGTATTGGCCGATTGCGGATGGCACTCGCAAGGAATACATGCCATCGGTGGCGACCGTTCCGCTACTGATCATCGACGACTTCGGCATGCGGAAACTGCCACATACCGCCGCCGAGGATCTGCTGCAAATTATCATGCGCCGCTACGAGCGCCTCAGAAAGCTCACATCCAATCGCCCTGTCGATGACTGAGGCAAGTTGCTCGGCGATGTCGCTGCCGTGAGCGCCATGCTCGATCGACTACTGCATCAGGGACACGTACTGAAGTGCGGGCCGCGAAGCTGGCGAACGAAAACATTTACGGCAGCTGGTCAATGATTACTCTCCGACACGGGAGGAACGCATCTGCTTCTGGAGGCAGGCTGCCATTAGCGATCTTCATCACTCAGTAGCGTTCTGTTCAAGACTAGCCGGACCGTCGCCGGTTCATTCCCTGGCGGCAACCGAACCTTATCGGAGCGGGCGATTCGCTGCTGATCGTGGGGAACCGGCCCACCTAAGTCGTCAATCCAATACCGCACGTGCAGATCATACTCCCGGTCCGCGTAGCCTGTAAACTCGGCTATGCCGTTATGCGTTGCAGAAGGTTGACCTGAGAGATAGGCCAACATTCTTGATCAACTCATTACCATTGAACAACTGAAGTAAGTTTTGCCTCGGCGGGGGTCCCGTTGGGCCATACCACCTCTACACGAATTGATCTCGGTGTGTGCGGCCTTGCCAACGAGAACTTTAAGTTGCTCATGACCTGCATGGGCACGAGATGAACTATGGAAGCACGCGCTTGCTCACCTACACTCGGAAAATATCGAGTAGGGTAATCCGAATAGTTGGACTGCTTGCCGCCCCTGATCTCGTAGCCCAACAGATAGTCTCCCGTCCGGCAGGTCTTCGAACTTGAACCGGCCTTCCGCATCCGTCTGCGTCCAGAATTGGTATGTTGAGTACCACGAGCCTCGTTGATTTCTGCGTGGCCCCCCGCCGTGGGCCGGTTTTGAGTGTCCACCGATGGCCGGTTTTCAGACGTCCACCGAGCGTTATGCGCCGAGGAACATTTGAGTTCGCTGCAATCTTTGAGCGGTACCAATTCCGACCATCAGAAGCTCAACCCATGCCACATACTCGCGTGAGGGCGGCGTCGTTCGATGGCCTGGTTGAGTGAGATAGCTGAGTAGATGTTGTGCAGCGCAAAGTATCTGACCGATTGAAATAACACGCGTGAAGCCATCGTGGAGTTTATGTAGAGCAAATCACGACACAATAAGAAGAGCACATTCTACACACATTTCCAATTCGCTCTATAGCGTCGTTGACCTTAGACTCACATACTTAGTCACGCTCTCGCAGGATTTGCGTTGGCGTACGCGGATTCCGGCAGTGGAATCCTCGACGTTTGTCATTCGCGGACCTTAGCGCCCGGTCAAGGCCAGACGTCACTCTTTGCAGGAGGTCACCAGACTAATGAAAGCGCAGACCATTGACGTCAGAGAATCTACCGGGAGGACGCTTTCCTCCGCCATCCATCGGACCGGCGGCAAGAAATTGTTTAGCAAGGGTCACCTGATAAGCGAAGAAGATACTCGTATGCTCGAAACCGAAGGGATGGCCGAGGTCTGGGTAACCGAGTTAGAGGAAGGAGAGGTTGGCGAGTACGACGCTGTCATGCAGGTCGCGAGCAAAATCGGGTGTGGAGCTCTCGATATCCGTCTTGCCCCCGGGGGTAGAGCGAATTTATTCGCCGCTGAGCCGTCTTGCATCTTGGTTGATGATGAGCTTCTAAGGCAAATTAACGGTACGACTAGCATAGCCGTCGCTACCTCCGCGAACTTTTCCTACGCACGAGCCGGAGATCGTGTGGCCACCGTCAAAAGTACGCCATTCGCAGTCGCCAAGTGGGAACTAGATGCGATGACTTCAATCGTCGAAGAAAGGGGCCCAATATTACAAGCCCGGCCTTTCCGGACGCCAGTTTTGGCCATTCTGTACACTGACCCCATGAGCGGTGAACGAGCCAGACGGATGTATGAAAATGTCATGTGTCAGCGTTTGGGTCGTATCGGAATTACCGCCAGTTTTGTCCTCTCTTCAGTCGAGGAGGAAGGCGCTGTGGCCCGTTGCATACAGCACCTGCTGGGTGCCAAACCAACCTGTGTTCTGATCGCTTCCACCACAGCGCCAGCGGGCCCGGCCGATGTGATTGGCCGATCGATGGTTCGAGCTGGATGCCAAATCGAGCGCTTTCTTGCGCCTGTTGAGCCTGGGAATCTCTTCTTGCTGGGCTACCGAGACGATGTTCCGATTGTTTCCGTGCCGGGCTGCTTCCAATCGGCCAAACCAAACGTCCTGGATTTGATTCTCGCGCCGCTGCTAGCTCGCTACCGTATCTCCTATTGGGAAGTAGCGGGCCTCGGGCATGGCGGCTTGCTCGCCTAACATCTTCTCCATCTCAGAGTAATCACTCCGTGCCATTTAGTTGTTGGTGTTATCCGCAACGCTGAACTTGCTGATCTATGTGGTCAGACTAATAGGCCAGCCAAATCATGATACGTTGCGCGCAGCTCACTGCTTCGCCGTGTGGGTTCGCCGCAATCCCAAGCTCCCCTGAAGGCCGCGAACGCCCAATCCGATGGCGGCGGGCATTCAAAGCCCTGGAGTCGAGTTGGACGAAGTTTCGTCAGATAGGGACCGAGAAACGCGCTTGGCTCCGCCAATCCCCTGTTCGCGACCGGTCCAAGGCCACATGATCGTATGAAGTGGAAATCAAGGAAACTACCGTTAATGTCCGACATCAGGTCACGCCGAACGCTTGGGGTAGAGAGCGGTAACGGTGCAGATCGCCGCCACTCCGCTACGTCAACTTCTGGCACGTTTATGGGTCCGCGATCCTAAACACAAGCCGCAGAACCGCTCATCGAGCTTGGGAGTCTTTCCAAATCGTCGGGAACTTTTCCGACGTATTCGGAGTCAAAAGCGGAAACTGCTGGTTTTGAAGACGGAATCCGTTTGACCGACAAGAACGGCCAAGTCCGCCAGGTTGCTATGAAAAGGCATTCCCCGTAATGTGCGAGCTAAGTCGTGATCCAAGATTGCAGCGTACGGTTTGGATGGGGTTAGGATGCGCACGAGGCTTCGCCCTTTGCACCCAACCGTCCATTTCGATAATGTGGGAGCCCGGTTCCCCAGCGAACCCTCCCAAGGAAAGATGACAAGAAACGCCAGACGCGTTCTGTTCGACGTAGGAATACCTAGCGAGTCTGTCAATAGGGCCGCGTGGCGAAGCGTGAGTGCAGGCGGCTGCGCCGTGCTCGTGTCCTGCTTCTTGGCAGCAATGAATTGGTGGAGATTTAGCGGACCTGCCCGCCCTGGGGCGCCGTCACCAATGCGAGTGACGCCGAGTGCGGCCGGTTATGCATGGGACCTGCGGCCATCCCAACCAATGGGATCACCCGTCAAGGAGCTGATTTCCGCGGCTCCCGCTTCCGCAGTTATTCTCTTCATCGCGTTTGGAGTCTTTCTTTCCATTACAGGGTGCTTTTCCCTGCGAAAATTTGCCCTTGGAGCAAGGACGGGGTTGTCGGTAATGGTCCTTTCCGGTGCTGCATGGGCGCTCATCACTCGCACGTATGCCTTACCTAATTGGTTGGACATCGGCTTTCTTATTCCGAATCTGCTTGCTTTAGCGGCATCGATTTGGACTGCGCGGCCACAAACCGATCCAACTATTCGCGAAGCGCAGATACCGCAGTTTGTCGCTTCGCAAATGAGTGCAGTTTCTCACGAAAAGGATCCCTCGCCCTGGGGCTGGCTTCTTCCTGCGGTCGCGGTAGTGGTTGGGGCAAGCTTTGCTTGGTCGGCCCGCCCGATTCCGCGCGCTCAGTCATTGGTGTGGAGCAGTCTTTGGATCGCTGCGGTTCGATACGTCCTGTTGGTCCAAATTGGGGCGATATTCGCTGCAGGCCTTGCCTACGCTGCTCTAAAATACCGTGGCGTTTCTTTACAGCTGCGCTATGGCCGAGTGCTCGGAGCGGCGGCGATTGCATGGCTGGGTCCGTTGGTTTTGTTCGTCACGCAGGCATCCTGGTGGGCAGCGGTCGCCATCATTATCGTGGTTTCCAGTGCTGCGAGGCTGGCGTACTCCGGTTATCATGGCCACGCTGAGGAGATTCCGCAAGAGAGCTCACCCAGTTTCGAACTCCTCGCAGCGGCGCCGCTCCCACCTTTCTTCCGGCAAATACTTCCAGGACTGGCCGCAGCGTTCTGTTTGAATTCCCTCGTGTTTGCGGCGATTGCCAATCGTCCACTTATCGCTACCCTCCTCTGCGGCGTGAGCGCCGCAATCATTAGCTGGCAATGGACCGCTTGGACCTATTCCGCTGAACGGCGAGCGGCGAGCCTTCTCGGGTGGATCGTACCCCTAGCGGTGTGCGTTGCCACGGCCATCATGTTCACCGCCGGTGGTTTGACCAGGTACTTGAGGGAGGGTGGCACCATTGACGTCCACACACGGAGTGGAAACATCCCGACCCGATTGGTTGGCGATGTGCCTTCCTACAAAGGAGTAATTTTGTTTGAAGAGAGGCGGCCCGAAAAGCTACTCCTTCCACGTCCCACAGCTCTCTTATCGCACCAAACCTTATCTCCCACGGCATCGCAGCCGTTAAACATCCCGTTTGACGGCGTGTACTGGTTTTACCAACCGCCAGATCATCATCCCAGGGAAGATTCACTGCGCAAACGAGGAAGCCCCGCGGAGCTCAGGTTCCAATCCAGTGACGGACGCCCTCTTCTGATGGAAGCGCGCCAGAACCTCGGTCGTCTCGTCGACGTCGATTGTTGCAACGAGATTATGCTCACAATCACAAACGCGGAGGCCGATTCAACTCTTGTTGCTTTGGAACTGTCGCTGGCCAACACGACACTGCCAGGAATGCCAGTTCTCGCACTTGGCTCCGCGAAGGCTACCGGTCAAGGAACGTACAACGCCCAAAAGAACGCGCAACAAACGCTGGTCTATAAAATACCAGCGGCCCCCACGATAAGTCAGTTCGATGAATTGATTGTGGCGTTCCATCGCGCTGAGCCCATAACCATCAGGAGCACAAAAGTAGCTATCCACGAATTCGTCTTAGTTCCCCGACATTGATGTGGGAGTCGGGCGGAGGGAAAGGTTTATGCGCAACTCACTAGCGATTTTGACCGTTGCTCTTGGGATCGGGGCTGCGACGGCGATGTTCAGCTTCGTCCATCCGATGTTGCTGCATCCGTTACTATACCCGAGTGCGGACAGGCTAGTGGTTATTGACAACCGCGATTCCAAGGGCGCGCGCGGTTCGTCGTGGCCGGAAGCTCGCGACATTGCCAAAGCGCCGGTCTTCTCCGACGCGGCAGCCTGGGAATTCGGGGTCTTTTTCCTGACAGGAGTTGATGAGCCGGAACAGATCGCGGGCTCTTTGGTCACGGCGAACCTATTTCGGACGCTCGGAGTTGGGCCGGTGCTGGGCCGCGACTTTCGAGCTGGGGACGATCGGGTCGTAATTCTAAGCGACGCGTGCTGGAGACAGCGATTCGGCTCCGATTCAACGATTTTGGGACGCAGCATCGATCTCGATTTGGCGGGCACTCCGCAGACAGAACGTTACACCGTCATCGGCATCATGCCGCCGGGTTTCTGGATGTACTACAGCGCGTTTGAGGTATTCGTTCCGCTGCCGCGTGCGTCCATGAGTGAGGATCGGAAGATGCGATCTCTCGCGGTTTTCGCACGACTACGCGATGGTGTCAGTCTCAATGAGGCACGCAGCGCCGTCAGCGCGATTCCACACGATCGGGACTGGACAACCAGCGTGAGCCTCTGGGAGAAGAGCCAAACGCAAGATATTCGTCCGGGTCTCCTGGTGCTTGCCGGCGGGGCGGCGCTGCTACTCTTGATCGCCACGGCGAATGTCGCTGGACTGCTGCTAGTGCGGGCGCAGGGCCGGCTGCGGGAGATCGCGATTCGCGCGGCGCTGGGAGCGAGTCCGTGGCGGCTGATGCGGTTACTGATTGGAGAATCGCTCCAGCTGGGGATTTTCGCGGCCGGCCTTGGGGTGATCCTCGCGTGGTGGGCCCTGCGAATCATGATCGCGTCTCTTCCCAGGGGAGGCTTGTTCAGCTTTCTTCCGAGCCTGGATCGCGTGACGATCGATTGGCCCGCGCTGCTCTTTGCGATTGGTGCGTCCATCTGCGCGTGCGTAATAGCGGGAATGCTTCCTGCGATCGCCGCGCGTCACGCCGACCTCGTCACCGGCTTGAAGGATGGGGCTGCGATCGACTCACCGGGGGCGCGAACGATTCTTGTCACCGCCGAAATCGCGCTCTCAGTCACGCTGCTCGCCGGCGCAGGATTGCTGCTCAAGACCATGGAGCGGAT
>Ga0302325_10029367_pt1 | contig 11361 bp, 9 predicted proteins | sample Palsa_T0_2_FD_201948 | JGI IMG/M metagenome (GOLD analysis project Ga0302325, IMG submission 201948) | Peat permafrost microbial communities from Stordalen Mire near Abisko, Sweden - Palsa_T0_2 | ecosystem: Environmental > Terrestrial > Soil > Palsa > Peat permafrost | place: Sweden: Abisko...
GCTGCTGCACGCTGAGCATGATGAGCCTCGAGCCGGTGATGAGCACGACTGCCAGCACCACTGCGGCGGGCAGCCATCCGGTCCTACGCTTGAGAAACGGTGGACTCATTTCGCCTGCCCGGGCGGCCTTAGATCCACGATGTAGCTCAAGGTCAAAGTAGCCTTCTTGGAACCGCCGAGATCCACGTAATCCGCGACCAGCGAAAGGTCGCCGTGCCCGACAGACTTGGAGATGCCCAGAAATTCCTCGCGCAACGTGTGTCCCGGCTGGAACAGACCGGTCGTCAGATTCAAGACGGCCGGAGATCCCTTGCCGAATGCGCCACCTGCGAGCCAATTCAGATATTTCGAATACAGGTCGATGCGAACCGAACCCAGGCTCGTGCCAAGATTGCCGTCCACCGAGCGCTGGTACGCGACTGCCGTCGATAGCGTCGGACTCCACAGCACCGAGCCGCCAATTTTCGGCAGGTTGCCGTGCTGGGTATCGATGTTGATCTGCTTGTCTTCGAGCTGCGCCGAGAAGCGGTGGGCGAAGGTGCGGATGAAGCCGAGCGCTTCAATTGCATAATTGAAGTCGTGCGTGCCGGTGTTGCCTGAGCCCTCGTGGATCTCGCCGTACACGCTCAACCTGCCGTCCGACGCGCCGCTCGTGATCGAGCCGTTGAGCGAGCCGAACGCCCAGTGTGCATCGGCGATCTTCTGATATTCGGCCGCTGCCCCCACGATGGCATCGGCACTGAAATTGTGCAGCCAGCCGACAGCGCCGCCGCCGCCGCCATTGGTATCCGTCAGCGTCGAGCCGTTAGCGCTGAAAGTCAGACGGTCATCCGATGTATCCACCGCGCGCGCGACGTCCGCGCAGAAAATGCTCGCAAGCGCCAAACACGGGTAAATTGATAATGATTTCATCGCGTCTGCACTAAGGTTGTGGTGGTTCTCGTTGCATCGTCGGCAAGCTCACCTGCGGCGCCCGCTTTGCCGACCGGCAGGAAGGCGATGACGTAGACGCGCTCTTCTTCTCCCGGCAGCGCCACCGCGGAACTCGTCACCTGGTAGATACGCGGCGATATTTCCACGTGCATCTTGCGGCGCCCCGCGAGCCCCGGGTCCCACCAGCGCACATCCGGCCCAGGCTGCGGCAACAGACCCGCGGCGTCGACACCGACCGCGGTGCCGGCAAACAGCCCGGCCGCGGGCTTGTTGAACGCGAGCACCTGGCCGCGCGCGCCGACGACGAGCGCTGCGTGTTCAGCAGTATCAAGCGCCGCTTTGACACTGAAAGCCTCGGTCGTGTCCTCGATAAGGAGGAGTGCAAATCTGTGGCCCTTTTGCGCCACGTGTTGCACGCGCACCTGCGTCACACGCAGCTGATCGGCCACTCGCACGACGGCGAGTTGCGCCATGCCATCCTCGCCGTGGATGAGTTCCTGCACAATGTCAGGGTAGGAGAAGCGAATCGCCTCAAAGAGGTTGCGCCCACCGACGGGCGAATCGTCAGCGCCGAATTTCTTGAGCGCGATGTCACTCGCGCAAATGACCTGCAGGCTGTCCGCGTCGATCAGGAGCGCCGGCAGCGGCAATTTTTCGATGAGCGTCGTCCACAGTTCCTGGCCGCTCTCCGCCTCGGCCCGGGCGACGTAGACATGCAGATAGAGCCGCTCGAATATCGTGCCCAGATACTCCGCGGCCACAGCACAGGCAAACAGCAGAATCGCAAAGACTTCCAGAAGCACCACGAAATAACGCGACGGCGCGTAGAAGCCGGAGAACGGCACAGCCACATCGGAGGGTTGATTGCTGAACAAATTCGCAATCCACGCCCCGGCAGGATTAAGGCCGCTCGCATACCACCGCAGTTCAGGCGCCAGGCTCAGAGAAACCGCGATCACTACCGCTACGGCTACCAGGGCGGTGAAATACGGATGCCAACGCGAGAGGAAAATCGCGCCGACCACGGGCAGTGCAAACACGGACAGGAAAAGCGGATTCTGCAGCCCGCCGGTGTGCTGCCAGATGAAGCCGACGCAGACGACGCCGATAAAATGCAGCACTGTGAGCGTGCCATTGCGCCACGCCATTTGCGGGCGCGTGGGTTCGGCCATGCTGGTGAACGCCACGTGGATCGCTCCAAGGGCGAGCAGGCCCCACGATGCAACCCCCATCTGGACATCAAAGCCGCTCAGCAACCACGGCACGGCGGTTGCAATCAAAATGGCGAAAATCGTCAGCAGCCAGACATCATCGAGCAGATGGACCCGCGGGTCTTCCCAAAGCGGACGCTGCAGAATCTGAGTTGTCTCCGGCGGTTTCATCGCAACATCACTCCGGCGCGCGCTGCTTGGCGTTGCCAGCGGCAGCAGCCGGTGCTTTGCTCGCGGTCAGGGGATTGGTGCCAAAGTTGTTATTGTCGAGAAACGGCTTCGCCGCGACCTTCTGCCCGCCCGGGGGTTGAAATTCTTCGACGTGCAAGGCCAGAGCGTGCGGGCGCACCACCGAATTTCTGCGCAGGATGGGTGAATCGCCCACCACATCGATGCCGTTGAATCGCGGCTCGATGATGGTGTTCTCGACCGCGGTGCTGGGGTTTGCCGCATCCCCGAGCACGAAGGCCATGCCATAGCCGCAGTTGTGCAGCCGGTTGTTGCGCACCAGAGTGCCGGCGGAGCCGCGCACCATGATGCCGTAGGCGGTAAAGCCATCCAGCTCGTTATTGTCGATGATCGCGCCCTTGGCATTTTCCGTAACGATGCCCATCGATGCGCCGCCACTGATGCGGTTGCCGCGCAGGACCGCCCCGGCCCCGACAATGTGGATCGCGGCCTCCTGGGAATCGAATATGTCGTTTCGCTCGACGAGGATCGGAATGTTTCCGGCTACGATGCCGGTCCGATCGTCCTTGAATTTATTGTCATGCACGTTGATCGGGTCGCCACGCGAATCCGCGTCGCTGCGGACCGCCCACAGACCTGCGTCCTTGTCGCCTGAAAACTCGTTTTTATCGACATTCGTGTTGTGACCGGCGGCGGCGAAGCGCACCGCGAGCCTGTTGCCGGTGAAGTGGTTTTGCTCGAGAAGTGTGTCGCTCGCGTTCTCGGCGACTTCCACACCGACATCGCAGGAGTCAATGGCGCTCGACTGCAGGCGAAAGCGGACCGCGCGCAGCAGGATGGCGGCCCCGGGGCAATTGACGATGTGCAGGCCTTCAATTGAGGTGTTGGGGCCTGCGACGTCAAATACCGGGCCTGAGCTTAATCCGTGCGCGTCGATCTGGGCACCGGCAGGCTGTGCCACGATGCTGATGCCGTGCGGGTTCACGAGCGGCGGCAGCGCGGATTCGACGGCAATGTTGGCAACCTTGATGACGATGGTCGCCTTGCTGGTCGCGGCGGCGGCGATGAACAGCGCCTCGCGCAATGTGCCCGGACCACGGTCGCCACCGTTCGTGACGTTTACCACGGTGCTGTCAGTGGACTGCTCGGGCAGCAGGCGGCGCTGTTCGTACCAGGTGCCAAGAGCGACCACGATTCCGAGCAGCACAAACACACTGATGGCCAGTGCCGATCGACGGCTAATGCGCATGATGGTCCCCCCCGCTTGAGCGCTCCAAGACAAACACCGCATGCCAGGATCGCTCAACGGCGAGACGTCCGAACAGAGCATCAATTGGTGCCGATAATGCCGTGACTGCCGCGAGCGCCACGACGGATACCCTGCGCGGCAGCCGCGACAGATGCGGCAGCAGCCAGGTCCTGAAGGGCGCCAGATCCACCCCGGTGAGCGCGCGCACCGTGAGCCCACAATCGCCGAACAGCTGCAAATAGACATTGCGCTGCCGGGCTTGAAACACGGTTGAATCGCAATGGTTTGCAACCTGCGTGGGGGCGGCCTCGAGCAGCACGATCCGGCCCGCCGGGGCCACATGTGCGGCGATCCGCTGCACCGCCGAGCGCAACGCATCCGGATCGAGAATGTGCTGCAACACGGTTACGCCCAGCACGAGGTCGAATTTTCCACCGACATCAAGCGCCGAGGAATCCTGCACCAGGAAGCGGCAGCGCTCCTCGAGCCCGGCATCTGCCGCGCGGCGCTTGGCTTGCGCGATCATGGTGGGACTCAGATCAACTCCGGTGACGTCGGCGCCGCGCGAGGCGAGCAGCCTGCTCCAGCGGCCGACGCCGCAACCGATGTCGAGCACGCGCGTTCCGGCGCGAACCTGCAGCCACGGGCGCAGTGCCAGCTTCTGGGTGAAATGTATGGCGCGGTTATAGAAACCAGGCATCCCGTAGGAACACACCGCCGCCAGGCCATCGCCTTCCGCCGCGAAGCGGCGCGCGCGGTCCTCCCAATAAATGCTCGGGCGATAAAATTGCGGCGCCGGTACGCCGCGAGTGCTCATGCGACTCTCCGGTCGAGCCCCTCAGATGCCGCCGCGGCGCTGGCACTCCTGTCGGCCGACTCGTAATGATCCTGGTACAGACGCCGACGCCAAAGCTTCAGAGCGATCCAGTTGCCGAAGCCCACGCTCATCGGTGCTATGTGCGCAATGGCGTAAAAAAGGTACAGCGGCACAACCGGTGCGATGTAGGCGCGCTCCGATTTGGGCACAGTGGTGAACAGAGCGACGACGCCGAGCGCGAGGTAACTGCCGACCGCCGCGGTGAAGTACGCCGGATTGGTCAACGCGCCGATCGGAATCCAATCGTTGAGAAGCAACCTGTCGAGGCCGCTCATGAAGCTCACCACGAGAAGCAATGCGCTCAGCATCTTGACGAGGTGCAGCCCGAGCGACAGTCCGCCGATGTAAACAATGAAGTGATACATCGCGAACGGCGTGCGGCGGCTGATGCGCCAGACTTTTCTGAAGCGCTCGGTGTACACCTTGAGCAGTCCGTGGTACCAGCCGACGCGTTGCGAGAACCACCTGCCGATTGTGCCGGGGCCTTCGGTACTGACGACCAGGCGTCCGTCATAGTAGATGCGCTCACCGTTGTTCAGAAGGATCACGGCATTCTCGAAATCCTCCGCATAAACCGACAGCGAGTGCTCCTCGAGCGCGCGTTCGAGCGCGTCGCGGCGGTACACCGATACGCCGGAGGTGATGCTGAAGTCCGCAAGACTTGCGCGCCCGACCCGAAACGCGAGTGCGTATTCGAACGCCTGGAAGCGCGCGAGGAACCCGTCGGGTTCGATCATGATGCGCGGACACACGGCGGCGGCGCCTGACTGCTGAAAGTCGCTGATAAAGCGCTCGAGGTCGATGCTGCTGCCATCGTGGCGTGCGCGGATCCGGATGTCCGGGTCGACGACCATGACGGTGACGATGTGCGCCGGCAGTCTTGCCAGCAGCTGCCGCAGCGCGCCAGGCTTGCGGCGATTGATGCCATCGTCCGAGCAGCGCCACCCCGCCTGACGCAGGCGCGCCACAGTGTTATCCGTCGATCCATCGCTTACGAGCCAGACCCGATCGCGATACGGCGCGTAGGCTGCGATGAATTCCTCGAGATCGTTCTCGAGATTGAACACCGAGGCAATGATCGCGTAGGGCGACGTCGGCACCACGCGCCGTATTCCCGTCGGCAGCGCGGCGGCAAGGTTGATCGACAGATTGCCGTAGCTATGCGCTTCGCGGGCAGTCGCGGTGTGCCTGCGGCGCATATACAGGCGCAGCGCAAAGTCGATGGCGTCGGTATAGACGATGAGATTGGCAAGGCCAAAGATCAGGATCGAGAAACTCGCCGCCTGAATGTTCGCCGCAGACAGAGCAACCCAGCCGGCGAGCAGTGCGCACACCGCGAGCGGCGCGAGCACTGCCCAGGAGCGTTGCAGTCTCATGCGCTCGCAACGGCTGGCAGCGCCGTTGTCCTCCGTACTTCCGGCAGTCGCGCGCGCAGCTCAGCAAGTACCTCGCGTTCGGCGGCGATATGAATTCCGTGTTTGGCCATCACCGGCGCCGCGCACAGGATCCATACGAGCGATCGCACCCGCGAGGGCAGGTGCGCCACCTGCTGCTCAAGGGTGCCGAGCATCGCCTCGAAGTCCCGCTCGATTCTCAGTATGACTGCGCTCACCGCAGGATCGATCGGCAGAATCTTCGCCGGCTGGTCCCACTGCACGCTGGTTCCTGCGACCTGGTAACGCGCCGACACCGTGTAGGGCAAGAGCGTGCGATCCTGCGCCATCGCGGCACCTGAAAACGGGATCACGTACGGGTACATGCCGATCTCGCAGCCGCGGCGCAGCCAGCGATAGGCCTCGCGCAGCGTCTGTCCGACATCCTGCAGACTCGAGCGCGGCGAGCTCAAGATGAGATCAAGGAACGGCGTGATGCCAGTCGCGAGCGCCGCCGTCAGCATCGGCTCGATGTGACGGTAAATCTGTGCCTTGTTGAATTCGCCGAGGACGTTGGGCGAGAAGCTTTCTATGCCGAAGCCGAGAACCCTGAAGCCCGCGCGCCGCATGGCCCGCAGGCGCTCCTCCGACATTGCATCGATGCGATTGGTGCTGATGAACTGCAGATGCTGCGGGATCGCGCCGCTCTCCTTCGCCGCGACGATTGCCTCGCACAGCGGCAGAATGCGCCGGTCCTTGGTGAACGAGAAGATGTCGTCCTGAAAGATGATCGTGCGCGCGCCGGGGTGCGCTGCAACGATGCGCTCGATCATGATCAAGCATTCATCCGCCTCGAGGCGCGCGATCGCAGCCACTCCACCCTGCGCTTCGTGCAGAAAATTCGTGGCGGAACAGAAGGTGCAGCCCATGGGGCAATAATTGAGAGTAATGAGGCGCACCGAGCGAATCTCGGCAAGGTGCGCCTCGCGCGCAGCTTTACTTGGCAGCGCGCCTAGCCGATAGGCGCTCTCAAGGCGGTCCCAGTAGGCCGCGTACGGCATCTTTTCGTACGGAGTGCTGAAGATCGCGTCGCGCAATTCTATCCGCTCGAGAGCTCGTTGCGGCATCAGCAAGGCCTTGCCGTCGGCCGCGCGCTCGGCAGTGCCGGTAATTCCGCGCGTGGGTTGCCCGGCGCGGATGCGTGCGGCGATTTCAAGAAGCGGTCGCTCGCCCTCGCCCAGCACGACAAGATCGAATGGTCCGAGATCAAACATGAGCTGCGGCCGGAACGTTGCCTCCATGCCGCCTGCAAGCATGAGCGCGCCGGGGGCTATGCGACGCGCCAGATGCGCAAGTTCCAGATCAAATCTCAACGTCATTCCGGTAGTTGAAACTCCGATGACATCCCATTGTTCGCGCAACAGCTCGCTTTCCAGTGCGCGCTGTGGTGTGCCGCTGCAACAATTCGGATCAAAGATCCGCGCCTTTACGCCGGCTGCCTCAAGCACGCCCGCCAGACGCCACACTCCAAGCGGCGGCGCAAGAAACGTGTACTCTCCGCAATGCGGATCATAAGGGCCGATCAAGAGGACCCTTGGCGAACGCGTGCCTGGACTGCTCATAAATTTCTTTTGGTACCTTGTTGATCCACTGCGCTGGCCTCGCCGAAGTGGCGTAGGCGAGGTTTAAGTTTTAAAGCCGTCCGAGGATCGTGCTCAGAAACCTTATTGTCGTTCGTGCGCGGGAAGCGTCCGACCGCAGTTGGTTCTATCAGAGGTTCTAACCTTTTCGCGTGCTGCTTTCAAACGGAATCCGACGGCCTCCAAACGGCCGCGGCAGCCTGGGCCCAAGCAAGCAAGATGCCTGCCCGAAGATAGCGCGCGAAAGCATTGAAAAATATGACAAAATGGCCAGGCGGCGCGGTTTTCGCAGCGCTCCCCCGCGGCGCTTTCTTGCCGTGCCAGGAAACGCGTGACGAGCGCATTTAGTTAAGTCGGTTCGAGCTGCGCCGGCGCTTTTACATCGGCTCCGCAGTCGGCGTCCAGGATATTGTCAACTGCACCGCCTGAGCTGGTCGCGAAATGCCTGTGCATATCTGGTGCAAGCACGGTTTCGCTACGCTGGGCGCACCCGAGCCGCGATACTCCCCGTGCGCGGGCACGCTTCAACGGGAGCGTTGATGAGCGGCACCGGAGGCGCTGTGGATGTTGCGGGCGCTGTTGATCAGCGCGAGGTGCGAAAATGCCTGCGGAAAGTTGCCGGTCTGCCGCTTAGCCGAGCTGTCGTATTCTTCGGCAAGCAGACCCACATCGTTACGTAACGACAGCAGACGTTCAAACAGAGCGCGCGCCTCGTCGTGCCGTTCCTGCAGGACATAGTTATCGACGAGCCAGAAGCTACACGCGAGAAACGCGCCTTCTCCGGGCGGCAATCCGTCCGTTCCCGCCTCGGTGCGATAGCGCAGCACGAGCCCATCGCTAATCAGATTGCGCTCGATCGCCGCAACCGTGCCGCGAACGCGCGGATCGGAAGGCTCAAGAAACCCCACTACCGGGATCAAAAGCAGACTGGCATCAAGCGCGCGCACGCCGTAGGACTGCACGAAGGAGTTCTGCGCCAAATCGAAACCGCGTTCGCAGACCTGTTTGTGAATCGTCGCACGAATCGCGCGCCAATGATCGACCGGTCCCTCAAGATTGAATTCCTCGACCGAGCGCACCGCACGATCAAAAGCGACCCACGCCATGACCTTTGAGTGGGTGAAATGTCGGCGCTCACCGCGCACTTCCCAGATCCCATCGTCCGGTTGGTCCCAGATCTTCTCAAGATGATCGATGAGCGCACATTCGAGCGCCCAGCTCGTCGCCTCCGCGACGAGGCCCGCGCGCCGGCCGACGTAGAAAGCATCCAAAACTTCGCCGTACACATCGAGCTGAATCTGGCCGGCGGCGAGATTCCCAATGCGCACGGGGCCGGCTCCCTCATAGCCCGGCAGCCACGGCAGCGTGTACTCCGTCAGCCGGCGTTCCCCGCCCACGCCGTACATGATCTGCACATCATCGGGACTGCCGGCAATCGCGCGCTGCAGCCATTCATGCCAGGCCCGCGCTTCGTCGAGAAAGCCCGAGCCGATGAGCGCATAGAGCGTGAAGGTGGCGTCGCGCAGCCAGCAGTATCGATAGTCCCAGTTACGAGGGCCTGAGAGTCGCTCGGGAAGAGAGGTCGTGCCGGCGGCGATGATGCCGCCGGTCTCCCAGTGCGCGAGCGCCTTCAGGGTCAACAGCGATCGCAGCACTGCGTCGGACCACTCCCCCGCGGGTTTGAATGCCGCTGACCAAGCCTTCCAAAAGGACTCCACCTGAGGCAGTGTCTCCTCAGCACGCATCGACTCGGGCGGCGTACGGAAAGATTCCGACCAGCACAGCGCAAAGCCAATCTCCTGCCCGGGTTTGACGTCGAACTCGCCGACCGTTTTAAAATCCTCGCCGCGCAGGGCAATCGAGGTATCCAACAGCAGTCGGTCCGGACCTGCCGTAAATTGTACGCGCCCCTCCTCCCGGCGCAGCACCCACGGAACGACCAATCCGTAGTCGAAGCGCACGATTAGCTCGAAGCGCATCGGAACGATTCCCCGAACGCCGCGGACAATCCGAAACAGATCCGCCACGCCATCGCGGCGCGCCATGAAGTCAGTGACCGATACCGCGCCGTCCGCGGTCTCAAAAATCGTCTCCAGAATCAGTGTGTCGTCGCGATAACGGCGCTTGACCTCTGCGATCTTGCCAGCCGGCGCGATGAGCCAACGGCCGTGTTGTGGTTCGCCCAGCAAGGCTGCGAAGCAGGCGGCATCATCAAACCGCGGCGGGCAGAGCCAGTCGATCGACCCGTCACGTCCCACGAGCGCAACGGTCTCGCAGTTGCCGATGACGGCGTAGTCTTCGATGAGGCTCGGCATAAGGGCGCAGACTCTTTAAGGCGCCACGATTCTATCGGCAAAGCGCAGGACAGCAGGGCTGGGACTTAGCGTAATAGCGCGCTCGATGGCGGCGCTTGACCGAATCCGCAAGCCCCACGTTGAAGTACGGCGCCTATGTCTGTCTCCTTCTGCCACCCGATTATCGCGAGAAAACTATCTTGTTGAATCTTCGGCCATTATTTTCCCGATAATCCCGACTTGCGGCTCAAAATGGCGAGACCTTGGTCGAGAAGTGGGGCTTTTGGGGCCGCCTGGTCCGCGCACGGTGCAGGCACGTGGCATGGTGCTTCTTCATCGGCGTCTTCATTGGCGCGCGACCCGGGTATATCCTAGGAGGTGCAACGGCAAAAAATGCGCTTCGATAACGGCCGCGCGCATCGCTCGAGCCGCGCACTGACGATTGGATTGCCCGCGCGACGCGGCGCATCGCCGGCGCGGTAATTCAACGGCCAGCGCATCGAGACTTTATCGTGATTGAGTAGGACTAACAAAAACCAATCGGGAGTACCTGTCGTGATACTCGGAATGTCACTCGCAACTTTTACTTTGTTTCACGTAATCATCAGCCTGGTGGGCATCTTTGCCGGTCTCGTCGTCGTGTGGGGCATGTTCGGTGCAGCGAGGCTACCCGCCTGGACTGCACTCTTCCTCGTGACCACGGTTGCCACGAGCGTGACGGGATTTATGTTTCCTTTCAAAGGCTTCGACCCAGCTGATGGAGTGGGCGTCATTTCACTGGTCGTGCTCGCGATCACAATCCTTGCCCTGTACGTTTGCGATCTCGCCCGAGCGTGGCGCTGGATCTACGTCGTGGGCGCGATGATTTCGCTGTACTTCAACGTGTTCGTCGCCGTCGCGCAGTCTTTCGCGAAGGTGTCGTTCCTGCATCCCTTGGCGCCGACCGGTTCAGAGCCGCCGTTCGTCATCGCGCAGGTTCTCGTCATGATCATCTTTATCGTCCTTGGGATTTTCGCTGTGAAGAGGTTTCACCCGCTGGCGCAGGTCCAGGTCGCAGCACAAGCTCGCGCTTAAGTCACCGTCCGGCCAGAACGCACTCATTGCATCGTCGATCGGTGTCCCAAAACCGTCGGCGTTCGAGCGCACCACGAACACTATATCGGGATAGCGCGTCTGCCAGAAATTGACGAGACTCTCCGCCGCCTGCGCAAGGCCAAGATCAACCAGACTCGCCGGCCGCAGCCGCGCCAGGATCGCCTTCACGTCTTTGTACATGCGCGTGATCGATTCGCGTATTGATTCGATACGAGCCGCGACCGCCGTGCTGCGGACCGCTTCATCCTGCTGGATGACGGACAAATCGACGCTGACCGCAAAAAGCAGCGGCCCGATTTCATCATGCAGGTCGCGCGCAGGCTCCGAGCGTTCCTCCTCCTGCACCGCAGCCAGAGCTGCGCAAGCTCCCGGGGCCCGTCCTCCTTTACCCGCAACCCGTAGTTTCCCGCACCGATGCTGTTGAAAGCGGCGGAAAGCGCATCGAGCGGCCGCAATGCACGCCCGGTGACCCAGTACACGAGCACCGCGTTTAGTCCGCA
>Ga0302325_10029368_pt1 | contig 11360 bp, 10 predicted proteins | sample Palsa_T0_2_FD_201948 | JGI IMG/M metagenome (GOLD analysis project Ga0302325, IMG submission 201948) | Peat permafrost microbial communities from Stordalen Mire near Abisko, Sweden - Palsa_T0_2 | ecosystem: Environmental > Terrestrial > Soil > Palsa > Peat permafrost | place: Sweden: Abisko...
CCGCCTGCCCGCTGACCGACCGATTTTCGATTCAGCATCGTTCGGATCGCTCACGCTCTGGATCGGGAGTCGCGCAGCGTGACGATCGCTGTTCGCGGTAGTCGCGCGAGATCCGCCGTTCGACGCGGGCACGTGCTCGATGATGATCGCGGACATGACTGGCGCATACTTGGGTTGCCGGTGTGCCGACGTCGGGTCAGCCAGCGGTGCCCTGCGGGCCGGCGGCGTCGAGGCGCTTGGTCAGGAGGCTTAGCCGGATCCCGCGAGCCCGCCGGCCAGCTCGCTGTGTCTACGCGTAAGGTCTGACCCGATCACGTTAAGTTATCAGGTCGCCGTGGCAACCGCACGCGCCCGCCTGATAGGTGCGAATCGGCAATTGACGAAGCCGTGCTGGCAGCAGGACCCGAATGATCGTTCTGCGCTCGGATGACGAGCTGGTCAGTCGGCCAGCATCTTGGCAATCATAGGCTGCCAACGCGATTTCAAACGAGCTCATTCGTCGCGGCCGATTATGTGTCGGGCTTTAGGCAAGAGCGGCGTCCGGGAAGCTCGAAGAGCTTGCTTCGCCGGTCTGCCGCCGGTCTGCCGCCAGGCTGAAGCCGGCGGGTGTATCAGTTCGCCGGTTCGTCCCTCCGAGAAGTTAAGAAGAGATCTGCCGAAGGTTCGGCGTCAAGGGAAGGACCGGAGTACCACGGACGCAAGCGAGCCGGTCTTGCGCCAGGAGACCGGTATCGAATGCGCGCATAGGTCGACTGCTCGCTCTCGGGAGGGCGGAACGTAATGCCAATCGATCACACATTTTCTCTAGACCGAAGCGTTTATTTTTCCGCCGGTGACCGAATGGAGGACCAGTGGCCGAGAACAATTTGATCGATGTAGACGGGAAGCTGGCCGCGGCCGGCATTAAGATCACCGCACCCGGTCTCAGCGGAAGCGCTGAGTATTTGGGGGACGAACTCAAGGTGCGCACACCCGGTGGCCAGTTGTTCCACAATGCGCTGGCGAACTCTGGCCTGTCGGCCACGACGCACATAGCGCTGGGGCATTCCACTCCGGCGACCGGCCAGGTGAAAATCTCGGTACCCAAACGCGCACCGGGGTCTAACGCCCTCCTCCTGATACACGATTCGACTGGTGCTCTGAGCTGGCACGCGCCAGACGGCATCATCCCCCGTTCATCGGAGACGGTGCGCCTCCCGCCCGGCTCCGCGGCCGCGCCGGCCGACGACGGCGTAACTGTATCCGCGGCAGAATCCTCGACCACCGCTCCGGATCCGGCGGCTACGGGCACGGTGTCGTTCACCGTACCGGCGACTCGTTTCGCGGCAGGTAACCAGCACGCGGGCTTGCTGTCACGCATCGCCGGACTCGTCGAGCATTTCCATTTCCACCCCGGACTCGGGTCGGCGAGCAAGGTGCTGTCCGTCGTGGAGTACCCCGTCGAGCACCTGGTCGGCGAGCTCGGCGCTAAGTGGTTCGCGGATTGGGAACACAACAAGCACCCTTCTGTTGTCCGCTGGTTCCCGGCGGAAGGCAACCTGACCGTCGGCGAGCCGCTCAGCCCGACGAACTGGCATCAGCTGGCCCAGGGCCCGACGCTGCTGTTCATTCACGGCATATTCAGTAGCTGCGAAGCCGGCTTCGCCGGGATCAGGCACGACAACTCGACCTGGCCCCTGCTCCGCCAGCGGTACGGGAACCGCATCATCGGCTTCGACCACCCGACCGGGTCAGTAGGGCCGGCCGACAACGCGGAATGGTTCCTCGACCAGATCCCGAACGTCAACCTTGACCTGGACATCGTCTGCCACAGCCGGGGTGGCCTGGTCGCCCGCTCGATAGCCGCTCAGGCCGCTCAGCGGGGCATGACCGTTAACATCAGGCGAATCGTGTTCGCCGCGACACCGAACGGCGGCAGCCAGATCACGATGACCCAGAACTGGGTCGGCATGGTCAACCGGATCAGCAGCGTGCTGACCCTGCCCGCCAAGATCCTCCCCGCGCCCGCTGACGCGATCTCCGGGGTCCTGGCCGGGCTGCTCGAAGTGCTGAAGATCGTCGCCGTGGGCGTTGCGCTCGACCTGCCGGGCCTGGAGGCCATGACCCTCGGCAGCCAATTCCTGCGAAGCCTCGCCCAGGCCGCCAATGTCACGCCGGAGTATTTCGCGGCCGCCGCCGATTTCGAGCCCGGCCCGGTTCTCGCGAACCTCTTCAACCGCCTGGACGACGAGGGCAGGGTCGTTGACTCTGAGATCTTCGATGGCGTCCACAACGACATCGCCGTCCCGACCGAAGGCGTCTGGAACCCGGCCTCTATCAAGGACCCGAACAGCCCGGCTACCCCTATCCCGGGCTTCCCGATCGACGACCCCGCGCGCAGGCTGGTCATCGGACCCGGCAGCGTTTACTGGCACTGCGACTACTTTGACGATCCAGCGATGAGGGCAGCCCTCTTGCAGTGGCTACCGGGCTAGACGTCATTGCGCTCCTCCTTTCTATGAGCGAAAGCAAACCATCGCGGTCGATCAGCATAGCTCGCCAATTACCAATGATGGGCTCTAGCCGGCGAGCAGCCAAGGCCCTCGCGTGACCCGCCTGGTGGATGTCCGCACGCGGTCTCCTTTCGCTGTCTCCCTGGTCGCGCGCGAGCCTGACCAGGCCGTTTGACCTCGGCAGCCGCCTGCCCAGCGACCCATGTCACCGTTTGATCACCCTGACGGAATGGGCATACTCACAGGCATCCACGCTGGCGGTTTCGACGTAGACATGCTCCAACATCCGGTCCTGTCGTCTGACCGGTCAGAGGCCTGGCCGTGGCCGCTGAACATGCCCCACGACGGGCCTGGGGCTGCGGGCTGGACGATCAGGGTTAGCAGAGCAGTCTGGGACGTGCCCAGGCGGCGAAGCGGTTGATCGCGTCGTCTGCCTCGGGGGCGAGCCCAGCGGCCATCTGGAAGGAGTGCTGCTGGCCGGGGAACTCGTCGAGCTGGACGTCGATTCCGGCCTGCTTGGCGTGCTTGGCGAGCATGCGGCTGTCGTCGAGAAGCAGCTCCTGATCGCCTACGTGGATGTAGATGGGACCGAAGCCGCTGAGGTCGGCGTGCAGCGGCCCCGCCGCCGGGTCGCGAGGATCGTGGCCGTTAAGGAACCCGGCGGCCATGTCGGTGATCCACTGCTTGGTGAAGATCAGGTCCTTGCCCTCGTTGTACTCCAGTGACTCGCCGGTCACCGCCAGGTCGATCCAGGGTGAGAGCAGCATCGTTGCCACCGGGAGCGGCAGGCCCTGGCCGCGCGCCCGCAGCTGGACGGTCATCGCCAGGTGACCGCCCGCCGAGTCTCCCGCGAACGCGATCCGTCCGGCCGGGATGCCCTGGTCAAGCAGCCACTGGTACGTGGTCACGCCCTCGACGACCGGACGGGGGAAGGCACCGCCCTGAGGCAGCAGGGTGTAGTCGACCACGAGCGCGCGGGCGCCGACCGCCTTCGCGAGGTGAGCGAACATCTTCCGGTGGGTGTACATCGACCCGCCGATGTACCCGCCGCCGTGGAAGCACAACAGCACCGGGCCGTCCGGGGCAGTGCCGTGCGGCACCGCCCACAGCGCCGGAACCCCGCCGGCGTCGATCTCGAGATAGTCGACCCCGCCCGGCTCACCGGTCAGAACGTCCCACTGGGCGTTGCTCACCAGGTCGTCGGGCTGGGGAGCCACTGCCGACTGCCGAACCGTCTTCCAGTAGCGGTCCACCCGCTGGGATTCCTTGCTCGCCATCTTGCGTCTTCCCTTCCATGGTCATCGCTGTCATGTAGTCGTCGCGGCCCGATCCTCGATTTGGACAGCAGTCATCGTGTCCAAATCAGCCCGGCTCCGGCGTCGGTTAGGTGAGAACCGATCCGTGACGGAGGGATGACATGAGTTCTGAGCCAGAGCACGAGGCCGTGCTGGCCGCATTCGAGACGATGTCGGACGCATGGGCCGTGCAGGACGCGGCGAGGTTCGCGGCCTGCTATGCCGACGACGCCACCGTGATCGGACCCGGAATCTACCTGCGGGGCATGGATGACATCAACGGCAGCATGGCCGCTGCCTTCGCCGGCCCGCTGAAGGATTCCACGCGGCCGCATTCCGCGCAGAGCGTTCGCTTCCTGCCGGGCGATACCGCGGTCGTCGTGACCAGGAGCGCCACCATATTCTCCGGCGAGGCGCAGGCTCCGCCTGAGCGGCAGCACCTGGTGACGTGGATCCTGACCCGCCGCGACGGCCGGTGGCTGGTCGAGGCCAATCACATGTGCCCGATTAGTTAGGCCGCCCGCACGCGTCCGAATCAGAGAGGGAGGGATTTGATGTCACGTTACCTGGTGCTGCTGTACTCATCTGAGGGCGAGGAGGCGGTAGAGCGGCAGCGATGGGCCGAGATGCCGCTGTGGCTGGAGCTGACCGAAGGGCTGCGTGAAGCTGGCCTGCTGGTGGCCAACGGCGCGCTGCACCGGACGGACACCGCGACAACCGTCCGGGTGCGCGACGGCGAGGTCGAGCTGACCGACGGGCCCTTCGCCGTCACCAAGGAGGTGCTCGCGGGTTTCTACGTGCTGGACTGTGACGGCCTGGATGAAGCGCTGCGGCAGGCCGCGCGGTTCCCGACCGCCCGGTACGGCTCGGTGGAAGTCCGCCCGATCGTGGACCCGGGCGAAATCCCCGCATGACCGGTTCAGCTGAGGTGGCCGCCGTGGCGGCGCGCGTCTTCCGCGACGAGCGCGTGGCCGTACTGGCCACCCTTATCAGGCAGGTAGGCGACTTCCAGCTGGCCGAAGACTCGATGCAGGACGCGTTCGAGTCCGCCCTTGCGACCTGGCCGCGGGACGGCATCCCGCGCAGCCCGGGCGCCTGGATCAACGTCACCGCGCGTCGCCGGGCTATCGACCGGCTGCGCCGCAGCCGTTCAGCGGCTGACCGGGCGGCCCGGCTGGCCGAACGTGTCCGCCTCGACGAGCAGGAGCACCCCGCGACGAGCGAGGCAAGCATGATCGCCGATGACCGGCTCCGGCTGATCTTCACCTGCTGCCACCCAGCACTCGACCCGTCGGCGCAGGTCGCCCTGACGCTGCGCACGCTGGGCGGCCTGACCACCGCCGAGATCGCCCATGCGTTTCTTGTCGCCGAGCCGGCGATGGGTAAGCGAATCGCCCGCGCTAAGCGCAAGATCCGCGACGCGCGCATCCGGTACCAGGTACCGGACGACGACGAACTGCCCGGACGGCTGCGGGGCGTCCTGCGCGTCGTGTATCTCATCTTCAACGAGGGATATTCGGCCAGCGCCGGCGACCAGCTAACCCGTGACGAGCTGTGCGGCGAGGCGATTCGCCTGGGACGGCTGCTCGTCGAGCTGATGCCCGCCGGGGCAGACGTGTGGGGACTGCTCGCGCTCATGCTGCTGCACGACGCCCGCCGGGCCGCCCGCACGGATGCAAGCGGATACGTGGCGCTCGGTGACCAGGACCGCTCGCTGTGGGACTACGCCCAGATCGCCGAAGGGCTGCGGGCACTCGAACGGGGGGTGCGGTTCCACCGCCCCGGCCAGTATCAGCTGCAGGCCGCGATCACCGCCCTGCATATCCAGGCGTCCGACCCGGACGCCGCCGACTGGGCGCAGATCGCCGACCTGTACGCCGCCCTGGGCAGGCTCAGCCCGTCACCCGTGGTCGAGGTCAACCACGCGGCCGCCGTCGGACTCGCCCATGGACCGCAGGCCGGCCTGGAACTACTGCGGCCGCTGCTGGCCGACCCCACCCTGCAGCAGTACCAGCCGCTGCACGCCACCCACGCCGAACTCCTCAGCCGCGCCGGCCACCGGCCAGCCGCGGCGCACGCTTACCGCCGGGCGATAAGCCTCACTCAGAACGCCGTCGCGCGGGCTGAACTAGAGCGGCGCCTCCATGGCCGGACGAACGACCCTCGATGACTGGAACGCTCGTCTTCTGCGGCTGCTGAAATTTCCTCTCCGCGACGACGACCCCCGGCGGGGCTGGGTCGGCGTACAGCATCTCAACCAGCGCCGCCCGGCGCGCGAGCACCTTCCGCTGGTTGACGTAGCCCTTGTCGGTGATCTCCCCGGCATCCAGGTCGGCCGGGCGGGTCATGATCAGCAGCCGCTCGATACGTGCCGATGAGCCCGCAGCGTCGTTGTGCGCGGCCAGCGTCCGCGCCAGGAACTCGTGCAGGCCTGGGTGGCTGACCAATTCCCCGTCCGCCGGCGGATCCTCATCTAGCAGCTTGCGGGCCTCAGCGGCGTTCAGCCACGCCAGCGCGCACACGAAGGTGCGGTTCTCGCCAGCCAGTACCGCGTCGGCCAGCACCGGCACCGCGGACAGCAACGCCGTGCGCACCGCGCCAACGCGGACGAACGTGCCGGTGGCGAGCTTGAAGTCTTCGGCCAGGCGACCGCGGAACAGCAGGCCTGCACCGGGATCACCAGGATCGGCCAGTGCGACCGCGTCGCCGGCCCGGTAGAACCCGTCCTCATCGAACGCCTCGGTGGTCAGGTCGGGCCGCCCGAAATACCCCGGGGTCACCATCGGCCCCTTGACGCGGATCTCGTACGCGTCCTCGGCCGGGACCAGTTTCACCTCGGCACCGGGCAGCGGCACGCCGATGCAGCGGGCATCGGCATAGTCCATGTGCGCCGTCGTCACCGCGGGCCCGGTCTCGGTGGCACCCCAGGACCCGGTGACCGGGATCGCCTGCCCGGTCGTCCGCCGGGCCAGCTCGCCGAGGCGGTCACGCAACCCGGCGGGCAGCGCCGCCGCGGCGTTAAATATCAGCCTCAGCCGGGAGAAGAACTGCATCGCGAAATCCGGATCGCCCTCCAGGGCCGGAACCAGCTGCGCGTACCCGGCCGGGACGTTGAAGTAGACCGTCGGCGGGACCTCGGTCAAGTTCTGGATCGTCTGAGCGAACAGGGCCGGGGCGGGGCGCCCGGCGTCGATATAAAGGCTGCCGCCCGTGGTGAGGATCATGTTCAGGTTGTGGTTGCCGCCGAACGTGTGGCTCCACGGCAGCCAGTCCACGATCACCGGGCGTTCGGCCGTCAGGAACGGCCAGGCCTGCCGCATCATCTGCTGGTTGGCAGACAGCATCCGGTGGGTGTTCAGCACGCCCTTCGGTGTGCCGGTCGAGCCGGAGGTGAACAACGTCTTGGCAATGGCGTCCGGGTCCAGGCTGCTGTAAGCCGCCTCGATCTCCGGGCCAGGGCTGATGTCCGCTAGATCAGCCAGGCGGTCCGCTCCGGCCCTGGTGCCCTGGCTGATGATGGCGGGTACTGCACTCAGCGCGTCCAGGGCCCGCGCGAAACGCCTGGCGTCGTCGGCGAACACCGCGCCCGGGCTGATCAGGTGCGCGATCGCCTTGATTCGCGCGTGGTCGTTGCTCTGCAGCGAGTACGCCACGCTGATTGGCGCGATCGGGACACCAGCTGTCATCGCTCCGAGCGCTAGCAGCAGGTGGTCTACGCTATTGCCGGACAGCAGCATCAGCGGCCGGCCTGGCCCGAGCCTCCGGTCAAGCAGGGCCTGGCCGATGGCGTCGGCCGCGGCGACTGCCTCGCCGTAGCTGCACCTGCGCCACCCGCCGTCCGGGTCCCGCTCGGCGATCAGCAAATGGCCTGGATCGGCGCGAGCCCATTCGCGCAGGCTATGCACGACCGTCAGCGGATACTCGCCCAGCGGATCGGCCGAGCGCAGGATCAGCGTGCCGGACGGCCCAGCGGTAGCGGCCACGATCTTCGGTTGCGCGAACAAGGGAAGAGTTCCGGCGCCGTCAGTGACCATCGTCGGCTCCCTCCGCGGAAAGCTGCCGGTCATTCATTCGACGAAAAGTTCTGGATCTGGCATCTCTTTGTAGCATTATGGCGATGGCCGCACAACCCTCGACGGCAGGAAAAGGCGCCCCGCGCCAGACGCTCAGCCTTGGTCGTTAAGGCGTTCCCACTCATGCCGCGCGGCAGCCGACCAGCGCTCATGCTGGGCAGCGAAGAGCCTGGCCGCCTTCACGCCGCTCCAGCGGGCCGGCAGCAACTCGCGAGGCAGGGCCGGGTCGACCGCCGGGAACCGCCGCCAGGCATGCACCAGCCCAATCTGCCGGGCCAGGACGTCTGATGGGCTGCGGCCACTGAATTCGGCGATGAACTGCTCGTACTGCTCCTCGACGGCGATGAGGTCCCACGCTTCGGCCACCATGCCGCGAGCGTCGCCGAGTCCGGCCCGCGTCGCCACGAACACATGGGCTTCGTCGGCCAGGCCGGCCTGGCGCAGGGCCTGGGTCGCCTCGGCCTCCCGCTCCGGATGCGGGCTGATCCACATGCCCGCGCCGAGCGATCCGAACCCGGCCCAGCTCAGCCGCGAGCGCACCACATGCCGGGCCCGCCGGTCACTTTCCGGGATGCGTACGAACACCAGCACCCAGCGGCCGTCCCAGCCCGGCGACGGGCCCGTGAAGGAATAGATGCGTTCCGCGCCATCGGTCAGCAATTTCCGCGCGCTGGCGGTGAGCCGCCAGCGAGTCCGGCGGCCTTCCTTTTCCGCCTCCAGCCAGCCCGCCGCCGCCGTCCGCATAAGCGCCTGCCGGGTCGCCTTCTCCTCGACTCCCAGGCGGCCCAGGGCAGCGAGCACCGCCGAGGTCCAGGCGGTCCCGTCTCCAGGTAGCACGAACTCACCGAGCAGCGTGAACAGCAGACCCCGGGCGCTCGGGGCGCCGGCTGCGTGCCGGCGCGACAGTATCGGCGCCTCCGCCGCTGCGGAGTCGCCCGACGGTCTGGTGGCTGCCATGCCACGGGAGATTATCAACCGACCTGAGAAGCCGATTGCGCACCGACGACGATTATCTGCCTGGCGGCAGGCGACCGCCGCCGTGATGCATCCGGGCCGCGCCGATCAGGGACCGAGGGCGGAGGTGGCCTTGGTAGGCCCAGCGGACGGAGAGGTCACGCATGATGAGGGCCGAATCCAGCGTGCACGTCCCGGGAGGGAAGACTGTCTGGTCGTCGAAGAGGCTGGATCTCATCTCGGTGATGGACGCGGGCTCGGCATCCCAGCGCTCGCTCAGCAGGCGGATGCCGTCGAAGCACCCGGGGCCCTGGGCGGGGGAGTAGCCAAGCGGCGCCGTCCGGAAAAAGCGAGTCGCCTCGTCGACCGAGCTGAACAGCTCCCCGGTCATGGCCTTGGCCGCGCGCGCGGTTACCAGCAGGCGGACCGAGCCGTCCCGGCTGGCCGCCTGAATGCGGAGGTCAGTGCCGGTGTCCTTGACGTCGAAACGCGCAAAGCCGTGACGGCCGGGAAAGACCCTGCCGCCCGACCACGAGACGAGCCGGGAGCCGCTGTCGCGCCTGGGGACGTACACGCCGGCCTGGCGGCCGTCGTCGTCGTCCCACTCCACGGCGAAGCGGTGAGCAGCATTCTCGCTGCTAAAACCCAGGCCGACGGGAAGGCCGGCTGGCCGGAGGTGGCGAAGCGCGATGAAGCACACGCCCCCGACGGCCCAGCCGGAGACGGTCTGGGGCCGGAACGGCTCGGGGAGCTGAGCGGCCACCACCTCGGGGTCGACGCGGTAGTTGACCAGCAGGCGCCGTGCGATCGTGCAGTCGACCTGACTTGCGAGCATTCAGGCCCCCTCCTGCACGGCTCGGGCCTTGCCCCGCCGTTTGCGAACCTGGCGGAGGACGACCTGCTCGGGGCACACAGTGGAGAGGAACTGGCCTACACACAGCGCCAGACGGTCCTCGACTAGGGAGTAGAACACCCGGTTCGCGTCCCTTCGCTCCTCGACCAGGCCAGCGGACTTCAGCACCCCGAGATGACGTGATACCGATGAAGCCGTGATGGTAAAACGCGAAGCGATGTCGCCCGCCGTGAGCTCGCCTTCGCGCAGGTCCTGGAGGATCTGGCGCCGGGTCGGGTCGGCTAGCGCCCGGAAGACCACGGTCGTTGTGTCCATATGTTGATATTAGCCAACCTGCGAAATAGTTGTCCAGTGCAGGGCGTGCCGGGGGCTTCCCAGCAACGCGGTGGCCTGGGGGACGCTGATCGCCGTCAGGCGGTTTTGACGACAGTGCCGGCTCCTTCGAGCGCTGCTACTTCCTCGGCGGGCGCGGTGGTGTCGGTGACGAGGGTGTGCACGAGTGCGGAGGGGCCGACGTAGGCGTGGGCGGTGCGGCCGAGCTTGCTGCCGTCGGCGGCGGCGATGATGCGGCGCGTGGAGGCGATGATCGCCTTCTTCACCGCCGCGTCGTCGAGGTCGTAGGCGGTCAGGCCCTCGGCGGCGCTGAGGCCGCAGCAGCCGACGATCGCGGTGTCGAAGCGTAGCGCCGCCAGGGAGGCGAGTGTGAGGGGGCCGGTCAGGGCGCCCTCGGCGGCGCGGGGCCGTCCGCCCGGCACCATCAGCGTGGTAGGACCGGGAGCGTCGCTGAGTACGTGAATGGCCTGTAGCGACAGGGGCATCACGGTGACCTGCCGTCCACGCAGCAGGCGGGCTACCTCCAGGCAGGTGGTGCCGCTGTCGAGCAGGACGCTCTCGCCGTCAGCGATGAGCCGGGACACCTCGGAGGCGATCCGGCGCTTCGCGTCGGCCGCCTCGTGGGCGCGCAGCGCGAAGGGCGGTTCCTCGCCTCTGAGCAGCAGGGTGCGCGCCCCGCCGCGGACACGCTCGAGGGCACCGTGCGCGGCCAGTGTGTCCAGGTCACGCCGGATGGTCATCTCCGAGGCGCCTGTCAGCTCGGCGAGTTCCGGGACCGTGGCACTGCCCGACTCCTTGACGGCCTGGGCGATCAGCCGGCGACGGTCTGCGTTGCTCATACCGCGATTGAACACCACTCAGAACGAACATGCAAACTGTGCGCAATAGCACTTTCCAAACATCAAAACTGTTCGTTATGGTGGTTGCATGGAACGTTCACTCCGAGCCGCCCGGGTGGCGACCTTCGTCTACTTCGTCCTCGACGGCACCCTGATGGGCATGTGGCTGGTGCAGATCCCCGTCGTCGAGAAACGCGTGGGAATCAGCAACGCGACGCTGGGAAGCCTGCTGGTGCTGCTGGGCGTCGGCGCCTTCATCGGCATGCAGGTCGCTGGCCGGCTGGCCGACCGCGTCGGCACCCGCGTCGTGGTCCCCGCCGCCGGCGTGCTGTGCGGTGCGGCCCTCGTGCTACCCGGCCTTGCCCGCGATCCCTGGGCGCTGGCAGGCGCGCTTTTGGTCTTCGGCTTCGGCAACGGCTGCCTCGACGTGAGCATGAACGCCCACGCCGTGCACGTGGAGAAGGCCTACAACCGGCCCGTCATGTCGGCCTTCCATGCCGCGTTCTCCGTCGGCGGGGTCA
>Ga0302325_10029369_pt1 | contig 11360 bp, 9 predicted proteins | sample Palsa_T0_2_FD_201948 | JGI IMG/M metagenome (GOLD analysis project Ga0302325, IMG submission 201948) | Peat permafrost microbial communities from Stordalen Mire near Abisko, Sweden - Palsa_T0_2 | ecosystem: Environmental > Terrestrial > Soil > Palsa > Peat permafrost | place: Sweden: Abisko...
CGCGGGGTCGCGCCGATCGGCGGTCGCCAGAACACCCGCCGCGTTGCGCAGCGCCATTGCCCACGGTGCGATCGCACTGCTCGGGTAGTTCGCAATCACCCAGCCGAGTGTGTATTCGGCATGATCGCGGGCATTCGCGTACTCGAGCTTCATCCAGGCCCGCCCAAGCGCGTAACCCAAGCGCGGCAGCCACGAATCGTAGGGATATTGCGCCCGCCAGTCGTTCATCGCATCCTCGACGATGAGCAGCTTACGGTACAGCACCGGTCCGTCGTCGGCGTACTGCAGATCCTCGCGCAGCGTGATGTCGCGGATCGCGTTGCGCAGGCCGAGAATGCTCAAACCCTGCCGCCCGAAATAGGCGTCGGCCGGGGCCAGCCGCGTCGGGCTCGCGACAGCCGGGAGCGCCGCATTCAAAAGCAGCGCGGCAGCAAACGCAACTCCAAGCCGTCCGATCACCTCAGCGCCTCCCGGGATGTCGACCGATGACTCCGTTACGAGCAGAGTCGCTCGAATTCAAGCATACCGTGACGCTGACAGAAATGCCAGTAATGACATGAATCTTCGATTAGACCCGGAACTCGACGCCGTAAACTCACTATCCCGACGATGGCTCGAGGACGCCGCGCCGAATCTGATCCTGCTCGATTGACTCGAACAGCGCCCGGAAGTTCCCTTCGCCGAATCCGTCGTCGCCTTTGCGTTGGATGAACTCGAAGAAGATCGGTCCAATCACCGTTGCCGAGAAAATCTGCAGCAGCACGCGGGTCATCCCGCCGTCGACGACACCTTCACCGTCGATGAGGATCCCACGCTCGGCAAGCCGGTCAAGCGACTCACCATGACCGGGCACGCGCGCGTCGACATTCTCATAGTAACGTCGCGGCGGCGCGGCGAGAAACGGAACGCCGCCGGCGCGCAGAACGTCGACGCTCGCATAAATATCCGAACAGCCCAGGGCGATATGTTGGATGCCCTCGCCCTTGTACGCGCGCAAATACTCTTCGATCTGGCTGCGTGCGTCGGCGGACTCGTTGATCGGGATTCGGATCTTTCCGCACGGACTCGTCATCGCACGCGAATACAGCCCGGTCAGTTTGCCCTCGATATCGAAATACCGAATCTGCCGAAAACCGAAGACCGTTTCATAAAATGCTGCCCACGTGTCCATGCGGCCGCGCCGCACATTGTGTGTGAGATGATCGATGTACGCTAGTCCGGCACCAGCCGGACGCGGATCGCGCTCGCCCAGCCAAGCGAACTCGGCGTCGTAGACCGACTCGCCGTCGCCCTCGCGCTCGAGAAAATAGAGCAGCGAATCGCCGACGCCGCGAATCGCCGGCGCCGCGAGTGTGGATTGCGCCGCCGAGAGGACCGCAGGCTCGGCGCCCGCGCGCACCGCGTGAGCCACCGCATGCGCCGGATCGACGACGCGCCAACCCATTGCCGAAGCGCACGGACCGTGCTCGGCGGCAAACCGCGCCGCCTCGGAATCCGGCTCGGCGTTGGCCAGAAAATCGACATGACCCTGACGCCAAAGCACGATGTTCTTGCGCTTGTGTCGCGCGACCGCACAAAAGCCCATCTGCGTGAACAGCGCGCCGAGCGCGCGCGGATCGGGGTGCGTGAACTCGACGAAGGCGAACCCGTCGGTGCCGGCGGGATTCGCGGCTGAAATCGTCGCGGGGGGAGCGTCGTGCGGATAGGGGCCCATGAGTACCTCCGGCGTGCCGGTGTGACTTTAGCTTCGCACGGGCACGCCACCCGCGGGCGGGCCCGCGCCGTCCGCCGTCATACATCCAGCGCATGCATTTTCGGATGGTTGGCGCGCTGCTGGCGGTACTACTCGCCGATGCCGACGGTATCGCCGGCGCGCAGCCGGTCCCAGCGCCGCCGCTCTCGGCGGTGCCGGGAAGCGTGACACTGGCGCCCGGCGCGCGCGTCGCCGTCGGAATCAGCGTGGGCAGCGCTCCGATCGCCGCCAGCGCCGCCGACCCCGATGTCGCCGTCACGGTCGATCAAACCGCGCGGACGGTCTACCTCACCGGCATCCGTCTCGGCACGACGACCCTGCAGATTTCCGACGCTGCGGGGAATCGCGTCGACGTCGACGTGCACGTCGTGCCGCCGGCGGGTGTGATTCCGGATCGCATCGCCGTGACGCTTACCGGCAATCCGGCCGCTTCATCATTTCTGGGCGCTCGAATCGACGCGGCGATCGACGCGGCGATCGGACCGAGCCTGGCCCCCGGGAGCAGCATTCGAGCCGCGACGATTCTGCCTGCGCCGCAGCTTCTCGCGAGCGGCTTCCTCACGACCTTCCAGGCCGACGTTGACATCGACCCCGGTCCGGGGACGGCCGCGGTTACGGGAACGATCGCCGTCGACGTGACGAACGCCGCGCTGGGGGACTTCCGCCCCAGCGTGCTCGCCTTCGCGGACGATCCCGAGAAAATCACCGCGGACGGTGTCTTGTCGCGCACGACGGTCGACGTCAACCATCCCACGCGCTTGTACTACTACCACGAGAACGTGCGCGAGCGGCGCCGCTTCTGCGTCGTCCTTTCCGCGAACGACAGCGTCATGACACACGTGCAGATCGTCGACGCCGCAGCCGGCCCCAACGCCGACGTGATGACCGTCGGACACGCGGTCACCAAGACGTTCCTGACGCTCCAGCCCGCAAACGAAGCGACCGTCGTCGCGATCGCCGGCGGCAAGCCGGTCCTCGAGCGCGACACCGTGACCGCACCTGGCGAGGGCATCGTCGGCGCGCTCGATTTGCGGGTGCTCGACGGCGGACCGCTCACCGCAACGGTCATGGCGATCCCGCTCGCGGCCGACCCGAGGATGTATCTCTACGGACCCAAACTTCCCGACGACGGTCACAGCCGCCACGGGAGCTTCGACTTGCACGGGTTTGGCGAGCGGATCGTGGCGTATACGGCGGGCGGCCCGGACGCGCGCTACGTCTACGGCACGCGCGCCCAGAGCCTGGCCAATCTCGACCCAGCCGACGCCGGACGCGACTTCGGCGACTATGGCGTGCTGCAGCGCGTGACCTTCGACCTCGATAATCCAAGCGACGTCCCGGCGCGCGTCTATCTATATGAAAAGCCGCTGGGCGGCGACGTCCGCAGCAGTTTTCTGGTGAACGGCAACCTCGTCGACGTCGGCTGCGTCCGCGTTCCCCAGCACTACCTTGTATGGGCCGCCGATCTTCCGCCGCACGCCACCGGAGCGTTCGAGGTGCTTACGATGACCGACGGCGGTTCAAATTATCCGCTCGAGATCGGGGTCAGCGGCACGCCGCCGCTGCCGAACGCTCCGCCGATCAGCGCTGCGGATGGTTGCTTTCCTAAGCCCGGCAGCCCGCCCGCAGCGACGCAACCGAGAAACGGGACGCCGGGTCATTAGGCAGCACCATGTTTCCTAGCTCTGCAGCGGCCCACTTCGTCGCCGACGACGGACCCGGTCTCGACGCGTATTCCAACGTCGTCACCGCGGCGGTTGAGCGCGCGTCGCCGGCCGTCGTCGGCATTGAAGTGCGCAGCGGCGGGCGCCGCTCCGGCAGCGGCTCGGGGTTTATCGCGACGCCGGACGGCTTCATCTTCACCAACAGTCACGTCGTCCACCAGGCAAGCGAGATCGAGGTTGCCTTACTCGACGGACGGCGTTACCGCGCGCTGCTCATTGGCGACGATCCGGACAGCGATCTAGCGGTCATCCGCATCAGCGGCGACGAGTTGATCGCCATCGCCTTCGCCAATTCAGCGGCCATTCGCGCCGGTCAACTCGCGATCGCACTGGGGAATCCATTTGGGCTGCAGACGACCGTGACGGCCGGGATCGTTTCGGCGCTCGGCCGCACGCTGCGCTCGCAGTCCGGCCGCCTGATGGACAACATCATCCAGACCGACGCGGCTCTCAATCCGGGCAATAGCGGCGGACCGCTCGTTGATGCCGCCGGTCGAGTCATCGGCGTGAATACGGCCGTCGTCGCCGCCGGCCAAGGCATCAGTTTCGCGATCGCAGCGAACACTGCCAAACATGTGGCCAGCCTGCTGATTCGCGACGGGAAGATCTCCCGCGCCTTCATCGGGGTCGCCGGCAGCGACGTCGACATCCCGCGCTTCCTGCAGCGGCTGCACGACCTTGCGCAGCGGCGCGGCATCCTGGTGCAAAGCGTCGAGCCCTCGAGTCCGGCCTCGCGCGCGGGGATCGAGCCGGGCGACGTCCTCATCGCCTTGGGTTCAGAGCCGGTGGAAGGCATCGACGGATTGCATCGCGTGCTCGCCGGACGGAATCGCATCGAGGCTCCAACGAGCGTGACCCTGCTGCGCCGCAATGAACGCGTCCAGCGGACGATCATTCCGTCCGAGGCGCTCGCGCACATTAACTGACGCGGAGCGCGGCCCCCGGGCGGGGTTCGGTCCATAGGGAGGGAGCGCGTCGGTGCGAGCCCAACGCACACCCCGTGACGACGCTAACTGCCGCCCGCCCGCGATACGAACAGGAATCGATCGAAAAACTCATGGGGCTGGCCATCTTCGGCGAGAAGGTTGCGGCCAAGATCTATTTGCTGCTCGCCGAGCTGAAAAGCGAATTCAGCCCGCTGCTCAAACAGTTCGCGCGCATGGAAGCCAACCACGGCGCGTGGTTTCTCGAGGCCAGCCGCGCGAACGGAATCGAGCCCGACCGCGCGTTCGCCGACAACGAGTTGAGCTACCTCATCTCGCAAGTCGACGAACACTACGCGAACAAGGATTTCGACGCGCTCATCATCGTCCAGGGCTTCATCGTCGAGAGCCTCGCCATCGCAACGTACGAGTCGTTCCTGCCGATCGCACACAAATATCCGGGGACCTCCGGCGTTTTTCAGAAGGCCCTCGACGAAGAACGCTACCACGTCGACTGGGTGGTCCGCTATCTTCGGCTGCGCTACTTCGATGCCATTGACGAATTCCGGACGCTCGCCGAGCGCGTTAACGTCAAGGGTATCGACTGTATCGGCGGCACGATGATGAACATCTCGGAGTATCTCGACAAGATCGGGATGTCGGGCGCGCACTGTGCCGGCGCGATGATGGACGGCTACACATGCCTGCTCGAAACCGTCGGTTTCGACCAGAAGGACGCGACCAAGCACGTAGTCGGCATGTTCATGCCGCTCATTCGCAAGTATCGTCGCGGCGAGGAAACCAAGTAGCGCCGTTCCGACAGGATGAACATCATCGAGGAACTCGACCGCAGCGAAGCGCTGCTGTGGACGATTCTCGCCCAGTTCGAGATACTCGCGGCCGAACAGTATGCCCGCTCGGCGCCCGAGTTGCTGACGCCCGAAAAGCAGCGCCTGGTCACGCTGCTGCGCACGCGGGTGCAGGGTCCGCCCGAGCTGGCCGGAACGCCGCTGGAAGTGCCGGTCGCCGCGCTCATGCACTCGGTGAGGAGCTCGTCCGAAGCGCATGTGCTCATCGCCCAAGGCCTATTTCTAGAACTCATCGGCGAGGCGATCTACCGCACCTTCGGCGCGAATGCCGCAACGAGTCAGCCTACTCGCGCGCTGTGCGAAGCGGGGACGGCGGCCAGCGGACGCGCACACGCGATCGTGCCCGGCCTGTTGCGGTCACGTCTGGGTACCGGCGATATCCTGCTCCGGGCGATCGTGAACGAATCCACGCCGCTGCTGAGCTCGCTCGACGATGTGGGTGAAGCCATCGACGCAACATACCTGGATCGCTTCGGCGTCAGCTTCGCCGATCTCATGGGCGATGTTGCGGCCGAATTGATCGCGCTGTGTCTGGAACTCGATGTCGATCGGCGCAAACTCGTCGCATTCCTCACCAGCGCGCTGATGGGCGACAGTCGGCGGTGAACGCGCTCTTGATCGGCGCCAGCGGCTACTTGGGCGGATTGGTTGCCGCAGGTTTGCTGCGCGACACCGGCGCGCTCATCGTCGCTCCGCTGCGCGCTGCCCGCACGCGCGAGGGCATCCTGGCACCGATCCGCGACGAGCTGCGCAGCGAAGGGCGCGCCGAATGCATCGATTTCGAGCGGATCGTGACCGTTCCGCTTCCGTCGACGGCCGATTGGAGCGCGCTCGACGCAGTCGTCGAGCACTATGGGATCGACCAGATCGTCCACTGCGCGGGCTCGGTCGACTATTTTAATTCCGAACTGCTGCGCGAAGCCAACATCGCCTTGACGGCGCGCCTGCTCGAACTCGCCAAGCGGCATGCCATGCGGCGCTTCGTCTTCCTTTCGACGGCGTTCAGCAGCGGGTATATCGATCGGCCGGTTCGCGAGGAACTCCATACCGACGGCGACGGCATTGATCCGACCGAATACACGCGCACCAAACGCAGCGCCGAGGCGCTCGTCGCTGCCGGCGGCGTGCCGTACCTCATCGTGCGGCCAGGCATCGTCATCGGCGATAGCCGGGACGGACGGTACAGCGGCAAGGCCTACGGCTTATATCAATTCTGGACGGCCTTCGAGCGACTGTTGACCGATCGCTATCACGAAGTGCTGCACGTGATTTCGCCCCGCGTTCAACTCCAGCTCGTCCATCAGAACGCCTTCAAGAACGCGTTCGTCGCCGCATGCCGCCATTTGCCGCTCAACTCGATCGTTAACCTGACGTCGCGGCCCGATGCACTGCCGACCGCGCGCGCGCTCACCCAGCAATTTTGCGAGCGCGTCGCACGGCCGCAGCAAATCTTTTTCTATAACAAGCTGGCCGACGTGCGGGCCGACATCGTCGACCGCCGCATGCGCATGCTGCTGGAATTCACGGCGGTCAATAGCGAGATCGCGATGCATGCCTGGCGCTTCGACAACACGGCGCTGCACACGCTGCGCTCGCTCGGGCTGCAGTTTGTCGACGCCACGCTCGACACCGTGTTGACATGTCAAAACCGCTTCGTGCAAGGGTCACCGCGCATCCAAGCCTATCTGGCGAAGAACGCTGACCTGTTCGCTGCCCAGCCCGGTACGGTCGAGGTGGGCGCGGCCTGACCTTACCGGCCGCCGGTTCAGCGACGCACCGCTTACCGTTCCCTGATAAGAGCCGGCGCTTCGTGCGTGCGCACGGTCAGATGGGAATACTACCCGCATGCACATGCGACGGCTCACCAGAGGGAAGTTTCTCGGGCACCTGACGATGGCCGCGGCCGCGGTCGGTTTCACCGGGCCGCGACTCTTTTCGGCGGCGCGCGCAGCCGCTGTCAGCCGAGCGTCCGCCCGTGGTCCCGAACCGGTATCGATCAGCTTGACGATCAACGGCCGACAGCACACGTTGGCACTCGAACCGCGCGTCACGCTGCTCGACGCGCTGCGCGACCGGCTGGGGTTGACGGGCACGAAAAAAGGCTGCGACCAGGGAACCTGCGGCGCGTGCACCGTGCTGGTCAACGACCGGCGCGTCAACGCGTGTCTCACCTTGGCCGTCATGACGCAAGGCAAAGCGATCACGACGATCGAGGGGCTGGCCGGGGCCGACGACCAGCTCCATCCCGTCCAAGCGGCTTTTCTGGAGCACGACGCGTTTCAGTGCGGCTACTGCACGCCGGGACAGATCATGTCGGCCGTTGGGCTGTTAGCCGAAAAACGGCCCACTGACCCGACGAGCATCCGTGAATGGATGAGCGGCAACCTGTGCCGTTGCGGCGCGTATCCGAACATCGTCGCGGCGGTCGCAGCCGCCGCGGGAGCACGCGCATGAACCCGTTCCGGTTCGCCTCGGCCGCTGACGTCGATACAGCGCTGGCGACCGTGGCATCCGATCGCAGCGCCTACTACATCGCCGGCGGGACCAATATCTTGGATCTCATGAAGGACGACGTCGAAGCGCCGCAGCTGCTGGTCGACATCACCGGCCTGCCGCTGCGCGACATTGCCGTCGATGCGTCCGGCGTGCGGCTCGGTGCGCTCGTCACGATGGCGGAAGCCGCCGATGCGCCGGCGGTCAAAGCAGCGTTTCCCGTCGTGTCGCAGGCGTTGCTGGCGGGCGCCTCGCCGCAGCTGCGCAACATGGCGACCCTCGGAGGCAACATCATGCAGCGCACGCGCTGTGCGTATTTTCGCGACGTTTCACAACCGTGCAACAAGCGCCAACCGGGAATGGGCTGCTTCGCGATCGACGGACAGAACCGGTTGCATGCGGTCATCGGGACAAGCGATCACTGCATCTGCACGCACCCGTCGGATTTCGCCGTTGCGCTGCTGGGCGTCGATGCGAGCGTGCGCGTGCGCGGCACGCAAGGCCGGCGCACGATCCCGCTCGACCGTTTCTACGTCCTGCCGGGGCGGTCGCCCAACATCGAAAACGTCCTGGCGTGGGGCGACCTCATCGAAGGCATCGACCTGCCCGCAAGTGCCCATGCGCGCAATTCGGCATACGTCAAAGTCCGCGACCGCGCATCCTATGAGTTCGCGCTGGTCTCCGCCGCGGCCGCGCTGGAGATCGCGGGCGGCACCATTCGCACGGCGCGCGTTGCGCTCGGGGGCGTGGCCCCCGTTCCGTGGCGTTCGCGCGAGGCTGAAGCCGCGCTGGTCGGACAGGCGCCCAGCGCAGCGACGTTTGCCGCCGCGGCGCGCGCGGCCGCCACGAACATGCGCGGATACGGCCACAACGACTTCAAGATCACGCTTGCCCAACGCACCGTCGAGCGCGTGCTGCAAAGCGTGGGAGGAACGGCATGAGCGCACCGTTCGCTGCGCCGCTGGTCGGCGCGCCGCTCGATCGCGTCGATGGACGGCGAAAAGTCACCGGCAGCGCGACGTACTCGGCTGAATGGCCGGTCCCGGGTCTGGTGTATGGCTACCTCGTGCTGAGCACGATCGCTGCGGGCCGAATCAGCCGCATCGACGTCGGCGCGGCCCGCGCGCAGAGCGGCGTCATCGAGATCATGACATCGGCGAATGCGCCGCGCGTCAACGCCAAGCCGCAGTCACCCAACGAACGCAATCTGATGGTGCTGCAGGACGACGAGGTGCGCTACGATCGGCAGCCCGTTGCCGTCGTGATCGCGCAGTCGTTCGAGGCGGCCAAATATGCCGCATCTTTGGTGCGTGTCGACTATCAGACCGCAAAGCCGCTCCTGGGGTTCGCGCAAGGCGAGCACTATACACCCAGCGAGATTCACGGCGAGCCGGCCAACACGCTGCGCGGCGATGCGCTTCTCGCGCTCGCCCAATCGCCCATTCGCATCGACAACGTCTACACGACGCCGCAAGAAAACCACAATCCGATGGAACCGCACGCCACGATTGCGCAGTGGGACGGTGACCGCCTGACGGTGTACGACGCGAACCAAGGCGTGTTCCCCGCGCGCGCGCGTTTGGCATACACGTTCGGCCTGCCGACCCCGAACGTCCGCGTCATTACGAAGTTCGTCGGCGGCGGATTCGGCTGCAAGGGTTCACAGTGGCCGCACACCATTCTCGCCGCGATGGCGGCGAAGCTGACGGGCCGCCCGGTGCGGATCGAGCTCTGGCGCCCGCAAATGTGGGGATCGGTCGGCTATCGGCCGCCGACCGTGCAACGGGTTGCGTTGGGCGCCACGCGCGACGGCGTGCTCACCAGCCAAGTCCACGAGGTCACGTCGCGGACCTCGATGTTCGACGAGTTCGTCGAACCGTCCGGAGTGCTGACGACGATGCTGTATGCATCGCCGACGCTGCGCGTCACCCACACGCTGACGCGGCTCAACTACGGCACGCCGACGTTCATGCGCGCGCCGGGTGAATCGAGCGGATCGTTCGCGCTCGAATCGGCGCTGGACGAACTCGCGTATGCCGCCGGCATCGACCCGGTCGAGTTGCGGCTGCGCAATTATGCGGAGATCGACCCGACCAAGAAGATTCCGTTTTCGAGCAAGTCGCTGCGCGAATGCTATGGCGCCGGGGCCGCGGCCTTCGATTGGAAGCGGCGGCAGCCGCAGCCGCGGTCGATGCGCGACGGACGCTCCTTGGTCGGAATGGGTATGGCGACCGCGGTCTATCCAACCCGTCGCAGCAAGGCGTCCGCTGCAGCCCGCATCGAGCCCGACGGGCACGCCGTCGTCCGCAGCGGCGGCGTCGACATCGGCACCGGCGCATACACCGTTTTCACGCAAGTTGCGGCCCAGACGTTGGGCCTCGCGCCCGAGCGCGTGCGCTTCGAGTTGGGCGACTCGACGTTTCCGGAGGCGCCGGCCGCCGGCGGCTCGCAACTCACGGCCAGCGTCGGTTCGGCGGTCGAACTCGCGGCGCTCGATGCGCGCGCGCGCGTCGTCGCCCTGGCCGTGGCCGATCCGGGATCGCCGCTCTACGGCGCCGCGCCGGATGCGCTCGGCATCAACGACGGGCGAATCTTTCGGCGCGACCAGCCGAGCCGCGGCGAGACCTACGCCGCGCTCCTCGCGCGTCACGGCGGGACGCCGATCGAAGGGCGTGCCACCGCCGACACCGACGAACCGCCCAAATACTCAATGCACGCCTTCGGCGCGCAATTCGCCGAGGTCCGCGTCGATCCCGACTTGGGCGAAGTGCGGCTGGTCCGCCAAGTCGGCGCATTCGCTTGTGGGCGCATCCTCAACGCGAAGACTGCGCGCAGCCAATATCTGGGCGGCATGGTGTTCGGAGCCGGAATGGCGCTGCTCGAGCACTCCCGCAGCGACGAGCGCTCGGGGCGGGTCATGAACGCAAACCTCGCCGAGTACTTGGTCCCCGTCAACCTCGACATCGGCAGCGTGGACGTGGTGATCGTGCCCGAGAACGATCCGCACGTGAACGAGATCGGCGTGAAGGGAATTGGTGAAATCGGCGTCGTCGGCGCCGCCGCCGCCATTGCCAACGCCGTCTTTCACGCGACCGGCAAGCGCATCCGCGATTTGCCGATCGCACCGGAGAAGCTGTTGGTTTGACACGCGCAGAAAGCCGGCCGCGGCCGGTCGGCGCAGGTCCCTAGACTACAGACCGAAGACCGATAGCAGCGGCCCGAACGATTGCGGCTCGGGGATCAGCACGAACTCGCCCTGGATGATCGGCTGGTCTTTCTCGAACCGCGTCTGGACGTAGAACACGTCGCAATCGGGCGCCACGTCCATGAGCGCGAGAAACGCACTCTGGGCGGATCCCGTCGACAGCGTCGGGACCGACGCGATCAAGGTGACTCCCGTCAGCGACGTGAGCGCGTTGAGATACGCGCCGCTGATGATGTTGCCGACTTCCTTGATGGTCGACTCGACCAGTTCGGCCGAAACGTCCTCGCCGGGCGCGAGATGCATGAAGATCTTCACGAAGCCCAGTGCCTGTTGCTTGTCGAAGAGCACGACGATCTGGCACGGCGCTTCACCATTGACGTGCATGTGCACGGC
>Ga0302325_10029370_pt1 | contig 11360 bp, 12 predicted proteins | sample Palsa_T0_2_FD_201948 | JGI IMG/M metagenome (GOLD analysis project Ga0302325, IMG submission 201948) | Peat permafrost microbial communities from Stordalen Mire near Abisko, Sweden - Palsa_T0_2 | ecosystem: Environmental > Terrestrial > Soil > Palsa > Peat permafrost | place: Sweden: Abisko...
TACCGCCTTGTCTGCGCCGTTGGCATCGCCAACCAGGATAGTGCTGCCGCGCCTGATAAGATCGTCTATCCGGTCACGAATGGACGCGCAGTGCGCCTCGTTTCAGTGAGCGTCAGCAAGTAAAGGGCTTTGGCTGTGCCCTAGCTCTTCAAAAGCTCCGTTATCGCGCTCACAGTCGCCCCGGAGCGGTAGAGGTCGTCGAACAACAGCAGGTTCTTTCCGCAGGGCTGCGCCGGTTGCACTGTGAAGGCGTCCTTGAGCGTCTCCATCCTTTTATCGTAATCAAAAACATCTTTCAATTCCGGGGTGCGCTTGGTCTTCGTGACGCACGTGGTACAGAGCGGAATCCCGAGCTGCTCGGCCAGGACCGTGGCAACGGCCATGACAGGCTGGTTCTTACGAGCAATATTGGATGGGGGCACGGGAATGATGGCCTGAACCAAGGGGTTCCAATTTTCCCAAAAACCATGATGGCTTCCATCAACGCCACAATGGCCGTCTGGTCGTTCTTATACTTCAACCGATAGAGCAAGTCGCCAACAGGTGGGCGGGTCGTCTCGAAACGAGCGTGGCCGTATTCGTCATGGCCGAGAAAAGTACTCTTGCAAGGTGTGGAAATCAAGGGCATAGCCATCATTCCACGGCCCTAGCAACCGTCTGGGATTGATTGCGACGCTCATTAGAGCCTCAGTTTAACCCTGGGCGACAAAGTTGTTGTGGCGGCGTCACCCGCCAAACCGTTCAAGACGTTCCAGCCGCGCGGCCAGATCGTTCCCGAGACGGCCGGCCAGCATTCGTGGATTCTGCGTTTGCAAGTCGCGCTAAAATCTACCAATGCGCGCATTCAAAATTGCCCTCCTGACGCTCGCGAGCGCGGCCCTGCTGCCCGCCGCCAAGAATCTTGAAATCTACCTGATCGATGTGGAAGGCGGCCAAGCCACACTTTTCGTGGCGCCCTCCGGCGAATCCATGCTGGTCGATACAGGCTGGTCCGGCAACAACAGCCGGGACGCCAACCGCATTGCCGCGGCCGCCAAACACGCGGGCGTGAAGGCTATCGACTATCTGCTGATCACGCACTTCCACGAAGACCACGTGGGGGGCGTTCCGCAGCTCGCCCGCAAGATGCCCATCCGCAACTTCATCGATCACGGCGAGAGCGTCGAGCACGACCAGCGCGCCAAGGAACTCTACAACGCCTACGTGGAATACCGCGCGAAGGGCAATCACATCCTGGCCAAGCCCGGTATCGCCATCCCCATCAAAGGTCTCGACGTGAAGGTGCTGACGGCCGATGGCGACGAGATCGAAAATCCGCTGCCCGGCGCGGGACAAGCCAATCCGCTCTGTGCCGCGGACCGCCTGCAAGCCCCCGACGCGACTGAAAATGCGCGCTCGGTCGGCACCATCATCACCTTCGGAAACTTCCGCGCCCTGGACATGGGCGACCTCACGTGGAACAAGGAACACGAACTGGTCTGCCCCAATAATAAAGTCGGTACGGTGGATCTGTACATCGTCTCGCACCACGGTTCGGACCTTTCCGGCTCGCCGGCTTTTGTGCAAGGCATTCATCCGCGCGTGGCCATCATGGATAATGGTGCGCGCAAGGGCGGCTCGCCTTCCACCTGGCAAATCATCCACGCCTCGCCGGGCCTGGAGGACATCTGGCAGTTGCACTATGCCATCTCGGGCGGCAAGGATAACAATGCGCCCGACACATTTATCGCTAACACGGATGAACTGGGCGATCAGGCGAATTGGATCCATGTGACGGTGCGTCCCGATGGCAGCTTCACTGTTACTAACACCCGCAACAAGTATTCGAAGACATACTCGCCCAAGGGTTAGTCGCCGTATGCGCAAACGTCCCGACTACGGCATCGACGCGCCCGGCGTGCTGGTTACCTTGCTGCTGATCGGTATAGTCGCCCAGATCCTCGGCCTTTTCGCGCCGCCGCTCACTCTAGGTAAGGTGACTATTGTTTTCGGCCCTGCGATGCAAGTCGCAGGCGCCATCTTCCTGTTGGAAGCCGCGCTGATGTATGTCTACGTGAAGTGGGGCAAGTTCCGGCATCGCGATCGCATGTTGGCGCAAGTTCGGTGGACTGGCGACGAGCAGGTGTTGGACGTGGGTACCGGCCGTGGGCTGCTGCTTATCGGCGCGGCGAAGCGCCTGACCCGCGGCCGGGCGGTAGGCATCGATATCTGGAGCACCAAGGATTTATCCGGTAATGCGCCGGAGCGTAACCAGGCAAATATCGAGATGGAGGGGGTGAGCGGCAAGGTCGAAGTGCGGAGCGAAGACGCCAGCAGGATGAGTTTCCCGGACGATTCATTTGACGTGGTGGCCTCGAACCTGTGCATCCATAACATCCCAAAGCAGGCGGGCCGGGATCAAGCTTGCCGTCAGATTGCGCGTGTGTTGCGGCCGGGCGGCATGGCGGTAATCTCAGACTACAGACTCACCAAGAGATACGCGGCCGTGTTCGGCGGCCTGGGCTTTTCGGTGGAATGGCGCGGACCGTTCTGGCGCGATACCTTCCCGCCACTGAAGATGTTCGTGGCGCGGAAGCCATTATGAAGATCGCGGTCCTGGGACTGGGCTTCATGGGCAGCACGCACGTGCATGCGTGGCGGCAAATTGCCGGCGCGGAGCTGGCCGCGGTGGCGAGCTCCGATGCGCGCCGTCTCTCGGGCGACTTTACGGGCGTTCAGGGCAATCTTGGCGGTCAGGGTGAGAAGCTGGATTTTTCGACGGTAGCCAAGTATGCGAGCGCCGAAGAAGCTGTGCTCGACCCGGCGGTGGAGGCGGTCGATATCTGCCTTCCCACGCACCTGCATGAGCGCATCGCGCTGCTGGCGCTTGCCGAGGGCAAGCACGTGCTATTGGAAAAGCCGATGGCGCTGGATGGCGCGGCCGCCGACCGCATGATGGCCGCCGCCGATCGTCACGGCCGCATCTTGATGGTGGCGCAGGTGGTGCGATTTATTCCACCGTATCGCGCCGCGGCCGGCATTCTGCGTTCCGGGCGGCTGGGCGCCGTGCGGGCAGCGATCTTTCGCCGCCGATGCGCAGCGCCCGCCTGGAGTGCGTGGCTCACCGATCCCGCGCTAAGCGGCGGCGGAGTCTTCGACCTGCTGATTCACGACATCGATTTCTGCCTGCACGTGTTCGGCAAGCCCGTGGCGGTCACTGCTTCGGGATTTGAGAATCTGCCGCACGGCGTGGATTGGATTCTGGCGCAATTGTGGTACTCGTCGATTGGCGCGGTCGCCATATCGGGCGGCTGGCATCACCCGGCGGCTTATCCTTTTTCCATGGAGTTCACTATCTTAGCCGACCACGGTACGCTCGAGTTCAATTCCGCCGGGGCTCCGCTTGCCGAATACGGCGCGGATGGCCGCCAACACACCCTGGACGTGCCCGGCACGGACGGCTACCGGGCTGAACTGGAATATTTCCACGACTGCGCCACGCACGGCGAACCACCGCTGGAGTGTCTCCCTGAGGAATCCGCCGCGGCGGTAAGGCTGGCGCTTCTAATGTTGGAATCCCGCCATAATAACGGAGAGAAGATCGCATGCAACCTTTAAGCGACATGGAAATCGGCGTGATGTTCTGGGCCGGTAAAGATCCGTATGAAACCGTACACGAGCTGAAATCGTGGGGCGTGCGCTGCGGCCAGATGGGCATCCCGGGAGACATGCCGCTCAAAGGCGCGGCGGCGCGCTGGAAACAGGTACTAGAAGACGAGAACTTCACCGTGGTAACGGTGTTTGCAGCTTATATAGGTGAAAACTACGCGGACATTCCCACGGTCCAGCAAACCGTAGGTTTTGTGCCGCCGGCAACACGAGTCGAGCGAGAGTTGCGCACATTTGCGGTAAGCGATTTCGCGGCTGGGTTGAACGTGCCCGGAATTGCTACGCATATCGGTTTCGTTCCGGAAGAACAATCTTCCCAGGAGTATAGAGCGGTGCGCGAAATAGTACGCCGGGTGTGCGATCATGCCGCCGGGCACGGCCAGACGTTCGCGCTGGAAACCGGCCAGGAATCCGCGCCCATGTTATTGGAGTTCTTATTGTCTACGGAACGCGCCAATCTGCGTATCAACTTCGACCCTGCCAATATGATTCTATATGGAACCGGAGATCCGATTGCAGCTTTAGACACACTCGCGCCGTACGTGATCACGGTGCATTGCAAAGATGGCGACTGGCCGCCCCCCGCGGTGCGCGGCGCGCTGGGGCAGGAGCAGCCGCTGGGGCAGGGTTCAGTTGGAATGGAAAGGTTCATCGCTAAGTTGAAGGAGGTAGGTTACAAAGGACCGCTGACCATCGAGCGGGAAGCTAGCGACAACGCGCGGCGGCGGCGCGATATCGCGATGGGAGCGGACCTGCTACGGCGTCTGACGGCGACTTTTCGCAACGAGCCCCAACGCCCAGCCGTCTGAATGAGTAACTGTCGACAATGCCAGGACTATCCGCGAGCCAGGAAATGCAACTCGAATATGTGACTTGGCACCCCCCCGAGTCGCCGCCGATCGAAATCCGCAGGCGCGCGATGGAGGGAATTCATCAAGAGGTCAGCGAGGCTTTCGCCGCAGCTCCCCATCGCGGCGCGGAGACCGGAGGGATTCTGCTAGGGCGGCGCGAAGACGATCGCATCGTGGTGGAGGATTTCGAGCCGGTGCCCTCGGAACATCGCTTCGGACCCTCTTACCGGCTTTCCGATGCCGACCGTGAGTTGCTGCAAGAGACCGTGGAATGGTTTCGCAGCGCCGCGCAGCCAGGCTTATCCGTGCTGGGATTCTATCGCAGTTATACCCTGCCGGAGGGCGAACTTTCGCACGAAGACGAAGATCTGATGCGCACGCATTTTTCGGCTGCCGAAGATCTGGTGTTATTGGTCAAACCTAGTTGGATGGGAACAAGCGACGAGGACTTCTCGGTACGGCGCTGCGGCTGCGGAGCGGGTCCCCGACCCTCCGGCGTTGATGGCGTGGCCTGCGCCGCGTCCGCGCCAGGCGGCGATCGACCCCGATCCGGAGCGGCCCGCCGGCAGGGGCCGGCACTGGCTCCGGTACACGGCGGCAATTGCGCTAGGGCTGGCGGGGGGCGCGCTTGGCTATCTGTGGTGGCATCCGAATAGCGGCGTGCAGCCGATCGCGATAACAGCTCCCGCGCCGCCTCCCGCGCGTCCGATAGTGGAAGGTACCCCGCTTCCGCCCGAGCCGGATACCGCCGGCGTTCACGAACTTCTGGATCGCTGGGCAAGCGCCTTGAAACGCGGCGACGTGGATGCCGCCGCGCAATGTTATGCGCCGGTAGTGAGCACTTACTTCGCGCGTCACGATGTAACCCGCGAAGCGGTGCGTCAAAGCATCCGGCAAGCGCGCTACGGCCGCCTGGATGTCTATCGTCTCACTGGCATGGCCATTACGCCGGTTAGCGACAGCCGGGCCGTGGCTACTTTCCGCAAACATTGGCAGGTCTCGGGACGCAGGCGCTCCGCCGGCGAAGAAGAGGAGCGCATGACTTTGGTGCGGGCGGACGGGGCCTGGCGGATTTCCTCGGAGCAAGCCGAGCCTCGCTGAGATGTCCGCTCCCGCGGCACTCTATCCCATAACCGGCGCGCCGCCTGAAAAGGCGGCTGCGGGCAAGATTGCCCGCCCTCCATATGAACGATCTTCGCTATGCGTTCCGCAACCTGCGGCGCAACCCGGCTTTCACGGCCGTCGCGATTCGGACTTGCGGGCGCGTGGGCCGCCACGCGGGTGCTGAAGGATTTCCTGTTCGAAGTGACGCCGTTCGATCCTCCAACCTTTGCAGCAGTATCGCTGCTGCTGGCGTTGGTTGCGCTGGTGGCCTGCTATATTCCCGCGCGGCGCGCGGCTGCCATCGATCCGCTGGTTGCCTTACGATATGAGTAGATGGCGGAAGAATACGGCAACGCTCGACCGAAAGCCCTGAAGATCAATCTGGACGCCCGCAAGTACGGCACATTTGCGGAAATCGGCGCCGGGCAGGAGGTGGCCCGATGGTTTTTCCACGCGGGCAAAGCCGCCGGCACCATCGCCTTGACCGTTTCCGCATACGACATGGCCCTCAGCGACGGCATCTACGGTCCGACCCCGCATTACGTGAGCCGGCAGCGATTGACGGCTATGCTGGACCGCGAGTTCAAGCGGCTGGTGGATCGTCTGGACCAGACCCGCGGCGATCACACTGCGTTCTTCGTTTTTGCGGATACCTCCGCCACGCAAACCCACTCGCCGCACCCGGACGGGCATAGCTGGCTGGGGGTGCGTTTCCAGACGGAGCCGCGGAGCGAGCCTTCGGAGATCATACTGCACGCGCAGATGCTCGATCCCGTTACTGTCGCACAGCAGGATGCGCTTGGATTGGTGGGCGTAAACCTGATCTATGGAGCGTTCTATTATGCGGACGATCCCACCCACCTGATCGGGTCGCTGATGGAGGATCTGAACCGGCGGCGGATTGAAGTGGATATGATCAAGTTCTCCGGGCCGGCGTTTGCTAAAGTGGACAATCGTCTGATGAGCCTGCAACTCGTGGAGCAGGGCCTTACCGACGCGGCCTTGTTCACCGCCGACGGCGAAGTAGTGCAGCCGGCAGAGGTGCTGCATAACAAGCCAGTGACGATCGAGCGCGGCAGCTTCCGGCCGGTTACCAATGTTACGCTCGAAATGCTGGATAGGGCGGTCCACCAGCTTCAGGAGGACGTTCCCGCCGCCCAGGATATGGTCGCGATCATGGAGATGACCCTGAATAACCTGATGTGCGAGCAGGCCATCGATCATCAGGATTTCCTGGCGCGCGTCGATATTCTGGCGGCGCTAGGAAAGATGGTCATGGTTTCGAACTACACCAGGTTCGACAAGGTTACCAGCTACTTACGGCACTATACGCAGAATTGCATCGGCATGGCCATGGGCGTCCCCACGCTGCGCGAGGTATTCGATGAGAAGTATTACACCGAGCTTGAGGGCGGAATACTGGAAGGGTTGGGCAGGCTCTTTCAAGGACACGTCCGGCTGTTCGTCTATCCGACGAAAGAATCGGACGGCGCGGAAGTGACTACCTCGGACCGGATGGAAGTGAAGCCGGAATTGCACCACCTATACAGACATCTCGTCGAGAACGATTATATTGAGTCTATTCGGGAGTTCGATCACGAAGACTTGCACGTGACACCAGGCAACGTGTTGCAGGATATTCAATCCGGCAACGCAGATTGGGAGAAGCTGGTGCCGCCGCAGGCGGTCGCGGTGATCAGGGCGAAGAGCCTGTTCGGGTATAAGGCCTGAGGGATGGAACGCGGGGACAGGATACTCGCTCTCGACTGGCTCAGGGGCCTGGGCGTGCTGATCATGCTGCAAGGACACCTGTTCAATTCCTTCGCGCGCGCCGACCTTCGCGAACAACCTGTTTATGTGCTCTCGCAGTTTATCGGCGGGATGCCCGCGCCCATATTCCTATTCCTGGTGGGGGTAACGCTGGCATTCCGGCTGGACCGCGGCGACCGCGAGGGGTTGCCGCCAGTTGGGCGTCTGAAATCCGCGTTGACACGGGCGGCCTTTCTGGCGGCCATCGCTTTCGCATTCCGATTCCAGTTGTGGCTGTTTGCATGGGGGAATCCGTGGACCGAGATTGTCCGCGTGGATATATTGAACTGCATGGCGTTGGGCGTGGCAATGCTTTCCCCGGTGGCCTTGCTAACGCCGCGCCGCCGCATTACATGGGGCGCCACGGCCGGACTGGCCATTGCCGCATTGGCGCCGCTGGTTTCGATGCTGGACTGGGCGAACGTTCCCTGGTTGATTCGCAACTACATCGTACCCAACAAGGCCTTCTTCAGCTTCTTTCCGGACGCGGCCTACATCGCGTTCGGCGTCAGTTTCGGCGCCCTGTTGCGTACGGCCGGGCCGGCCCGCGAGCGCATCATGCAATGGGCTGCATGCCTGGGACTGGCAGTGGTGGTTACCGCGCATTACTTTTCCAACCTGCCGTTCTCGATCTATCCGAAATCCGATTTCTGGCTTAATAGCCCCGGCTTGATCTTGATCCGCCTGGGCATCGTGCTGGTGCTGGCGGCTGCCGGATTTATCTGGACAGCGGGGCAACCGGCGGAACGGCTGGGCCTGATGCGGCGGTTCGGCACCAATTCGCTATTGATCTACTGGGTACACGTAGAGCTAGTCTACGGGCGATGGTTCTGGTTCGCGCATGAGCGGTTGACGATGGGGGAATGCGCCGCCGCCAGCCTGGTGCTGATCGCGCTGATGTATGGGCTGGCCACGCTGAACCTGCCCGCGAGGGTGAAGCGCGGGATGCGCCGCTTGAAACCCGCGGGACCGGTTCCGGAGGCCGCATGGCCCCGATGACCGCCGCGGCAGCGCCCGAGCGCACTTCCGGGAAGCGGCGTCTGCGCCGGCTGGAGGCGGCTACGCTGGGAGCGCTGGCGGCGGCCTTCATTGGTATACGGCTTTGGAACCTGACGGCCTTCTGCCTGGACTCCGACGAGATCTTCAGCCTATCCTGCGCGCGGTACAACCTCGGACACCTGCTGCAATCGGTGCGCGCCGATGTCGTCCATCCGCCGCTATTCTATCTGCTGCTGTGGTTATGGGTGAAGATCGGCGGTGAATCGATGCCATGGATACGGATGCTGCCGTTTCTTCTGTCGGCTGCGGCGCTGCCCCTGGCGTGGATCGTTTTTCGCCAACTTAAGCTAAGCGCGGCCGCCAGGATTATCGCGGTAGCGCTATTGGCCATCAGCGACTACCAGGTGTTCCACGCCCGCTACGTGCGAATGTACGCGCTGTTCTTCGTGCTGAGCCTGGCATCGGTAGCGCTGTTCAATCTTTTGCTGGAGAGTGCGAGTAAGAGGCGCGTGATCGCACTTACGGCAGTGAATCTGCTGCTGGTTTATACACAGTACTTCGGCTGGATGCTCATCGGGATCGAAGGATTGCACTTACTCTGGATGGACCGCCGAAAGCTGAAGCCCTTCCTGATGGGCACCGCGGCGATCGCGCTGCTGTTCGCGCCATGGGCTTACGGGGCGGCCCAAGCGGCTATCGCAAAGGGTGGTTTGACGCCAAACCTGGGGTGGATCAGGCATCCGAAGATCGGCGATGTCTGGTGGTATTACGTGGGATGCAATGGGCCGTTATGGCCGGTGCCGGTCGCCTCGGCAATGGTCTTCTTTCTGTTCGGCGCCATGGCGGTCGGACTCTGGAGGGTTTTTCGCTCGACCGATGACACTCTGCAATTAAGCAGGCTACGCTTCGCGGCGCTGCTGGCTTTTCTGCCGCCATTCACGGCTTACCTGGTGAGCAATGCGATGCGCAATTCCATTTGGGGCAACCGGCATCTGATTGTTTCGGTGGTTCCGTACCTGGCGCTGCTGGCGACGGGGTTAGTAGCTCTACGGCCCAAGTGGGCGCGATTCATGGTGATCTCGATCGCCGCGGCTTGGGGGGCCTTCGGGGTTTATCGGGTGACGATGTTTCCGGAGCTTAGGACAAACATGGATGTACTTACAGGGCAGTTAGTCCGGATCGATGCGGGCGAGAGATCCGGTTCGGGCGCAACTACATCGGGCGCAACTAGAGTCGAATTTTTGGACCCTTATCTGGCGTTTCCTATGAATTACTATCTGGAAACTCACTATGGCCTGAAGTGGAATTCGGTTAGTGTGGGCGGGGTGGACGAGATTTCGGGGGACCGGGTCTGGGTGGGATACAACCATAAGTCCTGGAAGCTCGCGCAGAGCCCGCAGGAGTTGCTCCGCCGGCGGGGATATGAGATTGGGCCAGGAGTTTGGGCGGGCGACCGGTGGGACCGAATTGCAGTTTTTCTGGCGTATCGAAGGAGAAATTAATGGAAGTCGAGGTCACGTCCGGCGGCCCGCGATTGACGACGTGGCGACGACCGGCCTCTGGGTGGCCGGAGACGAATTGATCCGGGTGCTTTGGGCCCCGAGGCAAGTAGCCGAGAGCACGGCAATAACTGCACTACGGCGTCAGCGGTCTGGATCGTGAGGTTCGGGTGGAAGGGTTGGTGGACCCGCACGACGTGCTTTGGGATGGATCGCACTACGTTGCCGTTTCATCCTTGAAAGGACGCCATCGTTTGGCACATACTCCGCCGACGGATGGGGGACGGCTGGATGGTGTGCAGTTCCGCTACGAGTGAACTGCTTCTCCTTTCCGCGGACCCGCGCGAGACGCCGGAACGCATAGAGTTACGGGAATGGGTACGAGGGTTAGCCATCACCGATGATCATATCATCGCCGGCGAGAGCGTCAATCGCCAACTTACGAATGAGTTGCGTAACGCAACCGCGGCGATGGTCGAGCGCGAGACGAAAGGAGTACTGGGCAGGCTTATGCTGCCTTACCGGTAGGCCCCGCTTTATTGAACGGTCTGTTGCAGTCCGCAAGCCCGCGGAAGCTTTGGCGCCCGCCGGAAATTCCGGTGTAGGGACGGGCGAACTGAAGTTCGCCCCGGCACGCTGAAGCGTGCGCCACGCACCTATAATAAAATCTATGTGCGGCATCGTCGGGTACATCGGTAACCGCAAGGCGGTTCCCATCATTCTAGAGGGTTTGAAACGCCTGGAGTATCGCGGCTACGATTCGGCCGGATTAGCGGTATATTGCGAGGGCGAGCCACTTGGGGTGCGGCGGGCCTCGGGCAAATTGCGCAACCTGGAAGAAGCTATACGGCTGAACCCGGTGGAGGGCACGTTCGGAATCGGGCATACGCGCTGGGCTACGCACGGACGCCCCACCGAGGAAAACGCGCACCCACATCGGGATTGCACTGGCGACATCGTGGTGGTGCACAACGGCATCGTCGAGAATTACCTGGCTTTGAAGCGGCAGTTACAGGCTGAGGGCCACGTTTTCAAGACGCAGACGGACACCGAGATTATCGCCCACCTGGTGGAGAAGAATTTCAAGGGAAATCTGGAAGAGGCGGTCCGCGCGGCGGTGAAAGAACTGGCGGGAGTGTTCGCGCTGGTGGCGATTGCGCGCACCGATCCAAACAAAATCGTGGCGGCGCGTTTCGGGCCTCCAGTGGTGGTGGGGTTGGGCGACAACGAATATTTCGTGGCGTCGGATGTACCCGCCATCCTGCCGCACACGCGCGACATGTTCTTCCTGGCGGATGGCGACCTGGCGGTGCTGACGCCGGACGGTGTTAGTCTGAGCGACTTCGAAGGGCGTCCGGTAAACCGGCAGGTAACCCATATTCTGTGGGATCCCATCATGGCGGAAAAGGGCGGCTACAAGCACTTCATGCTCAAGGAGATTTACGAGCAG
>Ga0302325_10029371_pt1 | contig 11360 bp, 2 predicted proteins | sample Palsa_T0_2_FD_201948 | JGI IMG/M metagenome (GOLD analysis project Ga0302325, IMG submission 201948) | Peat permafrost microbial communities from Stordalen Mire near Abisko, Sweden - Palsa_T0_2 | ecosystem: Environmental > Terrestrial > Soil > Palsa > Peat permafrost | place: Sweden: Abisko...
GCCTTAGATTCAGTCTGTTACAATTTTTAAGTATTAGATTTCTAGTACTTTTTATTATAGTTTTTTATTAAAAAGCTACGCTGAAGTAGGGAGTAATACTGAGGGAGGGATGCATAAGTGTATAGGTACAAATACCTTGATTGATTAAAGTTACGGATGGAGACCCCTATTCCACAGAGTATATATAGGTGCCTGGCACGTGCACGCTGGAGCTCGCCTACGCTGTTGGATTAGTGCCTGAGGCTAATAGTGGCAATTCCGCTGTTTAGCTATTCAGCTGTACAAGGAGCTGAGCTTGTATTATAGCATGCGATGCCGAGGTTTTACGGCACTTGGTGCCTATAAGTACAGGCTGGATATCACTGTAGAACAGTAGTCGTGTCAATTCATTTGTTTCGTGTTCTTGTAACCTCGTCGCAACACTGAGCCGGGCTCAGGAAACCAAGAGAGCTGTAAACCCCTTAACAATTCTATAATAACCCCATTAGCCTAAATCATCTCCAAAAAATTTACTCGACATCCAATTGTCGATCCTCACGCTGGCCTTCACAACTGCGTTTTCAGCTTGGTCTTTGTCACATCAGGCATGAACTTCTCGACCTCTATCCATTGAGCTGCGACCAGCGTTGCCGGGTCCGTGCACATTTAAGCGAACAAATCATATAGATAAATTCTTGATTCAAGCCTTTTGATTAGTTGAAATTTTGCGTGTATATTTAATCATAGAGTGGCAACGCTGGTCGCAGCTGAACGGATAATAGGATAACGAATTTATAGCTGGTACTTAGAGATTAGCGGAGGCGATCTAAAATCACTCTTATCACTAATATGTGTTAGGGTTTCTACTATCCGTCTCCTGGCGTTTGTATCTAGTATTTTCTAGGGAGAGCAAATACTAGCAAGTTTAAGAGTAAGCGTTGTGATAAATGCATTTTTAGCAACTTCGCCGATAGAGATAGATGTGCTACTTTAAGCAATAAGATGACATTTTGTAGTAGTTAGTAAGTAATATCAAAGCGTGCAAGTAGGGAGGATAACCTTTCCCGTATTTGTAAAGGAAGATGTAAATGAATACGATAACAAAGATAACGAGAATTGTAGCAATAATAGTACTGCTAATACCTAATTATGTCTTAGGGCTTTTAGGGTATAGTAAGCGGATTTTGTTCTTACTAGAGGCGAGAGTAAATGTTTATATAGGCGCTATTATAGTTTACAAGTCACGTTAGTAGAACGTTTATCTTAGAGTAAGAGAGAGGTATTTTCGGCTTTGAATCGCTGCTTCGTTTTCTTAAGTATCAAAGGCCACCTCTCTATTATGCTAGTGGTGAGGGGTTATAAGTACTTAGATGCTACCTTAACTTGAGAGAGCATTATTCTAATGGCGATGACTACTACCTAATATCCATATTAAGCGACGTATGCATTAATACTAAAAAATTGTTTGTATTAGCGATTTAATAGTACTAGTGAAATCGTTGGCACTAGGAATTTCTTGGTATAATTGTTTTTATAATACTAGCAAATTATTTGCACTAGTTATTTAATAGTACTAATAGTCTCTTGACACTACTTATTTCTTTGTACTAATTACGCATTTATACTAACCCTTTCTTGGTACAACTTTTTTTATAGTACTAGCAAATTATTTATAACTAGAAATTTTATAGTACTAGCGGCTTCTTAGTACTAATGGTTTTATAGCACCAATTAGTGTCGGAAGTGAGGCGAGGAAATGCCGACAAATGATGCTCGCTTAATTTTGGTGTTTAAACCCCTAAAAACAGCGACTTAACTACCCCGGGTTCGGGGGTCAGAACACTACTACCTTGACTCTAAAAGTAATTTATTAAGTGCTAAATCTAATTTATAGTTTTTATTATATAATTCCAAGAGTTCTTTAAAATTTTAAAAGTTAAAATAAGCTAATAACTAAGTATTATAATTATTAAGCTAATACTTCTATTTAATTAAATATTTCCGGTTCTTGCTTTTATTATCTTATTAATAATTAATAATAGCTTTAACTTCTTATTCTTATTCTTATTCTTTATTATTATTTAACAGTTTTAAAAGCTCTTTAAAAGGGTACAAATAAGGCTTTTGACCCTTTTGGCTATATATTCTTTAAAAAGGGAAATATAAAATATTAGATAAAGGCAATTATATAATACTAATAGCTTTAATTTATATGCTAATTTTCTAATATATTATAAGATTTTAAAAGGTTTTATATACTTTAAAGCAAGTTTCTTTGCCTTTAGCTTAATATTATTTGTCGATAATATTACCCAATCTTTTAAAGAGAAGTATTTATCTAATTAGTGCTTATTATAATAGCTTTCTTGGTTGTTTTATATTTAATATTAGAGTTCTTAAAGCTTTTTCTGCTTTTTATATAAAATTTTAACCCTTTTGCGCATAGCTAATACTTTCCCTTAGATTTTTCCTTTAAGGTTTTATAATAATTAAGGGTAGAAATTATAATACATATAAAATAGTATATCTTATAAAATTTAATATTTTAAGCTATTATATACAAATTTTGCAAAAGACAACTTATTATATTAGTTGTTTTTATTTGTATTATAATAAGCCCTTAAATAGTATTTTAAAGCCTAATTCTAGCGTTTTATTTGTTTATTAGTTTAAAGATAAAATATAATGCTTAAATACTGCTTATATAATATATAATAATAAAGCATAAACTAGAATTTGCTAGTAAATATTATTCTTTATTAAAAACTATTTTATTAAATATATTAAAGATTAAAAAGACTTATTTTTATAAGATCCTAGCAAGCTTTAGAAAGTTAATAGTTTTATAGCATATAATATATCTGGCTATTTTTAAATATTAGTTAATTATTATTAAAATAGTATTAAAATTAGAACTACTAGTAGGATTCTTATATACTAGTAATCTAGTAATAAAATCTATAAAGATCTCGCTTTAAACCCTTAAAAGCTATAATAAACTATTAAGTAGCTTATATAGCATATGCTTTTTAACTTTAACTCTTTAGCAAATATCGCATTCCTTATAATAAATATATATAGCATCGTCTATTTGTTCCTAATAATAGGTTTTATAAAGGAGCTTAATTGTTTATTGACTTTATAATAGCCCACTAAAGGGTCATTATAATAAAGCTTTATAACTTTTGTATATAAAGCTAGGTTATTTGGAATATAGATTCTCTTATGCTACTAAAATAATTTTAAATTATTTATAGTTTATATAATCTCTTTGTTTATGCTATGTTTGCTAAGCCTCTTAGCGACAATAGACTTATATTATTTATTATTCCTTTAAGCCGCTTTTATAATATTTAAAAGCAGTTTAGTAAAAGGGGCTAGTGCTATTGCCCTTTTAATAATAGTATATATTTATAAACAAGGAATTAAGTGCTTATAATTATTTAATTCTATAACTTAAAAGAAAGATATAAAGTTATAAGTTTTACTAAATAATTTTATTATAAATAATTTTATTATTAATAATTTTATTATAAATAATTTTATTATAAATAATTTTATTATAATTATAAATAATTTTATTATAAATAATTTTATTATAATTATAATAGCAAAACTTATAAAGTGCTTTTTTATACCTTTTTCCCAAATTAAAGGATTTATAAAATAATTTATTTGCTTATTTTATAGCAGTTTCTCTTATATAATAGCAAAGATTATAATAAATAGCATATTTCTATTAAAAAGGGACTTTTTAAGTTTTATTATATAACCTTAAATTATAATAGCAAAGCTTCTTTTAAGTTTGTTTTAAAGGGTAAAAAGCTAAATTATATTAGCAAGTCCCTCTTAATAATTAGGATATTTATTAGGCCTATTAGTAAAGTTTAAAGCACCTTTTTTATAAGTGATCTCAAAATTATAAATAATAAAGTATATTGCTTATTAGGCTTGTCGGCTTTTTAAGTACTTTGTTTTTATAAAGTATTAAAGGTTATTATAATTAATTAAAAATTCAATTATATACTTAAAACCTTTAAAATAATATTTCTAATGCTTAAAAGCTTTTATAATTGCTAATGACTTAAAATTATAAATCTAGTAATTTTACTTTGTATTAAACAATTTCCAAGACTAAAATATTATTAAATACTAATGCTTACATATTTTAGCATTAGCATTAAATTATTGAAATATAAAGCTAGCAATAGCAAACTTAAATATATTAGTTTTTATATAAATCTTTTTAAAAGGGTCAAAATAAATAAAAGCAAGCGCTTAAGTAAAGGCGGCTTTAAGCGTTTTAAAACTCTTTTTAGTATTTTTAGTTTACTAAAAGGGACTAGTTTTTTGACCATTTTCTATACTAATTAAGAGATTAATAAGGCTATAAGCTATATATAAATAATTATAGACAAAATAGTAGTAGAAATTTACAAAACCAAAAAAGACTTATATATTATAAAATAATTTTAGCTAAAGCCATTTAATAATACTTTAGATCTTTTTAGGGTCTAGTTTAACTTTATTGGCTCTAATATAAAAGCTTAGAAATTTAAGCTCTTATATACTAAACTTATATTTATTAAGCTTAGTATAAAGCTTATACTTATAAAGCCTGGCTATAATTTAGCATATATGCTCTTTATACTCTTTAAGGTTTTTTGAATATATAAGGACATTATCTAAATATATAATTATAAAATAATTTAAAAGACTTGCTATAAATGTATTAATATACGCTTAAAATATGGCTAAAGTATTTGCTAAGCTAAAGAGTATAATAAGATATTTAAAATGTTTATAATAAGTATAAAATACTATCTTTTACTTATAACTTTCACAAATACAAATTCGATAATATATATCCTTTAAGTCAAGCTTTATAAAGACTTAAGCATTTATAAGGCAATCTAATGTCTTATTAATAAGTGGAAAAGGGTATTAGTTTTTAATTATAACTTTATTTAAGCTATAATAATTAATATAAAGTCATAATCCACTATCTTTCTTAAGTACAAAAAAGATAAGGGCTCTTGCTAGGCTTATAAATAGCTAAATTTAATACTTTTTAATAGCATTTTTAAATATAATTTTAAGACTTTAAGTTAAACTTTAGAAAGATTATATAAGGGCTTATATAAAAGAGGATTAATAGTATTAATAAAATGCTCAAATCCTCTTTGTTTTAAAAGCTTATTAGCTTTACCTTTGTTAAAAACATTAGCAAAGTTATAAAGATATTCCGGGATTTTAATAGATTCTTTTAATAATAGCCTAAAAACTTAGTAAGTTAGAATAATATTTGCAATAAATTTAAGCTTTTAAATAGATATAATAATAGAATAGCATTTATATTTGCATAAAAACTAATTAATCAAATAGTTATAATCGCCTTTACTTATAAAGAGGACTTGGAATATAACTTCTAAGTTCTTATTAAGCTTTGCTCCAAATTCCTTTAATATTAAAATATTAATATTATTAGGCTATATAAGTATATATACCTAATATTTTTTTGACATAATCATAATATTATACTATTATAGCCTTATAGAATTCTATTTTAAAAACTAAGCAATAACTTATAGCTTTGTAGCTATAAAAACAGAGCTTATATGTTCGAGTTTCTATATAATTATTTATAACAAAGATATTAAGATTATATATATAATATATCTTAAATTTATTATTATAAAAGGTAACAAATTCGATATTATATTAGGCAAGAGGCACAAATCCTTTTAACTTGGCCTAGTTGTTATTAAGAAAATTATAATTAGAGCTAGTATCTTTAAGGCCCAAAAGCTGCTTAAAGGCACTAGTATTAGGCTACATTAAATAAGCCTTAATGCTTATTCTTTTGTTCTTAAGTGTCTTTTGCTTATTAAGCCTTACAACACTTAAAACTTAGATTTGCCTTTTTTTATACTTTTGGCTAAGTAGCTTTGCTTTTAGTTATCTTATATAATTTTATTTATATAGCATTAAGCCGTAATAGCGTCTTCTTTAGCCTTAGCCTTTTTAAAGAAGTCTTAAGCCTAATTTATATACTTTAAGCACCTTTTATTATTAGATATATATATTTTTTAATTATAAATATAGCAAGTAATATTATAAATTATATAGGTTTTAAAATTAGGCTTAAAAGAAGAAAAAGCCTAATTATTTCTAAAATTATTTTAAGCCTTATAAGCTCTCTCCTTTTTCTTTCTTTTGCTCTCTTTTAAAGTATTAAAGGGCAAAGTATTATTATTAATATTAAAGCTTAAATTCAAGCCTCCTTCAATACTTGCTTTATGCTTTAAGCGCCGACTTATTAATAATATGCTTTATATATTATATTAATTTTAATTATTAAAAAATAAAAGTAGCTATCTTTCTTTAAAGCAAAGAGACTAACATCTTACTAGCTTTCTAGTTAATTAAGGCAATATTAAAGGTATAAATACAAGTAAACTTATTTGCCGACTTAAAGTCAAACTTAAATATTGCTATTCGGGTATATAATTAAATAACTATTTTATCTAGGCTTTGCTCGAGTTTATAAATACCTTTAAAAGCATTTTAACTTCGGGTCTCTAGGGAATTAATTATATTTACAAAAAACTCCTTAAATTTCTCTTAAATAACTACTAGTTCCTAAGAGGACTTGTTCCTATTTTAGGCCTCTTATAAGTCATATAGGCTCCCGCATAGCGTAGTCGCTATAGCGTTTACCTTGCTTAAATAGGTATTATAAGTCTATAGTTAAGCTTAGAATATAGCCTCTTAATTTATTATAAACAACTTCTATTTTTTAATATCTTTCCCTTAATATATATTAAAAAGCTTAATCTTTAAAATCTTTTTATATTCAAGATTTCTTTTAAAGATATTAAATAGAGGTTCTTTTTATATTATATCTTGGTTTGTATTGCTATGGCTTACTATAGGCTTATTATTATTAATAGGAGGTATAATAAAGGTTATCTAAAAGGGAGCAATTGTTAAAGGAGTAAGTTAAATATAATGAAAGGGCATCGGGCCTCTATAAATAAAGGATATTAGCATAGTTATAAAGCAGAGTTTTGCTTATAAAGTAGCCTTTTTAGCTTTTAATATAATAATACTAATATTTATAGCAGCCTTTTTATTATTAATTTTATAGCGTTTTTTAACCAAATCCACAACCTTTGCTTCTAAGGCAGCTTTTTTTGCTTTAGCTTAAGCTAATAAGGCTCGGGCTTAGACTTCTTAAAGCAATAAAGTAAGGCTAGGCTAATTATTATTATAAGCTCTTAATAGAAACTTATTAATAATATACAATAGCGATCTGTGACCCTCTATTCACCAATGCGAGCGATTGCCCAATCACACCCCCGATTCGCTAATTGCGCCGCCCGATTGCTGAATCGCCTACTTAAGCGAAGTCCCGTTTTCAAATACGAAGTCGAATATGAGCTAAATTTTTAAAATATTATAATATTTATAAATAAATATATCTTTAATTTCCTATTAATAAAACCCATTTAATATTATTAAGTTAATTATACCAATTAATTAATTTTATTATAACTCTTTATTATAATTTAAAAACTTATAAATTATAAAATTATATAAGTTTCTTAATTTTTAATAAAATTAAGAAAAAGAGACATTTATATAAGTCTCTCCTCTATAGTAATTAGTTATATTTAATCAACTTTTACCCTTTGCTTTATATTAGAAAGTTATATATTATTTTTAAAATTTAGCTTTTTGATTAGCGAATCGAGGGCGCAATTGGGCAATCGCTCGCATTGGTAAATGGAGGGTCACAGATCTACTATTATTGCTATTATTACCTCTATTAATATTAGGCTAATTAGGCTTAGCACTAAAACTAAGCAAAGTAATAATTTTAGCAGGATTTGCGTAAGATATAATTGCTTTATTAAACTACTTCCCTTTAAGGATAGAGAAATTAGCTTATAAGGATATTATTAGTAGGCAATAAGGTAATATAAATATTTAATATAAAACTAATCTTTGCCCCTTTAAAAGGTATAAGTAAGCATCCTTAAAGCTTATAGCCTTTAGTAATGTAAATATAATACAAATTAATTATTGATCTAAGCATTTTAGCAAGATTACAAATCACTTGACGCCTTATATGCCACATTTGACATATTACCAATTTTGCATATACAGCCGACTTCCCGCATATCACACTAGCAAAAGCAAAGTATTTAGCTTGACAAATATTTAAATAACTTTATAATTATAAGTTTAAAATTATTATACATTTAAATATTATATATAAAATTCACTCTTTATATTTAAATAATAACTGGTAGTTATAAAGTTTTTTATATTTTTATATACGTTTTATAATAAATTGTAATTTTTGCAAATTAAAAATTAAAAAAAAATTAGCTTATAATTGCAAATTTAATAACTTTATAGCTATTATGCTTAAATATGTATTTTTAAATAATGCAATTATATATTAAAGCATTGCAAATAAAATGCACTTTTTAAAATTATATAATAATATATTTATATATTATTATTAAATAAATAATAGCAAGCCAAACACTTTGCTTTTGCTAGATATATTGCTTTTATTGACTGAAGAGAAAACCCTGTAAAAGTGCGCGCAGCTAACTATTATCTCTTATTAAGTAGCTTATATATAGCTTGCGCAAATACCAAAATTATTAAAAAATTGCATTTTATAAATTGCGCTCTAATAATTTAAAAATACTAGTTATATATGCTTATAATAATTAATATAATCTTATAAAGTAGCCTTTATAATTTTATATTTATTATTATATATATATGCGACTAGTAGTTTTTGAATTATTAAAGCTCAATTTATAAAGTGCAATTTTTTAGTGTTTTTGGTGTTTTTGGTATTCTTAGTGTCACATGTTCGAGTAAAATTTTAATTAATCAAATGGCCAGGTTTTGCACCTTGCTTAAAAGAAGACCTTTTCTTGTCCTTTTTACATTGCATGCAAACCTCTCTAAATCCGATAATATAACATTTATGCTATTAGGCAATAAGCTTAGCAAGGAATTTACAAGGAATTTTTGTACAAAAGATACTGTTTATTACAAAGAACTAAGCTAAAGAGAGAAGGAGGAGGGAGGAGGAGGAGGAGGAGGAAGAAAGGCCTTAAGTACACGCGTGGTTATGTGACTAAACCTTAAATTTCTCCCTTGCCCTGATTAGCTAGCTCCCTTAGCTTTTGCATTTTGTTAGGCGAGGCTTAGGCATGTGACTAGCGCACGTGACCAGATCTGTCACAATAATAAGACTTCTCGGAAAATAAAGTAATTATTAATATTAATTATATTATTATTAAACTTATTTTCTTATATTATCTTTATTTTCTCTTTTATTATTGTTTTTTATTTGTTTCAAAATAATAGTTTTTTATAATTATAAGTAAAAAGAAAAGTTTATTAATAATAAAATATAAAAAGTCCTTTATATTATTAGTCTAGTAGATCAAAATTTTAATAAAAAGTAAATAAAAATAATTTAAATAAATAATAAAGAAAATAAGTAAAAAAAAGAGAACTTAAAAGAAAGAAATATAATAAAGAGTAAAATTAACAGTATATTATAAAATAGAACTCTAATTCTATCTCTATAATAATATTAATATTTAATACTAAAATAATAAACTATTATGTTTGACACTTCACTTCACATGACTTAAGGTCATGTGACCCCATTTCGTGTATATAGCCGGGCTTCCACCCCCTTCTTCTATAATCAATCATATTATATTACAACCCAACCTACAGCATTTGCATTTTATGCAACATAAGCCTATTATAGCCTTTTAAAGCCTATTTTAGCTTCTTTAAATCCTTTTCGCTAAGAGTTAATGCTCTCGATAGCCGTGCGACCTGGGATAAGTATACCTAGGCGAGATAGGTGAGCAGAGGTAAGGCGATAGAGAGCATATAATAGAGGCCGGTAAGGTTGAGTGAGGTTGAGGTGAAGCGAGGGTGAGCAGGGCGGCGATGTGTCACGTGCCCGGTGGCTTGGCGCACCCGCAAAGGCAGGTGAGGATAAGCGCGAAATAACACTAGATGTTTTAGTCTGTGTCTAAGCCAAGGGTGAGGCGAGGGTAAGGCGAGGGTAATTAGCGCCTTAGTAAGAGCAGCAAACTTACTAACTTTATAACCTAAAAAAGAGAAAATTAATTCATAATACTAATAGACTTAGGATTAATTTTCCCTATTGCTAGTTCCGTTTTAGTCTACGAACGTGAGCGACTACTACTTTAACCTGAGCTAAGGGTAAGCATGCCGGAGTAGAGCCTGAGTAAGCCTGAGCAAGCCTGAGTATTTTGAGCACGCCCTGAGTTAGTATGCGCACCCACTTATACTGCCCCCAAGTAGCATAAGACAATATTAATAGCGCGTCTTTATGTAATTAGATATAATATTTCAATTAGGGGCAGAAGCACCTTCTTTTATTAATATTACTTTTCAAATGTAATTAAATAAATTTAACTAGACTACTAATATTAACTAAATAAAATATATATATTATAAGTTAAAGTAATTAAATTCTTATTTCCGGATTTATTAAATAAATTATCTTATATAAATTAACAACTTAAATGCCAAGTAAGAAATTTATAAGTATTTAAAAATTAATATAAACGTCTTGCCTTATATTAATACAGGTCGTCTTAATACTAAAACGTAGCAATTTATATATTACCTGTAACTAAACGGCTTCTAGACATATTACCTCTACTTCCAAAATTTCCCAGGTGGTGGAGTTAGACCGGATTGTGCACCGGTTCTAATAGACCTACACGTGCACGAGTTCTTGGGTGCTTGCCCTTGATATTGCCAAATTATTATTCAAGTGTCCTATGCCTGTCTTCTTTCTTCAGAGCTTCTGCTGGGTGATCTGAAATGAACGACTTCCGCTTCTATATACATCCGTTAGTACCTCGACGCTCCCTAGCTAGCTTATTAAATCAGATAGCATCCTACGTCACCTTATACATACTCCATGTGACACAGGGTTTGCACGGATAATCTAAAGCAAACATGCTTCTCGCTACTCGTCTGGCTGATGTTCAAATGCATACAAATCTCAAATGAATATCAAGTGGTAGAATGAACGAACGGCAACGACCGGTACTGACTTGAAACAAATTGCTGGTGCCTGCTCGAAAAAAATAAATTTAAACATAGGTAGTGACTTGCGTTCTCGTCATGGATTTTGAAATTCTAAGACTTAGAGGCCATAGTGACTCGAATGTATTGTACTTTTAGAATGATCTCTCAAGCATACACAGCTAAAGATTGTGAAAACCAACAGGGAGCTCTTCTCCCTCAAACCAAGCGCGAGCAGTCTGAGCGAATAATGGTGGATC
>Ga0302325_10029372_pt1 | contig 11360 bp, 12 predicted proteins | sample Palsa_T0_2_FD_201948 | JGI IMG/M metagenome (GOLD analysis project Ga0302325, IMG submission 201948) | Peat permafrost microbial communities from Stordalen Mire near Abisko, Sweden - Palsa_T0_2 | ecosystem: Environmental > Terrestrial > Soil > Palsa > Peat permafrost | place: Sweden: Abisko...
TGGGTGACCGATACTACTGCTGACGCACTCAACGATGATTGCTTTCCCGTGGTCGGAGCGACATCGCCCGGAGGTTCGCCGTACACGATAGGTCTGTACAGCTATTGACGCGCGTCAGCCAATGAAGAACTCTTCGTATGGCCTTTCTTTATATGCCGCATTTCTTACCCGTGGATATGCGATGTTGTAATCTGCCCGGAGGACGAGAAAAGCATGCCCCAGAATAGAAATGACCTCAGTCATGTCTATGATTACTACTGCACGCAGCGGCCGACGGGACAGGCCAGCGAGACGATCTTTAAAATCTGGGAGCGGGGTGAGGCGTTCAATGACTCGATTACCCCCTCCACCTACGTTCCTGAGTACCGGTCGCACATCGTCCTCAAGGTCCTCGGGCTGACTGGGGAGAAGTCCACCATCCTGTCGGTCGGCTGCGGCAACGGCTTCGTCGAAGGGGACCTGGTGGCCAATGGCCGGAAGGTCAGGGCCTTCGACTACCTCGAAGAGGCAGTGGAGCTCACGAAGGCAAAGGGCGTCGACGCCTTCGTGGCGGACTTCTTCACCCTCCAGCCCCACCAGGTCGAGGGCGTGGACGTGGTGTACGGCGACGGGATACTAGGCCACCTCTTCGACTCGGCGCACGAGCTGAAGCCGACGCTCGCCAAGCTCGCCAGCCTCGGGTTCAGCCCCGGGTCCTGGCTGATCTTGTCGAACGACTCACCCCGCGAGCCGGGGGTGCCGTTCGCGCCGCATGGCAGCGTGCCCGGCTTCTGGTTCATCTCCCGTGATTACCTGCAAGACTCCCTGGCCTCGTTCGGGTTCGAGTCGGTGGAAAGCTACTACTTCCCTTACCAGCGCCCGCTGAGCGGGCTACGCAATCGGACGATCTGCGTGGCCCGCGTTGCCGGCCGATGAGCTGGCAAGCAACGAGGAAGATGCGTGATGCTTGAGCTCCTGCCCATCACCGACACGATCGGCACTGAGGTCCGCGGCATCGACGTCACCAGCGAGGTGTCGGCCCGCGATTTCGACCGCATCTACCAGGCCTGGATCGACACCACCATCCTGCTGTTTCGCGGGCAGGCCATGACCCCCGCTCAGCACATCGAGTTCACCAGGCGCTTCGGGGAAGTCGTCAAATACACCCGTTCGGAGTTCAGCGAGAACGAGTACCCCGAGATCCTGGTGCTGTCCAACATCACGAGGGACGGCAAGCTCATCGGCTCGCCCGTGAGCGGCCGGGTCTGGCACACGGACGGGCATTACCTGACCGGTCCGCCGGCCGGCTCGATGCTCTACGCGATTGAGATCCCGCCGACCGGCGGCGACACGCTGTACTCCAATATGATCGCCGCCTACGACGCGCTGCCGGCCGTGACAAAGGAACGGATCGCAGACCTCAAGGTCGTAGTCAGCAGGAGGCAATCCAGGTCTTACAACTACCCGGACCGGCCAGCGCCCACGCCACAGGAGTGGGCGGATTGGATCGACGTGCCACAGCCGATGGTGCGCGTCCATGGGGTTAGCGGGCGCAAGGCCATCTACGCGGGCGGCAACGTGCCCTGGCGCATCGAGGGAATGCCAGAGGAGGAGAGCGCCCCGCTGGTCACCTTCGTCCAGGAATTCTCAGTCAAGCCGCAGTTCACCTACCGCCACAAGTGGCTGCCGGGCGACATCATTGTCTGGGACAACCGCAGTGCGATGCATAAGGCCACGTACTACAGCCAGCAGTACCGTCGCCTGCTAAACCGCACCACATTCTCCGGACCCGGCGAGGACACGCCGCCAGGCACCGCGGAGGCCATGTCATGACCGTCAGCGAATGGGGGCGCGGGTGAAATCAGGCACTGTAACAGATGAGGCGATCTGCCGCATTATTGCGACCGCCTGCGCTCGGTCAGGCGTGACCTCGGAGATGTCCCTGCGGGGTGATCTTGGCATTGACTCGCTGGGGCTCATGAGCGTCGTGTTCCTGCTCGAGGAAAAGGCCGGCATCGACGCGTTCAGTAACGTGCAGAATTTCATCAGCGCCGAATACGTCTCCGACATCATCAAGATCGTACGTGATTCCTCGCCGAACGGGGGTGCGTGATGACTGACCGCTTCGATTATGCGTCCAACCTGAGCCAGGCCGGTTCCTACGGGGACTGGCGAGGCGCATTCTGGCCGCCGGCGGAAAGCTACGCCATAACGCAACTGGACCTGGTGGCGGCCGCGCCGCCGCTCGCCGAGGACGCCATGGACGGGCTGGCCGCGCTGAAGAGCGCGATCGAGACAGAATGGGCCGCGGCCAAGCGCGGCGGTGATTTCGGCCACCGGCGGTTCGCCGATCCGCCAACGGTCGCGGCGGCAATGCGGCGGATCGCGCTTGGCCTGCCCGGCGCGGCCGATCGCCGCGCGCTGGAACTGCGGGCACAGGCGGTCAGGGACGGCTACGACCAGGAAACCCTGGCCGAACTGTTCGGCACCGCCGAGGACATCGCGGTTGTCGCGGGCCACATCACCACCTGGCCAGGGAAGCAGGACGCTGGCCTGCCGACCGCCTTCGCCTGTGCCAGGGACACGGCCCGCCATGACATCGTGGCGAGGGCCGCCGGTGACGCCAGCGCCGTCGCGGAATACCTCAAAGAGCTGCACGCCGACCTTCGCCTCGGCGACCTGCCTATCTTCGTCCCGACCAGCCTGTTCTTCATGGCCGGGGAGGGGAACTGCCACCCGAAGCACATCGCGTACTTCTTGCCCGAGGACGAAGGGGTCGAGAACTCGCCGCTGAAGAAGACCTATTACTTCGCCAATACGCACCGGGCGCTGCTGGACTGCATGTCAGCCCCGCTCGCGGCCCGCTACCTGAGGATCGGCGTCGAGTTCGACCCGGGCGCAGCGCGCTTCGCGATGATCCCGGCGCTCGGGGTCCTCAGCCACGAATTCGGCCACTTCGTCCACCGCCCGGCTACCACCTTCGCGCCACTGCGGGCCGAGAGCAGCTGGATCACCGGAGTCTTGCAGGAGACCGCCGCCGACGTATTCGGCGTCCTGATCCTCACCGAGGTATGGTCCAGCCGCCTCGGCCTGTCTCCCGACGACACCATCGCCTACTACCTAGCCGAGTGCCTCCGCTACACCAGCCGGGGCCTGGGCTGCTTCCCGGACAGCGACGGCATGTTCCTGCAGCTGTCCTATCTCGTTCAGCTTGGCGCGCTCACGCTGACCCCCGGCCAGCAGCCGTCCCTGTCGGGTGACCCCGGCACCGTGCTTGCCGGGCTGCGCTCGCTGGCCCGGGTCCTCGCGGACGCGATCCTCACCGGGGACGCCTCGCGCGCGCTGGCCCTGCACGACCGCTTCGGTCCCGGCCAGGACGCGCCCATGCGGGACCTGGTGGCGGCAATGCGGCGGCTGCCCTTCACCACCGTCGAGTACCTCCAGGACCACGTCCACCCCGCCATAGAGTCCGCCGTTGTCCATTGACGGCCTGCCCCAGATGCTGGCGGCCAACCCGGACCGCCGGCTGCGATTCGTGTCCCTCGACGGTGGCATGATCACCAAGACCTTCTCGCAAGTGCACGCGGACGTGGCCGGGCTGATGTCCGAGCTCAGCTCAAGCGGCATCGGCGCGGGCGACCTCGTCGGGCTGCTCGGGCCGAACACCTACGAGTGGGCCATCGCCGACCTGGCGCTCATCGGTCTTAAGTGCGTGTCCGTTGCACTGCCAGCGGAGATGAACGTAGGGTCCGCTGACTTGCGGGAAATGATCGAGCGCTACCGGCTTTCTGGCCTGCTGGTGACGCGGGCGGTGCCGGTCGGCACCGAACTGCCGCCCGCCGTCGCGCTGCTTGAGGAAAGGCCGCTTGCGCTCAGCCCGGCCCGCTGGCCGTCCGCGGACCGCCCGGTACTGCCCGCGGACGTCTTCACCATCGCGTTCTCCTCCGGGACGACGGGCAGCAAGAAGGGCCTGATGCTAACGAGGGACGGCATCGAGAACACCATCGAGGTGTCCAGCCGCGCCTGGGAGGTCCGGGCTGACGACGACATCCTGATCGTGATGCCGTTCTCCAACTTCCAGCAGCGGTACCTGCTCTACCTGGCCATCTCGGCCGGCTGCGGAGCGTCGGTGGTCCCTCCGGAGCGAATGTTCTTCATGCTCAGGAGCCTCAAGCCGACGATCATCCTTGGCCCGCCCTCGTTCTACGAACTCGTGCACAACCGGGTGACCGCCGCCAGTCCGCTCGCCCGGCTGCCCTTCGTGCTGCTTGACGCCTGCGCGCCGGGCCCGCTTAGCCGCCCGCTCCGCACCCGGCTGGGCCGGAAGTGGACGGGGATGTACGGTTCGCGGGCACGGCTGATGTTCACCGGCTCGGCCCCGGTCCCGCCGCAGATGGTGAAGTGGTTCCAGCGGCTCGGGGCGCCCCTGTTCGAGGTCTACGGCACCACCGAGACCGGCTGGATCGCGTTCAACCTGCCGGGACGGCACCGGATCGGGGCCGCCGGGCGCCCGGTCGAGGGGACCGAGGTGGAGATCGGCGACGACTCGGAGCTGATCGTCCGGACGAAGCGCCCGCAGGCGGCGGGATACGTCTTCGACGGCCTGGAGACCGCCCCGTCAGTCTTCCTGCCCGACGGGGGGATCGCGACCGGGGACCTCGGGCGCCTCGGCCCGGACGGGTTCCTCCGGCTAACCGGCCGCAAGAAGAACGTCATCATCACCCGCAGCGGGGTGAAGATCAACCCGGAGGAGCTGGAGGCGGAGATCGAGAACGCCTGCCGGGTGGCCCGCGCGGTCGTGGTGCCCTACGAGCCCGGTGGGCTGCTCGCGTGCATCGCCTGGCTTGAGGATGACGTGGTTAAGGAGCGCGCGGCCGAGCTCGACGCGTACATCACCCGCGCGAACGCGGCGCGGGATGCTCCTCGCCGGATATCGCGGGTGGTCATCAGGCCCGCGGCGGAGCTGACGGTGGAGAGCGGCCTGCTGACCAGAAACTTCAAGATGGACAGGAACGCGGTCGTCCGGGTCGTCCTCGGCGGCCAGGCAGGCGCGCCATGAGAGGACCGGACACGGAACCCCAGGACACGATCATCGACATCCACTGCCACGTCGCGTCCGAGATGTGCTTCCCGCCGTCGTTCCGCAACGGCGTCGTGGACAACATGGTCGTGGCGCTGCAGAGCCGCGGGATCCCGGTGACCACAGAAAAAGTCGCGCGGATGCATGACGCCACCTTGCAGGACCCGCTTTGCGACCAGCTCGTCGCGGAGATGGACGAGGCCAAGATCGCGGAGGCCGTCCTGCTGGTCCCGGATTTCACCGTCGCGCTCAAGGACAGCACGCACACCATCGAGGAGGTGATTGACCACCACAAGGTGGTGACGGAACGCCACCCGGGCAGGTTCCGGGTCCTGGTAGGGGTGGACCCGAGATGGGGGGCGGACGGGGTCGCGCTTTTCGAGAGGGCGATCGTGGAGTACGGCTTCGACGGCATGAAACTGTACCCGCCGTGCGGGTACCGGCTTTCCGACAAGCTCCTGTACCCGTTCTACGAGATCTGCGCGCAGTATTCCCTTCCCGTGCTGACGCACATCGGCGCGACTTCGCCGGCGCTCGACTTTGAGGTCGCGCTCCCCATATACGTGGACAAGCCCGCGAAAGACTTTCCAGGGGTGGACTTCATCCTCGCCCACGGCAGCGTGAACTATCCCGACGAGTGCGCCATGCTATGCAATAACCGGCCTAACATCTACCTGGATGTGAGCGGGTACGAGGCAGGCGGCGTCTACGGACTGAACACCTTGTTCCGCCGGGGAATTAACCACAAGGTGCTCTTCGGCACCGACTGGCCGATCTTCAGGATGCAAGGCAGGCAACACGAATTCATCTCACGGCTATTCGGGGAGGATGCCTTTCCCGCAGCCATGTCCGATACGGATCGTCGGCTTTTTTTCTCAGGAAATGCGGCGCGACTTCTCGGCAAGAAGAAGCCGAACTAGGCCGCCACGTGAAAGGGCGCAAGTGACCAGCATCACGGATCTCGGACTGACGACCGAACAGGTAGAGTTCTTCAAGGAGAACGGCTTCGTCGGGCCGTTCGATCTCTACACGCCGGACGAGGCGAAGCGAAAGTGGAGCAAGGCCATGATCGAGATGGCCCTCTCCAAGAACAAGCCGCACAACTCGACGATCATCAATTATGACAGGCACCTCGACTGCAATACCCTCTCCGAGCACATCTCAAGGCCGGAGATAGTGAGCAAGGTCCGCAGCCTCATCGGCAACGACATCATCTGCTGGAAGTCGAATATCTTCCAGAAGCTGCCTGGCGACATCGGCACCGGCTGGCACCAAGTCGAGAAGTACATCGTCGGCGAGACGACGACGGCCGCCACCCCGTCGCTGACGTTCACCCATGACCGCTCCGACCCCGACGTCATTCAGGACGTGAGCGTCTGGACCGCCTTCTCTCCCGCCCGCCGGGAGAACGGCTGCATGCGATTCCTGCCCGGAAGCCAGCAGAGGTGGTTCTACGACGAGGACAGGCGGCTGACCAAGCACCCGGAGAAGAAGTCGGACTTTTTCGGCTACGACTATTCAGAACTCCAGCTCGACCCGGACTGGGATCCCGAGAACGAGGAAATCGTCGATATGGAGATGGAGGCCGGGCAGTTCGTCCTCTTCGTGGAAAAATGCGTCCACGGCTCCCTGCCGAACACCGGTGACATAACGAGGCTGGGCTACGCGTCGCGTTACCTCGCTCCGTCGGTCAAGGTCTACGAGAACGTCGACCGGCTGGTCGAGTTCGGCGACACGATCAGCCTGGATTATCACGGTTGCGTCCTGGTCTCCGGTGAGGACCGGTACGGGTACAACCGGATCTACGAGAATAACCTCAACGGGTACCCCTTCAAGAAGGAGAGCGCTGGTGCCTAGCGAACCGGCTGGAGCCCCGGACGACGCGGTCAAGAACTTCGTCGATTTCGCTCTGGTCCAGGGACTGGCCCCCGACCTGACTTACGGTGACGTAGCGCAGAGCAAGACCAGGGCGGAACTGGGGATCAGCTCGCTGAACATGATCATCCTCATTGCCAATTACGTCGAGGAGAAGACCGGCGGCAGGCTCTCGCTAGAGCCGGATTGGGTGCCGCTGCTTGACGAGGTGGAGGGGATCTTGTCGGTGATATCCGAGATCGATCGCAGTAGCCTCACGGAACAAGCGTCGTAAGGTGCTAGGGCCTATCGGCGTCGGCTCGTTCGGGTGCGCTCCCGGCGAGCTCACCTGCCGGCCGGAAGACATCCCGGGGTTCGCCGACCTATGGCGGGCGCTGTCGCCTGACCGGGAGTTCGCCGCGATGGGCAGCGGCACTTACCGCAAGATGACGCGGCCCATCGGGGAGTACATCAAGGACTGCCTGGAGCAGGTGCTCGGCCGTGACCATGTCCGGCCCGAGGACGTCGACCACCTGGTGCTGTCGACCTCCGACGCGTGCCTGGCCAGGCTCGGCCCTGACCTCGCGGTCAATGTGCTTCGCGAGACGGGAATGACGCGCTGCGTTCCGGCGGTCCTGTCCCTGCAGCAGTGCTGCAGCTCGGTTGCGGCGCTGCGCTACGGCTGGGAGCTCTTCGCGGACGACGACGTGCGCAATGTCGTGGTCATCGGGCTGGACTTCACTCCCCAAGATGCCGAACGGGTCAAGACGTTCGCCGTCTTCGGTGATGCGGTCGCGGGCTGCCTGATCAGCAGGGAACCGGCCGACCGGTCACTGGAGCTGCTCGGCTCCGCGCTGACCGTCGATTACACGGGACTGATCGGCACCGACTCGTTCGCGTCCCGGCAGCGGGTGGCGCGAACGGCGCTGGATAAGGCCTTCGGCAAGTCCGGGGAGCAACTCCAGAAGGTGACGAAGGTCTTCGCGCCTAATTTGTACCCGGCGGTCACGATGTTCAACAACGCGGCCGCCGGCGTGCCGAAACCGCAGCTGCACACTGGGTCGGCCATGGCCACCTACGGGCACTGCGGGAACGCCGACTGGATGATCAACCTGATAGAGCACGAGGCGAGCGCGGGGATAGAATCGGGCGCACTCTACCTGGCCCTGTCCACGGCGCCCGGTTTCTTCGCCTGCGGCCTACTTAAAGGAAGGTAAAGCATGGAGATTATAGTTGACGACCTGAACGGCCCGGAAATCGCGGCATTCCTTGAGGAGCACATCCAGGATATGCGGGCGATTACCCCGCTGGAAAGCAAGCATGCCCTCGACCTCGATGCGCTCCGTAAGCCCGAGATCACCTTCTGGTCGGTCCATGACGAGGACCGCGTGGTCGGCTCCGGTGCGATCAAGCTGCTCGGCGACGGGCACGCGGAGATAAAATCCATGCGCACCGCCCCGGACCGGCGGGGGTCAGGAATCGCCTCCTTGGTGCTTGAGCACATCTTCACGGAGGCCAAGGCACTAGGAGTTTCCAGGCTGAGCCTGGAAACCGGGTCCACCTCGCCCTTCGAGCCCGCGAGGCAGCTCTATCAGAAGTTCGGGTTCGAGTTCTGCGGCCCGTTCGCGGACTACAAGCTGGACCCGAATAGCGTTTTCATGACGAAGGTGATATAGCCGGTGAAGGACGACGTCTATCCCTACGATGTGCAACTGTATGATCGTTCCTACCTGAACTGCTACCAGCGGCAGGGGATAGTCATGCTGGCGGAGCAGGTTCCTGACCTGCCCCTGTTCTTCTACAACTGCCTGGTCAGCTCCGACAGCATGCTCGACCACGTGGTAAGGGATCAGATCCCCAAATACGCGTTTCAGGACGGCCAGTTCTGGGACCCCGATGCCCTGGCCAGGATCGGGGTCACCCGCCAGTACCTGCCATTCAATACGTACGCGGAGGCGAAGCAGACCATCCTCGACGCCGTCGCCGACGTGGGATACGCCATCCCGCACATCGACGTGTTCTACCTGCCGCATTGCCCGGAGTACTACAACCAGCACGTCCTGCACACCATCACGCTTACCGGGTACGACGCGGACAGCGGCCACTGGTCCCTGCTGGACGATAACCGGGCCAGCGTGCTATGCCGGTACAGCTACCCGGAAGCCGTGATCGCGGCGGCCTTCGACAATGGCGTGCTGCGCCACGTCAGCTGGTTCCCCACGGGCGAGTACGACGCGGAAGAGGCTGGCCAGGGCGCGGCCATCGCATTCGCCAAGAACCTGGAGAATTACCAGGACAGTTACGTTCTGCTGACTGGCATCGGGGAGATAATAGACTCCCCGTGGGTTTCTCCCAAGCGCATCATGACCTTGCTCTATGACGTCTTCTCCCTCTACGACGGCTCACGAGCCTGTTTCCACGAGTTCGTCAGCAGCCAGCCGGAGCTTTCGGACGCCGGTTCCATCGTGCGGGACATCGTGCAGCGGTGCCGGGGCATCCGGAACCAGCTCATGATCGGAAAGGCCACCGGACGGGTCGACAAGCCACGGCTGCAGGCGGCCTGCCTTGACCTGAAAGGCGCGGAAGAGGCCCTCGTCGACCGGTTGCGGCGACCGTAACTGTCCCGTTAGCGCCGTCATTACTGTGAGGTGTGCCTGATGGTGGAGTCCAAGCCGGTCCTGCTGCTGATTGCCACCGGGCCACGGCTGTACCGGGAGTACCTGTTGCGGTCCATCTCGGCTCGATACCGCGTCTTCCTGATTAGCGCTGCCGAGCCGGATTGGGCGCTGCCGTACCTGGAGGACGCCGTCGTCGCCCCGGCCGCCACCGCCAGCGCGGTGCTGGCCGCCGCGCGACGGCTCGCCGCCCGGCTGCCCGTCGCCGGGGTCATGACCTGGGCCGAGGACTACGTTCTGCCCACGGCAGTCACCGCCGAAGAGCTCCGCCTGCCGGGTCCCGCCCCGGCCGCCGTGCTGCGCTGCCGGGACAAGTCGAGGACTAGGGCCGCGCTGTCCGCCCGCGGCGTCCGGCAGCCGGCCTCTGTTCCGGTCGCCGACCTCAGTCAGGCGCTGGCGGCGGCAGGCAGGCTCGGCTATCCCGTCGTGCTGAAGCCGCAGGCCGGCGTGGCCAGTGAGGGCGTCGTCCTGGTGGACGGCCCCGCGCAGCTCGCCGATGAGTTCCCCGCGACGCTCGGTGTCCCGGCGGCCGACATGCCCGAGCTCCGCCGGGCCGTCCTCGTCGAGGAATACGTGACCGGCCCGGAGATCAGCGTCGACTCGGTGGTTCAGGGCGGCCGGGTAACGCCGGTCTTCGTGGCCCGCAAGGAGACCGGCTTCGAGCCGTACTTCGAGGAGACGGGCCACACGGTGAGCGCCGCCGACCCGCTGCTGTCCGATCCCCGCCTGCGGCGAGTGCTCGAGGACGTGCATGCCGCGCTCGGCTACACCGACGGCTGCACGCACGCGGAGCTCAGGCTGTGCGCCGAGGGACCCACGCTGATCGAGGTCAACGCCAGGCTCGGCGGCGACCTGATCCCGTACCTCGGCATGCGGGCATCCGGGATAGATCCCGGCCTCGCCGCCGCCGCCGTGGCCTGCGGCGAAGCGCCTGACCTGACGCCGAGAGCCGCTTCGTTCGCCGGGATCCGGTTCTTCTACCCCCCCGGGCCGGACACGGTCATCCAGTCGGTCGACTTCGATCGGACCGACCTGCCCGCCGAACTGGACGTGCTGGCCCCGCTGGCGGCGGCGGGCGACGTGGTCTCCCCGCCGGGCAGGGGACTGATGGAAGGCCGGATAGCGCTCGCGACCGCCGTGGCCTCCTCCGCCGAGCGCCGCGACCACGCGCTCGACCGCGCGGACGCGGCGCTGCGGTGCACCTGGCATGTCCGGGCGGCGGCGCAGGCCGGGCAGGCCTAGCGAGATGGCGACGCCCGAGGGGAACACCGCGGCGGACGAAGACATCGCCGCCGGCAACGCGCCCGCTGGACCGCTGCGAACGCTGCGCGAGCTGCCCAGGCCGGTGATCGTCCTGCTGTGCGCTGTCGCGCTCAACCGCATGGGCAGCTTCCTGGCCATATTCCTCGTCCTCTACCTCACCCACCTGGGCGACAGCCCATCGGCGGCCGGGCTCGCGCTGACCGTGTACGGCATCGGGTCCATCGCGGGCACGTTCGCCGGCGGCAGTTTCACCGAACGAGCGGGCGCCCGGAACACCATCGCGGCGTCCATGCTGCTGTCCGGCGTCGCGGTGGGCGGCGTCGCGGTCGTGAACGGCTTCGCCGCGCTGCTCGCGCTCAGCTTCGCGGCGGGCGCGCTTACCCAGGCGTACCGTCCCGCTGCCACCACGCTGCTGGCCGAGCTGACTCCGCGGAGCCGGCTGGTGACCACCTCCGCCGCGAGCCGGCTGGGGATGAACGTCGGCAGCGCCGTCGGGCCGCTGCTGGGGG
>Ga0302325_10029373_pt1 | contig 11359 bp, 9 predicted proteins | sample Palsa_T0_2_FD_201948 | JGI IMG/M metagenome (GOLD analysis project Ga0302325, IMG submission 201948) | Peat permafrost microbial communities from Stordalen Mire near Abisko, Sweden - Palsa_T0_2 | ecosystem: Environmental > Terrestrial > Soil > Palsa > Peat permafrost | place: Sweden: Abisko...
ATGGCTCCTGCTTATTGGCGTCGAGTCGCCGGTCCAGCGCCCGATCCCGTAGACAACCCGAACTCACCGCGCAGGGGCGTCGCGACCGAGCAGGCTGTTCGCCAATGCGCGACCGATTGTCAGCGGATGGCTGACGAGCGTGGAGACCCTGCCGGCGAGCGAGCTGGGATCATGCGCGACGCCGAGTTGGCGCAGGATGCTCATCTGGTCGAAGTAGACCCGCTCGCAACAGATGCGATCGCCTTCAAACAGGAAGAACGCCGTCATACGACAGCGGAAGGTGCGGCCGGTGGCGGGCAGAGAGCGCAGCGGGCCGAGATGCGTGCCGAGCAGATCGAACTCGGCGATCACAGCGTCGTCTGCATGGTGAAGGGCGATCAGCTCGTTGCGCTGGTCCGGAAACGCGGTGCGGGTCTCCGCGAAGTAGCGACGAACCTCGGTCTCACCATCGAAGATATCCCCGGTTGCGACGATCTCGTAGCGGGGATGCTCAAAGGTCGCGATCGTCGTATCGAAGTCGTGGTGATTCTCGGACTCCATGTGCTCGCGCACCACGGCCTCTCGGCGCTCACGCAGAGTGATCGCTGAGGGCGGGTCTCGCTCGGACACCCGGCACTTCTAGCACGCGGGAGCAATTTTCGGTCGCAGGCGCGAGGCGATCCGCGAGAGCCCGTTACTTTCTCTCGCGACCCACCAGCACAAGCCCCGCCCCATCGTCCTACCATCCGTGGGTGGCGATGGTGTCGACTCGCGGTGGCGCCGACCCGACCGGGTCTGGTCGAAAGCGCTTCCTGCTCGGTTTGGCGACGGGCGTTGTGGTCCTGATCGCCGTGCTGGCCGTGGCAGCGTTTGCATGGTCGGGCGTAACGCTGGCGGGCGACTCAACGGCGCTGGCGCGCGTGACGGTAGAGCCGCTGGGTGGGACAATCGAGCACGTCGAAGCGTTCGGGCCCGGAGGCCAGAGGTTGCCGATCGCGGTCGCTGACGGGCGCTTGACTCCGCGCAAGCAGCTGACTCCCGGCGAGCGCGTATCCGTGGACGTGGAGGTTCGCCGGCCAGGATGGCTCGGCTGGGCGTTGGGCAGTCACCACACTGAGCAGCTGACGCTCAGCGCTCCGGTCGCGCATGTGACGGAGCCCTGGATGACCGTCCAATCCGGCTCGCAGGTGCACGTGAGCTTCGATCGGCCCGTGAGCGTCGTCGCCTACGGCAGCGAAGGTGACCTGACCCGCCACGTTCTGAACGGCTCCCAGCGCTCGATCTCGCTTGGGGCTCAGGCCGACACGGGCGCCACTGAGGTCGCCGTGGCCGCGCGCCCATGGGAGACGGTCGGTGCTCCCACCGAGGTCAGCTGGTTCCCACCATCACGCGTTCCGGTGATGGTCAGCCTCCCGGCCGCGGGCACGCGAATCGCTCCAAGCGCACACATCTACCTCACGTTCTCGCAGCCGGTGTCCGAGGTACTCGGCTCTAGCGGCCCGCGACTCTCGCCGGCCACGCCCGGACACTGGGCCGAGACGAACAGTCATACGCTCGTGTTCACACCGTCGGGGTTTGGAGCGGCGCTCGGCTCGCAGCTGCGCATCCAGCTCCCTCGTGCGGTCGCCGTTACGGCAGGCGGTAACGATGGGCTGCGCACGAGCAACCAGATCGAATGGACCGTCCCGTCCGGCTCAACGCTGCGTTTGCAACAGCTTCTCGCCGAGGCGGGCTACCTGCCCGTCGACTGGCACCCAGGGGGCGCTCCGGTCGCGCGCACGCCCGGCGCGCAGGCTCAGGCGGCGGTCGACCCACCCAGCGGCAGCTTCAGCTGGCGCTATCCGAACACACCGCACCAGCTGCAGGCCCTGTGGAGCCCGGGCGAGACGAATCTGGTGACGAAGGGTGCGGTGATGAAGTTCGAGAACGGGAACAACCTCACCGTGGATGGTGTCGCAGGGGCCACAGTCTGGCGGGCGCTCCTCAGCGACGCGCTTGCGGGCAAGCGTCTGGACGAAGGCTACAGCTACGTGTACGTGCACCGGGAAGTTCCCGAGACCATGACGCTGTGGCACGCCGGGGCGACGATCATCACGTCACCGGCGAACACCGGCATCTCCGGAGCGGAAACCGAACTCGGGACGTTCCCAGTGTTCGAGCATATCCCCGAAGGCACGATGAGCGGCACCAACCCCGACGGCTCCCACTACGAAGATCCGGGAATCAAATGGATCAGCTATTTCAACGGCGGGGATGCCCTTCACAACTTCGACCGCTCGTCGTTCGGCACGCCGCAGAGTCTCGGCTGCGTGGAGCTCCCGCTCGCGGCCTCCGCGGAGATCTGGCCGTATACCCCGATCGGCACGCTCGTCACGATCGAAACCTGAACGAACGGCGACAGGCCGGCCCCGGCCAGCGCGACGCACGGGTGATCAAGACGGCGGGCGCCAGCCTCTTGCCAGAGTCGTCTGACCCACCTCGATCAGGTAGCCATCGGGATCGCGGATGTAGCAGCGGATCTCGGTCTCGTGCTGCTTGGGCGGCGTCAGGAACTTGGCGCCCCGCGCGCTCCACTCGTCATACAGAGCTTGGATGTCCGCAACCCGGATGTTCAGAAAGCTGCTGACCCGGTCGGGGTCGGGCTGGGTCTCCAGCGTGACGGTCGGCTTGTCGTCCGTAGGTCCTCCCCCGACGTTGATGATGATCCAGCTGTTGGCCAGTGCGACGTACGTCACCTGGTCACCCGCCTCACCGCCGATGACCGTCTTGCCGCCCAGTACGTCGGTGTAAAAGCGGCGGGAACGCTCGACATCATCCGAGACGATGAAGTGGGCCAAGACCATCTCCGCGTCGATGTTGCGCATGATCACCTCCGTTGTTGGAATGGGTCCATAGCCGCGCCTTATACCGCGCATTGCGCCTGGGTGCGCCCCTGGTCGGGTGCCTGGGTGCCACTCCGCGAGGCGAAACCCCGACCCGGCTCGCGGCTACAGGCGCGAGACGAGTTCGGCGACGATCTCCGCAGCGGGCTGTGGCTGTTTGGCCAGCGCAACGCTCTGTCCGGCCCAGAGCGATAGCGCCTCGATCTCGCCGGTTACTCCAACGAGCGGGGGCGCGGGGGAATATCGAACGATCGGTTCGCCCGAGGCAAAGTGCGCTATCACCTCCCCTTCTCCCGGTCGGCTACCCGGTGGTGGCCGGCCCGCCGCCTCCCACCTCTCGGCCGTCGAGTTGTGCAGGGCTCGGTGAGGAGCGTCCGGCCATCCCACCTCATAGAGGTTGGCGTACCACTCCGCATCGGTCTCGGTGGCCGCTATCAGCAGGCGCCGGTATTCCTCGTGGAGAGGCATCTCGTCGGCCAAGAGGAACCGGGTGCCAAGCCAAGCGGCCTGTGCGCCGAGTGCGAGCACGGCTGCGACTCCTCGAGCGTCGCCGATCCCACCGGCCGCGATGACCGGCACCGGTGCCACCGCGTCGACTACCGCCGGCACCAGTGGGAGCGTCGAGACACCACCCCAGACGTGGCCACCGGCCTCCAGGCCCTGCGCGACGATGATGTCCACTCCGACTGCGACTGCGCGCCTGGCCTCCTCGGCGCTGCCGACCGTATGCATGACGAGCCCTCCGGCGTCATGCACCAGATCGACGTAGCCCTGGGGATCGCCGAAGATGAACGACACAATCCGTAGGCCGGCAGACAGGGCCTGTTCGACTCGATGGTGCTGATCGGAGGTGAGAGCGAAGTTACCGCCGAACGGACGATCGGTCAGCGCGGCAGTTTCACGGACCACAACTCCGGCGTCGTCGGCCCACCACAGCCCCATGGTGCCCAACGCGCCGGCATTTGACACTGCAGCGGGCAGCCGGGGATCAATAGCCATCGGCGCCGAGACAATCGGGTGCTCAATGCCCAGCAACTCGCATACCGGCGTGCGGGCGCTCATTGGGGTGGCCCCCTTTCTGGCGCTCGCGGCGCCGGTTGACTAGGCTCAAACGCGGACCCAAAAGGCTCCGGCGGCCGGGGCACCATTTTCGATGCCCAGGCCGCGGACCGGGGGTCCGGACCAGTGGCCCCATGGGCGCGAATGGATGGGACAGCGGCCATCTTCTCGTCACTTCTCAACATGGACAGGAGCAGATCATGCGCAGCGACATCGTCCCCGGCGGCACCTTCCCCGACTACGAGTTGCCCGATCACGAAAACGTTACTCAAAAGCTGAGCACGATCCAAGGCGACGACCCCCTGATCCTCACGCTCGCGCGCGGGAACTACTGCCCCAAGGAGCACCAGCAGCACCTCGAGCTCGCCGCCAACTACCCCAAGATCGCGGTGGCCTACACGAAAGTTGCCACGATCTCGACCGACACCCATCACTCGAGCCAGGAGTTCCGCGCGTCGGTCGGCGCCCAGTGGCCCTTCTTCTCCGACCCGGAGCGGACCGTCCAGAAGGACCTCGAAATCCAGGAGTACACCGACCCCGAGCACGACCCGATGATCCCCCACACGCTGGTGCTCGAGCCCGGGCTCCTCATCCACAGCGTCTACAACGGCTACTGGTTCTGGGGACGTCCCTCCTTCGTGGATCTCTGGCAGGACCTGCGGACCGTGACCCGCGACATTCGCCCCGACTGGGATCTGAGCAAGCCCGGGCTGCGCGAGGCATGGGATGCGAGTGACTACTCGTTCTTTCACGGATGGGACAAGCGCTCCCCTACGTCTACGCCTACGTCATACAACTCCTAGTAGCGCCGTTGCCACCATGGTTGGCCCGCGGTAGTGACCCAGTGCGGCGGTGGGCACCGTGCGGTGCCCTGGCGGTTCGCCTCCCAAAAACAGCGCTCTTTGCGGCAATTTTCGCTTACGGCGATGTCGGCAGTCCGTACAAACCCAACCGGTAGGAGTACCGTCGGGGCCGTTATCGGTCGCTTCTGCTCGGATCTCTCGCGCAGGCTGTTGGGGCGCCAGCCTCCCCCGACCTCACGGGCTGTTTCGTCGCCAGCGACAGAGACGCCATCTGGCCCGTAGGGCTCGTCCTGATACCTGGGGTTGCGCTGACAGGCAGATCCTCTTATGCCGGGCTGCGTTGCCGGCCCTCGACGCCTTCCCCCCTCAATCACGCAAAGGAGCGCAGACAATGAGCACGACCGCTACTCAACAGGATGCAGGGCAACAGACGAGCAGCGACCCGACCGCGATTCGTCCGTTTCAGGTGAGCTTTCCCGAGGGGGAGCTGAGCGAGTTGCGCAGGCGCGTGCTCGCGACACGGTGGCCCGAGCGGGAGACGGTCAAGGACGATTCGCAGGGCGTGCCGCTCGCGACGATCCAGGAGCTCGCTCGGTACTGGGGCACTGACTACGACTGGTCCAAGTGCGAGGCAAAGCTGAACGCTTTACCGCAGTTCCTCACCGAGATCGATGGCCTGGATATTCACTTCATCCACGTTCGCTCTCAGCATGAAAACGCGTTGCCGCTGATCGTCACGCATGGATGGCCCGGTTCGATCATCGAGCAGCTGAAGATCATCGATCGGCTGACCAACCCCACTGCGCATGGCGCGAGCGCATCAGACGCCTTCGACGTCGTGGTTCCCTCGCTGCCCGGCTACGGGTTCTCCGGCAAGCCCACCTCCACGGGGTGGGGTCCGCCTCGCACCGCGCGCGCATGGGTGGAGTTGATGAAGCGGCTTGGATACACGCGGTTTGTCGCGCAGGGTGGCGACTGGGGCGCGGCCGTGACGCAGGCGATGGGAGAACAGGCAGCTCCGGAGCTGCTCGGCATTCACTCCAATATGCCTGGCACCGCTCCGCTCGATCTCACAGACGGGTTCGAACACGGCGACCCGGCGCCGTCCGGTCTCTCTGCTGATGAGGGCCGCGCCTATGAGCAGTTGAGCACCTTCTACGCCAAGCACGTCGCCTACGCGCTGATCATGACGACGCGCCCGCAAACGCTGTACGGGCTGGCGGATTCGCCCATCGACCTGGCCTCGTTCATTCTTGACCACGGTGACGGTGAGGGACAGCCCGGGCTCGTAGAACGGGTGATTCAGGGCAGCCCCCCGGGCGACGTGACGCTAGACGATCTCCTCGACAACATCACGCTCTACTGGCTGACTAACACGGGGGTGTCCTCGGCGCGTCTGTACTGGGAGAACACGGCCGGTTTCTTCGAAGCCAAGAACGTCTCGATCCCGTTTGCCATCAGTGTCTTTCCCGATGAGCTCTATCAAGCGCCGCGGACTTGGGCGGAAAGGGCGTATCCCAACAACCTGATCTATTTCAACGAACTCGACCGGGGCGGCCACTTTGCTGCCTGGGAACAGCCGCAGCTCTTCGCCGATGAGATGCGAGCGGCGTTCGGGTCCCTGCGCTAGCTGCAGAACCCGATGAGCGGGCGCGCGCCCTGTGCGCCCGCTCATTGCCCAGCCGAGGCGCTTGCCTGGCTGCGGGAGTGCCGACCCGACACACTCTCGCTCCTGATGAAGCAGCGCAACGCTCGCCCACAGGCGCAACCGGGAGGCCGCTCTGAGCCGGAATGGCGGTCGTCCCTGGGGATACTCGTCAGCAAGCCGATTCCTCGCCCGGTTGTTCAAGTTTGAGCGGGTCCGTACCGATGCGCACGCGAGATGTCGACATCCAGCGTACGAGCGCCAAACGCTGCCATGCCCGAGCGCGGCTCTGGCCCCAGGACCAAGATCTGGATCGCCTTCGCAGTCATGGGCGTCGGGTTGACCACGTATGTCCTGCTGCTCGCGTTCGGCGGTGCGCGATATGAATCGCGTGCCGAGGAATGGATGGTTGACGGCTTTGAGCTCGTCGCATGCGGTCTGTGTTTGGCCAGGGCGCTCGTTCCGCGCCCAGGCCGCATGGCCGCGCTTATTCTCGGACTCGGTCTGCTCTCGTGGTCACTGGGAGATGTCGTGCTGGCGCTCGAATCACTCGGAGGAGCGACCCCTCCGACGCCTTCGATCGCGGACGCCTTCTATGTGGGGTTCTACCCGTTCGCATACATCGGGGTCGTGCTCTTCATGCGGGGGGATACCCGACGACTCACGACCCCGAGCTGGCTGGACGGCATTATCGCCGGGCTTGGCGCGGCAGCGATCCTGGCCGCCTTCGCCTTCCACAGCCTTCTAAGCCTGACCGGCGGAGGCACTCTTGAAGTAGTGACAAATCTGGCCTTTCCGGTGGGAGACACGCTGCTTCTCTTCCTGGTGGTGGGCGGGACCGCGGTGCTTTCTGGAAGGCGCAAGACACCGTGGCTGCTGTTGGCCGCCGGCATCGCGGTCAACATCGCGGGGGACACAGCCAATCTGTTTGGATCATCGATCGGAGCTTCTCGCGGGGGTGCCATCGCCAACACCGTGGCGTGGCCAATTTCCATACTGCTGATATCCATGGCGGTGTGGGTGCGCCCCGGCCGTTCAGATCCGACCGCCCCCCAGAGGCCGCCCGGCTTTCTCCTGCCCGGGCTCGCGGCCGTCTCCGCGCTCGCCATCCTCGTGGTCGGCCCGCTGAATGAAACGAGCCGCGTAGCCATCGGACTCGCCACCGCCACGCTGATGGTGGTCGGAATCCGGTTGGTGCTTTCGGCTCGCAGCCTGCGAGCGCTGACTCATAAGCGTTACCGGCAATCGGTGACCGACGACCTTACCGGCCTCGCAAACCGGCGCTATCTCTTCAACGTGCTCGACGCATTCTTCGCCGACGAGGCGGCCGCGCCCGAGCGACAGCTGGCCTTTCTGTTTGTCGACCTCAATCGCTTCAAGGAGCTCAACGACGCCTTCGGCCATTCTGCCGGGGACGAGGTTCTCAAGCAGCTGGCCGCGAGGCTCAAGGCCTCGGTAGGAGCGTCCGACACGCTCATCCGCCTGGGCGGCGACGAGTTCGCCGTCGTTCTCATGGATGCCGGGGCCGACCACGCAACGGAGGTTGCGAAGCGCCTCACGGCGAGCCTCGAGGAGCCCTTCACCCTGGACGCCGTTTGCCCGCGCCTCAGCGCGAGCATCGGAATCTCCCTTGCACCCCTGGACGCCCGCGACAGTGCCAGCCTGGTGTCCTGTGGTGACGTCGCGATGTACCGAGCCAAGGAGCGACGCTCACCCTTCGTGCTGTATGAACACGAAGAGGACTTCGATGGTGGTGGCAACCGCCTGCGCATGGCAGACGAGCTGCGTGCGGCGATCGAGGAGGGAGAGCTCGTGTTGCACTACCAGCCGCTGCTTCACCTTGGCAATGATGAGATCACGACATATGAGGCGCTGCTTCGCTGGCCCCATGAAAGGCTCGGTCTGATCCCACCCCTCAAATTCCTTCCGCTGGCGGAGGAAGCCGGACTGATGCCGTCGTTGACCGCGTGGGTACTCGACCAGGCACTGGCGCAGTGCTCGGCCTGGCGGGTTGCCGGCCGGCGCGTATCCGTTGCGGTCAACGTCTCGGCGACGAACCTGCTCGACACCGGTTTCATCGGGCTGATTCAAGACCTGCTCAAGCATCACGATCTTCCCGCGAATGCCCTGATTCTGGAGCTCACCGAGACCAGCATCATCACGGACTTCGAGAGGTCCAAGCGGGTCATAGAGAAACTTCAAGATTTCGGCATCGTCGTGTCTATCGACGATTTTGGAGCCGGATTCACCTCGCTCGCCTATCTGAGCAGTCTCGCGGTGGGTGAGCTGAAGCTCGATCGCACGTTCCTCGTGCCGCCGGCGGCGGGCGAGTCCGAGAACTCGGTGCAACTCGTCAGGGCGACGATCGAGCTCGGCCACGCGCTCGGGCTGCGCGTCGTAGCCGAGGGTGTCGAGGATGCCGCCACCCTCAGCCTGCTGTCTGATCTCGGGTGCGACCTCGTCCAGGGGTACTACATCGCCAGGCCCGGGCCCGCGGACGAGCTCGGCTCCATGCCGGACGCGAAGAGCGGCGCGCCGGCGGCCGAGGCGTCGCGCCGTCTCGATCGGCCTCTCCGCGGGGGCGTCCCGCGCAATGGCGCGATGATCAAGTCCTAGCGCTCAGCTCCTATTTCGGGTCAGTGTCGGCGATGCCCGGAGGGGCGATCTCGCCGCTCTCGATCGCGTCTGAGAGGCGCTGTTTCGCGGCGAGGCTGCCCTTGTCAAGAACGCCCGAGCCGGCGGCTCGGGCGATCGCATCCCCGCCCCGTCCACGTAGAACAGATGCGATGCCGACAGCTATCAGCGCGCCGGCCATCGGCCCCGCGACATACACCCAATAGCTTGAGAAGTCGCCGCTCACGAGCGCAGGCCCGAATGAGCGCGCCGGGTTCATCGACGTGCCGCTCACAGGTGCGCCCCATAGGCCGGCCAGCGCGATGTAACCACCGACACCCAGGGCCGCGATCGCACCGACGTTCTGCGCGGCCGAGGCGGTTCCCAGGATGACGCTCACAAGTGTGGCGGTAAGGACGATCTCCATCAGGAAGGCCTGCCAGTTCGCGTATCCGGGGCCGGGGAGAGTCGCGCCTAGATGCTGGACATTGCCGAACACCGCGAGCAGGAACACACACGCAAGGCTGGCGCCGACGAGTTGGATGATGATGTAGCCGGGGACTCGCCTCCAGGGGAAGTCTCCGCGCAGCGCGAACGCGAGCGAGACCGCTGGGTTCAGGTGGGCGCCGGAGATCGCGCCCATGAACAAAATGATTGCGAGCACCATCAGCCCCGGCGCGACGACCGCTGCCGAAAGGGTGATCTGACCCTTGCCGTGCAGGATCCCGCCGCCCGCGGCCACGAGCACCAACATGAACGTGCCGATCAGCTCAGAAAAGAGCCGGCGCCACTCAAGGCTCGGATCATCAAACTCCTCACGATGGCCGAACTCGAGCACGAGCAGATGCCGGCTTCGTGGACCGAGAAGCCCCATACCGGGGCCCTCGCCGGGCGGGAGATACTCATCGGGCATGGTCGCGACCCCTTCCACCGGACATAGGGAGCCCAAGGCGTCGGAACGTAGTTTGGCGGGCCGGCGCCAGCGCATCATATGCATCGACGCGCGCGCGAGAGTGCGCCACCGGGCGTCGTTCAGGCCCATGCCTTCGGGCCCCCGATTCGGCCAGCCGGTCGAATCGGGGGGACCCGTCGCGAACCTTCATGCGTTTCTCGCCTCGCGGCTCTGCAACCAGTCGTCGAAGTCGCGAGCCACGATCCGCTCGTCATGGACCCCGGCCGCCGCGGGAGAGGCCAGCCACACGATCGGCCGTCCCATGATCGCCGGGTCGAGCAGGTTGGCGCGCAGCTCCTCTGGCATCTCGTCGGGCAGCATCCCGGTGGCGGTCGCGCCGCCGGGCAGCAGGATGTTCGCCGTGACCGGCGTGTCGGCGAGGTCGGCGGCCATCACTCGCGCGAGGGCCTCCACGGCGGCGCCGGAGGGTCCGTAGGGGATGAAGCCGCCGCGGGTCATCGTCTGCTCGTTCATCGAGATCGTGACCATGCGTCCGCCGCCGGCGCTCAACATTCGCGGTACCACGGCGCGGGCAAGGAGGAATGTCCCGGTTGCCTTGGTCTCCAGAACGTCGCGAAAGCCGGCGGGCGGCACCTCCCAAAATGCCTGCGGCTGGCTCATGAACCGTGGGTTGACGGTCCGCATCCCGATCCCGGCGTTGTTGACCAGAACGTCCAGTCCGTCGAGCATCTCGTAGGCGCTGTCGACCGCTGCCGACACCGAGCGCGAGTCGCGCACGTCGAGCTCGACTCCCAGCGCACGGCCGCCCAGCTGCGCAGCCGCAGCCTGCGCCCGCTCCCGGTCGCGGCTGGTGACCACCACCGTGGCGCCCGCCCGTGTGAGCGCTTGCGCCATCGCGCGGCCGAGCCCACTTGTGCCACCGGTCACGAGAACGCGGGTGTCGCTCAGCGCCGCCATCGGGTGCTCAGCCTAGCCCGTGCCAGCGCCGCGACGCCGATCGTGCGAGCATCCTCCCGGTGAGCGACTTCCTGGTCAAGCGCGATGACCTTCGCGAGTGCCGGATTGCCGAGTCCGAGGCTCCCGAGCTCGAGCCTGGACAGGCGCTGCTGAGGGTGGACAGCTTCGGGCTGACGTCGAACAACATCACCTATGCGGTGCTCGGACAGATCATGTCCTACTGGAGCTTCTTTCCGGCAGAGGCGGGATGGGGCCGGATCCCGATGTGGGGGTTTGCGGAGGTGGAGCGAAGCGAGGCCCAGGGTGTCGAGCCGGGCGTGCGGCTGTACGGATATCTGCCCCCCTCCTCCCACCTGCTCGTGACGCCCGTCGACGCCGGCGTAGACGGGTTCGTCGACGGCTCGCCGCAACGCGCGCAGCTGCCCGCGACCTACCAGCGCTACGCGGCAACCAGCGCCGATCCCTTCTATCAGGTGGAGACCGAGGATCTGCAGATGCTCTTACGTCC
>Ga0302325_10029375_pt1 | contig 11359 bp, 9 predicted proteins | sample Palsa_T0_2_FD_201948 | JGI IMG/M metagenome (GOLD analysis project Ga0302325, IMG submission 201948) | Peat permafrost microbial communities from Stordalen Mire near Abisko, Sweden - Palsa_T0_2 | ecosystem: Environmental > Terrestrial > Soil > Palsa > Peat permafrost | place: Sweden: Abisko...
GACCCGCCCGGCGCCGCGGCCAGGTGCAGGTTCGACCAGAGCTCGTCCGGGGCGTGCGGAGCCCACGACTGCCAGGCCGAGATCACCCGGGCGGCCTGGGACCAGGGCCAGGACAGGAAGAACAGGACGATCTCGCTCGAGGGGTGGGTAGCGAACGTGAACGAGGTCACCACGCCGAAATTGCCTCCACCGCCGCCGCGGCAGGCCCAGAACAGGTCGGGGTTGCTGCTCGCGCTGCACGTGCGGAGCAGGCCGTCAGCCGTGACGATCTGCAGGGAGGTCAGATTGTCGCTGGTCAGACCGTAAGCGCGGGATACCACCCCGACGCCCCCGCCCAGGGTAAGCCCGGCGATGCCGACGGTGGGACAGGACCCGCCCGGCACGACGCGGCCGTGGGCCGACAGCCCGTTGTAGAAGTCGACCAGGCGCGTGCCGGCCCCGACGGTCGCGGTCGTGCCGCTGACGTTCACCCCGGCCATCCGCGTCACGTCCACGATCAGGCCGCTGCCCGACGACCAGCCCGCGTAGCTGTGCCCCCCGGACCTGGCCGCGACCGGCACACCGTACTTGCGCACGAACGCCAGGCAGGTCGATACGTCATGAGGACTACTGCAGTAGGCGATCCCGGCCGGCTGCAGCGAGTCGAAGCGCGGGTCGAACTGCCGTTTGGCGACGGTATAGGCGGCCTCGCCGGGACGCACCAGGGTTCCGGCCAGGTCGCGGCCCAGGGCCGTCCAGTCCGCGGACGAGGGGGGACCTGCGGACGAGGCACCGGCCGTCCGGACCGTGCTGCCCGCCTGCGGGCCGGCCGGGCTCGCGGTCCGGCTCGCGGTTCCGCTCGCGTCACTCGATCCGCTGTTCCCGCTGCACGACGCGAGCAGCCCGGCGCCACCGGCCGCCGCCGCGAACCGCAGGAACGCACGGCGTCCAGGCGGCCGGCTCGGTGGCGGACAGGGGCTCGTCCAGCGACCCTTCCAGTCCCCGCCTTCGCTTCCGGGTCCCTTTCCGGCCCCGGCTTCGCTTCCGGCTTGGGCCATCGCGGTCAGCCTCCCCTTCGCGGCGCTCCGTGCTTCTTGTGAGCTTCCCAGTAGGAGCACCAGCAGTAAAGACGCCGCCGGGCGGCAAACAGTTGGCCCGGCCAGGCCGTTGGCCCGGGCCCGGCTCGCCGAGTTAACGCGATATTTACTTGCTTGCTGGAGCAAGCGGAAATATAGTTGAGATACTCAACCGTTGACTAACTCAGGTAATGGTTGAAGGCTCAGGAACATCCGGACGGAGGTGAACACTTATGGAAGCGCAGCCAGGCAGGGTGACGACCCTGAACGCAGAGCCGGTACCGCATGCGGAACCGCTGACTGACGACCAGCTGAACAAGCAAATCAGTGACGTGTTCGCCGACCTCATCAAGCACGCTCATGACCTCGGGCAGAAGATCGCCACAGAAAACGGGCTGACCGGCAGCGATGCCATGGCTCTGTTCAAGCTCGAGACTCCGATGACGATGAAGGAACTCGGCCTGCGGATGGGCTGTGATCCCTCGTTCGTCACCACGATCGCCGACGCGCTCGAGAAGCACGGGCTGGCCCGGCGGGAACCATCGGTCAAGGACCGGCGCAGCAAGAACCTCGTGCTCACACCGGAAGGCGTGAGCGTGAGGGAACGGGTCTGCGAGGAGCTCATGGCGCAGGCGCCCTGGTGCACCACGCTGGACACGAGCGAGCGCCGCTGCCTGCTCGGGCTGATGCGCAAGATGCTCAGATCGCGCAGCGGGAGGTGACGGCGTCACAATCGCGGGGGCTCCCTCGTCATATGCGATGAGAGAAGGGCCAAACCGCCGTCATAACTACGAATGACGGTCACACGGGGAAGGAAGAGACCGACGGTGCACTCTAACTACCGCCCGTTCGGTCTCTGAAGATCTTAAAAACAGAATCGGCGCGTGACCTTGCTGGTCACGGCGTCAGTTCAGTACGCCCTCAAACTAGGGAGAATGTTTTGTCCGCCACACCACCAGACATCGGCCAGCCGACCCGGGGGGTCGACGCCGCGGCAGCGTCTGATGCCGCCGTGACCGGCGCCACTGGGGCTCCGTCGCGGCGGCTCGGGCTGGCCCTGGCCGTGATCGCGACGGCTCAGCTGATGGTCGTGCTCGACGCGACCATCGTGAATGTTGCCTTGCCGCATATCCAGACCGCGCTGCATTTTTCCGGGACGAACCTGGAGTGGGTCGTCAACGCGTATGCGCTGGCGTTCGGGGGGCTGCTGCTGCTCGGGGGCCGGTCCGGCGACCTGCTGGGGCGCCGCCGGATCTTCATCTTCGGGATTTTGCTGTTCTCGCTGGCCTCGCTGCTGGGCGGGTTCGCGACCGATCAGGCGTGGCTGCTCACCGCCCGCGTGGTCCAGGGCATCGGCGGGGCGTTCGCCGCGCCCACCGCGCTGTCGCTGATCGCGGTCACGTTCCCCGAAGGCAAGCCGCGCAACCGCGCGATGGGGGTGTACGCCGCGATGAGCGTGTCGGGCGCGGCGGTCGGCCTCATCGCGGGCGGGCTGCTGGTCCAGTACGCGGACTGGCGGTGGGTGCTGTTCGTGAACGTACCGATCGGCCTGATCGTCGCGGCCCTCGCGACCCGGGTGCTGCCGGAATCGGCCCGGCGGCGCGGGAACTTCGACTTCCCGGGTGCGATCACGGGGAGCCTGGGCCTGGGGCTGCTCGTCTACGGGCTGTCCAATGCCGCGACCAGCCAGAACGGCGTGTCGCACTGGGGTGACACCAAGGTGATCACCTCGCTGGTGGCGTCGGTGGTGCTGCTGGTGGCGTTCGGGGTGATCGAGGCGCGGAGCAAGCATGCGCTGGTGCCGATGCGGGTGCTGCGCAGCCGGGACCGGACCGGCGCCTATTTGATCAGCTTGTGCGTGGGGACGGCGCTGTTCGGGATGTTTTTCTTCCTGACCGTCTTCGTGCAGGAGGTGTGGGGGTACAGCCCGCTGCGGACCGGGATCGCGTACCTGCCGATGGTCGTCACGATCATGGTGGCGTCTGGCATCGCGTCGCAGCTGGTGGCGCGGATCGGCGCGCGGCCTTTGATGCTGGCCGGTGGCGTGATCTCGACCGGGGGGCTGTTCTGGCTGTCGCGGCTGAACGAGCAGAGCCACTACGTGTCGGGGCTGATGGGGCCGATGATGGTGACCGCGCTCGGGATGGGGCTGATCTTCGTGCCGCTGTCGCTGGTCGCGCTGGCCAAGGTCGCCGACAGCGACGCGGGCGTGGCCTCTTCGCTGCTGAACACGGGGCAGCAGGTCGGCGGGTCGATCGGGCTGGCGATCTTGGGCACGGTGGCGTGGAGCGCGGTGTCGAACAGCATCCGGTCGCAGACCGCCGCGGCGGCCGCGGCCGCGAAGCACGCGTCGGCGCACCTGTCCGCGGCCCAGCAGGCCGCGGCGGTCAAGGCGGTGACCGACCACGCCATCTCGGTCGGCTTCGCCAAGGGATATGAGGTCTCCGCCGGGATCGCGCTGCTCGGGCTGATCATCACGATCGTCGCGATCCGGGTCAAGCGTTCGGACCTGGCCGGCATCAACCCGATGGCGGCGCCGGTCGACTGAGGTTCTAGCTGGGTTCTGTGCTCTGGGCCCCGCGATGCCGGCGCTTGCTGGCGTGGCGGGGCCCTTGGCATACGATCGTTTTGTCGCCTGGATGAGGAGGTCGCTCGAGATGGCTCACGGGCTCTTTTACGTCTACACCGATCCGGGGACCGTACCCGAGGCGGAGTTTCACGATTGGTACGACCACGAGCACGGCCCGCGCCGGCTAGCCGTCCCCGGTTTCCTCGGGGGATACCGGTACGGCGCGCTAGACGACGCCAAGCCGCCGTGGCTCGTCCTGTACGACGTGGACAGTCCCGACGTCCTGGACAGCCCGGAGTACCAGGCGCTCCTGGCGACCGCGAGCGAGCGGGATAAGAGCGTCGGGGCGGGCCTCGCCACCCTGGACCGCCGGATCTACACCCAGCTCAGCTCGGACGGTGCGGCTGCTGACGAGCCCGCCCCAGTGCTGCTCGCGGTGGCGCTCTCCGTGCCCGCGGGCGCCGAGGACGACCTGCAGGCGTGGTACACCGACGAGCACATCCCGATGCTGCTCGAGGTGCCCGGGTGGCAGCGCATCAGGAGGTTCCGGCTCGTGCGCGGGATGGACGGGCCGGCGCCTGAGTTCCTATCCGTGCACGAGCTGGCGGGGCCGGAGGTCTTGGAGGAGCCCGGCTACCGGGCGGCGATCAGCACACCGTGGCGCGACCGGATCGTGGCCTCGGCGCTGGGGCGGGAACGGCGGGTGTTCGGCTTCCGGAATTCGCTTGCGGCGGGGTGACGCCCGTCACCGCTTGGCGCTGTTCGGGGCTCGGCGTCTGTTCGGCACGGTGGGGTGCGTGGGGCCTAACTACGCACGGGCCTAGGCTGGTTGGTATGGCTTCTCTTAACGATCCTGAGGTCCGGGACTTCCTGCAGCAGGGCACGCGAACCGGCAAGCTGAGCTACCTGGCGGCTAGCGGGCGGCCGCTGGTCGCGCCCATCTGGTTCATCGTCGAAGACGGCAGCATCATTTTCAACACGGGCAAGGACACGGCCAAGGGGCGCTCGCTCGCGCGTGACCCGCGGATCAGCTTGTGCGTGGACCTGGAGGAGCCGCCGTACGCGTTCGTCCAGGTCCAGGGCGAGGCCGAGCTGTCTGAGGACCCGGCGGAGCTGCTCAGGACCTCCACCGCGCTCGCCGCGCGGTACATGGGGCACGATCGTGCGGTGGAATACGGCCAGCGTAACGCGGTGCCCGGCGAGCTGATCGTGCGGCTGCGGCCGACCAAGGTGATCGCGGTCTTCGACGTGTCGGGCTGACGAGGCTCGTCTTTCCTGATGGCTCGCGGCAGCCTCCGACCGCGAGCTAAGGGTGCCGGAGGGGCCGTCGCGGCCCGTGTGGCCAATGTGACGCGCGGCAGCCGACCCTCTGGAACATAGGGCCGCATAGCACCGGCCCGATGGTTCATAGGTAAGGTTTTATTTCGAGTCAGCGCCTCCCGGATCCAGGCGTGCCTGGTGATGGCCGGCCGGCGGGCGGGTCCGCTGAAGGGCGCGGCCGGCCTCGGCGCTGTCCGTGCTGACCTGACCAGTGTCGTGCAGCAGGTCCCGGGACATCGCGGCAAGGACAGGAGGCAGCGCGGCTCAGGGCAGCGGCGCTGAGGTCTGCCTGATGACGAGCCGTGGCGGGAGCACGATCTCGCGCGTCCTCGCGCTCGGTGCGGCTGGCGCCGGGGCCGTCTTCCCGCGATGGGAGAATAGAGCGGTGCAGAAGACAACTCGTGTGGTCGTGATCGCGCCGAACCTGGGGTCGGATCTGGGCTGGCTGACCGGCGTCGATCCGCGGCTCGAGGTGCTCGGAGGAAACGCGCTAGCCCGGGACATCGATAGCGGGAAGCCCTTGCTCGAAGAGGCGGAGGTTATCCTGCTCGGCTACCCGGTCCCGGACGGGATCGTCGCGCGGGCACCGCGCCTCCGCTGGGTCCAGCACACCCAGGCCGGCGTCTCCAACCTGCACGGCACCGATCTGTGGGACTCGCAGGTGATGCTCACCTCAAGCCGCGGCGCCGTGGCGGCGACCGGAATCGCCGAGTACGTCATCGCCGGCGCTTATTACTTCGCGCGCGGTCTGCACGAGGCGACGCGGCAGAAGGCGGCCGGCGAGTTCTCCCGCAGCGGGTACGCGCTGCGCAGCCTGACGGGCGCGACCATCGGCATCGTCGGCCTCGGCGGGATCGGCGCGGAGGTCGCGCGCCTGGCCCGCGCGGCGGGAATGCGGGTGGTCGCGACGCGGCGTTCGGTGACATCGCCACAACGTGACGCCGAAGGCGTCGACCTGCTGCTACCAGCCGACCAGGTGGCCGAACTGGCGGCCGCCAGCGATTTCGTCGCGGTCTGCGTCATGCTGACCCCGGCCACGGAAAAGATGATCGGCGCCGAGGTGCTCGCCGCGATGAAGCCGCACGCCGTGTTGATCAACATCGCGCGCGGCGAAGTCATCGACGAGGACGCGCTCATCGCGGCGCTCCAGGCGGGTCGCATCGCCGGCGCGGTACTCGACGTCTACGCCGGCGAGCTGGCCGGCCGTCCACCGCGCCGTGAGCTCGTGGAGTTGCCGCAGGTCGTGCTCACACCACACATCTCGGGCCGGGGCGATCCGAGCGGCGATGCACCCGTCAGACGGCTGTTCGCCGAGAACCTGCGGCGGTACCTCGACGGGCAGCCCCTGCAGAACCTCGTCGACCGTTCCCGCGGGTATTGACTTACCGACCGGGTTATCGTCACGACAGTCAGCGCTTCAGCAGGTCAACGACATGCGGAGCGGTCAGGGGGCCTTCTCCTTGACGTAGCTGCCGGGAGCCTCCTCAATCGGCGGAAACTCGGCGTTGCCTAGCTTCTTGCGGGGGACCACCCGCGTCCCGCTGTGCGGTGCGAGCCAGTCGATCCAGGCGGGCCACCAGCTGCCAGGGATGCTCTCGGCGCGGTCAAACCAGCTATCCGGGTCGGCGTCGAGCCGTGCTTGGCCGCTGGCCGCGTCTGGTGCCGCGGTTGGGGCCAGTGTCCAGTAGTTGCGCTTGTTCTTCGCCGGCGGGTTGATCACACCAGCGATGTGACCGCTCGCCCCGAGCACGAACGAGGTGTCACCCCGCAGCAGTTGGGTACTGGCGTACGCCGTCTTCCACGGCACAATATGGTCCTCTTTGGAAGCGTAGATGAAGGTCGGCGCTTCGATAGCGCCGAGTTCGACCGACTCGCCGCACTGCACCGTGCCACCGGGCTCCCGCAGCTTGTTCGCCAGGTAGGTGTTGCGGAGGTACCAGCAGAACATCGGTCCGGGCAGGTTGGTGTCGTCGCTGTTCCAGTACAGCAGGTCGAACGCGGGCGGAGCCTTGCCCTCCAGGTAGCCGTTGACCACGTAGGGCCAGATCAGGTCGTTCGCGCGCAACGAGGCGAACACCTGCGCCAGCTCGCGTCCCTTGAGCAGGCCACCCTGGCCGATCGCCGCTTCGCGCGCGGCGACCCCCTGCTCGCTGACCAGCAGGCCGATCTCGCCGGTATCGGTGAAGTCCAGCAGCGTAGTCAGCAACGTCACGCTGGCGGCCGGGTGCTCCCCACGAGCCGCTTGCACCGCCAGAGCGCTCGCCAGCAACGTGCCGCCCACGCAGAAACCAAGCGTGTTCACCTTGTCGGCCCTGGCGATACGCCGCGCCACGTCGAGGGCGCTCAGGACACCATGCTCGATGTAGTCGTCCCAGCTCAGCGTGGCCTGTCCGGGACCGGCGTTGCGCCAGGAAACGAGGAAGACCTGGTGGCCCCGCGCGACCGCGTGCGCCACGAACGAGTTCTGCGGCTGAAGGTCGAGAATGTAGTACTTGTTAATGCACGGCGGCACGATGACGAGCGGGCGCTTGTGCACGCGGTCGGTCGTCGGGACGTACTGGATCAGCTGAATCAGCTCGTTCTGGTAGATCACGCTGCCCGGCGTCGTGCAGATGTTGCGGCCCACCTCGAAGGCCGTTTCGTCGGTCATCGCGATCCGGCCCCGCGCCAGGTCCTCGGTGAACAAACGCAGCCCCTCGGCCAAGCTGGCGCCACCGGTTTCCACCGCGAGTTGTAGTGCCTCCGGGTTCGTTACCAGCATGTTCGCCGGGCTCAGCGCGTCAGTCAGCTGGCGTAGCGCGAATCCCCACTGCGCCTTGCTGCGCTCGTCCAGAGGCGCGGCCTCCAGTGCCTTGCGCACCTGCTCGGTTTGGGCGAGGTAGATCCTGGCCAGCGCGTCGAAGCCCGGGGCCTTGCTCCATACCTCCCCGGCGAAGCGCTTGTCTTGCCCCGGGGAGGCCGGCACACTAGCCCCCGTCCAGAGGGAAGCCATTTGCTGCAGCGTGCTGAGCTGCCAGGCGGTATAGTCCGCGACCGCCTTCGTCCAGGATGTGGCAGCGGCGGAGAGCGCCTTGGAGGCACCGAAGGCGTCACCGGCCGGCCACAGCACGGTGCGCTCCGCGTTCATCAGATCGGCCAGCCAACGGGCCGGATCTGGGGGCTGTTGGGACATCAGACTCGCTCCAAGCTAGGCAGCCGAGTAGGACGAGCCGCCCCAGTGCTCGCGGGCCGCGGGTCCCACTGATCGCCCATACGCTAAGGCCGTTCGGGCCTGCCGGCACCCTGTTTCCCACTCAATGAACACCGCTGCCCGGCCGGCTGACGGCCAGGTGCCGGCCTATTCGTTGCCGACGGCGTGCTCGTCGAAGAAGCGGATGAGCTCGGCGCTGGCGTTCGGTCCGCGGGGGTCAGTGTAGGAGCCGTGCGCTACACCGCCAGACCAGGTGTGGCCGCCGTGGTGGATGATCCAGCGTTCGGCCAGGGCGACGCCCGCGGGGTCCTGGTAGCGGGTCAGGGTGTAGGCATGCCCGCCGGGCACCTGCCCTGTGGTCACGACGGCAGGCGGGGTGCCCGGGCTGCCGTCCGGGCTGGCCGCGGCCAGGACGTCGCCGATGAGGCCGGCGGCGTTGGCGGGAGCCACCGTACTATCCCGGTCACCATGGAAGACGATCAGCGGTACGGGTCGGCCCGCGGACCCGGCCGGGCGTGACGAGCCTTGCTTCATGGCCGTAAACGCGGAGACCACGTCACTGGCGGCGGCATAGGGCACTCCGGAGTGCACGCCGACGGCGGCGTAGAGATCGGGATAGACCGTGGCCATCACCGCGGCCATCGCTCCCCCGGCGGAAAACCCGGCCACGTAGACCCGGGTGGCATCGGCCCCGTAGCGTTCGATGACCTGGCGGGTGATCCCGGCGATCAGCGACGGCTCGCCGTCATCGCGGCGCTGATGACTAGGAACAAACCAGTTCCAGAACTTGCCCGGATTCGCCGAGGAGGGCTGTTCGGGGTAGGCGACCAGGAATCCCTGCCGCTCGGCGAGGTCGTTCATGCCGGTGGCGGCGGCGAAGGTCGCCGCGTCTTGAGTGCCGCCGTGCAGCATCACGACCAGGGGCATGGGGTCGCCCGTGTGGCCGGAAGGGACGTAGAGGCGGTAGGCGCGGGTGCCGGCGGCGTTGGCGTAGGAGTAGGCCTCAAACTGGCCCGCCGGGCGCTTCACGGCAGGAGCCGGCGGGCGCTTCACGGCAGGAGCCGGCGGGCGCTTCACAGGAGCCGGCGGCTGGTTCTCGACTGGGGCCGCGGGCCGGCTTGGCCGGACCGGAGTCTCGTCGTCTTGGCTAGGGGGCGTGCGGCGGCGAGTCAGCCAGCCGGGTATCGCCCGCCTTAGTTTGGTGCCCCGGCCGGCCGGCAGCGCTGGCGGGGTGTCGGGATCGTGGCCCGGAGTACGACCGGTCTCCTGCCCGGCGGATGGCACATCAGGCGTCCGCCGTGACGCCGCCGGGTTGCCCAGGGTCTGCTGGATCAGCGCGGTGGCCTCGGCGAGGCGGCCCTCGCGGGTTAGGCGGGTGGCCTCAGTCATCGCCTTCATCTGGGGGGCGTCCATAGGGGTGTCCCTTCTTGGTTCCTGCCAGCACAGCCTGTGCGCTGAGGGGTTGGCTGTTCGGGCGGCCGTCGTGATCACGGTCACGGAGGCCTAGGCGGTACGAGGGGCCAGGGCAGCCTTCACCGCTGTGGGGGCACGGAAGGCGCCGAGTACCTCTACCGAGGCAATCGTGGCCAGGGCCAGCTGGGGGGAGACATCGTCGGCGATGCTCGCCAGTCCCAGCACCCGGATGTGGATCATCTGCCCGGCGTCGCGGAGTTCCTCCAGGTCGCGACGGGTGTAGTAAGAGCTGCCCAGGGTGAGGGTACGTCGGGCCGCTGTCCGGTCGAGCGCCTCGCCCCGGGTGGAGAGCTGAGTACGGATGGCCGTGCGGATGAAATCGGTGCGGTTCGTGTAAAAGCCTTCCTGCACCAGCAGGTCGATCTGCCCGAGGTCCACCAGTCCTAGGTTGATGGTGATCTTCTCGGTCTTTTCGAGCTCACCCTTGGCCATCCCGTCACCATCTCTCCACCATCCCCTTAGATGGTATACGCAAGGGTGACGGCCATGCAACGGACTTAAGGGAAGCTCGCGATCCGGATTACGGGCCACAGCATGTGGCGCTTCGGCGTGTCAACGCCTCAGGGAGGGCTTAGACAGTTACCGGGGGTCGCTGCGCGTCTGTCACCGCCAAGGTCAGGGCCGCGATCGCGGCCGCGGTGAGCGGCTGCCCAGGAAGCGCCGGAATAACCGTGCCGGGCGGTCGCGCTTCCGTGATGGCCGACGCCAGCTCTTCCAGGTGGTGCCGCAATTCCGCGGCCTGCCCGGGCTGCGGTCGCGCGCGGTAGGCCGGCCACGACAGGGCTAGGCGTGCGAGCTCCTCGATTCCGGCCGAGACCGGCCAGGCGGTGTCCATGCTCCGAGACGCCAGGCCAGTGTCGGCCGCCGCATCGGAGTGTACGGCGCGGAGCACGGCCAGGGTCCCCTGCAAGGCCCGACGCCGGTCGGCGAGCAGCTGCGGGTCCGGCCGCGGCGCCCAGGCCTGAGCCAGATCGGCGGGTGCCAGCCGAGGACGGCGAACGCCAGGCCTACTCCGATGACGGTCCCGGCAAGGCGATGGACCACCCGCCGCCGTGTGATCATCAGGTTGCTGGCCTGCAGCACCGCGGCCGCGGTGAGGCCTATCCAGTAGGCGTGTCCCAGGCCCAGCGCCCGGCCGACGGCCACCCCGAGCCCGACCGCGATCCCGATCCGGGCAGCCGACGGCAGGACGACCGAATGCCTGCGCAGGGCGGCCGCGATTTGCGGCCCGAGGCCTGCCCGCTCACCCAGAGCGGCTCTCTCGGCGAGGACGGGCTCCTGGCCGCTGAGGTCCGCGCGCGCGTCCTCGACCGCCTGCAGGAGCGGGACCGCGGCGGGCGGAGTCCCAGAGACCAGGGCGGGCGATGGGCCGGAGCCGCGGCGGGGCGTGGCTGGGACCTGACCGCCCGCCACCGCGGGGATCAGAGCGCGGACGGCGATAGCCCAATCCGGGCGCAGCCGCCCAGGTGCCTCCACTTCGATGTGCAGAGCGGCCTCCAGTAGCGCCTCGGCCGCGGTCACGGCCCGCGCCAGCGGATCTCCGGGTGGCACGTCGCCCTGGGCCACGGTCGTGCGTGCTCTCCGCACGCTCTCGACCGCCGCATGACGGGCCGCGGGAGCCTGGTCCGTTCCTACAGTGTCCAGGAGTCCCGCCACCGCGGCGAGCGCGGCGACCGCGCCCTGCCGTTCAGGCAGACGGCGCCGTCGGCGGCTGAGCGTCGGAGACATCGTCACCAGCCACGCGAATGCGGC
>Ga0302325_10029377_pt1 | contig 11359 bp, 10 predicted proteins | sample Palsa_T0_2_FD_201948 | JGI IMG/M metagenome (GOLD analysis project Ga0302325, IMG submission 201948) | Peat permafrost microbial communities from Stordalen Mire near Abisko, Sweden - Palsa_T0_2 | ecosystem: Environmental > Terrestrial > Soil > Palsa > Peat permafrost | place: Sweden: Abisko...
TGTTTGAAGCTCTGGGGAAGGATTGGTACGCCGATGCCGATCAGATCGGCATCGGCGGTGCAATCGACGCCGGACGAGCGTTCAATCTGATTTACATTCCCTTCAGCCAGAAGGTGGACGTATTTCCCGCCAAGGATGATTTTTGTGCGGCCCAACTGGAGCACGCCACAATTTTACCCATTGCGGCTTTAGGGCCCGGCGCCGAATATCCGGTGGCTGCGGCGGAAGACATCGTGCTGGCGAAACTCCAGTGGTACAAAGCGGGCGGTGAGACATCGGAAAGGCAATGGACCGATATTTTGAATGTCATTCGCGCTACGCCGAAGATGAACTGGGCTTACGTGGAAAGCTGGGGGGCGCGGCTAGGAGTAGACACGCTTCTCTCGCGTGCCAGAGCAGAGAGCTGACGAAGTGGTAGGGACGGGCAGATTCGAACTGCCGACCTGTCGCTTAGGAGGCGGCCGCTCTATCCATCTGAGCTACGTCCCCACTTGATAGCTATTATACTGGCTCTGGGTATGAAATTAGATCTCACTCGCCGCGCGTTCGTCAGTTCGCTTGCGGTGACAGCGGTGTCCGCGGCACGGGCGGATGAGGGGTGGATCGAACTGTTCGACGGGCGCAGCCTGGGAGGCTGGCGGCCGAGTGAGAACAAAGGTTCGTGGAAAGTGGTAAACGGGCAACTTGCGGCGGACGGGCCGCGGTCGCACCTCTTCTATGACGGTGCGGTGCACGGCGCCAATTTCCGCAACTTCGAGCTCGATGTGGACGCGATGGCGCGTCCGGGGTGCAACTCGGGGGTGTACTTTCACACTCGATACCAGGAGAGCAACTTCCCCCAGAAGGGCTTCGAGGTGCAAATCGCTAATACCGCCGGCGGCGAGGGTGGCTATCTGGAGCGCAAGAAGACCGGGTCGTTGTACGGTCTTCGCAACGTTTACAAGCAGTTCATCGCCGACGACCGATGGTTCAAGATTCATGTCCTGGTGCGCGGCAAGAGCGTTCAGGTGCGGCTCGACGGCATGCTGGTGGTCGACTACATCGAGCCGACTCCAGCAGTGATTCCCGATGGCGGCGAGCGCGAGCGCTTTCTTGATCGCGGGACATTCGCACTGCAATGCCACAACGACGGATCGCGCGCGTTCTTTCGCAGCGTTCGCGTCCGGCCGCTACCGGACGATACCCCTACTCCGGGCGGCCCGGCACCGGTGGTGGATGAGACGTTCCGCCAGATCATCAATATTGGCCGGCACAATGTACCGATGGTGGATTATCACGTTCACCTAAAGGAAGGGCTGACGCTCGAGCATGCCCTGGCGAAATCGCGGCGCGACGGTATCGAATACGGGATCGCGATCAATTGCGGCAAGGGCTTTCCCGTGGATAGCGACGCGGGTGTGCGGCAGTACCTGGAGAGCATGAAGGGCCAGCCCATGTTTGTGGCCATGCAGGGCGAGGGTCGCGAGTGGACGCAGATTGTGTCGCGCAGTTCGGTGGCGGGGTTCGATTACGTCTTTACCGACTCGATGACATGGACCGACAACAATGGATTCCGCCGGCGGCTGTGGCTGCCGGATGAGGTCGGTCCGATTCCCGATGCGCAGGAATTTATGGATCTGCTGGTCGATCGCACGGTGGGCATTCTTGAACGGGAGCCGATCGACATCTACGCAAATCCTAGTTTCCTGCCGGCAGCGCTCGCCAAAGACTACGACAAGCTGTGGACTGAAGAGCGCATAAAGGAGGTGGTCGCCGCGGCGAAGCGGGGCGGTGTGGCGATCGAGATCAATACTCGTTATAAGCTGCCCAGTGCGGCGTTTATCAAGGCAGGGAAGGCGGAGGGCTGTAAGTTCTCATTCGGTACGAATAATACCGGCCCGTCGGATTTGCTGCGTTGCGAGTACGGTTTGCAGATGGTGGAGGAATGCAAGCTGGTGTGGCAGGACTTCTTCGTGCCGGGCGCGTGGGGTCCGAAGGCGGTGGATCGGAAGCCGGAGGCGCTGAAGGGATAATGGCGGCGGAAGACCCCAGGCTGGCGCGGTTGACGAAGATTTGCCTGGCGCTTCCGGACGTGGTGCGGGAGCTCAAAGGTTCGCACGCGGCGTTCCTGGTGGGGAAGAAGAAGTTCGTCTACTTTCTCAACGATCATCACGGCGATGGCATCGTGGGTGTGACGTGCAAAGTTCTGCCGGGCGATAACGATGCGCTGGTGAGAGGCAATCCTGGGCGATTTTACCGGCCGGCGTATCTCGCCTCCAGCGGATGGGTGGCGTTGCGCTTGGACCGCGGCAAGGTCGATTGGTCTGAGGTGGCCGAACTGGTGACGACGAGCTATCGCCTGCTCGCGCCGAAGCGGCTTACGCGGACTCTGCCCGAGGAGTAGGTTCACGCCTGGCGACGGCGGGACTTTAGTCTGAGGGGTGTCCTCTGGGCCGGGCACTCTTGCCGGCGTTCTTGGTTTCTGCCGCCAGAGACGTTCCGGGCATGGACCGTCCCCTGCCTTCTCAAGGTCATCCTCGAGAGACCACAGGGTTACGCGTCGGGCCTCATCTCCGGCTGGAAAGCTGCGGCTCGTCTCGAAAGCTGGCGAGAATATCGAAAAGCACAAGGGGCCTCGGCTTTGCCGATGGTCAGCGTTATGGGTTCATCTGTGCGTAGGAGTTTCGCCGGAGTGTCGCCGTGCCAGTCCCTTGCGACCGATGTCGGTGCGGTAGTGCATGCCGTCGAAGGAGATTTTTTCGACGCCGCGATAGGCTTTCTCGATGGCGGATGGCAAGGTCAGTCCGCTGGCGGTAACTCCCAAGACGCGGCCGCCGGAGGTGACTAGGCCGTCGGAATCGAGCTTCGTACCCGCTTGAAAAACGGTAGCACCCGTGGCTTCCGCTTCCGCGATGCCGTGGATCGGCTTGCCCGAGGCGAATGAGCCAGGGTAGCCGTCGGAGGCCAGGACCACGCAGACGGTTGGGTCGGGTTGCCATTCCAGTTTGATGCCGGCGAGTTCGCCGGTGGCGGCGGCCATCAGGACGGGCACGAAGTCCGACGCCATGCGCTTCATGAGCGGCTGCGTTTCCGGATCGCCGAGGCGCACGTTGAACTCGAGAACTTTAGGCCCGGCGTCGGTCATCATTAACCCGGCGTATAGAAAGCCCGTGAAGCCCGTGGCTTTCACCGTGGGACGGATTACACAATCGAGTACGAATTGCGTCTGTGCCTCGGTGAGGATGGCCGAATCGCAGTACGCGCCCATGCCGCCGGTATTGGGTCCGGTATCGCCATCGAACACCGCTTTGTGGTCCTGCGTGGGCGCCAGCGGTACGACGTTGCGGCCGTCGCAGAGCGCGATGAAGCTGACTTCTTCGCCGCGCAGGAATTCTTCGACTACCAACCGGCCGGTCAGAGTGGCAAGTGCAGCTTCGGCTTCGGCTCGGGCATGCGCAATAACCACCCCTTTGCCCGCGGCGAGGCCATCGGCTTTCAGAACCACGGGAAAGCCGAAGCGATCGATGGCGCGGCGAGCGTCTTCGGGATTGTCGACTGTGACGTAGTCGGCTGTGGGGATGCTGGTTTGCGCAAAAAAGTGCTTTGCAAATGCTTTGCTGCCTTCAAGCTGCGCGGCGGCGCGATTCGGTCCGACGATCTTCTTGCCGCAGGCTCGGAATTCGTCGACCACTCCGGCGACCAGCGGCGCCTCCGGTCCGACGATCGTTAAATCCGCTGCGATTTCTTCGGCCAGTGCGAGGTAAGAAGACGTGGCTGGCAGGCAGGCGCCGATCTGTGCGATGCCGGGATTTCCGGGCGAGGCGAACACCTCAACGCCGCGCGACTGCGCCAACTTCCAGCACAGCGCGTGCTCTCTTCCACCGCCACCGAGGACCAGGATTTTCATTTCGCTACAATCATAACAATGCAGGAGAGGTACGACGTTGTCGTCATCGGGGCCGGTCACGCGGGCTGCGAAGCCGCGCGGGCATGCTCGCGCATGGGTCTGCGCACGGCCATGGTGACGATGAATTTGGACCTAGTCGCGCAGATGTCGTGCAATCCGGCGATCGGCGGCATCGCCAAGGGACACCTCGTGCGCGAGATCGACGCCTTGGGTGGACTGATGGGCGAAGTGGCCGACGCCGTGGGAATCCAATTCCGCCTGCTGAATACCAGTCGCGGTCCGGCGGTATGGTCGCCGCGCGCGCAGATGGATAAGAGGATGTACCGCGTGCACATGCGCGAAGTACTAGAGAAGGAGCCGAACCTTCGCATCAAACAGGCTGAGGTGGCATCGCTGGCGCTCGACGGCCGGCGGGTGACCGGCGTGCATTTGCGCGATGGCCGGACGATCGAGGCCGGCGCGGTAGTCGTGACCACTGGAACGTTCTTAAATGGACTGGCGCACGTTGGCGAGAATAGGTATAGTTGCGGCCGGAACGGCGAGGCGCCATCACAGTTGCTGGGTGATCAGCTTCGAACGTTGGGGCTGCCGTGGACGCGGCTGAAGACGGGCACGCCTCCGCGGTTGGATGGCCGCAGCATCGACTGGGCGCGATTCGAGCCGCAGCCGGGCGACGTTGAGCCGACTCCATTTTCGTTTCTCACCGACAAGATCACGCGGCAGCAGATCCAGTGCCACATCGGGTACACTACCGAAGAGACAGCACGCATTCTGCGGGAAGCGATGCCGCGGTCGCCGCTCTATAGCGGACAAATCGAGGGAGTGGGACCGCGATATTGCCCTTCGATTGAAGACAAGATCGTCAAATTCCCGGACAAGCTGCGTCACCAGATCTTCCTAGAGCCGGAGGGGCTGGACACGCATGAAGTCTATGTGAACGGCATGTCGACCAGCATGCCGATCGACGTGCAGACGGCTGTGGTGGCGTCGATTCCGGGGCTGGAGAACGCCGAGATGATTCGGCCGGGGTACGCCATCGAGTACGACGCCATTGACCCGCGGGAACTGGATCACACGTTGGCTGTAAAGTCGATTGAGGGCCTGTATCTCGCGGGGCAAATTAACGGGACTTCAGGGTACGAAGAGGCGGGCTGCCAGGGGCTAGTGGCGGGGATCAATGCGGCGTGCAAGATTCTTGGCAAGGAAGAAGTGGTTATCGGCCGGAGTGAAGGGTACACCGGGATCCTGATCGATGACCTGATCACCAAGGGGGCTGATGAGCCTTACCGCATGTTTACTTCGCGTGCGGAGTTTCGGTTGCATCTCCGGATCGACAACGCCGATGCGCGATTGACGCCGATCGGACGGCGGGTCGGGCTGGTGACAGATGAGCGCTGGGAGGCCTTCACGCGGAAGCAGGGTCAAAAGGTCCGGCTGTTGGCGGTGTTGGAGACGCATCGCAATGCACAGTGGTTGAAGCGGCCGGAAGCATCGATTGAGGAGTTGGCTGGCTGGATCCGGGAGGCTCTTGGCGAGGAACCGGCGCGCGGCCTTCTGGTGACGGTGGAAACAGAGATCAAATATAGCGGGTACATCGCCCAGCAGGAACGCCAGATGGTGCGACTGAAAGATGCAGAGCGGAGGGCAATTCCAGGCGACTTCGAATTCGTTGGGATCCCAGGTCTGTCGCGGGAGATCCAGGATAAGCTCTCAAGGGTTCGGCCGGGGACTCTGGGTCAAGCTGCGCGCATTCCCGGCGTGACACCGGCCGCAGTCGCTATTCTCGACTGCTATTTGAGTGTCGGACGTGTTTGCTGATTTCGCCCTGACGGTGGAGCAGGAGGCTCCGCTGGAGGCACACCTGGAGCTGCTGATGCGCTGGAATCAGAAACTGAATTTGACGTCGATTCGAAATCGGGAAGAGGCAATCGAGCGGCACTTCTGCGAATCTCTGTTCTTGGGATCGCGATTGCCTGCGGGTGTCTTGCGGATTGCGGATGCCGGGTCGGGCGCTGGGTTTCCGGGTTTTCCGGTGGCAGTGTTGCGGCCGGATTGTTCGGTGACATTAATTGAGTCGCACCAGAGGAAGGCGGTGTTTCTGCGCGAGGCATCGCGGATGCTGCCAAATGTGCGTGTATTGGCGAAACGGGCGGAAGATGTCGACGAGAGATTCGATCGTGTAATTTCTCGGGCTGTCAGTTATTCCGATTTGGCTTCGTTCCTAAAGAAGCTGGCTCCGAATGCCGATCTATTGAGTGGAGCTGAGATCCCGTCTGCAAGTCTCGGGTTTGAGTGGGACACTCCGGTGGCGCTCCCTTGGGGCGAGAAGCGGTTCTTGTGGACTGGGCGGGCTACGGTGGAGACTGGCACTTAAGTTGTTTCACGTGAAACGGCTAAGAAGTAGAACCTCAGTCTTTGTTTCACGTGAAACGAGACTAGAGCGGGAGAATGAAGATTACGAGTTCCGCCTTAAACACCAACCATGCTAGTATGGCCGCTTGAGCCGAGTTTTCGCGATTGCCAACCAAAAGGGCGGGGTAGGGAAAACCACCACAGCCATAAATCTCGCCGCTGCCCTAGCCGCTAATGACTTCCGAGTTCTGGTGATCGACTCGGACCCGCAAGGGAATGCCACCACTGGTCTGGGTATCACGAAAGACCCCGACAAACCCAGCTTATACAATGTCCTTCTAGGCGACACACCCCCGGATGCAGCCATAGTACCCACTGAATTTGAAGGCTTATATGTCATTCCCGCGGACAAGAACCTGATTGGTGCCAACCTGGAACTTGTCGACAGCGAAAACCGTGAATTCCGCCTTCGCGAAAGAATTCAGAAGATCCGCGACCAATATCGCTTCATCCTGATCGACTGTCCACCGGCGCTAGATCTTCTCACCCTGAATGCGCTCATCGCTGCCGATGCCGTATTGGTCCCCATTCAGTGCGAATTCTTCGCCCTGGAAGGGATCTCCGAGCTGATGGACACCATCGATCGAATCAAGAACTCGTTCGAACACGACCTGGAAGTTGAGGGAATCCTCCTGACCATGTACGACGACCGCACCAACCTCACCCGCCAAGTCGCGAACGATTTGAGCGGCTTCTTCGGCGACAAGGTCTTCCAGACCATTATCCCGAGAAGCATCCGGTTGGCGGAGGCGCCCAGCTTCGGCAAGACAATCCTCAGTTACGATCCCCGATCGAAGGGCGCGGAGAGTTACATCAAACTGGCGAAAGAAATTCTGGACCATGAACAGACTCGACAACCCGCGCAAGGCGCTCGGTAAAGGCTTGGGAGCCTTACTCCCCACCCGGCCGGTCACCTCTACAGTTCCGCCGACTCAGACGAATGACGCCCCACAGACGTTGCCGGTAGACCTGATCGATCCCAACCCCCTACAGCCCCGCCGCCTCTTCCAGAACGAGCGGCTCGCGGAACTGGCGCAATCCATCCGGTCCAACGGAATCGTCCAGCCGCTGGTTGTGCGGCGAATGGGTGACCGGTACCAACTAGTCGCTGGAGAACGGCGTTGGCGCGCCGCCAAGCTGGCCGAGGTACGAGATCTACCGGTCGTAATCCGCGACATCCCCGACGACCGGCTTCTGGAAATCTCGCTGATCGAGAACATTCAGCGGGAAGAACTCAACCCCATCGAAACAGCCCACGCGTTTGCCCGCCTTGGCGAGGAACTGCAGCTAAGCCCGGAGCAGATCGGCCTCAGGACCGGTAAAGACCGAAGCACGATCGCCAATTTCGTGCGTCTTCTTCAACTCCCCGAAGATCTCCAGCAGCTTGTTGCCGAGCGGCGCCTGTCGGCGGGCCATGCACGGTGCCTTCTGCCCCTACCGACAGTGGCACTGCAGCGCGAAGTGGCCGAGAAAGCCGTCGCCCAGGGATGGTCGGTCCGCCAGACGGAACGCACGACCCAGAAGATGATGGCCGACCGCCAGCCGAAGCACGTCGACGAAGTGCAAGTCGACCCGAACGTGAAGGCGGCGCTTAAGGAGATGGAGCGCGTGCTCGGGACGCGGGTGCGCATACTAGAGAAGGCCAAAAAAGGCGGGAAAATCGAAATCGAGTATTATTCGTCTGAAGATCTCGATAGAATTTACGACGTGATCGTAGGAGAAACGAAGTAGCAAAGTGTTGAAACGGCGGCTCAGCCACGCAGCCATCGAGTCTGACCCCAATGCCGTCTGGAACGCTTACATTGAGTCGCTCGCGAGCTCAGCCTACGACGAACTGAACCATGTGCAACGCCCACCGCAGCTGGCTTTCTGGTACGAGTCCGAAGTCCAGAACGGGGGCCATCTGCAATTCTTCAAGAACCAACGCGAGGAGTCGATTCAGCCGACTGTGGAGGCATTGGTTGTGATCGGGGCAGTAGCTTTCGCCGACATTCTAAGAAATGCCATGGACCGCCGCAGGTTCGCGCAAGCGTCTGAAGCTGGAGACGTCAAAGACTTCATTTCCCTCACCGAAAAGGGGGAATTCAGCGATCTCGACCGCGCATATTACGCTCAACGGCCGACGATGATTAGCTTCCTCGAATCCTACCTCGCCGCCAATTTTAGCGAGTTCATAGTAGTCGAAGCCTAGATCGTGAGGACTCTACCGTTGACTGCTCTCGCCCGCCGTCACTTTCCGATTAAACTCTGCCGAGCGATTCCGCGGAATACTGAGCGACTGCCATTCATCCCGGGCGAAATGTTTGGCGAGCATGACGATTTGTCCGATGTGCATCGAATAGTGCGCTATCTGGCGATTGATCGCTTGCATCACAGAATGCGCTTCGCCGCGAATCGTGATCGTCCGGCCCAAGTCGGATTCCGATAGCGGCTCGAGCGCGCGGAAAACGTGACTCCAATTGTCTTCCCAGAGCTGCATCAGCTGTTCCCGAGTCGCCGGCGGATCGACGAATTCACTATCGCGATTACGGTTGGGCTTTTCGCCGTCTGTCGTCAGAAAATCGACCCAGCGGGACCGCATATTGCCTGCGATATGCTTGACGATGATGGCGATCGAGTTGGTACCGTCGCCTAGCTCGGCAAAGAGCTGCTCGTCCGAAACCTGCGCCATGGCGCGCTCCCCGAGCTTCTTGTAATAGCGGAACAGATCGAGAGAATCCTTGAGATACGACGTGGTGAACTCGAGCGGCATGATGTCCTATTTCAGCAATTGTAGGATATCGGCGAGCTCCCGGCGTATTTCCGGTAAAGGGTCTGTGGCAAACAATTCCTGCTGGGACTCTCGGGGTTTGACCACACGCGGCTTGGGCGCTTTGGCCTCAGCTTGCAAAGTTTGGCGCGCGCCTTCGATGGTGAAGCGCTTATCGCGGAGCAGGTGCTTGATGCGCAGCAACAGCTCTACATCTTTGCGGCGGTACAGCCGGTGTCCTGTGCCGGATTTTTTGGGCGACAGCACCGTGAACTCCGTCTCCCAGTAGCGCAGCACGTATGGCTCGACTCCCAGCAGATCGCTCACTTCTCCGATCTTGAAGTAAAGCTTATCCGGGATTTCCGGCGCGGCTTGTAACGCGACATCCGTCATGAGACATTCGCCATCCTAGCTCACTCGCTCGTGATTGTCACCAAGTGTTGTCCACGCGGTAACAGAATGGTATGTGGGCCGGCGAAATCCAAGGGCTCATCGGCGCCGTCGAGAGACAACTTCACCGGCCGACGGTCGAGAATTGCGATGGCTCGCGCAGGCGACTCGTACGAAAACTCGACGCAATTCGCTCCAAGCCGGCGCGCGTCCTGCAAGTCGGCATTGAGGCGTACGATGCGTAGTCCGGGTGTGTCCTTGGCAGGTTCCACCGCGTGTGCTCCCGGCGGCAGCCACAGGGTCTCGCCATCGGCGGCCGGCCACGGTAGATCGTCTACCATCGCGTCTCCCTGCCAGGGCAGTCCGACTCCGTTCGGAGATTCGATCACGATCTTCGAGCCAACCTTTTCGATCCTCGAGACCCTGGCCGCGGCGGAGGGAAGAAGGTTTAAATCCGGGCTGAGCAGCGAGTTTTCAAAATAGAGCGCCACCCGCTGAAAGTTTGTCGCAGCCTCATGCACCAGTTGAAAGAGCTCGGTTCCGGTCTGCTGCTTCGTGGGGTAAACGTTCTGGTAGCGGTCGACGATATTAAGATCGATGGCGAGCCTCTCGGTGTGTGGCGTGAGAGGCCGATATCTTTCGGCGATCGCCTGGTAGCGCTGTGCGCCTAAATTCCAAACCGTCGCCGGGTCTTCGATGAGGAATGTGAAGCTGTGCGAGCTGAGCAAGGGAAGCACGCGCGCGGCGTCGGCGCCGATGGCGTCCCGCATGCCCGTGTCGAAGCGATCATCAACATGGGTCAGGACGAGATCGAGCTGCGGCTTCTCGCGGCGCACATTCTCCAGCTCGCCGAGCCACTCCTCCTGCATCTTGCTGGCGAGGTCGGCGCGGTAGTCGAGGAAAACTCTGCGCGAAGCAGCGTCTTTGCGTGAGCCGAAGATCTCGATCGGGTCGAAGCCCGCCTCCTGGCGGAAGAGACCACGAACATCGTCGTTCATCGGGGTGAAGCGCGAAGCGTTGTCCGTTCCATCGAGAGATTCGAAGTACAGCTCCGCGAGGTTCGCGCCATCCCAATCGAAGCGCATGAGCAATTTCCGCACACCGTCCGACACGGCGCGGAAGCAGTCGCGATTGGTGAGGTTCATGAGCTTGCGCCAATCGAGTTGGGCATCCTGCAGGAGTGCGGTCTTCTCGCGCCACTCGGGGTGGCCGGCCCAGAACTTCTCGCTGACGTGAGGCATTTCGAGCCATGCATAGACCTGGATGCCCTCGCGATGACACGCTTCGATGAGCTTCTTCAAATACGCGTCGTTTTCCGGGTCGGAATCGTAGAAATGCCACGCGGCGACCTGCAACGCCGAGATGCCGGAACGGCGCCAGCGCGCGGCGAAATAGTCTACGTCTACTCGTGAGCGATACGCCGAATCGAAGAACGCCCACAGGCGCGAGGACCGGAACGGCGGATCGAGGCCGAGATCGCAGAGGGCGGCGAGAAGGTAGGGAAAGCGCTCGTACCCGCGTTCGCCAGGAGAGGCGGCGATCCAGAGCACCGCACCCGCGCCGCGCCGAATTCCGGCGGAAAGGGGCACGTTATTCCACCGCTCGCGGGCGAAGACCTGAGCGCCTTCCGGAACATTGAAGACCGGCAGATCCATGCTCTTTTCCCATACGATGGGCAGCTTGGGATTGTGAGTGTCGGCGAGGCTCGCCACGCGGACGCTGTCTTTAGTGCGTTTGAAGCCGAACATTTCGGCTAATGAAGATTCGCCTTCGAGGATTAGGATCGCGCCCTGATCCACGCGACCCGTCCACTCGGCAGATGCCGGAGCGCCTGCGCGTGCCACGAAGACATGCGCCTGGGATGCCGGCTGGCGCTCGAGCCCGATAGACCCGAGAATGTCGGGCCAAGATCCGGCGTCGTC
>Ga0302325_10029379_pt1 | contig 11359 bp, 16 predicted proteins | sample Palsa_T0_2_FD_201948 | JGI IMG/M metagenome (GOLD analysis project Ga0302325, IMG submission 201948) | Peat permafrost microbial communities from Stordalen Mire near Abisko, Sweden - Palsa_T0_2 | ecosystem: Environmental > Terrestrial > Soil > Palsa > Peat permafrost | place: Sweden: Abisko...
GATGCCATGGTCTCGGTATTGGCACTGAGGACATGTTTCACTCGAGAGGCTTCTTTGAAGAGACGTGCGAATGCTCGTCCATCGGATTTGATATCCGTCTTCGCTTTTGCGCCTGATTTGCTGGTTCGGAAGGCTTCGACTAGGGTATCCACCAACCGGGCATTGAACAAATCTCCTCCTAATTCACGGTCGTAACCGAGCCCGTGAGTAGCGATGTCAATCACAGTCTTATTAGACCGGCCTTCCTTCACGGTACGTGAACTGAATGACACGACCGTTGCGGTCGTCGACCCTGCTCCCATATCATAAATAAGATGATACTGCGGTTCCTCCGCGAACGTCCTTGTCGTGCCATAATTAATCGCAACTACCATCAACGATGTCAATCACATGTTAATACCAGCAAGTCCATCTTGAATGAGTGTTGAAACTCTCATCCCAGCCAATTCAGCGGCATCGACAATCGCCCTCCTCTCCTGCTCGGTCCAGAATGCCGGAACAGTAAGGACAAGTTCCTTGATCTTCTCCTCGGCCATTTTCTCTGCCTGGCTTTTGATATTCACAAGTTGCATTGCGACTAGTTCTTCGACGGTGTATGTGCTGTCTCCATGCTGAAAAGCCAATGTCGACCGATTCGATGGGACGAGCTTGTTCGTGGGATGTTGTTCCAGAAATCGTTGCACTACATCACTCTCTGCTGTTCGTCCTAGTAAAGTCTTCAAGGAGGGATACGTCGCTTCCGGAAATCGCGCTCCCTTCACGGCAGTTAGCCACGCTCCCCAGAGTTCAAGAAATGATGATGGGGTATACCAGATTAAAAGCGTCGGATCCGTACAATCGCTCCAATTTCTTGAAAGCAACCACACTCTGTTCCTTCCGTTTCGTGTCCTTCGTCAACACTATCTGCAATGGAATCCCTGGCTTCACGAGCGCCGCCTTGGTCCATTCTGTCCCATAATCGATCGCCAAAACCGCCCCCCAGACGCTTTGCACAAGACACAGCAACAACACCGTCGTAATCCAGAGATCGAACTTGAATACGGAGACGAACCGCATTGTATGAGTGAGAGGGAGATGAAGATGCGTGAGACCGCGGCGGTACCTTTTTCGTAAACTCTGAACGTGGCCGAATTTCCGTCGCGCAATTCAAACGTGGAAATTGTGCCCTAGAATTCTGCGCCCTAACTTTTTGTGGAGCGAGTCTCAAGGAGATTAAATTTGTCGCTTTGTGTGGACAGTGTCGGATGAGGTGAGCGTGCATGATCAAGGAGCTTCACGCGAACTTCCGCGACAAGTCATTTTTCTCTCTCAACTCCTTGACCAGAACCACATTTCGCTGCAGAGTCTTCCATTCCACTCGTCTTGCATAGTGCGTTTGAAAACGAGCATTTGCTGCTGCGGAAAGGATGCCGAAACGACATGTTATAAGTGGCAAGAAGGGGAAGAGCCATTCGTTGTCTACGGACCACGTCACCCGCCCAGCAGTTCCAGAACTGATCCAGAGAAACCTCATCAACGTCGGAATGAAAGTGTACGTTCCCTCCTCTCTGCAGACGTCTCCTATAGACGTCTTCTCTCTTTGGCAAAGAATTCATGCTGACTTGTAGACGGAAATGTGAGTTTCCAGCCACCCGGATGAACTGACCTGTAGCCGTCACGGAAGGATACAAGGTCAAACAAAGTATCTTCCCCACCAACGACCCCATCCAGAACGTTGCCGCCACGCCAGTGACAATCCGGAAATCCGACCTCAAACGTTCGAGATCAGAGAACGATGCCGACGAAGAGGAATACAATTCTGTTCCGGCTTTGCATGTCACTTCTAGTTTCAACTCCTTTACGAGTGAGGACGACTGGGAGGACCCGGACTGGTTGCTTCCAAAAGAAGTTGTCTGTGCAGATGTGGAGATGAAGGATGCGAAATGATGGGATGTAGATTGGATTTCTGTTGATAAGCGAGGGAACTGGGGTTATGCGTTGTCTAGGTTGGACGGTTAGCTGGTGTTTTGCATAGTTCGTTGGTGGATCTGCTTTCTATCTGTAGTATAGCTATAATATACATATCTGGCAAGGCCGAACAAAATGCAAAGTTGGCTGTGTGAGAGGCAAAACATTGTAGTTCTTAAGTAAACTGAAGATATACAGCTCCTTTCGCCTCACCTGTACGACGAGAATTTGAATAGGTAGTGTCAAACGAACTAGTAAATACTTTATTGCACTCCTGCATGTCCCGAAGCGACACTAGCAACAGATAGATACAGCGTGCCCGTACTAATCTCCACACTCGCTTCTTATTAAATAAATATTTTAGCGCAATTGCTGCTGAGTCATCGGTCTGAGAGCTAAAGTTTCTCACATTTTTCTGCAGCTTAACCTTACACCAAACCCACAGGGATCAGCCTTCACTAGCAAAAGCACACACACTGCTGTTCTCACGCTATCAAAGTTGCCTCTCATATTTGCAGAGGAATCCTTCCTGACAGCCTTGTCGCTATTCCAGTCAACGCCCGTTTAGCAGGCCAGTGCTCCGTCCGCGAGAAGGGCTGGTGCAACGCATCCAACGATGACGACTTGGCAGCCAAACCCGCAGAGTCTCGCCCAGCTCTATCAACTCATCCAGGACTCGAAATCCCTCGATGCAGTCGTCCGCCATCAAGCTGCACAGGTAATTCCTCTCTATTGGCGCGTCTTCCGACGTTCTCAAATGTGAGAACCGTGCTGATTGTGCTCTAGCATCTTGACCAGGCACGGACACTGCCAGATTATACGAATTATCTCGTCTATATATTTGCATATGCGACAGACCAGCCTGTCGATCTACGATCCACTGCAGGGCTGGTGCTGAAGAACAATCTTCGTGTAGACTTCCAGGATCTGTCACCAGAGACTTTGTCGTACATCAAGTCTGGCTCGGAAAAGGCTTTGGTCGATCAACATGACCTGATTCGCTCTGTGGCTGGAACAATCATCACCACTGTCGTCACTCGAGGAGGGATTGTAAATTGGCCAGAGATCCTAGAACGATACATGAGCATGGCAGAAAGCAGAGACCCTGTGATACAAGAGGTATTCGAAATCGACAGAATGTGCTGAATTTAGTCTGCAATGAGTGGATTGGCAAAGATATGTGAGGATTCGAACAAAATGCTTGATCAGACAGAGTTCAACGGCCAACGGCCACTGGACTTTATGATACCGAAATTCATTCACTACAGCGAGTCACCAAATCCGAAAGTGCGAAGTGCCTCACTCTTCTGTCTCAATCAGTTCACCTTCATCCGATCACAATCACTGTACGCCAACCTCGATCCGTTTATACAAGCACTGTTTCGTCTCGCCACAGATCCAAATTCTGATGTCCGGAAAAACGTCTGTCAGGCATTAGTCCAACTCGTTGATGTTCGGCCTGATAAGATCGCCCCTTCAATCGAGGATGTTGTGCGATACATGCTTATCTCAACAGAGGACTCGGACGAGATGGTAGCCCTAGAGGCCTGCGAATTCTGGCTCGCTGTCGCAGAACAACCGAGCATGCGAGCAGACGTCGAGCCTTTTCTTCCTGATATTGTGCCGAGACTACTCAAGAGTATGGTTTACACCGACGACGACGTTGCTATTCTCGGAGGCGACGAAGAGGACTACCAAGTCGCTGACAAACCTTCTGACATCAATCCCTCCCTCGAGCATAGTGCCAGCAAATCCCACAAAGTCAACGGCATGTCCAATGACCGACCCGTAACTCCTCGAAATGGCGAAGGCACAGAGGGTAACGAGGACGAAGATGCCGAGAGTTATTATAGCGACGACGACGATGACGACGAGGGATACTCTGACTGGAACTTACGAAAATGTTCAGCTGCCGCATTGGATGTGTTATCGAGTGTCTACAACGCACATCTATTCGAAGTCATCAAACCGTTCTTAGTACAGAATATTCGCAGTGAGAATTGGAAGATTCGCGAGGCTAGTGTGTTGGCATTGGGTGCTATTGCAGAGGGATGCATGGACGGCGTTGTTCCGCATTTACCAGAACTATACCCCTACTTGTTGAGTTTACTGCGAGATCCGAAGGTATTCCATCATGCATCTTTGTTTAACGGTAGTTTTTGGTGAGACAAATTAGTTGTTGGACTCTAGGACGATACGGACGATGGGCTGCATTTCTGCCAACAGAAGAGGAGAAAGGGGAGTTCTTCCTTCCGCTCATGGAAGGGGTATGTTCTCTTTGTGTTTTAGCTTATAGTAGTTACTGCGAACGGTCTATGACAACAACAAGAAGGTTCAGGAAGCTGGGTGCAGCGCATTTGCGACCTTAGAAGAGCAAGCTGGTCCATTACTGATACCTTATCTGAAACCGATTCTGCTGCATCTTCGGGTTGGTTTTGATCGTTTTCAACACAAGAACCTTCTTATTTTGTACGATGCGATTCTTACTCTGGCCGACTCTGTTGGTGAGGCTCTAAATCATCCTGAGTATATCGAATTACTTGTTCCTCCCTTGTTGGCCAAATGGGAACAGATCGGTGATGACGATCGTGGACTGGTGTCGCTTCTGGAGGTACTCTCTCGACCTTTCCTGTTACTTATCATAGTGTCTATCGTCCGTTGCTGTTGCGCTCGGTCCCGGATTTCAGCAATACACGATGCCGGTATTCAAACAAGCACACCGTTTGATCCATCACGTCTTAATCATGGATCAGCAATATCAACAAGCAATAATAGTGGATCCACCTGATAAAGAGTTCCTGGTAGCAGCATTGGACTTGATGAGCGGACTTGTCCAAGGCATGGGGGAGGATCTCAGCCCCCTCATTTCCACATCGGAACCCAAACTTGTGGAAATGCTTACTCATTGTCTTCGGGTACTTGAAACACTGAGTACGTTGCTGATTATAGGATGAAATCGATGACGTCCGGCAGTCTGGATTCGCGCTCTTAGGAGATCTCGCCATCAACTGTTTCCCCTTAGTGCGACCCTATGTGCAAGAGATCATGCAAGCCTTAATCCCACAAATCGTAGCGGACAACAGCTCACCCAGCGTCTGCAATAACGCAGCCTGGGCAGCGGGGGAAATCGCCATCCAACTTGGTCCACAGTTCCGCCCTTTCGCCGGCCCTCTCGTCGAACGTTTCATCGCCGTCATGAACACGAGCAGCACGCCCGGTCCAGTTCTTGAAAACTCGGCGATTGCCATCGGTCGCCTTGGTCTCGTGTGTCCGGACGAAGTTGCTCCCCAACTTCATGTGTTTTCGGCGGCTTTTATTCGCGCGCTTAAGGAAGTTCGCGACAATGAGGAGAAGGATTCGGCGTTTAGAGGCTTTTGCACGATGATTGGAAAGAATCCTAGTGGATTATCTTCGGATTTGACGAATTTTGTTATTGCTGTGGCCAAGTATGCCGAACCATCTCCTGAACTAGCAGACATGTTTCACACGGTATTCACTCTCATAGCGATTGCCTGACAGTAGATATTGCATGGATATAAAAGCGTGATTAGCAACTGGCAGGAGTTTCAATCTACCCTTCCTCCACCTCTACCCCAGAAGCTTACCGAGCGATACGGGGTATAGTAGTGTTCATGGGACTGGTTTATCATATGTTTTGAATTGAGTCGCATTTTTTATGGTTGAATCATTGTATTGTTTAGTAGGATAGGCATTGTTGTAGCGTGTCTTGGCTCCTTAAGAGTCTGGATGGTGGTTTACTAGCACTAGGTAGGCAGATAGGCATTTGGATTTTGTTGTATCGTTGTCGAATGGTAGAACTGCGTCTCTTTAGGAGAGTGGTTATCATATGTTGTGCATTGAAGAAAATCTACATGTCAAGAGGATACTTTGTGTATTGACAAAGGGTACAGTGGTCTTTTATACACATTACGCAATGGACAGGGATTCTGAGACTTTTTTGTTGATTTTGATCGTGGCTGATGAACAAGATGCTGAATTCTTGCGAGTGACATGTCTCGAGCCTGACACTGCGGACACCGTATGGAATGTCTATCGAAGAGCGTAATTGACAGACAGCGCAGCATTGAGACAGAAACAGTCAGAAAGTGTTGATCTACTGAACGGGGAACACGATCAACGGTTGACGTTCGACAAACGCTTCCACAGACGATTCCGACATGGGACGGTCACCAAACGGCATGGAGGCCGCCTTAACCGTTAAAATGGAGGACAATGGAATCTTGCAGGCTGTAATAGTCAAGGAAGAGAGATACGATATCAAAATGGAGAACGGTGGGGTGTCAGTCACTGCGAACGTGGAACCTTCTTCCGTCGACCTGCCAAAGACAAAACGAACAAGACAACTGTTTTCACACCTTCCCTCGGCCAAAGACGAAGCGCTCTCCCAGTTCACAGAAATAAAAGAGAGTATCTACCAATATGAAGAGCTTGGAGAGTCCCAACAACAGGATGTCATGGCTTGCGAGTGCAAACCTCTCAAGTCAGGTATCTCCATCGTAAAACTGTCTAACTCGCATAGAGGACGGAACTAACCTGGCCTGCGGTGACAACGATTGTATCAACTTCGCCACGTCCATGGAATGCACTGACGACGAATGTTCCTGCGGCGCCGCCTGTCGAAATCAACGTTTCCAGCGCTGTGAATACGCCTCCATCGATATCATACAAACCGACAAAAAGGGATATGGGATCCGTGCAAACTCCGCCATTCCAGCTCACACGTTTATCTATGAATACGTAGGAGAAGTCATTGACGAGGAAGCCTTCCGGAGTCGAATTCACGAATATGACGAAGAGGGCATTGTGCATTTTTATTTCATGATGATTCAGCAGGGAGAGTATATTGATGCTACGAAAAAGGGCGGTTTGGGACGGTTTTTGAATCATTCTTGTGCGCCGAACTGTTATGTTGATAAATGGGTGGTGGGGACAAAGTTACGGATGGGCATATTTGCGGATCGGAATATCCAGGCGGGAGAGGAGCTTACTTTTGATTACAATGTGGATCGATATGGGTATTTTGCTCACAAGTCATGGAAATACTGACTCTAAGAGCTGAAGCACAGCCTTGTTACTGTGGAGAACCAAACTGTATAGGCTACATCGGCGGCAAAACTCAAAGTGAAGCTCAACCAAAACTATCTCACGCGATCAAAGAAGGTATGCTCCTCTTACCGAGAAGGCTGACAATAGCTCTTGGCTTCGACTCGGATCAGGATTGGGCAACAGCGACTTCACGGAAACGCCGTCGAGCAAAGAAAGATGACGACGATACCGACGAAGACTACGTTGTCTCCTCACAACCCAAACCCGTTACCGAGGATGGCGTAGCCAGGATCATGAGTTCATTGCTCCAAGCCCGAGAACGATGGGTCATCATCAAACTATTGGGGCGATTGCAGCAGGGTGATGATACGGGCATATGGCATCGAGTTTTGAAGATGCACGGTTATCAGATCTTAGGAGCAGTCCTCAAGGAATGGCGCATAGAAAGTAATATCGTTACTACTGTATCTCCCAAATACCGCGGTAAGCTTATGTTTAGGTTCTGCATATTCTGCTGAAATTGCCGAGAGTGACGAAGAATAAAATCGATAGTTCTGGTATCGAAGTAACTGTCAAAGAACTCTCTGAAAGCGACAATACCCGAGTCAAAGACTTAGCGAGCAATGTACCCCTTGCCTCTTTTGCATTATTAACAATAGCTTCTACAAGAATGGGATGCCCTCGAAATGGGATTCCGGATATCAAGACGCCCGGTACCCTCTTGTCCTGTATTCTAGCTTACAACGTAGAAATCCGCCAACAAATCCGCAAGTCCAAGCAAAGATTCCACCATCTCAGACTCTAAAACTTCAAGCATCAAAACCTCCACTCCAGCCACCACCACTGCAACCACTACAACCTCCAAACAAATAACTAATGTCCTTCACCGCCCCACCAAAGTATGGACTCCCTCCCCCCGCGTAGTCTCGTACACCGACAACGACGCCTTCCGTAATGTCCCACGGGGTCCTGCCGCCACGACACATACCTCCACGCCTCATTCTTCGTTACCAGCCGGATGGAGTTCAGCGGTCGATCCGTTGTCTGGGAAGACCTATTATTATCGCAGGGGAGATAATAAAACGCAATGGGATCCCCCGACTACGGATGAGAATGTTGCCACGGCGGCGGCGGCGACTCCGACGACAACGAGCAGTTTGCCAAAAGGCGAGTTGCAGAGATTTATCGAGGAGGCGAATCGACAGATTGCTGAACGGGAGGCAGAGAAGAAAGCTGAGGAAGAGCGGAAACGGCTGGAGCGGGAGAAGGAGGAAGTAGAAGCTGCGGAGGCGAAAGCCAAGGAACGGGCTGAACGCAAATTACACCGTCAACAACATCACCATCATCATTCACAACAACAACAACAACCTTCGCATAGACATACAGAAACCAAAGGTGAAAGTTCCAGTAGTACTGGTAAATCTAAACTCGAGAAACAAATATCTGTACAGGTACTTTCGCCCTAACATAGCAATCTTGCATGACAGTTACTAATTCTAGTTTGGGAAATATGTTCCCAATGTGATTGCGGGGAGATATCTCACTCTCACCAGAGACGAAGTCAAACGACACGCCCGTGATGTACCGTCCATCCTCATGGTAACAACTAATTCGTAGATTGTCCATATACTAGTGAGCAAAGAAATCAAAGCCGGCAAACACCACATCTCAGAAGACCTCTCAGACGACAAAAAGCGCAAAATTAAAGTCTTTGTGAAAGATTACATGGGTAAAGTGATGGCACGGAAAACTCTAAAAGACGCTGCCAAACAACAGCAACAGCAACAGCAACAGGAGGGCGAAAATGATGCTGTTCAGGGGATAAGCGAGACTGGGACGCCACATGTTCCGGGGAGTACACCAAGAGAGAAGGGGGAGGGGGGGCTTGATACGCCTGTTAGTGGGAGTGTCGATAAGACGCCTGCCGGGGAAGAGGAAGTAGATATGGAGATTGATGACGACGATAATGGGGGAGGAGGAGCCGGGACTGGGGCACTTGGGAATGGGATGGAGGAGGCGAATGGTGTATTTGTATCTCCTGTAGGTTTCGGGACTGATGCGTAATGCTGTTACTGTAAGGTTGTGTGTAGAAATACTAATCGCAGCGCAATGTACAAATACCACCTGTATCACCTGTCACAGCCTTTTTTTGATTCTCCTTCACTACTGCAGTTCCTGTGTTGAAAGCTTCAAAATATTAGGATACGAGAACGATCATGACGGAAGTCATTTGTTCAATAACAATTAAAAGTTCTATGATCGTAATTTCTCTAAGCACGCTCTATGCTATCAACCCTCAGTGAAATCGGAACATATTGAAAAAGCAACCCTAAACGACTTCCAAGGGTTTCCAAAACAGCAATATCGGTAATTCCCACACAAAGCCGTGGTTGGAAAACGATGACGTGGCCAACCACCAAATCACGCGCCGCCTTGTTTTGATTCATCCCCATGCGAGTCCAGAGGCCCGCCAGCAGCTGCCATTCAGTCTCACAACTGCGGTGCCTGCAGTGCATGCGATGCCACGTCCTCCGCTAGCAGTAATTTCACAGCCGTCCGTCCAGCACCAGAACCATCCGTCCCGCACAGCGTCCTCCCCAAAGCGGAGACACGTTACATTTGACGCAGTCGGTAGGCGCATTCCATGTGTCTGACTGACTTGTAGCGCTCCAACTAGCGGAGAAGCACGAGACGAGGCCAAGTGCGCTGAGAATGAGCCAATTTCGTGAGACCCTTGACCTCAGATCAGCGAGCGCGTGGGATAAGTTCTCCCTGTCGTTTGGCGTGCAGTTCGAGCAAGAAGAGGATACCCCGTTGAATACGTTGATTACCGACTCCAAGTTCTATGATCCAAGGACGGAGACGACAAGAGGGTTTGAAATGCGTACTATACTTGCCGCTAATCCGTCGCTGAAAGTAGGCTATCACAACATTCTCAAAGCGTCCCAAGATATTACAGCTGAAGAGTTGAGGAGGTATCGCTCGGATGACGATGTCCGGGACAAGGTGAACGAGAACCCATTGCAATCAGTCTTCAAGGTCCTGGTCCAGATCCCCGAGACCGAGTCGCAGGAATCTCAAGAGCGTCAAAAGCACAAATTCAAACACACATCGACAGCGGTTCACGCAGCGACTACTGTGCCCGTGGTGCCTGTCGAGCACGATCAGAATCCGTCTTCTGGTGGACGACCATCCACCCCTCAGTCTCGTTTTGCAGAATCATCATTCGAGACCCCTGAACTCAAACGAAAGATCTCTGATACGTCTTTCGGACTCAGGTCCACCGAGACCACGCCGCCGAAACTAGCCAAGCCCGAAGCCAGCGTTCAAGATCTACAAAATAAGTTTGTTGAAACCATTATCAACAAGGTGTGGCGGGGGCAAATTGATGTTCCCTGGGCTCAAGGGCGCAAAATGTTTCTGGATTATTCTCTGTACCCCTCCACTGTCTTTGTGCTGACGGTAGAACAAATAACACTTCGTTCCAATTTATGAGGCGGTCCGGCAATCAATCTCATCTTGGGCGAGTCAGGGCCGTTGCGGATGGTGCTCTCCGCCTCCAAACAAACAAGGCCAAAGACCCGACAAAGTATTGTTATTGGAGCAAGCAATCCTGTGCGCTCTCTTTCGAGGTGATCTGCCCCTTGACAACTCTCTGATTATAGGCCAAGAACGTCAACAGCGAATGGGCAGAGTTGTTAAAATCGTCGGGCAAGGAACATACCGATGCAGTCGCCCAAGCCAGGGCAGCCCAGATCCTCGCGGAGATGCTTGGTATGGTCTGTCATCCGGAATACTTCAAAGAGGGAAATGACCAAACGGTAAATTTCACCACTCACCACCCCCTTCCCGGTTTTTCATTGTCATTAATGCTAGGGCATCGTGGTACATTTTGACGGCCATTATGCTTCGGTTTACTTCGCCAATTTTCCCGCCCAATACCTCGATACCCTCCGCAATATTGACGTCAACAGCTTGAGCCACAGAAACCCCAAAATCAAGCTCTGCCATACTATGCGCTACAACTTGATGACGACCGACTCCCGCACAGATTTTATCAAGGAATTCGTTGCACTCCTCCGTTTCGTCGCTGCTGGAGATGCCAATATCGGGCATCTACGCAAAGGTAGCCGTGAAATCCATAGAGCCACGGACCGGACCGCACACATTGCTAATGAACCTGTCTTGCGTCCTCCGCAGGAAGCGTTGACCCTAGCAGAGGAGCTGGCGTGGATGCAAACGGAATCAAAACAGCACACTCCATAATGCTGAGCACCCCGTCAACACCAAGTTTGGAGGTTGTGACTTGTGCGGTTTGGAGAAGGAGAGAGTATAATTATCAGAT
>Ga0302325_10029380_pt1 | contig 11359 bp, 10 predicted proteins | sample Palsa_T0_2_FD_201948 | JGI IMG/M metagenome (GOLD analysis project Ga0302325, IMG submission 201948) | Peat permafrost microbial communities from Stordalen Mire near Abisko, Sweden - Palsa_T0_2 | ecosystem: Environmental > Terrestrial > Soil > Palsa > Peat permafrost | place: Sweden: Abisko...
ACAATTCCGCCTCCTAACTGACTCTAAATATTCCCAAGAAAAAGCAAAACACTGCGACGAAATTGCGTCAAGAATACACTCCACATTAGACTGCGTCAATGTACTGAAGACTCGAGCCCGAGCTTCTGGGTGCGGAGTCGGAGCTGATTGATGTCATGGTCACCTCTGCAACGGCTCGAAGCGCATGAAAAGGCTGTTCCCGACCCTCAGCCTCCCATCGTTGCATCGCGTCATGCTGGGCCATATCTCACCCTGTCGACTGAGGTTGCTCTGGGATGTTCTGGTGGTGCTTGGCGGAGTTTGGGGAGGACCAATGGCGGTCACAAGCAACAAAGCCGACGGCGTGTCCTGTTTCGTGAGCATCTAGGCGCTGAGCATTCTGGCAAATAGTTAGCGGGTGCGGTGCGGTGTAAATGAGATGGGGCTCAGGGGGCTATTGGACCTGTTTCTCTTTCTGGCCAGGCTTGTCATGAGAGGCTTCTGCAGATGGATTCCCAGCCCGGGCCGGCTTCGTGCTCGGCATTGTAAGTGGACTTAGTGGAGTACGGGACTAGTGACTACCGTTACACAAATTTCCAATCCCGAAAGTTCATGATCGGGACATACCATTCTTCGTAGTTCTAGAGAGCGAAAGTTGAGCCTGATTCAATTCTGTCCTTCGGGGGTTAGTGGTATCCATCATCATCTGTATTTTGGAAGGCAAATGGTTCTTTATAGAGCCAGTTTCGTGGATCTGTCGTGGATCTATGGTACTTTTCGAGAACCTTTCGTTCTGTGTCGAGTTCATTGACTCGTGGCTGGCCTACCAAATGAGCAGGTGAAATGACGGGAAATCCATCACCGGCGCACTGCACGTGGCAGGGAAAGACTGCGATTTGGGTCAATTGGTATCCCTGAGCTGAGCTGAGAATGCCTTTCTCCAGATTACTAGCGTCATAAGGGAAAGGGCTCGAGGGGGGCCAGCATGGCTCTGCAGTCATTGGGACTTTCGGGAACTTTTGTGCAGCGGCGGGAGATAACGAGGTAAGGTTCGCGGGGACGACACGCTCATCGGCCATGACTGCCGAGGGCCAAGGACGTTACTCAAGCCCATCTCCAGCATCTTACTACCCCCCCCCCCGCCACAATAGACGCGATGTCCGAAGGATATTAGAAAACCATCGACAGCCTAGCGAGACGTCACACCATCTTCTTTGTCTAGAACTAGGCAATTTAGCAATCAGACAAGAGGGACTTCGACATAGGTTAACATGGATTCTAACCACAATAACGGCTTCCATCCCGATGTTGACTGGCGTCAGGACTCTGACCTTACAGAGTTCAACCCACCATTCTCATGGAATGCCCTTGCCTCGACTATCCCAGCAGGATTCGATTTTGGCAACCAGCCTTCAACGCTGCAAAGCCGATGTGGAGTCGATCTAGTTCAACCTGTTGGGAACGAATCTGGATCCGCCATCGCGTTTCCAACAGCAAATCCAACGACAACCTTTGTGCCCGCAGCTTCAAATCTGGAGCCAAACTATCTCGTGTCCCAACCTGATATACAAATGATTGATGTTCCACCTGCCGAATCTTTTGCTGGTCCATCAGTCAATTTCAAGGTACCGCAGAATCTACGTCGTCCACGATATAGTGCAGAGGAATGGGAAGCCCATCGAGCTCAAATCAAAAGGTTGTATTTGGACGAAGATAAGCCTCTTGACGATACCATGATCGAGATGGCAAAACTTGACTTCAATCCTTCGTAAGTTTACACGCCGATTGTTTAAAAAGGCAAGCGGAGCAGTAAAAACTAATGACAATGCATATCCAAATTGTAATCTTACAAGGCAAAGCTGAAGGAATGGGGATACTTCAAGAACCTCCCTAGTGCCCAGGCCAACTGGATGATGGCAAAAGCAGATAAAAGAATGCGGAATGAAAAGAAGAAGACAGAATTCAAGGTTGGAGAGACTATGTGGACTGTAGAAAGGGTCCAGAGGAGTGCCAAAAGAGTAAAGGGCGCGCAGAACATTGCCGACGCTGGTAAGCATCGCCTCCGAGTGACCTTCGCTCCGACTGACATCTTGCAGATGCACCAACGCCCGCTGGGATTATTTACTCTACACCCTTCACAGTCTCCTTCTCTCCTACGAATCCCACCTCTCCACAGCTGTCCAAAGGACCTACGACGAAGTGGACGCCGACAGCTCATCCGAGTCCTGCAGCTGAGTCATATGGCAATCACTTGCGGCTTGTCTGGAACGGGCACAGCAAGGCTGAATTCTCCGCTATGCATCGACGGGCTCATGATTTAGAACGCGCAGAGAATTTTGAGGAGGCAGAGGCCAAATTTCGAGAGGCTCTAGAAGGTCTCGAACATCTCCTGTCACCCACGCATGAAGACACAAACACGGCGGCTTACCACCTTGCGGAATTCTATTTCAAGCAGGATCGTATGAAAGACGCGGATACTGTACTCAATTGGATGTGTGAAAAACACTTTGAACGTTGGGGAATAGGTCACCAGAAGACTATGGTACATCTTCTGCACGTGTCGGATTTATATAACAACTGAGAGCGAACAGAAGACGCGATAAGTGTGCTTTCTAGAGCAATAGAAAAATTTGACAGGGTAGCTCGATTGAGTTCAAATGACCCATCTGACTCTGATGAGTCAAATGATGAACCAACGACACCTAGACCTCTTCCCAGCGAACTGAGAAGGCCTACGTCAATTCTCCCTCAGCCAGATACGACTGCTCTCCATCCACATGGTTCCAATGAGCCGAATGATCCAACCCATATTCAGTACCAACTCTCAATGGCAAGGGCACAGGTGAACTTGCACGATATGACAGCAGCGCAGCTAGTCACCAGCCTGATACAGAGGTGCGAAGAAAATCCCGAAAAGCTCGGTGCACAACTCCTTCAGGCTAGGGCAACATTGGTAGAACACTATCAGAAGATCGGCGAGACTGCGAAAGCTGAACAAGCACTGGATCAAGCAGCTGAATCGTTTTGGGCGGTTCTCGGCCTATGTGACACTAAGAAGCACTCGATTCTCGAGGCTGCGATCAGCCTCTCCAAGCTCCATGTTGAAGCTGGCCGGTATGATACAGCTGAGAACATGTTCCAGAAGGTTGCTTCAGAGGCAGAAATCGCCTTTAGTACGGATGATTATTGCACTATTGACATTCTAATAGCTATCGGAGTCTTCTACCAAGAGCAAGATCGGTGGCAAGATGCTCGGGAGTATTTCGAACAAGCGCTCTCAATTGCAATGGTCGCGTACAGTTTGGAAAGCGAGCCTACCAGAAGACTTGAAATGGCGTTGGAGAGGAAGCGCTATGTCGTGCATTTTCCTACCTGTGAGGAGTTTGAGGATGGACTGCTGAAGCGCTGGCCGCAACAACGAGAGGAAGTTGTCCGCAAGATCAGATTCATGATTTAAGGCTGAAACTTGTTAACACAAAATAGCTAAAGGTATGGTCCGTATGGAGGGAATCTTAGATTTTGTTTCGAGATATATATAATATTTTAATGCTAAAGTAACGTGAGGTCATTGAGATAGCCCAATTCTCCTCCTTCTGCAATACCGTAGTCTCAAATCTAAGATTCTGTAATTGAATTCCCCTTAATCTATAGCCGTATATGAAAAGTAATGCTGTATAAAGTAAGCTATAACCTTATACAAAAAGGTCCACTGGAGTAAGAAATTATTCCAATTAACTTTCAAGGTTCCACTTTCACCATCTCTCTATTTTTGCCTCTTTGACGTTGGAAGCGTCTCGAGCATATGACCACGTTTCACTATACGCATTTGTAATCGAGGTGCTCTTTGGGCACTTGGGCTTGACCCTTCTTTGTCTTAAACGGAATTACCTAGGTAGTTAGCGTCCTTGAAAGGGCATGTGGTAATCTTACATGGGCCTTGTATTTTTGGCTGTCTCCCTTTACGGGTTTGTAACTTAAAAAATGGATTATATTTTTATTTTATTAAAAAAAAGGCGCTTATAGACTTTCTAGTCGATAAAAGAGGCTTGGGTTTTTCTTTATTGTATAAAGGTAATATCATCTTACGGATTAAGGAGATTCGCGATACGGTTTGTAAAGAATATGCAGATAGTGGTGTTTTTATAGGGTAGTTACGGACAAGGGTGCCTAGCCCTTGCGTCTAGAATGACCTTATGAGTGTGCTTGCTGGCAGGCTGGCGAACTGGATTTAGGGTTATATTCGTGGTGCAGAACTTCCACAAACATCACTTCTCATGAAACCCTCTGTATGCTCTTCACACCGTAAAAATATAACGGAAGTACAAGAATGGGAAATCCAAGGCTAAGCGCGGCAATAACTCTCCATCGATATCGTTTTGTCTCCCCGTCCCAAGTCAGAGCAGAAAGCAACAGCACAGCGAAGTACGCAATGAACGAGCCAAACACGAGACATTGAAGCTCTTCCACTTTTGTAGACGTAAATTGTTGAGGATCAAAGTCCCACAACCGCATCCAGCCAAGCTTCCGAAGTGAGAAATAGGCCGTGGTGCAATATGGCGTTTCCATGACATTGGTATAAGTCAGAAATGACCAGACAAGGATCCAACACGCGCTGACGACTGCGATTAATTGCCCCAGAATACGTGTGGTCACAGCAGCTCCGCAAAGAAAGGTGTGATATCGAGTGCGTTTATGGTGACTTAAGATAGACTGATGGGGATATTCATGATGGTAACGTTGATAGTGAAGGAGAGCCGCATGCGAAAATAGGCTGCCCAGAGTCAACAACAACCACGAAAAGGTAGCACAGACGGCATATATGAGCAGGCCACCAGAGTCACAACCTAGACCCTGTTCACCTAGTTAGTCTCTAAGTTGTGAAAAAGCAAAGAGAAACTTACAACCGGTGGCGAATCGAACATCACATATATTGCTGGACCACTGGTACCCCATTGAACCACAAGTCCGAAAATATTTGCGCAGATAAAACGTATCCATTGGCTGCGGGTGATTTCTTTCCACTCGGGATATGCAGTTAAGCTGGTAACATCAAGCTCGAGATACCGATCTAGTGCCCTGGGCGATCCGCGGAGATTATTTTCTGGGGGTGCTGTCGAATCCCAGGTCTTAGCAGGTTGCATAGCACCCACTGTAGTCAACGCAACTCCCTTATCATGGTCAAGTGATTCAACATCAGATGTGCTTGCGGTATTGAACAATCCATCCGCATGAAAAATCAAATTGGTGTCTTGGTTGTCGTCTGGGACCTGGTTGTTTTTCAATCGGCGGCAAAGGGACTCAAACCCTCGCATAATGTGATCACTTGACTGCCAGGAAGAGAAGAATCTGTATGGGAAGGTATTTAAACCCTCTTTTCCCGCGTCTCCCTCAATAGTGAATCCCCAGATGCTGGGAATGCAAACGTTATCATGGGCTTTCTCATCCTCATTCATGATTTCGTACACGAGGGAAGACTGCCGACGATTGAGGGGGTACCTGGGAACCAGACCTGACCGTTGCTCTACAGCCGTTTGGCTGTGTTGCCTGGAAATACCTCCGTTATCAAGAGCAAAGTGAAACTTATTGAACATTTCATTTGGAGAAGACAAAGCGGTGCGCATGGCCTTGGCTTTGTAGAGTGACTTCATCGCTGCTGGGCCGAACGTGGCCGCGAACTAAGAAGGCTTTTCGTTAGTACACCGAATGTCAAACACTAGGGGTTCTCAGAGTATCGTAAGTGGAAAGGCTTTACTTACTACCCACAGCCACAAGGACCCCATGCAGATCTGCCATTCCGAACTACCGGAAGACGCCGCACCCGGAAGGCTCCAGAAGTCGGCCGTGATTGCAAAGACCCACGCCAATGTGGCAATGAAAGTTTGGGCAATGAATATGGCATCTATCCTACGCCACATGGCTTTGATCTCCGCTGCCGCAGCGAGCCACCACCAGTGATTTTCTGGAGATACGATCAAGCTGCTCAAGAGCCCCGGTCGTTGGTTGAGTCGCACTGGGCTTTGGGGAAAGGCTTGCACAATTATCTTTGCGTCCTTAGATCTCTTCGCAAGGTGTAAAAAGATGGTTCCGCTGGGGCCATTGTCTGGAACAAGCTTTGCGTGAAGGCGGTCGAATCTTGCGCCAACGGCATGACGGAATAAGATGGCTAGGGCAACAGATGACGAGATCCAAACAGGACTTCCAATTGATATGAATATACTCAAAAGATCGCCATAAGTGCTGCCAGTTTGTCGGGGGAGTTGTGCAAAAATGGCAATCCAGGGGAGCAAAAGACCGGCAGTAGAAGCTGAGAAATCCGGGAAAGAGAACTCCTACATCAAATCAGCTTTACAAATCTTGCACATGGGGAGGCCCCAAAAACTATTATGAAATCATCAATGTATGCGTACCTGTCCAAACTTAGGGGGCCCGCAGAAAGCGTATATATCGGGAGCGAAAACTCCAGCAGACTCTGAGATGTTGGTTGTTGGTTTGCCAAATCTATCGCTAAAAACTGTGATTTCGTAGCCAGGATCTGCAGTCCAATTATTGCACATGTCCTGATCAGACGTGCTTAGCGTATCGGAAATGTTCTGTAGCAGTTGCTTTGCAGGGAACGCATTTGTGGTTTTGTTGAGTGAAGTGAGGATGATACAAGCACAAAATCCACGGTAATCATCTACTTCAACTCTGACTGGGTGAGCTGCACCTGATGCCGTTGCGAGAGAGACAACAATGCTACAAAGAGCCACATCTCGGCCCACATGCATGGCTTTTTTGCACTTTTGCGGCGTTGATAAGAAGCAATGAAACAGAAAAGGAGTTTGCAGAGATTCAATACAGCTTCTTCTACCCCTATCGTTAATAAATAACGATGGTATATGCTCACCTGTCACCACCCTTATCTTCGAAAACTCCACACAAGGCGGTCGTATGGCTCGTATCTAAGCCCCCGCCACATCTGCACGCCTCATAGCACGTCACGACTCTAGCTTTTAATTTGTTCCCAGCCATTGTCGCATGACCACGGACCCAACAAACTTAATCTATTTCTAACAAGCAGGTAGCTATTTCAGTTTGTGCCTTGATTGGGAGCCCTAGAAGTTGTCTGATAACCAGGTTGATGTCAGCGCGAGATGCAGCAAACGAGTGACAGGTCAGTTGGACAGCCGTAAGAGTAAGTGATTATTGCGGCGAGAAGCGGAAAGGAATGCGCTGACTAAAGGAAAGCCTTGCATCTGAAACGAGGACTGAGCAGTGAAAACATGAAACGCGGCTAAAAGAAGCAGAGAGCCAACAAAGGGGGGGGGGCACGCGATAGTCTTATCTGAGACAACATACCTTACGTCTGCCACGGAAACTGGGCATTTTCTTGTGAATTAGATCATCTTTTCTAGAATATGAAAAGGCTCTCAAGTCATCGTGAGTTTGAACTTGACTCAATGTATCACAGTGCCTCAACTAGTCACACACAGGCAGCGTCTTGAGCTTATAAGGCCTTGCCCTATGGAAATTCGAGCATAACTTGGAAGGCAGATTTTGGACTAGTTTCAAACGAAGAGGCGGGTAGTTTCAACTGCGGAATAGCAAATAATTCGAGCCTTCAGACAGGGGCGTGATGTAAGTTAGCAGTCAGCCTTACTTAGCAGTCACCCGCCTGCCAAAGGCTAAACATTGTCTCGCAACTGTAAGTGACTTTTGCCTCTAATTTAATAGGTCTCAAACGCGCAATTGAATTAAAGCAATGGATTGTATCTGCTGCGCACAAATCTATAATTTCCTCTCCTTCGCTGGACAGAAATGATTGCGTTCTTGGACAAAAAGCAAACTGCGCAAGTGCACTAGGTACAGATAACAAACCTACACCCACCACGGACCGCCGGGCTGGTTTGCTCTGAGGATCAGTGTGTGGAATAGAGGAGGCAATTCGAGTGCTCATTGGTGAGGATCTCGAGGACAGAATTGTTGGTCCAACTAAGAGAGGCGAGGACTTTTTTGTGAGCTACAGTGAATGGACACATAAAGTATACATGTGACGATTCCGACGTCACCTATAATAGGCTATTGTCAAGCCGTTTTGGGGGCTATTTGGGAGCAGGCACGTGACTATGCCACGTGACCCAAGCGAATATATTTATAGCTGGCCTTTCTCCCTTTTGTGCTCTTTTTCTCTCTTTAGCTTTAGATTCTAAAAACGAGGTCTTTTTCTTATACTTTATTTGGTTTATATAAGGTGGCTACGGCTAAACCACTAAACCATAGAACCAAAAAGCGGTCCTGACCTACCTAGGTATAGCCGATCTAACCCAAAAGCAACAACTAAAAATCATTTCTACTACAACGTTATATGATTTTAATACTTCTAATCAGAAATAGTGTTTTTGACTATACAAATCGATTCCCGTTCTTAGAATTTAAAAATAATTAATATTAAATAAGTTAATTTTTTTTTTAGAGTTAAGCAAGTAAATTTTTTGGCCGTTTGTATAGTCGATTTTTACCACTTTTAATCACGTGACCTAAATATACTATTAACCGCTCTTTTATATTTATATTATTATTAAATCAACTATATAATCAATTTAACTACCCACTTGTACATTTGCCATAGACACCTAAACTAGCATTTAAAAGCGAAAGAGAGCTGATATAGTTTAAAATGAGCATGCAATTAATAGTGATGCATCAAATGAAACTACTATTGTTTGTGACACCTTATACCTCGATGGAAAACCCTCTAATATAGAGGACGATTCGGATAATTCTGATGTCGATTAACTTAATAATAAACCTCTTAAAGAATTTACTCTTTTTAAGTCTATTTAACTTATAATTAGCTGCAAAAAGGATGACGAGCTTAGGCTTGCAAAACCCTTTAATTAGATATTTACTCCGGGCCCCTCTTATAAGATATTTATTATTTAATTATTTTATAATTTAATTTAATTATAAATATAGGTGATAAATAATTATATAAGGCCAAGTTCTTAAACGAAAGCAAGAAGCTTGAAAGAACTTAATAGTATTATAATCTTTAAGTTAAAAGGCTAAGCCTTAATTAACAAATTACCTTTATTAAAGTCCTTACTTTTAGATAAAAGAAGCTTCTATTCCTCTCTTAGCTAATAGCTAAACAAGACTTACCTCTTGTGCTAGTTCTTATATTAAAAGGTTAAGAGGATAACAGATTGGAAAAGATTTTAATAGACGCTTTAATAAGTAAAGCATGTAGAGACAACGATATAATAGAAGAACTAATGTCTATTTAAGAGGTCTTTATTGCTATTTAAAGCTTATTATTTGATAAAAAGGGATTATATGCCCTTTAAACCTTTTTTGACTTGTCTTTACTTAAGTAATATACTGCTTAAATGCTAAAGAAAGGGTAGTATTACTTAGGATAATATGTAGCATATAAGCTAGTAGCACAAAGCAATTATACCGAAAATAATAAGAAGATATTAGCTTGTAGGATTTGAGCTTTATTTTGCTACTTTAAGATATTTGGAGGCTTGCTTGTAGAGACTTGAGGAGGAAAAAGGAAAGGATCCTTATACTTAGATAATAAGGACGTCTTTTAAGCATATAAAGCTTAGTTGCTATAACAAGAGCTTGGAATTGTTACTCTTAATAATTTTAGGGTAGCTATTAATGCAAAGATATTGCTTCGGCTAATGATATTATTTGTTACCCTTATAAGTTGTAACACGACTTATAATTGGCTATTAAGATTAAGCTTTTATAAGTTAGAGGTGAAGAAAGGAGTATATGTCGATAGTCACAAATAAGAAGATGTTATTGCATATAGATAAAAGGTCTTCCTTCCTTTAATAGTAGAGCTTAATTCTTATACTTGATAATATAAGGAAAAGGACAATGGCATATAGACAATTATAAAGCTTATACTTTTGCTAAGAGTATAGCGTTATGTGGTATATTGCTATAATAAAAGCTATTTTTATAAGCATAATTATAAGAAGACCCTTTAGCTTAATAGTATTACAAAATAGCAAAAGATGCTAAGTAAAAGCAAAGGCAAGCTTATATATGTTTTTGATTTTATTAGACTTGAAGGGAGGATTAATATACTAGAGCTTGACTTTAATGCTCGGAAAATTATATATCCGAGTATAGGAGGAGACCCTTAGTAAGATATTAAACAACTCTTAGTACAAATATCAAATGCTTTTAATATATTTGAGAGGAAACACCCGGGCTATATAGTAGTATTAGTATTTGACTAATCCTTTGCACATGCATTATATAGCAAAGGGGCCTTAAACCCTTTTAATATTAACCTTAATGATAAGGGGAAAAAACTAACTTTAAGGGATATATATTATTTACCGGAATGCATTATCCCCGAATTACAAGGGATTATTTAGACCCTTTATACTATTGACGCAGAGGGAAATAAGGTTAATAAAGGAATTAAGATAATATTATAAGAGAGGGGTTACTATCTTGAAAAGCCCTCGAACCTTAGGTGTAAGGTTAAGTGCGCTAAGCTTATAGTATATCTTATGCTTATACTTGATATACCCTCTTGCTGTTTAGCTCGTATACTCTTAACTTATAAGGAGTTCTTTGAGCAAAAGTCGGCAACTGGTATATTTATTAAAGAAAAGGGGCATAAGTGCGTCTTTATTCCGAAGTTTTATTGTGAATTAAATGCTATAGAGATGTATTGGGGGTATTTAAAAGCCGGGTATTGCTAGGTTAAAAAGACGAGTTTTAAGCATGCTAAAAAAGAAGTGCTTATTGCATTAGATGCATGTAATATTGATATAATACAAAGGTTTTATAATAGGTCTTTACGCTTTATAGACGCTTATTGTAAAGGATTAGGGGTTAAAGCGGTAGTATAGTGCGTAAAAAAGCAGAAATAATATAGGGTTATATCGGAGGGTGTAATATAAGCTTTTGAGGATTATATAAAAGCATAAAATATTAAGTTTAATAGGCTAATGTACTAGTTTTCGGCTTTATTATAAGGACTTAGCAATTGTACTATTAAAACAAGCTCTAAATTTATAAATAATATGTCTAAAGCTAAAAGAGACTATAATTAAAATATTATACTTTTAGTTAAGGCATATAAAGCATTATAATTAATATAATTAATGCTGGAAGTATAGTCCTAAAGACTAAAAATCATTCGGGGGAACCTCGAAACTTAAAACACGTGACTTAAGCGAGCAAATATTTTTGCCGCTTTAATAGTTAAAAATCACGGGTCTATGCGTTTATTTCTTAAATATCTCAACAATTATATATTATAATTAAATTTTGTTTAATATACCTTTTTTGCAAGCTTCGAATTTATATTTCTATTAAAATTAATTTAATTTCAAGTGTTATGGTGGAAAAGTTATTATGGCCG
>Ga0302325_10029382_pt1 | contig 11358 bp, 7 predicted proteins | sample Palsa_T0_2_FD_201948 | JGI IMG/M metagenome (GOLD analysis project Ga0302325, IMG submission 201948) | Peat permafrost microbial communities from Stordalen Mire near Abisko, Sweden - Palsa_T0_2 | ecosystem: Environmental > Terrestrial > Soil > Palsa > Peat permafrost | place: Sweden: Abisko...
GATGATCCCGAACACGATCGGGCGGACGCGCTGCGCCGTCAGCGAGAGCTCGTCAGCGACCAGTACGACCGCTTCAGGGCGATGCTGCGTGGCCTCGACGATGCGATCGCGGCGACGCAGGGAGGACTGTCGCCCGTCGACGAGGAGGTCTTCCGGGGCTTCGACATCAGCCTCTCGAAGGACGACCTCGAGCGTGAGGCGGTGACGACCAAACTCAGGCTCGTGGACGGCCCGAATCGGCTTGGTCGAAGGGGCGATCCAAGCATCGCGGGGACTTCACGGCGCCGAATCGTGGTGACGGATCCGGTCCGCATCGCCGAGGATCTCCTCGCGCTCGGCGTGATGCCGGTGGGGGCCGGAACGTTCATCGACGACGATACCGGTGAGCCCTTTTGGCCCTGGCCGGCGTCGGTCGAGGCACCGATTAGGGATCGAGTTCGGGACCTCGGCTGTTACGGCACCGACAAGGACCTGATCGAGCGGGCGGAGCCCGACCTGATCATCGATCTGCGCTTCAGTGAGACCGGACAGACCGGGTCCGAGGACAAGACCGACGGAAGATTCAGCTACAGCGACCTGTGTGCGATCGCGCCGACCGTCCTGGTCGAAGCCCCGATCAGTCCGCCGGGGTTCGTGGGCCGGCTTCGGGAGGTTGCCGCGGCAGTGTCCGCCGAGCATAGGGTCGAGCCGCTCGTCGCAGCGTGGAATGCGCGCACGCTGGCGCTGAAGGAGCACGTCGCCGGGGAGCCGGTGTCGGCGCTCGTCGGTACGGCGTCCGCGCTCGAGAGCGGAGGCCGCGACGTCAACGTGGGCTGCATCCCAAATCTGAACCACGAAGCGCAACTCTTCAGTGCTCTCGGCCTCGAGCTTCTCCCGCCGCCGGAGGGGGAGCTCACTCATTGGGGCGGCGCCGTACTCGTGACCAGCTGCGCGCTTCGCGAGCTGACCGCGCCAACGTTGTTTCTGACGTTCGGGGATGTCGCGCCCGATCGGCTTCGCTCGCTGCTGAAGGTGGAGCCGTTGCGCGCTTTGCCGGCCGTGCAGAGCGAGCGGGCTTTCGACTTGCGGTGGATCCACATGCGGAGCGGCTGGTTCAGCGCGCACTCGCAGCTCGATGTCATCGCCCGAGCATTTGGTGTCTGCCGTCTTCGCACCGCGGGCTCGGGCGCGCCGATCCATCTCGGCGTCGCGGGCAGCGGCAAGCTGACGGCCGCGCCGACATCAGCATCCGGCGTAGCGACGCTGAGCGGGCCGAAGCTGTCCGCGACCTCATTCGAGATGGTCGACGGAGCCGTGACCGATCTCGATATCGGCGAAGTCGCCGCGGCTCACGTCTGCATGTTTCCCGAGGCCTACTCGATCTCGCTGGACGGTCGGGGCGCCCACCCTCTTACCCACGACCGTGAAAGCGCGCTCGAGCGCGTCACCCAGCTCCGTGCAGCCTAGGGCCCTGCGAGCACTTCACCGGGCTAGACGAACTGCCATGAATATCACCTCCGAAGGAGAAGCCATATGACGCGTCCAGCCGGTCCATCTTGCCTGTCAGCATCGGACCGCCCGCGCGGGAGGCAGCGGCGGCTGACGGGGAGAGTTGGTGGCGTTGGCTGGATGTTGGCGGCCGCCGTGGCCTTCACGGTCTGCATGGCGGGAGGGCTGGGGCTGGCATCGGCGGGAGCGGCGGGGGGGTCGGACAGCTTGTCGGTCCTTGCCGGGGTCACGCGCGCGGCGGCTCCGGGCCCGGCGACCCTCTACGACGATCTCAACAGCCCGCGGGGGGTCGCGGTCGACACCGCGACGGGCGACATGTTCATCGCCGACAGCGCCAACGATGTGATCGAGGAGGTGACCCCGACTGGGCACCTGTCGATCATCGCCGGCCGCCAGGGCCAGGCGGGTGGGCCTACGCCCGGGCCCGCCGCGAGCAGCGAACTGAGCTCTCCGCAAGGGGTCGCAGTCGACCAGTCGACCGGAGACCTGTTCATCGCTGACAGCGGCAACGACGTGGTGGAGCAGCTCACCCCGGCCGGGACGCTGTCGATCGTCGCGGGCGAGGTCGGCAAGTCCGGTAAGCCGACCCCCGGGGCCGCTACCCGCAGTGAGCTGGGCGACCCCGCCGGAGTGGCAGTCGATTCCTCGACGGGCGACGTGTTCATCGCCGACAACGCCAGAGACGTGATCGAGGAGGTCACGCCAGCCAGGCAGCTGTCGATCGTAGCCGGCCGGATCAACCACACCAATGTGCCGACACCGGGGCCGGCCACCAGTAGTGACTTGAACGGTCCGGAAGGGGTGGCCGTTGATTCGACGAACGGGAACCTGTTCATCGCCGACAGCGGCAACGCCACCGTCGACGAGGTCGCGGGCGGTCAGCTGTCGATCGTGGCCGGGATTGCCAGTTATGCGAGCGTGCCGACGCCTGGTCCGGCGACGAGCAGCAACCTCGACGGCGACCTGGGAGTGGCGGTGGATAGCTCCGGTGATGTCTTCATCGCCGACACACGTAATGACCTCGTCGAGGAGGTCACGCCGGCCGGGCAGCTGTCGATCGTCGCGGGCAAGGCATACAAGTCCGGTACGCCGACACCCGGCCCAGCGACCAGCACCAAACTGAACTCCCCCGCCGGGCTGGCGGTCGACTCTTCCGGCGACGTGGTCATCGCCGATACCGGTAACAACTTGATTGACGACGTCACCCCCGCCGGGCAGCTGTCGATCGTCACGGGGCGGGGAGGGTCCGGGCCATCGATACCAGGCCCGGCCGTGAGTAGCCCCTTGAACAATCCCTCTGCGGCGGCGGCCAACCCGTCGACCGGTGACGTGTTCATCGCCGACAGCGGGAACAACGTTGTCGAGAAGGTCACGCCGGCGGGGCAGCTGTCGATCATCGCCGGCCAGCTCGGGAACTCCGGCGCGCCGACACCAGGTCCGGCCACCAGCAGCATGCTGAACGACCCGACCGGAGTGGCCGTCGATTCGGCCGGTGACGTGTTCATCGCCGACAGCGGGAACGATGTGGTCGAGGAGGTGACGCCGGGGGGGCAGCTGTCGATCGTCGCCGGCGTGGCCGGTACGTCCGGTCTGCCGACACCAGGCCCGGCGACCAGCAGCGACCTGGGCGACCCATCGGGCGTGGCGCTCGACACCTCAACGGGCGACCTGTTCATCGCCGATAGTGCGAACTGCGTGATCGAGGAGGTCACTCCGGCCGGGCAGCTGTCGATCATCGCCGGTCACGCGGGCCATGGCGGTCAGCCCGTCGCCGGCCCCGCGACCGGCAGCTACATGAACTACCCCAACGCGGTGGCGGTGGACTCGGCTACCAACGACATCTTCATCGCCGACACTACGAACCAGTCGATCGAAGAGGTCACGCCGGCCGGGACACTCTCGGTTCTCGTCGGCGCCGCGGCCGGCCTGGACTATCCCAGCGGTATCGCCGTAGATCGGTCGAGCGGCGACGTGTACATCGCCGACACGTACAACGACGTCGTGAGACAGCTGACCCCGGCCGGGACGCTGTCGATCGTCGCGGGCCAGTCCGGCCTCACCGGTACGCCGCCATCGGGCCTCGCCACCAGCAGTCGCCTAACATACGTACAGGGCGTGGGCTTCGACGCAGCAACGGGTGCCCTCTTCATCGCCGACGCGGGCAACAACGATGTCGAGCAGGTGCTGAACCCGGCGCCGGCCCCGGCGCCGGCGGTGAGCGGTGTCACTCCTGATAGTGGCCCGGTCGCTGGGAGCACTCCGATCACCGTCAAGGGGTCCGGGTTCGTGACCGGCGCCACCGTCCTCATCACCCAAGGTCACGGCATCAGCACGGCGATCCCCGCCGCCGACGTGACGGTGTTCTCTCCGACGAAGCTCAGCGCCCTAGTCGCAGGCCCGGCGAAAGCCGGGAAATGGGCTGTCCTCGTGGTCGAGCCTGCCGGAACCAGCGCGGCCAACAAACACGACAGCTACGAATACCTACCGACTGTGTCTTCGGTGTCCCCGCGCCGAGGGCCGACCAGCGGTGCCACGCGCATCACGATCAAGGGGACCGGGTTCGCGAAGGGAGCCAAGGTGGTGATCAGCCAACGCCGCGGACCGACCCGGGCGATCAAGGCCACACACGTCAAGGTTGCCTCGTCGACCAAGATCACGGCTGTCACGCCTGGAAAGGCCAAGCCTGGGACCTGGAACGTGTTCGTCGTCGAACAGGGAGCAACCAGTACCGCTGTCAGTGGTGACCACTATCGGTACACCAAATGAGTCGCGGCTGCGATTTGTTTGCCATGGCGGCTCTGATCCCGCCGTTTCCCCCTCGCGGAAGGAGCATTAGATGAGACCCAAGCACCTGTGCGTGCGATCCGTAGTAACGCTTGCCGGCATGGCCGCGCTGGTGCTGGGTGGCGCGCAAGTGGCGAGCGCAAGCACCAGTCGAGCCGTACCGGCCGCGAGGTCGCATCAGACCATTCCGGCCACTGCGACTTTCGCAACGGACGGCGAGTTTCCTATGTTGGCGCTGATGCAAATGGGCTACGACGTTAAATGCGCGGTAACGAATAACGGCGAAACCGTCACCTGGCCTAGCGGGGATGGATCACCACCCCTCGGGGCTCAGATTGCGGCGCAAGACCACACGCAGATCGTGGGTGGCTCCACCACCAACGGGTACGACTACGACGAGCTAGCGCAGTGCCATCCGGACTACGTCATCGATTATGACAACTTCCAAAATGGGACCGACGCCTACCCCACGATAACGCCCGCGGACATCGCTGCCGACAACTCGTCGACCGAGGGCACGGACGACACGGCGGTCGCACCGACGATCTGGTACGGCTACAACTTCATCCAGAACGGCGCCGGGAACGGCGACACCACGAGCCCGATAGTGAGTCTGTGGAAGGGCGTCTTCATGGACATTGCCCTCGAGCTGCAGAACCAAGGGGCGACCGATGCGCTGGCGCGGGCTGAGGACGTGCTGACCCTGATGGATCTTCGCGCCACAGCGTTGCGCGGTCAGGTCGCCGGCGTCCCGATCGTCGAGTTCGAAGCGAGCCCGACAAGCTGGGGCATGGGCAACGATTACTTCCCGGAAGACAGCATGTTCTACGGGCCGGACCTCGGGATGGACGGGATCATCCTGCCCGCCGCGGACTACAACACCGGGGGCTTCGACACCGGGTGCGTACCGCCGGCGGTCCCGAAGGATTGCTACGGCTACGGTCTCAGTGACGAGGATTACTACATCCTGGACAAGGCTAAGGTGCTGATAGCCGATATCAGCCCGACTGGCTTCTCGGCGATGAAGTCCGATCCGCTGTTCCAGGACATTCCCGCGGTGAAAGCCCACCACTACGAACTGGACCCGGGTGAGATCCGCCTGGCCGGGCTCACGGCCGCGTTCGACTACACGCTGGTCGAGGAGGCGCTCAAGATCAGCGAGTACCACGTGGCGGTGTCGAGTAGCCCGGGCGCTACGGCGAGCCTGACGCTAGACCCGGCGACCCAGAAGGTGTGTTACGCGGTCGATCCCACGGCGGGGTCGTTGCCGGCGGACTCGATCAAGTTGAAGGGACCGGCGATTGCTGTGAAGCCTCCCAAGGGGAAGAAGGGCAAGAAGGGAAAGAAGGCCAAGAAGGTGAAGCCGGTCCCGTTGACGATAACGCTCGCGAAGAAGGCGGGATACGTCAATCCGGAGCCCCTTCCGCAGTGGAATACGTCGCCGGCTACGTATCAGGCTGCGGGCTGCGTGAAGCTGTCGAAGGCGGCTGAGGCGACGCTCAGCAGTAAGCCGACGAAGTTCGTGCTCGATTTCGGGTCGGGCAGCGGGCCGCTGGCCAAAGGACCGCTGAACGTCGTCGTCAGCTCATAAGCAGGTCTGCGTGCGGGCGGCCAGAGCATCTCGCTCCGGTCGCCTGCACCGTCCTTTTCTACGCCCTGTGATGCCTTGATGAGCGTCTCGACAGCTTCCACTGCGCCGGTTGACGATCGGCCGGGTGTGCAGTCGGGACGGGTGTGGAGGCGTGTGGTTGCGGTCGTGGGTGGTTTGGTCGCGCTGGTGGTGCTGTGTGTGGTGGCGTTGCGGGTGGGTGCTTTCCCGATCACCTGGCATGAGTTCTTCCATGCGTTTCTGCACGGCACGGGTACCTACACCGATCAGATACTGCTTGATCAGCGCGCGCCGGAGGTTCTGTTGGCGGTGCTGGTGGGTGCGGCGCTCGCGGTGGCGGGGGCGGTGATGCAGGGGTTGAGCCATAACCCGCTCGCGGACGCGGGGATTCTCGGGATTACGCAGGGGGCGTCGCTCTTCGTTGTGGTCGGGATGGCGTACGGGGGAGCGGCTTCCTACGTGTCGTTCGTGTGGTGGGCGCTCCCGGGCGCGTTCTTGGGGGTGATGTTCGGGTACGGCCTGATGCTGGCGGGGCGGGGCCGCGTGACGCCGTTGAAGATGACGCTGGCGGGGGTTATCACCGGGTCGATTCTCGGCTCGATCACCGAGATCATCGTGTTCTTGAACCCGCAGTTGCAGCTCAGCTACGTGTTCTGGGCGACTGGGGATGTCGACGGGCGGAACATGGCGGTCGTGTACGCGACCGGACCGTTCATCCTCGTCGGCGTCTTCATCGCGGTTCCGCTCGGGCGGGCTTTGAACGGGCTTGGGCTGGGCGAGGACGTGGCGCGTGCGCTCGGTCAGCGTGTCGAGCGCACGCGCGCGGCCTGCCTGGTTGCGACCGTGCTGCTCGCCGGGGCGGCGGTCGCGGCGGCAGGGCCGATCGGGTTCATCGGGCTCGCAGCGCCGACCTGTGTTCGCACCATGATCGGGAACGACTACCGTTGGATTCTGCCGCTTTCCGCGGTCTACGGCGCGGTGTTCCTGGTGGTCGCCGACATCATTTCCCGGGTCGTCTGGGCGCCCTTCGTGATCCCGTCCGGGCTGGTGATGGCCGTTATCGGTGTGCCGGTGTTCATGTTCCTCGTGTCTCGCGCGAAGCTGGTGACGGTATGAGACACCACGTCGTGCTGCGGTCGGAACGCTCGGATGTCTCGCTGCGGCTTCCGGTGCGGCCTATGCTGGTCTGTGTCGGACTGGCCGTGGCGGTGTTGATTTCGGTCTGTTTCGCGACCGCTTTCGGCGCTTACACGGTCTCGCCAGTGGACGTCGCGCGGGCGCTGGTCGGCAGCGGCGGTCACCTCGCCGTGTTCGTGATCCGGACGATCAGGTTGCCACGGGTGGTGATGGGCGTGCTCGTCGGCGCGACGCTCGCGCTGTCGGGCGCGATCATCCAGAACCTGACGCGGAACCCGCTCGCGTCCCCGGACATCCTCGGGATCAACGAGGGCGCCGCGGTCGTCGTCGTGTGGATGATCCTCCACAACGAGCCCGACAACGCGATCCCGCTGGGCGCGTTCCTGGGCGCGGTCGGGGCGGTCGCGATCCTGGCGCTGCTCGGCGTCCGGCGGCATTTCTCCGCCTTCCGCCTGCTGCTGATGGGGGTCGCGCTGAACATGGTCCTCGGGATCGCCGTCAGCTACATGCTGCTCTCGCCGGCCGCTCAGAACGTGCAGATCCAGCAGAAGATCACGGAGTACCTGTTCGGGAGCGTCGGCAACGCATCCTGGTATTACATCCGGCTCATCTTCGTCGGCCTGCTGGTGCTCGTGCCGATCGCGATGATGCTGGGCCGGCAGCTGAACATGTTTCAGCTCGGCGAGGACGTCGCCGTCAGCCTCGGGGTCAGAACCACCGTGCTGCAGATCTCGTTCTTCGGTGTCGCCGCGATGCTCTCGGCGCTCGCGGTTACCGTGGCGGGCCCGGTCGGGTTCGTCGCCTTTGTCTCACCGCACATCGCCCGGCGGATCTCGCGGACCGCGAGCGCGGCGTCGCTGCCGGTCGCGATGGGCGTCGGCGCGGTCCTGGTCGTCCTCGCCGACTACATCGGGAAACGGATCATCGCGCCGGTCGAGATACCTCTCGGCCTGATGACCACGCTCCTCGGAGCCCCCTACCTCCTTTACCTCCTCGTCATGGCCGACCGCGACACGGGGGTCGGATGACGAGTGTGTTACCCCGCAAAACGACAGTAATCCAAGACAGGGAGCAATCATGAGTGATCAAGCATCTGAGGTCGTGAGGGACGACTGGCAGGACGCGTCGAAGGCGAATATCGTCGCGTTCAGGGTCGGCAGCTGGGATAACCAGGCGGACCTGACGTTTCGCCGCGAGGCGCTGGGCCGGCTGCGGCATCTCGCGCGTGAGCGGGTGCCGACGGGTAGTTGGTCGGTCGAGATGCTTGGCGATCTGAAGGGGCTGGTCGTGATGGGTGACGGATTCGAGGCGAGTGACAAGGCGTGGCTGTTGCGCCATGACAAGGATGAGATGACGCTCGTGGTCGTTCACGACGGGTGGGCGATGGTCCACAGCGCGAGCGATGACGAGGCGCGCGCGCGGGCTCTGTGCAGTGAGGTTGGGGAGCAGATTCGTGGGTTTGAGCATGATGAGAGCGTGACGCCGATCACGTTCTGGGCGCTCGAGCAGCACGACCGGATCCCTCGGCCGCTGTGGCGAAAGATCGGCACGCCCTCATGGGATCAGGTGTCGGGCAACTACGGTGAGGAGGCCGTCGCGGGGATGGAGGGTCTGTTCCAGCTCGAGGATTGCCCGCCGGAGCGGATGATCCTCTGGCATGGGCCGAGCGGGACGGGGAAGACGCACGCGCTGCGTGCGCTCGCACGGGAGTGGAGCCCGTGGTGCGATATCGCGTTCATCAGCGATCCGGAGGAGTTCATCGGCGGCACCGGGCGCTACTCGCCGACGTATCTGTTCGCGGTTGCGAACTTCCAGGGTGGTCACCGTGCCGTCGACGCGGCCAACCGCAGCACGCTGATCGTGCTCGAGGACGCGGGTGAGCTGATGACCGGCGAGGCGCGCAAGGAGGCCGGCCAGGGACTGTCGCGCCTCTTGAACGTGACCGATGGTCTGCTCGGCCAGGGGCTGAAGGTGATGGTGCTGATCACCACCAACGAGCCGATCGGCACGCTGCATCCCGCCGTGACCCGACCCGGCCGCTGCCTCGCCGAGATCGAGTTCGGTCCGCTCTCGGTCGACCAGGCCAACGAGTGGCTGCGGCTGAACGACTCCGAGGCGACCGTGGATGCGCCGACCACGCTCGCGACGCTGTACGCGATGGCGGCAGCCAGCCGCACCCCGGTGCTCACCGCATGAGCCTCGGGGCCGGTGAGCTTGTGAGGACGGTCAGGGCGGGGCTCGACATGGGTATCGAATGACGAGCGATCTGCGCGCCGAAGGCCTCTCGCTCGGCTACCACGACGGCCCGACCGTCGTGAACGCTCTGGATGTCGAGATCCCACCCGGGCAGATCACGTCGATCATCGGCGCGAACGGCTGCGGAAAGTCAACGCTGCTACGCGGCCTCGCGAGGTTGCTGGCACCGCGTGAGGGTGCCGTCGTGCTCGACGGCGAGGCGATCCACAGCCAGAAGACGAAGGACGTGGCGAAGAAGATCGGGCTGCTCCCACAGGGCCCGATCGTCCCCGCCGGGCTGAGCGTCGAAGACCTCGTCGCACGCGGGCGATACCCCCACCAGACCCTGTTCAAGCAGTGGTCCAAAGCCGACGAGGCCGCCGTCGAGCACGCCCTCAAAGTAACCCAGGCCGACGAGCTCCGCGGCCGGCCCGTCGACGAGCTCTCCGGCGGACAGCGCCAGCGCGTTTGGATCGCGCTCGCGCTCGCGCAAGAGACCGCGATCCTGCTCCTCGACGAGCCGACGACGTTCCTCGACCTCGCTCACCAGCTCGAGGTGCTCGGCCTGCTCACCGAGCTCAACCAGAAGGAAGACCGCACGATCGTGCTTGTCCTGCACGACATCAACCAGGCCGCCCGCTACTCCCATCACGTGATCGCGATGCGCAGCGGGCAGATCCTCGCCCGAGGAAGGCCAGCCGACGTGATCACCGAAAAGACGATCGCGGACACCTTCGGCGTCAGCTGCGTCGTGATCGACGACCCCGTCTCCGGCACGCCCCTCTGCGTACCCAGAGCGGAGCTACCGGTCCCGGCTCAGGCCGTGGCTCGCTGAGCAGTTGATGAAGCGCACGATCGACAGACTCGAGGGCGGCACGCATGAGCCGACGGACCTCGCTCGACTCAGCCAGACCGAGTTCGGAACCCTGCGATCCGCCAACGAGCTCCTCGGCGATCAGCCGGCGCTCGATCGCCGCTACCGGCAGGAGGGCGTACTGCTCCTCGGAGGAGTACTGGGCCCTGACACTCTCCGTCCGATTCGCGACCAGGCCGGCGCCGTACTGATGCGCTGGGGGGTCGCCGAGCGCGTCGGCGAGGATCTGATGTGGACCGGAGAGCCGGTCCCTGAGATCGACGATCGTGAGCTCCACGATCTACCCGCGCTGAACGCGCTGGCCAACGACCTGCGCCCGCTCGAGTTGCTGTGCGACACCGTCTACGGCCGGCGAACGAGCGTTACGCGCCGGCTTGGCCTGATCTTCACCGTCGCCGATGACCCTGCGTTCACGACTCCGCCCCACCAGGATTTCTTGATCGGCGAGCACGGCGTCGACTTCCGACGCCTTTGGTTGCCGCTTACGACCGTGCCCTTCGGAGATGCTGGGCTCGGCGTAGCAGTTGGGTCTCATACGGACGGAGGAAAGCCGGGAGGGCCCGTGACCGGCTACAAGCAGCGCAGGGTCAAGGGTCGCCGTCCACTCGATCAGTCGGGCACCCTGTTGTGCGAGATGTCGGAGCCGTGGGTGACATCGTCGTTCGAGCTCGGCGACGTGTTGATGTTCCATCGGCACCTGGTGCATGCGGGTATCCCGCCCGCGAGCGACCGCGTGCGCATCTCGCTGCAGACGATCGTCTCACTCGAAGGCGAAAAGCACCATTACCACTGGACCTATCCGGAGACCCACGACTACTTGCAGATTGTGTTGAAGATCGCCACCGCGCTTGGCGCCTCGGAGGCCGAAGCCCATCGAGTCCACGGCAGGCTCGAGAGCAACGGGAACGTGGCGCCAGATGAGGAGAGCGTGCGGGCGGCCCTGGCTGCGCACCGTGCCGACGAGAGGAAGGGAGAGCTATGACTATCGCAAGCATCACTCGCCTGGCGGTTAGACCGCTCGTTCGCCGCGGGCTCGCTACAGGGTTGCTGCTCGCCGCGTGCGCGTGCCTACCCGTGAGCAGCGCTCAGGCCAGCCTCGCCGACTCGGAGATCATTGTCACGCCGTTCGGGGGGAGCGGCGTGTTCCTCGAGTATGGGCAGCTCGAGGGGCTCGCGCCCGTGGTCGCGAACCAGTCCTACAAGGTGATCACAAAACCTGGCGGCAAGGTGC
>Ga0302325_10029383_pt1 | contig 11358 bp, 5 predicted proteins | sample Palsa_T0_2_FD_201948 | JGI IMG/M metagenome (GOLD analysis project Ga0302325, IMG submission 201948) | Peat permafrost microbial communities from Stordalen Mire near Abisko, Sweden - Palsa_T0_2 | ecosystem: Environmental > Terrestrial > Soil > Palsa > Peat permafrost | place: Sweden: Abisko...
CATACGCTTCGAGATTTGGATGCTCTTTGCCTAGTGCCGATACGCGAACTTTCTGCCAAACAGATCAGGGTCATTCGCAGCCGAACGCAGATGAGTCAGGCGGTGTTCGCGGCAGTCCTTAATACGAGCGTGTCAACGGTACAAAAGTGGGAGATTGGCGAGAAACACCCGAGCGGTCCTTCGCTGAAGTTGCTGAATGTCATCGAACGCAAAGGCGTCAAGGCGCTTGCCTGAGTCTATCCAGCGCGCGTTCCGGACGACTCATGTTGACCCGCTCTGTCGTCCCTCGCCACCGGCCGCTTGCGGCAGGCTAATCACGAAAGTCCGTTATCGCTGAAGTCCATTAGCCTTTTAAGTGAGTCACTGCCAAAAGCGCTCGAATCGCGTTGAGTTCAGGCACCGTGCCGTGCGCCGAGCGAGCAGGAAATTTTGGGTTTCGTCACATTAAAACCGTCGACCTGGCAATCCATCATGCGTCCGCTGCTATGCAGCAATTAAACCCAGCCGGCCGGTTGTCCTGAGGAGCGGACAGCCGCTCCATCCTCGATCCATGCGCAGGAGCTTATTTGACATCATACGGACCATGGACTCCTCGGCTATGACCGAGTAAAAGATCTTTTGGGGGCTCTCCATAAATTTCAGTTATGGCTGGGTGCCTCTTTACTTGGTGTAAAGACCCGTCGCGCCGGCGGCCGACTGACTCATTCTTATAGCTTTAATCAAAGACGAGCAGGGGACCCAGCATATGAGCCGCCACGCCTCCGTTAACCGTGTCTACCGTCTTGTCTGGAATCAGGTCCGAAGCGCCTGGGTGCCGGTCGCCGAAACGGCGCGGGGACGAGGCAAGTCAGGACGCGCGAAATCCGTATCCACCTACGGCGTCGTTGCCGGCGTCTCGCTCGCCCTTGCATCCCTGGCGCATGCCTCCGGCGCCCCGCCGCCCTGCGCGAGCCCGGCGTGTGGCATCGGCGCCGTGAGCGCGAGTAGCCATCCCATCGGTGGCCAGGTGGTTTCCGGCCGAGGCAGGATCAGCCAGGCGGGCGATACCACGACCATTCAGCAATCAAGCCAGAACCTCTTTCTCGACTGGCTCAGTTTCAACGTCGGCTCCCAGGAGACCGTCAACTTCGTGCAGCCCTCCGCAAATGCCATTGCGGTCAATGAGATCTCATCCATCAACGGGTCGCAAATCCTCGGGCACTTGAACGCCAACGGCGAGGTGTGGCTCGTCAACCCGAACGGCATTGTCTTTGGGCAAGGCGCGCAGGTGAACGTCGGCGGCCTCGTCGCTTCCACCCTCAATGAGGTGAGCTTCAACGGTAATGCCGCGAGTTTCAGTAGCAACGGTACGGGTAGCATCGAAAACGAAGGCACGATCAACTCCGCCAATGGCGGGTATGTGGCGCTCCTCGGCAACCACGTGAGTAACGAGGGCGCGATCAACGCCAAACTCGGCACCGTCGCCTTAGGTGCCGGCAGTGCGGCCACCTTGAGTTTCAACGGCGATAGCCTCGTCAAGATGCAGGTGGATCAAAGCACGCTCAAGAACCTCGCTGAGAATGGTGGCGTGATTCAGGCGGATGGCGGCACGGTCATCCTGAGCGCAGGGGCCAAGGATGCGCTGCTCGCAAGCGTCGTGAACAACACCGGCGTCATCGAAGCGCGCACCGTGGCCAACCACGACGGCACGATCGAACTTCTCGGCGGCATGACGGCGGGCACCGTCAACGTCGGCGGGACGCTCGATGCAAGTGCGCCAAAGGGCGGCAACGGCGGCTTTATCGAGACCAATGCCGCGCATGTCGAAATCTCGAACAATGCAAAGGTCACGACCGCCGCCGCGAAGGGCCTCTTCGGCACCTGGCTCATCGATCCCACCGACTTCACGGTCGCTCCCACGGGAGGCGACATCACGGGCGCGACGTTGAGCGGCGACCTCAATTCGAACGACATCACCATTCTCTCCAGCAACGGTGCCTCGCCGGTAACCGGCGGCAGCGGCGGCGGCAACATCAACGTCAATGACACAGTCTTGTGGAGCGCGAACACGAGTTTGACGCTGACCGCCGCAAACAACGTCAACGTCAATTCGACCATCACTGCAAATGGCGCGACCGCAGGACTCATCATCCAGCCGAACACCGCGAACGGGTCCGAGACGGCGAGCGGGACAGGCACTTTGAACCTTGGGGCGGACGCGTCGATCACGCTCTCCGGCGCCAACGCGGCGCTCTCCATTGCGACACCGACCTACACCCTCGGCACCGGCGCGACGATCAATCTGCCCAATGTGTCGCCTACATCAACGGTGGCGCTCGTGATCGGCGGCACGTCTTATACGGTGATCAACACGTTGGGTGCCCCCGGGAGCACGACTGGCACCGACTTGCAGGGGATCAACGTCAACCTTTCGGGGTTCTACGCCCTCGGCAGCAATATTGATGCCACGGCCACGTCGACTTGGAACGGGGGCGCCGGTTTCACACCAATTGGAAACGGAGCTAGTTCCATTTTCTTTACAGGCACCTTTGACGGCCTTGGACACACCCTTAGCAATGTGACCATCAATCTGCCAAGCGGCAGTTATGTTGGCCTATTTTCGGCAATCAGCTCGACTGCTGTAATTCAGAACGTGGGGATGATCAATGACAGCGTGAGCGGTGGCTCCTACGTGGGAGGACTGATCGGGATGAACAATTACGGCGCAGTCAACAACAGCTACGCGACAGGCTCAGTGCGTGGGTCTTACTACGTTGGTGGACTGGTCGGGGAAAACAGCGGAAATATCAACAGTAGTTATGTTACGGGCAACGTGAATGGTGGGTCCACCGGGTCCACCGTTGGTGGACTGGTCGGGGGAAACAACGGAAATATCAGCAATAGTTTTGCTACGGGTAGTGTAAGCGGGGGGACGTACGTTGGGGGGCTTGCAGGGACGACCGACGCCGCGATTACAAATAGTTACGCGACCGGTACGGTAACCGGCGGCATGAACGTCGGCGGGCTCGTAGGTGACGCCGCGGGTTCGATTACGGGTAGCTACGCCGCGGGTGCTGTCAGCGGTAATCAATACGTCGGCGGTCTAGTAGGCCAAGCCAACAAGGATTTCGGTGGCGGAATCACGAACAGCTATGCCACCGGCAACGTCACCAATGATTCTGGCGTGGGCGAGTTCACGGGCGGTTTGGTGGGCGTCAACTACGGTCTCACAATCACGAACAGCCATGCCACCGGCAATGTCAACGCAGCCTCGACCCCATACACAGGCGGACTGGTAGGCTCCAATTTCGGAACCGTAGTTAATAGTTACGCGACTGGCAACGTCGTTGGTCTTGGAGATACCGGCGGCTTGATCGGCGCCAACTATGGACCGGTGAGCAATAGTTACGCCACGGGCACCGTGAGCGGCATGGGTTCTGGCGGCTACGGCTCCGGAGGTTTAGTGGGAAGGAACCAGAACACGATCACTAACAGCTACGCCACGGGCAGTGTGAGCAGCTATGGCATCACCGGCGGCCTTGTGGGCTTGAACACGACGGGCGGTACGATTAGCAATAGCTACGCCACCGGTAACGTAAGTGCTATCGGCGGGCTCAACGGCGACGGCATTGGCGGCCTCGTGGGCTTGAACTCGGATGGCGGTGCGGTTAGCAATAGCTACGCCACGGGCAGCGTGAGCGGCGGCGGTGGCGACGCGATTGGCGGGTTGGTGGGTTGGAACGATGGCGTCAGCACAGTCAGCAGTAGCTACGCCACGGGTAGCGTTACTAACGCCGGCACGTACGGCGGCGGCAGCCTTGGCGGGCTGGTTGGATCCAATGGCGGTACCCTCAGCGACAGCTACGCCACGGGTAATGCCGTGGCTGTGGCTGGCTCGCCTGCGAATGTCGGCGGCCTGGTCGGCTATAACAGCAGCGGCACGATCAACCAGACCTACGCGATCGGCCATGTGACCAATAGCAGCGCTGGTGCGGTCGGCGGGCTGGTGGGACTCCTCGGTGGGGGCACCGTCAACAATAGTTTCTGGGACGTCACGACTTCAGGGCAGTCCACCTCGGCAGGCGGCACTGCGCTGACGACTGCGCAGATGCTGACTGCCACGAATCTCGCGGGCTTCAACTTCACGACTACCCCCGGCGCATCAGGTAACAACTGGGTGATCGTAGACACCGACGGTACTTTGAACAATGCGGGCGGCGCTATCGGGGCGACATTTCCGATGCTCTCTTCTGAATATTCCACAGCGATCACCAATGCGCATCAGCTGCAATTGATCGCGATGAGCCCCACCGCAAGGTACACGTTGGCGCAGAATATTGATGTCTCGGCCTCGGGCAATGGCACTGACGTGTGGAGTAGCAACGGGTTTGCCCCGATTGGAAATTCAAGCGTGCCATTTTCAGGCTCCTTCGATGGACAGGGGTTCACTATTAGCAATCTGACCATCAATCTGCCATCGGTCAATAATGTCGGTCTCTTTGGTGTGACCGGTGCGTCCGCCGTGATCCAGAACGTAGGATTGGTCGGTGGTAGTGTGACCGGTGGCAGCAACGTCGGTGAGCTCGCCGGCTCCCACTCCGGTACGATAAGCAACAGCTACGCCACGGGCAATGTCGGCGGCTCGAGCTACGTCGGCGGCCTTGTCGGCTACAACAACGGCGGCACGATCAGTAACAGCTACGCGACGGGCAGTGTGAGCGGTTCGAGCTACGTCGGCGGACTCGTCGGCGACAATAACGGTGGTTCAGTCATCAACAGCTTGGCGGGCGCGGTAGTCAGCGGTAACTCAATGAATGGCCTTATCGCGAAAAAGCCGAACCAGACGAGCACTTTGGGCGGATTGGTTGGATCTAATACCGGAACGGTCACCGATAGCTTCTGGAACGTGACGACTTCCGGCCAAGAAACCTCGGCGGGAGGTACTCCGCTCACGGCGGCCCAAATGCTGAATTCGGGAAATTTCTCGGGTTTCCATTTCACTACGACTCCAGGACTCTTAGGAAACAACTGGGTCATAGTGGATACGAACGGTACGCTGAACAACGCAGCCGGCGCCGCGGGCGCGACTCTGCCGATCCTCGTTTCCGAGTATTCAACTACGATTACAAATGTTGAGCAGCTGCAGTTGATGGCGATGAATACCGCCGTAAGCTATACCCTTGGACAGAACATTAACGCCTCGGCCACCGGCAGCGGTTTGAGTGTCTGGGGCAGCAAAGGGTTTGCGCCGATTGGAAATTCAAACACGCCGTTTTCCGGGTCTTTTAACGGGAACGGACATACGATAAGTAATCTGACCATCGACCTGCCGTCGCAGAACGATGTTGGACTGTTTGGGGTCACCGCAGTCACTTCCGTGATTGAGAATGTAGGGCTAGTCAATGACAGCGTGGCGGGGGACAGCTACGTCGGAGCGCTCGTTGGCAAGCTCGGGGGCGCAATTAGCACAAGCTATGTCACGGGGACATCGAATGGCCGCGGCAAGTACATTGGAGGGTTGGCCGGCTACAACAACCACGGTAGTGTCAGCAACAGCTATGCTTCGGGATCCGTCAGTGTCTTGGGAAGTTCCCAGGATGTTGGTGGCCTGGTCGGCTATAACGCTGGCACCGTCGGCGACAGCTACGCTACGGCCAGCGTGAGCGGCGCCAGCGGCGCCACTGATCTTGGTGGACTCGTAGGCGCCGGAGCGGCCGGCGTCTCTAACAGCTTTTGGGATATTACGACCTCCGGTCAGACGACATCGGCCGGTGGTCGGGGCATGACAACGGCGCAAATGCAAACGGCCGCCAATTTCACATCGGCTACGGCCGCGAACGGTAATGTTAACCCCAATTGGGATTTGACCAACACTTGGATCGTGTACAGCGGCTACACGGATCCGCTGCTTACCGTTTTCCTGACCCCGTTAACGGTCACCGCCGACAGTGTCACGAAGACATATAACGGCGAGGCATTCAGCGGCGGTACCGGCGTCACCTACTCTCCTCCACCGAACGGAAACCTATTCGGGGTTGTAAGCTATAGCGGTCCCTCTCAGGGAGCTGTCAACGCAGGCACTTATGCCATCACACCGGGCGGTTTGTATTCGAACCAGCAGGGCTACGATATTAAGTTTGTCAGTGGTGAACTGAACATTGAATCGCTCGCCAGCGAGACCTGGACGGGCGGTTCAACCGGTAATTGGTCGACAGCGGCTGATTGGTCTTCTGGTTTTGTTCCGGATTACGGCAATATTCGAACAGTCACAATTCCAGCGGGTAAGACGGTGACATATGACAGTGGCGTAGCGGGTACCACGGTGTTGCGATCGCTAACGAGTAGCGGCACGCTCGTTATGGCAGCAGGCACGCTCGACACAACCGGCAATCTGAGCGCCAATGGCTTCGAGCAGACGGGTGGGACGCTCGAGGTTGGGGGCAGCCTCACGATTCATTCGAGCAGCGGTAGCGGGGTTAGCCTGGGTGATATCACCGCAGGATCGCTCAGCGTCACGTCAAAGACGGGCTCCATCACGCAGCTCGCCTCGACGGCCCTGGATGTGACGGGGACGAGCACTCTGGCGGCGGACAATGGTCTCAGCGGTGCGAACGATGTCAAATACGACATTACACTTGCCAATGCCGCAAACAACTTCGTCGGTGCGGTGTCTTCCAATGGCCTGAACACGGATCTCACCGACGGCACGGGTGGCGTGATCCTCGGCAACACGACTGCAACGGGAACACTGACGGTCGATTCGCTCAAGGGCGCCATTACTGAGGCAACGGGAAAGGCAATCGACGTCACGGGTACAAGCAACCTCACCGCCAACAATAGCGGCAACACCTTCTACAACATCACGCTCGGCAGCGCCACGAATGACTTCGGAGGCGCCGTCTCTGCGGGGGGATCGAACATCGATTTGCTTGATGGCGCCGGTGGCCTGACCTTAGGCAACACCACGGCGAGCGGGACGCTGACCGCCACGTCGCGGTCTGGGGCCATCACGCAGCTGGCCTCGACGGCCCTGGATGTGACGGGGACGAGCACTCTGGCGGCGGACAATGGTCTCAGCGGCGCGAATGACGTCAAGTACGCCATTACACTTGCCAGTGCCACAAACAACTTCGTTGGTGCGGTGTCTTCGAATGGCCTGAACATGGATCTCACCGACGGCACGAGTGGCGTGATCCTCGGCAACACGACTGCAACGGGAACACTGACGGTCGATTCGCTCAAGGGCGCCATTACTGAGGCAACCGGAAAGGCAATCGACGTCACGGGCACAAGCAACCTCACCGCCAACAATGGCGGGAGCACTTTCTACAACATTACTCTCGGCAGCGCGACGAATGACTTCGCAGGCTCGGTTACGGCCAACGGCGGCGCCATCACGCTCAAGGACGCCACCGCTTTGACGGCGATCTTGGATAGCGCCGGCGCATCGACACTGACATCGGTCGGCGCTATGAATGTGTCGGGAACCGTGGGTACCGCAATGAAGACCACGACCACGGGGAGCAGCGCCGCCACCACCTTCGGTGCGACCACTGTGGGTACGAGCCTTACAGTCACTAGCACCGGAGCGGTGACCGAGACCTCCGCCAACATCCTGGAGGTCGACGGGAAGGGAACCACCACCGTGCCGAACACACACGTCACCGTCAATGGGGTTAAGGGTGTGGAGATACCCGCGCCTTGAAGACGTGACGGTGATGTTTGACGTCGATTCCACGCGCACGGCGTAGGCCCTCGCGGGGCATGCAGGGTCGCGATATTCCCTTGGGCCGCTTATGCGACCAGGGCCTCGAGTGGCCCGAATGTGCGGTATCCATAGCCGCTCGCGCGATGCTAGAGCCTATACTGAAAGTCCGCTCTCCGCGTACGAGTTCAGAGCGCTGAGCGCCGGTTGGTGGCGCGACTGCGGTCCCTTTTTTACGATGTCTCGCGACCGAAATTGAAAATGGAAATAAGCGGGGCGGGGGCTTCTGGCAACCAAATTCGATCGGAATTTCGAAGGCCAGAAAACGTCACCACTGATGCCTACGTGAAATCCTGGCCGTCGCATGTGCGATAACCTTTCGTTCCTTGCCAGCCACGCTGTGCGACCCAAAATCCTCCTGCCCCCGACAAAAGCGTCCGATATTAGTAAGCGTCCGAGTTAGGCAGGGGTACGGTTCGACCGGATCGATCAGCGGCGCGGGTTGATTTCATCAATGACGGCGTTCTGGTCGAGCGCACGAACCAGTGCTTCATCGAAGCGCAGGAGCAAGCGCATCAAATTCTCATTAGTTTGCCGCTGCAGAGCGACGCGGGTGTGTTGCCCATCGTGCGCAATGACGGCGCAACCGATCGGCGGGACAGCGCCGAGAGTGACCTGGCCGCCGGCGCTGATCACGAACCACTCAAGGGTCCCGAGCAGTGGCGTGCCCGGGCCGCTGGGCGGTCGCGGCGTATGCGCCTTTGCCATCAGGCGGCCTCGGCGATTGAGTCGGTCAGGCGTGGGGCTACATTCCAAGGCAAGAGCTCCGCGATCCGATTGACCGGATGCTCGGCGATGCGCTCGAAGACGTAGCGCAGATACGCCTGCGGATCGATCCCATTGAGCAGGCACGTGCCGACCAGGCTGTACATTCCGGCGGCGCGCTCACCACCGGCATCGGAACCCGCGAAGAGATAGTTGTGGCGACCGAGCGCGACCATTCGCAGCGCCCGCTCCGCCGCCAAGTTGTCGATCTCCAATGATCCGTCGCTCGTGTAGCGCGTCAGTGCCACCCAGCGCACCAGGCAATAGCGGATCGCTTTGGCCAGTGCGCATTTCTTGGACAGCGACGACAATGCCGTTTCCATATAACGCTTGAGTTCCGCAAGCTTCGGGACCGAGTGCCTCTGGCGCGCGAGCTGCCGTTGCAGCGTGCTCTGACCACGCACTTCGCCCTCGATTGCGTAGAGCGCTTTGATGCGCTCCAGGATCGCCTGCGCGATTGGTGATTTTTGCGCGACCCAGACCTCGTACACGCCGCGGCGCGCGTGCGCCCAACAGGCAATTTCCAGGATCAGGCCCGCTGCTCGATCGGTTCGGTAGAGCTCGCGGAACCCGCCATAGGCATCGGCCTGGAGACAGCCGTGGAAGTGGCGTAAGTGCTCCCGGGGGCGTTCGCCTTTACGATCCGGGCTGTAGCGGAACAGAACCGCGGGTGGATCCGTGCTGCCGCTGGGGCGGTCATCCCGAACATAGGTCCACAGTCGCCCGGTCTTCGTCTTGCCCTGTCCGGGTGCCAGCACCGGCAGCGGTGTGTCGTCGGCGTGGAGTTTACCGGGCGCCAGAACGCTCTTTGCCAGCGCCGCCAGCAACGGCTCGATGAGCCGGTAAGCCCCGCCGGCGATATCCGCCAGCGTCGAGCGCTCGATGTCCAAGCCCTCTCGGGCATAGATCTTTGACTGGCGATACAAGGGGATGTGATCAGCAAATTTCGAGGTCAGCACATGCGCGATGAAGCCAGGACCCGCAAAGCTGCGCGCAATCGGTCGGCTTGGCGCCGGCGCCTGCACCAGGACTTGGCAGCTCGCGCACGAGTACTTCGGGCGCACGTGCTTGAGAACCTTGAACCGGCCCGGTACCCACTCGAGCATCTCCGCCGCGTCCTCGCCGATCCGACGCATCCCCTGACCACACTTCGGGCACGTGCATCCGACATCATGTGACACGAGCTGTCGCGGTAACGCGGCCGGCAATGGCTTACGCACTGGCCGCGCCGCGCGCGGTGCCGACACAGCACGCGACTCATTCTCCGCTACGCCGCTCTCGAGCTCCTCGAGCTTGAACTCGATCTGCTCGATCGCCTCGCACAGCTTCTCCGAGGAGCGCCCGAACTGCATCCGACGCAAGCGCGCGAGCTGCATCTTCAGGTTCTCGATCTCGAGAGTGGAGTACAGGATCTTCGCCTCGGCGAGGCGTAGTTGCTCATCGCGTTGTGCGATGTTCTCACGTGCGTCGATCAGCAACCGATGCAGACTTTCGGCATCTTTCGGCAGTTCATCGTGGGTGCTGACCACGAGAGATATTCTACTACTCTGCGATGCACGCCGCGAGCGTTTTGCAGCCTTTTTATAGGGATATTCGCTGCATCTTTATGCGATCACACCGACAACTGCGATGGCCCAGTTCTTACCGGACGACGCCAATCAATCCCCTCCAAGAGCATCGACAACTGCGCGCTCGTCAGTGCCACCGTCCCGCTCGTCGCCTGCGGCCACACGAAGCGCGCTCGCTCCAGACGCTTGGCAAATAAACACATGCCGTCCCCGTCATGCCAAAGCACTTTCAGCAAATCACCGCGCCTTCCTCGAAAGAGGAACACTTGCCCGTCAAATGGGTTCACGCGTAATTGGTTTTGCACCAGCGCGGCCAGCCCGTCAAAGCCACGCCGCAGATCCGTCACGCCCGCCGCCAACCAAATCCGCGCACCGGATGGAACAGCAATCATCGCGCCGACAAGATCTCAAGCACCTGAGTGAGCGCCGCTTGATCCACGCCCCCGTACACTCGAACGCGGTAAGGGCGCGTGCACTCGATCTCGATCCAGTTGCCTTCGGGCATCGGCGCCACGGTTCTCGCCGTCGGCCCCTTGCGAGCCCCAGGCTCCTCAACTTGCACCGCAAGCAGCGCTGCGTCCGCCACCATCACAGGTCCCAGCCGCCCTCGTGTGTACTCCTTGCGCCAGTGAAACAACTGGTTCGCGTTCAGGTCGTGGCGCCGCGCGATGATCGATACCGAGTCACCGCTCCTCAGGCACTCGTGTACGACGCGTCGCTTCTCCTCGAGTGAGTGCGACCGGTACGGACCGCGCCTGCGAACCCCCTCATTGGATTCGCCACCGCTGCGCGCCACATTCGTGTCCATAATCTCCCGTTGTGGACACGATTCGCGCGCCACTCAACACTGCGCAAACATCGCCGGTCTCAGATCCGATTTCCAGGTGCCAAGGGCGGACGCTTACCGATATTAAGTATGGCTATCTCGAGCAATCAACGTATTACAGCCGCCTAACTCTGAAATATATCGGACAGTTCGACGCCATATTCTCTTTATATATTAGCTACTTAGCAGCGAATTAAATGCAGCCTACGAACCAGGGGGTCGGGAGTTCGAATCTCTCCGGGCGCGCCAAATAATTCAAATAGTTAGCCGCATGCCCGTACCGCTGTCCGATATTCCAGCCAGGTACTCTATTGCCCAGCCCGTCAATATCGTAACCGTCTGGTCACGGCCGCATAGCATAAGGACTCGGGAGCGGTCGAAGATGCGGGCTTAGGTGGACACGTAGTTAGGTGTCCACGTGGAGCCCTAGATGGACACCTCTTCAGAGGCGGTGG
>Ga0302325_10029384_pt1 | contig 11358 bp, 12 predicted proteins | sample Palsa_T0_2_FD_201948 | JGI IMG/M metagenome (GOLD analysis project Ga0302325, IMG submission 201948) | Peat permafrost microbial communities from Stordalen Mire near Abisko, Sweden - Palsa_T0_2 | ecosystem: Environmental > Terrestrial > Soil > Palsa > Peat permafrost | place: Sweden: Abisko...
CCTCAGAAAGCGACGCTACACGCCCTCGGGACCCCTCTGCGGCACCTGAATACGGGAAGTGCACTTATTCTGAGGTGCAGTATTCCCCCGAGGCCGTTACCGCCACTGCTGTGCGCCGGGGTCTCGCGGCGCGTTGATTGGTTGAGTGGGCTCATACGTGCGCTGGTCGGGTGCATAGCCGACACCCTGGCCGGGCTGACCGGGCTGACCGGGCTGACCGGGCTGGCTTGGCGGGCCTGAACGGCGGACGCGGACCGCCCGGGCCGAGACCGCGCTGAGCAGCGACATAATGGCGACGCCGATCACTAGGTCGACGACCGCGGTCGCGAACTTCTGGTCGAGCGGTGCGCTCGTGCTGAACGGGTAAACCACCGCTGCCAGTGTGGCCAGCCCCATGAGCCAGCCGAAGAACATGCCCGGCTGCGGCGTGCTGAGCACGAGCAGGTAGAGCAGGCCGGCCGCGACCAGCGCGACACAGGCCGCCACCAGTACGTACTCGCCCGTGTGGGCGCTGCCCCACGCTCCTTCGCTGGCCGGGGCCAGGATCGGGATACCGAGCGTCCACCGGCAGACCAGGATGCCGACCAGCGCGATCAGCGCGGCGACGACCGCGGTCGCCACGCCGCCCGCCCAGAACTGGCTGGAGTCAGGCCGGACGCGGTTGGGATTCACGTCATTTGGCGATGCGGGATAGGTCATCATGTGCTCCTCGCATGTTGAGCTGTACGCAACGGCTACCCATGCGAGCGGCGTGTAATCGCACTTGTTCTGAGCCGCTTCGTGGTCCGGTGGGGCTTGGATGATGGCGATGATGAGGAGCGGGTAGCACCACGTGAGGTAGCTGTAGAACCAGTAACCCAGGAGCAGCTGCGCGCCGATGAGGAGCGCGGCGGCGAGGGCGGCGTCCTTGCGTGGGTCACCCGCGCGAGGACGCAGCATGGGCGAGAGCGCGAGCAGCACCAGCGCGGCGGCCAGGACCGGTCTTGCCGCGAGCACCGGATGCGGCAGGTAGGTCCAGATGCTGAACTGGACGCCGCCGCCGCGCTGAACGAGCTGGTAGCCCAGCGTCGAGCCGAGGAACCGGGCCGGGCCTGAGGTGACGACCGGCCAGGCGAGCATCGCGGCGAGCGAGGCGGCGAGCGTCAGCGCGTAGCGATAGCGGCCCCGTCTCACGCCAAGAAACTGCAGCGCAAGCAGCGCGGGGAGGAACTTGGTCAGGGCGGCGGCCGCCATCAGCAGTCCGCGCACGGCCGGGCGCTCCGCGCCCACGACGACCGCCCACACGCACAGGGCGGCGATCAGCGCATCGTTGGTCTCCGCCATCAGGGACAGGTCGGGAAACGGGTAGAGCAGGTACGCGAACGCGAACGCCCGCGCGAGCGGCCGCCCGCCGAGCCGTCGCCCAAGCCTGCACAGCCCGACAAGCGTCAGCACATCGAAGCACGCCGCCGGCACCAGCGTCGCGAGCACCGCCAAGACCGGCGCCGACGCCGGCGGGAAGACAATCGCGAAAGGGAGATAGGCATAGTAGGCAAACGGGCCGTAGGAGTCCGGGCGGTAGATCCGGCCCGCGCCTGGCCACTGCCAGGACACCGCCCCGTACAGGGGCAGCCCGTGCAACACGCGCCACGCACCGAGCGAACTCGCCCGCCCGACATCCACGATGTTGCCCCCCGCCAGGCTTCCGATCCGGACGGCCAGCAGGACCAGCACCACCAGGCCAAGCCGTCGGGAGCTGACCGAAGGGCACAGCTTCGGCATCGGCCATGCCCCGAAGGCCGCCCCGAGCATCCGGCAAAACAGCCAGCCGAGGCAGACGGCCGCCAACCCCAGGCCGTCCTCGCAGAAATCATCACTGAGCAGCATCGTCGCCGGAAAGAACCCAGCAAGCGCCAGCAGGTCCAGCTGCCCGACCTGCCACGGTCGACGCCAGTCAAGCAGCCCAAGGACAAAGCAGGCCGCCCACGGCACCGCGACCAACAACGGATGCAGCGTGAACACACCGCCGACGACGGACGGGACGAACCACCCACCGCCCTTCGGTGTGAGCCCATGACCAACCGGCACGAGCGCGGCTAGCATCCCGAGCCCGCACACGAACACCAACACGCACAGGCCAGCGACCACCCGCCCGCTCGCCCGGTCCGACCGCCCGCTGATGAGCGGGGTGTGGCCGAGCCGCCGCTCAGTTGTGTGCCACATGTTCTGGGGCCTGGATGGTGACGAAGCTGGTCATGACGAACCCGGCCGCCGAGACGTCAGGCGGCGGGCAGCCGTTCCGGCAGGTACCTGACGGACTAGCGGGTCCGCTCGCCGTCCTTAACGCGGTCATGACCAAGCACCGCCCGCGGCATCCTCGGCGGCCGGCGCAGCGTCACCCGGCCCCGGTGAATCGGTCATGGGTCTTAGCATGCCAGCCCGCCCCGGCCGTCCGCGTCCCCCCAACGGTGACAATGTCAGCCGCCGCGTACGCGCCGAGGGGTACACCCGCGGGATGAGGCGCAACGCCACCGGAAACCACATTCTCTTCATGGCAGACCGCTATTGCCCACTGCTAGCCGATCGGCTAGTGTCTTGCCGAGCGACTAGCCGATCGGCTATCCGGGTGGGACGGAGGACACGCCGATGGAACGGGCACAGGATGAGGCGAACTGACGGCGAGCTGATCTTGTTCTGGACGCTGCCCGTGCTGGCGTTCATCTGGGTATCGGCGTTCCTCCTGTTCCCTGCCTTCATCCATCCGATGTCCCCGTCGATGACCGCGGCGCAGGTCGCGGACTTCTATCGCGACCCGGCACACCTGTCGCGGATTCGCTACAGCATGATCTTGTTCAACTGGTTCGGCGTGGGCCTTATCCCCATGCTGATGCTGCTCGTCATGCAGGTCAGGCGGATGGCCCACCGCACTCCGATCCTGTCGTACTGCCTGCTCGGCTGCACCGCCGGCGGCCCGACGGTCTTTCTCATCGCCGACCTGTTCTGGCTGCTCGCCGCGTTCCAGCCCGGCCGGGGTCCGCAGCTGACGCTGATGTTCAACGACCTGGCATGGATGACCTTCACCGCCGTGGTGCCGTTCCTCATCGGCCAGAGCCTGGTCATCGCCCTCGCGATCTACCTGGACCGCCCCGACCGGCCGGTGTTCAGGCGGTGGGTAGCCCACTTCAACGTCGTGGTCGCCGCCGCGCTGGTGCCCGCGGCCTTCACCGGCCTCGCGCTGAGCGGCCCCATGGCCTGGAACGGGCTGCTGCCGTTCTGGGTGAAGAACATAGCCATCGGCGCATGGATTGTCGTCATGAGCGTTGCCCTCGGCCGGAATATCTACCGACAGCGCGCTGAAGACAGTGACCAGCGGGTGGCAGAAGAGGCGGCGGTGTGAGCGAGACCACCGCCGAGCCAGGGACTCCGCCCGGGGCGCCCGCGGGATCACGGCTGAGCCGCACCGCCTGGCACTGGCGGAACAACCCGAAGCGCGAGCTGTGGTTCGCGTGGTACACGACGGTCGTCTTCTACAACATCTTCTTCATCGTGTTCTTCCCGGTTACGCACGCCCAGCCGCCGCCCCACCCGTGGTGGTCCGACGCGCAGGTCGCGTACTGGTTCAATCACAACCACGACGGCCTGATCATCGGGTTCGCGATCATCTTCGCCGTCGCGGCCATGACGGCGCCACAGAACGCGCTCATCGCCTACTCGATGCGACGGATGTCGGTGAGCCGCGCGTTCGGCTACTCCTACCTCGTGATGTACTCCCTCAGCGCGGTCCCCGGAATGCTGCTGCTGTGCGTGGTGCTGAGCGTCGGTGCGATGCGGCCCGGCCGCGATCCCGCGCAGCTGCACTGGCTCTACGACTTTGCCTTCCTCTCCTTCACCGGGACGATGGGCATATTCCTGCTCGGGTCCCTCGTCTGGATGCTCGCGATCCTGCTGGACAAGAACCGGGTCATGCCGAAATGGTTCGGTTACCTGAATCTCTGCAACGCGCTGACGGAGGTCGTCGTCGCGCCCGCATGGATCTTCCACCGCGGCGTGCTCGACTGGAACGGCCTGATCTCATGGTGGATCAACGTGGCTGTCTTCGGCATCTACACCGGCGCGTTCATCACACTGCTGCGCACCATGATCCTGCGCGAGGACTTCGGCGACGGCCCGCTGCCCGACCTCAAGAAAAATCACCAAGCCAAGGCCTCTACGCTGGCAGGGACGCCGCGATGACCGGCGTCGCGCAGGCCGGCCCGCAGCCCGGGGCGGCCGGGCAGCCACCAGGCGAGGGCACGGGAAAGTCGCACAGGGCCATCCCGGGACAGCCGGACATATGGGTGCTTGTGCTGTTCGAGGCACTCGTCTTCACCGCCTACTTCGCGGTCTACCTGGTCCACCGCTCCGCCCACAGCGAGCTTTTCCTCCGCTCGCAGGCAGAGCTCAGCCCGTGGCTCGGGACCCTCGACACGCTGCTGATGCTGACGAGCTCGCTGTTCATGCTGCTGTGCGTGCAGGCTTCCCGCGCCGGCGCGTTCCGGGCCGCCATCACCCATGTCTGCATCACCGCGCTCCTGGGCACGGCCTTCCTCGCCTCAAAGATCACCGAGTGGGCCCTGCTGGCGCACGATGGCTACGGGTTCACGTCGAACGAGTTCTTCACCTACTACTTCTTCCTCACCGGTATCCACTTCCTGCACCTGCTGATCGGCTTCATCACCATCGGCGTGATCATCTACCAGCTCCGCCGGCGGGAACGCCGGTCGCAGGAGCTCGTCGAGACGTGCGCCGTCTACTGGCACACCGTCGACTTGCTATGGGTCCTCATCTTCTCGTTGCTCTACGTGGTGAGGTGACCGTGAACGCCCAGCCGAAGAGGCGCCCGCTGATCGTCTGGCTGACCCTGTCGGCGATCACGCTCGCGTACCTACCCCTGGACAGGTCCGTCGATAATCACGGGACATACCGGGCGAGCTCGGTCGTCACCACGATCGCGATCCTGCTCGCACTCGTGAAGGCGCGCTACATCTTCCGGGAGTTCATGCAGGTCAGGAACGCGCCAGCACTGCTATGCCGACTCACCGATCTCTGGGTGCTGCTGATCGGAGCCGTCTTGCTCGGGAGCTACTTCACCGGACTAGCGGTTCACTAGCTGCGAAGCAGTTCCGCACCCCCCGCTATCCTCGATGCATGGTTTCCGCCGAGGCCGACCTGCCCGGTGTCCTCGTGGGCAGCCCCGCGAAGTCCCGGATTGTCAGCGCCGCCACCGCATTGTTCGCCGAGCACGGCGTCGGCGGGACGTCGCTGCAGATGATCGCGGACGCCATCGACGTGACGAAGGCGGCCGTTTACCACCAGTTCAAGACCAAGGACGAGATCGTCATCGCGGTCGCGGAGGCCGAGCTTGCCAGGCTGGAGGCCGTGCTGGACGCCGCGCAGGCCGAGCCCGACCCTGCGCTGGCGCGCGAGGTGCTGCTGTCCCGGATCGTGGACCTTGCCATCGAGCGGCGACACATGGAGAGCATCCTGGCCAACGACCCGGTCCTCAACCGGTTCTTCGCCCGGCACGAGCCATTCCGGCAGCTGATGAACCGGCTCTACCGGATGCTGCTTGGCGAGGACAGCCCCGAGGCCCGGCTGTCGGGGGCGATGCTCACGGCAGCGATCGGGGGCGCCGTCATGCACCCGATGACCGAGGGCTTCGACGACGCGGCGCTCCGATCCCAGCTGCTGCGCCTGGCGCGGCGGTTCCTCGACCTCTAGGGGAGCAGCAGTTCGACCCGAACAGAGGGGTAGCGGGCGGGCATCTTGCGGTCGCCGTTCGCCCGGCGTGAGCCGGTGATCAGGCCGCCGGCCCGGGCAGCGGGACCGCGAGCGCGAGCACCGGGGGGACCGGGGCGCCGGGCAGGTCCGTGCGCCGCACGAGGACGAGCATCGCGGTGCGGGTGAGCGGGGCCGCCGCGATCGCGAACACGTCCTGGTCCGAGCCGCCCGATCCGGCGCCGATCGCCAGCCGGGCAAGCGCTGCCGTCGCGCCGCCCCGCACCCGCACGACGCGGAGCAGGACGCCGCCCCTGGCCCCGCCGGATTCCGTCACCGCGGCGAGTCCGTCGGCGACGCCGGCGAGACCGTCGCCGGCGTAGCCCGGGGAGTCGCCTTCGCTCTTGCCGGTCAGCAGGGCTGGCACGCTGGTGGCACCGGTTGCGTCGGCGCGGCACTCAAGCCCGATGTTGACCACCTCGCAGACATCCCCCGCGGTTGGCGCGATCGTTTCCTGCTGGCCGCCGAGCTCGCTCCAGCGCGGGCGCCCGGTCGCGGCGTCGAGCGCGAGGACCATGTCTTCCCCGCTGTTCGGGCCGAGCGCCGTCGGCCACTGGTACGGGCGCGGCAGCCGGCTGAGGAACCGCTGGCCGGCCGGGGGACGCGAGATCTCTCCGGTGATCAGGATCAGGCCGCCGTCTGCCGCCGCCGTGGCGACCGCGAGCGTCTGGACGCTTCCGGTCGCGCCGGCCGGCGACCGCCAGGTCCAGAGCACGCGGCCGGTCGCGGCGTCGAGTCGCCGCACGACGACGTGCTGACCGCAGTCGTAGGAGGCGACCGCGAGCGGCCCGTCCGCCGCCAGGCCGAGCACCGCGCCGTCCGGGTCGCGTGGCGGCCCGCCGCAGCCGGCCGGCTGCGGCGCGCGCCAGGCGACCGCGCCGGTCGCGGCGAGCCGCGCCGTCGCCGCGCCGGCCGGATCCATGGTCAGCAGGAACCGGCCCGACGCCGCGATCGGCGGCGACGAGTGGCCGCCGGCGACCGGGACCGACCAGCGCGTCTTGCCGGTGGCGAGGTCCAGGGCGATGTACTCGGTGACGACCAGCGCCTCTGCGGGCGAATGCGGGAGCGAGCGGCCGGCCGCGACGATGACGACACTCCCGGCGGGCACCAGGCCAAGTACCAGGAGCGAGCCTGGCACGGCCGCGGTCCACAGTGGCCGGCCCGTCGCGACGGCGGCGGCATGCACCTTTCTCCCCAGTCCGTCCCCGCCAAGGATGGTCGTGCCGTCGACCGTCAGCCAGGCCCAGGGGGTGCCCTGCCAGAGCGCCCGGATGCCGCCGCCGGTCACCCCGGGCAGCTTCGCCGTGGTCACGGCCGCGGGTGCCGGCGGCGTGGATCCGCCGCAGCCCGCCGTCGCGCCGAGCACCGCCACGGCAAGCGCCGCCGCCACCGTTCCCGCGAGCCTCCTGCCCGCCATAGCGCCATCGCGCCGGATGCCAGTCATGCCCGATTAGACGCTGCTTCGCCGGTCATTCGTTCCGCACTTTGCTCAGAATACTGGGGCAGTGCACTTATTCGGAGTGCGGTATTCTCCGCCCGCCGCTGGGGTCTCTCCGCTCGACAGGCATCAACAGCGTCGGTTCAGGTGCTGGCACCCGGTACCCCTCCGATGACCTTGGCTCGGCCGACGGCGAGCTCCTCGGCGGTTATCACGCCGCGCTCGCGCAGATCATCGAGCTCCGCTAGGCGCTCTTCGGTGGTCTTCGCGGGCTGGCCAGACGTTCGCGCGGCGGCGTTCCGGAGGTTCTGGGCGAGCTGGACTTCCAGTTGCGACTCGGCGACCAACGGATTGAGGCCGCCCTTGCGAAGAATCGTGGCGCGCCAGATCGCGCCGGCGATGCCGATGAGCAAGAAGACGCCCATCACGACAGACAAGGCGATAAACCAAGTCGGGACACCAGGCGTAGCTGAAGTTGGCACGTGGCCTCCGCGCGATGTTGAGCCGTGATCGATTTATAGGGCTTTAGCATAATGGTGGATATGGCCTCTCGCTAAAGAACCGCCGACACGCGTCGAAGGAAGCCAGCGAGCGACATGGGCAAGCAGGTTGCACAGCCTCACCTACCGCGGAAGGTGCACTATTCCCCTTCGCCGGCCGGTTCTGCCTCATGGCTGGCCTGCTGGTCATCTGGTGAGGCGTCAAGCCAGGTCATGTGGCGGACGGAAGGCACTGTGAAGACGGCGAGCGTACCCAAGGCGGCCCCGGCCGCACCGAACCCGAGGACGGCGCGGGTGCCGACTACGGCTGCGACTGCCCCGGCGGCGGCAAACGCGACGGGGCCGAACGCGAACGCGCCGACCATGTTGAACGCGCTCACCCGGGACAGGGCTTGCGCGGGTATCCGCTGCTGCGTCACGGTCGCTTCGAGCGCGCTGCCCAGCGCCGATCCCAGCCCGGCCAGCAGTGCCCCTCCCGCCACGGCGACGACGGGAAGGTGCAGGGCCAGCGCGAGCGGCGGGAGGGGGAAGCCGAGCGTGGCCAGGTTCGCGACCGCTAGGGGGCGCCGCGGACGGCGGCCCAGCGCGAGCAGGCCGCCGAGGATCGCGCCACCGCCGTAGCAGGCCAAGATCGCGCCCCAGGCTGATGCGCGCCGAGGTAGTCACGGGCCAGCACTGGACCAAGTACCAGTCCCCGAGCAGACCAGCGGCGTAAGAGCCGACGCAGAACGCTGACGACCTTGCCGATGATGACCGCGTCGTCGGCCATGATCGGCGAGTACGCCGGGTTGTGCGGGATCAGCCAGACATGCCCGTCGATCTTCTTGAACGTCTTAACTGTCGCCTCACGGTCGGATGACGTTTCGCTTTCGACCATGGCAGCGACGATATCGCCGTTCTCGATATCAGACTCGCGGCGGACGACCACCCAGTCGCCGTCGGCAATCGCGGCGTTGATCATCGACTCTCCCACTACCGTGAGCATGATCAGGTCCCCTCCCCCGACCAACTGCCTTGGCAGGGGCATGACGTCCTCAACGGACTCATCCACGAGAATCGGCCGTCCCGCCGCGATCCGCCCGACCATCGGCACTGACGCCATTCCCTGGTTGGCAAGATCCGCCAGCCTCGGATCGACTCGACACTGGGCAGGCTTCCGGAGTACGGCGGTGCGTGGCCGTCTAGCCTCACGGGTCAGGTAGCCCTTTTCTGCCAGAACCGACAACTGGTAGGAGACGCTTGACGTGCTCGCCAGTCCCACCGCCTCGGCGATCTCCCGGAGGCTGGGCACGTAACCGTTGCACCGAATGGAATCCTCGATGTACTGGACAATCTTGCCCTGACGCGCGCTCAGAGCCAGGTCGTTGGCTTCAGAGAGCTCCGCATGTCCCGTCACTCGGCCTCCGGTGCTATAGACATTGGTAACGATAAGCTACGCATATTTATCAAATATGTCAAACACATCTTCGAGTACTGCACGAGATCAGGGCAGCGATCTTGAGCGTGCCGTGTCCTTACCGGCTGACGGTTCTGGCCACGTTGGGATGGTTACCGCGTAGCCGGGCGGGACATCCTTGTCTCGATCTCTCGCAGCCAGTCGTCCGCGTGCGGGCAGGACCTCCGGATTGAGGCCAGGCCGGCGTCCGCGACGACCAAGGGGCCGTCTCCGGTCTTCGTGTACTGCGGGTAAGCGGTCATGATCCGCTTCGACGGAGCGGTATCGACGCCGTCATTGACCAGCTCCGGTCCGGATTCCAGCTGCACGATCCGTTCCAGTTCGGCAGCGGGGCCTGGATCTCCCATCACCTCGCCGAGCCGACGGCAGTCGGCGAGGACCCATGCCTCAATCTCGTGCAGTACGAGATTCGGGAGGAAGCGCTTGTCGCCGATTTCCTTGGCTAGCGCTGACTCAACGTGCCGGACGCGGTTGTGGGGTGATCCGTGCGGGCGGTCCGCCATGCCCGGCGCGTCGCCCGGGAACGCGTAGTAGTCGAGCATCGTGGTGAGCACCGTGGTCGAGCTGTCACGAAGGAGCAGTTGCAATTCGCGTTCCAGTTTTGGCCAGGTGGAGAGGCCGCCTTTGAACGCGGGACCGCCAGCTGGGCGCTTGGTCGTGAAGATTGACCGGGTGACCCAGGTGTCCTCGCCGGCGAAGTGCGGTTCTATCACGTCTCGCGCGATGATCTCCTCTGTCTGGCCCTCGCAGAGGATGTGCAGGTGGCGCACTGTCAGCCGTGCTCCGGCTGCGGGCGTCCGCCGAGCATGTTCTTCTCCCACAGCTCGCCGAGCGAGTAGTCCGCGAGCCACTCCCCTAGGCGGTCTGGGTCTGGACGCTCGAAGACGGAGGCACCATCCCGGCGTTCCACGACGATGAGGTCGCTTAGCTCGAACTGGTTCATCAGGGTGACCGACTGGGTGGCGAGAAGCACCTGGCTTTCCCGGCTGGCGGCGTGCAGCATCCCCGCCAGCTGCACGATCGCGAACGGGTGCAATCCCAGTTCTGGCTCGTCCAGGATGATGAGGCCGGGCAGTTCCGGCTGGCCGAGCAGCACGGCCAGGCAGATGAACCGCAGCGTGCCATCTGAGAGCGCATCAGGCGGCAGGACCGTGTCGCTGCCCTGCTGCTGCCACCGCAGCCGCACCCGCTCGATGGCAAGCTCCGGCTCAAGCACGAAATCCCGGAAGAACGGCGCGACCTGCTTAACCGTGCGGACTATCCGCTGGTAGCGTGCACGGTCAGCTTCTCGTAGCCGCAGCATGACTGCCGCGAGGTTGCCCGCGTCCGGGTGCAGGGACCGGTTATCAGCGGTGTATCCCTGCTGTTTGACCGGTGCAGTGTTGCTGGTGTCCTGGAAGTGGAACACGCGGCAGCCCCGCAGCGTCTCCACGAGCGGTGCCGCTCCCGGCACCCACAGTGGCTCTGACGAGGTCAGTGCTGTTTCCCGGTGCCCACGGCCGAGCGACGTCACCACCCGCGAATCACGCGGCCAGATGGTCTCATCAGAGAAGATGAACGCATCTCCCGCCGCCGGGGCCAGTTCGGCTGCGTACCTCCCCGCGTCGGATTCCACTTCCAGCCGGATGAGCCTCGGTGCTGCTGGGTCAATGTTCAGCAGGGCACTCGCGCCACCGGCTAGGCCCACGAACAGGCCCAGTTCGCCATCCACGATCCGGCCAAGCATGCTCAGGGCCCTGATGAAGTTGCTCTTGCCCGCGCCGTTCGCGCCGACCAGCACGTTCACGTCATTCAGCGCAAGCGCTGCCGACCGGATCGACGTGAACCCCTCCACGACGACCGACTTCAGCCGCTGGTGCCTCATGCGATCAGGGTAGCGGCAATAGGGCGGCTTGAGTTTCCGATGAACTCCATGTCCTCGCGCGTGTCATGGCCAAGGATGCTGCATCGGATGCAACGAACACCGGCCACAAAGCACTCAGGAGGGGGACGGAGATCTGACTGCATCCCTCCTGAACTGGGAGTTCTTACCTTTTAGTGACTGCTAATGCTGGCGCAGTGCACTTATTCGGAAGGTGCACTATTCCCCTTCGCCGGCCGGTTCTGCCTCATGGCTGGCCTGCTGGTCATCTGGTGAGGCGTCAAGCCAGGTCATGTGGCGGACGGAA
>Ga0302325_10029385_pt1 | contig 11358 bp, 7 predicted proteins | sample Palsa_T0_2_FD_201948 | JGI IMG/M metagenome (GOLD analysis project Ga0302325, IMG submission 201948) | Peat permafrost microbial communities from Stordalen Mire near Abisko, Sweden - Palsa_T0_2 | ecosystem: Environmental > Terrestrial > Soil > Palsa > Peat permafrost | place: Sweden: Abisko...
AGGCTTTTCGTATGGATTCCGGCCGGGTCGCAGCCCGCATCAGGCGCTGGATGCGCTTAGTGTGGGAATCCATGGCAAGCGAGTGAAGTGGGTGCTCGATGCGGACATTCGAGGATTCTTTGACAACATGAATCACGAATGGACGCTGAAGTTCGTTGAGCACCGCGTGGCCGACCGCCGGATGCTGCGGCTGATCCAGAAATGGCTGAAGGCCGGAGTTTCGGAGGACGGTCAGTGGTCGGAGACAAAGGTAGGTACGCCGCAAGGAGCAGTGGTTTCGCCACTACTTGCGAATGTGTATCTGCATTACGTCTTCGATTTATGGGTGGAAGCCTGGCGCAGGAAAGTGGCACGCCGTGATGTTATAGTCACGCGCTATGCTGACGATCTCGTCGTCGGCTTCGAAAGCCGGACGGAAGCAGAGCAGTTTCTGAAAGCGTTTCGGGAACGGCTGGCCAGGTTCGGACTGGAATTAAATATGGAGAAGACGCGGTTGATCGAGTTTGGGCGGTTTGCCGCTCAGGACCGGAAACGGCGTGGAGAAGGAAAACCAGAGACGTTCACGTTCTTAGGCTTTACTCACTATTGTGGGGAGCGCCGAAATGGCGCTTTCATCGTCTGGCGTGTCACGGCGAAGAAGCGGATGGTGGCGAAGCTGCGTCAAATTAAAGCGGAGCTTCGTCGCCGGATGCATGACCCCGTGGCGTCGGTCGGCGAATGGCTGAAGAGAGTGACGCTCGGGTATTACAACTACTACGCTGTGCCTGGTAACATCGATCGATTAAACGTCTTCGCCCAACGGCTTCGGCGTTTGTGGCGGCTGATCCTGAGCCGCCGCAGTCAGCGAGGCCGCACACTGTGGGATCGGTTGACTCCGATCTTTCAGCACTGGATTCCAGCACCCCGCGTTCTGCATCCTTATCCTTTCGAACGCTTCCTCGCCACCCATCCAAGGTGGGAGCCGTATGCGTAAACGCGCTCGTACGGTTCTGTGCGGGGGGCGATCAGTGATGGTCGTCCCTACCGCGTCAAAGTGGAAGGTAAACGCTGCGCCGTTAATCGCGGTAACATTCCGGCGGTTTCGTCTCGCAGGCGGTTCAGAAGCCCCCCTTATTGTGCATGGCCCGCGGTGAGGACGACTTCCGAACGCACTTCGACCGATTCCCAGTTGGAGATCGTCGGGCGGTATGTCCACTGGCGCACGGCGCGGACCGCGGTGTCCGCAAGTTCAGAATCGCCCTCGACGAAAGTTGCTTTGCGAATCTTGCCTTCCTTGTTTACGATGATTCCGATTCGCACAAGTCCCGACGCATTTCGAGGAAAAACGGGATCGACTTTCTGAATCAGCATTCGTGCCTGCGCAACAGGGTGGATAAGTATAGGGGGTGGTTCGCCGTCGGGGTCTGGGACGTGGCGGAACGTCCAGCCGGCCAGAGGCGTTCCCATCGATCTTATCCCGCGGATTGAGGATGGCGGAGGGGGTGGTGGAGGAGGCGGCAGCGGCGGAGTCACAGCCGCCGCATCGCGAATAATCTGGTATGTCCCGGAGAGAGGCGGCGGCCATCTCGACGGAGAGATAACTCCTCTTGCCCGCTGGTCCGCAAGCCGGAGGCGTTCATCATTTTCGACAGCTTCAGCCCGGCCTCTCCACTCGGCCGCCACGGCTTCATCACCGCGGGAGCGATAAAGGGCATCGAGGAAACGCATCGCCCGAACGCTGCGTGGATCGAGTGCGAGCGCCCGCTCAAAATGAGTCCTTGCCTCGTCGGCGAGACCAGACTGCATGATAAGAGCACCGAGTGCAACGTGCGTATTGGACTCTGAGGGATCGAGACGCAGCGCCTGCTCGTACCAACTTCGTGCTTCGCTGAGATTTCCGAGATCACGCTCCAGCCTCCCCATGAAGATCAGCGGCGGCCAGGCTGACCCGTCCAGCGCGATGGCACGCGCAAACTCATCGTGAGCATGGGCGGCGCTCACCTGCCGAGGCCCGTTGGGAACGAACTGCTGCTGCCATGCGAGCCCCAGATAGAGATGGGGAATCGGATCGTTCGGATTGAGAGCTGTGGCACGGCTGAAAGCGTCGATCGAGTTTCTATACTGCCCCGTTTTGTAGAACGCGATGCCCTGGGCGATTTCCGCTTTCCATGTTTCGTCCAGGCTGGGCTCCTTCTTCCCTTGTCCGAAAACTCTTCGAGCGAAGAGGAACAGCGAACTGATGAAGGCGTTGCGGCGGGTCATAATACAGCGGCCTTGGAACTTATTTTAGACCGATACTGGGTAACCGTCACTCGTCGGCGACCCACTCGTTCCAGGGAATTCTCTCCCCAAGTCGATTCGCCCGTGCCGCCCGCGGTTGTGATTACCCTGCCTGGCCGGCAGGTGACGAGTCTACCGGCGTGCCGCTGCCGAAACTTCCAGATCGTGAATGCTTCGCCGTCAGGCGGGTCTATCAGCCCCGCGAACAAGAGTAGAACGAAAATGTTATGAACGATTCCGCCATAGTGTCCGACCAGGAAATCATGAACGGAACTCCCTGCTTCAAAGGCACTCGAGTGCCGTTCAAGAACCGAATTGACTACCTGGAGGGCGGGCGTTCGCCTGGTGAATTCCTGCATCAGTTCCCAGGCGTGACGCGCGAGATGGCTGTCCAGGCCCTTGAAGAGGCGAAAGAATCGCTGCTTGCCGGGATGGCATGAAGCTTCTGCTCGACGAATGCCTACCGGTCGATTTCCCGCATAATCTGCCCGGCTACTGAAGTTCATACTGTCGAGTGTGCGGGTTTCAAGGGTCTGAAGAATGGAAAGCTGCTTCGGGAGGCAGAAGACGCCGGATATCACGTGTTCCTCACCACGGACAGGGCATTTCACATCAGCAGAATCTGACGGCACACACAAATTCGATCCTCATCATTCGCTCGCGCACGATTCAGATCGAGGATCTTTTGCCGGTCGTCGGAACGATTCTGTCGGCCTTGGGGGAGATTCAGCCTGGCCAGACTACATTCACGTCCTGAACCGCCGCGAAGCCGTTTCAGAGTCAACCCTTCGCCATAGGTCAGCAATGCGCGACGAAGTAGTTTGGCCATTGGCCCAAGAGTTCCGTTCGCTACGGCGGGGACCGGAGGTGTTCCCGAACGCTTGTTCGCAGTCACCTTGACGTCGTACAGCCTAATTTCCCTGTTCGTGCGTGTTACAGCCGAGTGGCAGTCGGACCAGTCAACAGCTCAGTCCCTCAAGCAAACCTAATCTCTATGGAATCCGGCCGACGACACGCAGAGACACCGATAGATCGTCCAACTGAAAATAGGGACGCAGAAACGCGACCAGCCGGTATGCGCCAGGCTGGTCGGGGTCGTCGGACACATCGACGCGCGCTTCGCGCAGCGGCCGGTTGGCCCTGATCGCCGGCGAGGATTGATCATCGGCATTCACATACGCGGAAACCCACCGATTCAGGAACGCCTCAAGGTCGCCGCGAGTACGATACGAACCGGCGAGGTCACGCGCCATCACCTTGAAATAGTGCATGAAGCGCGAGGCGGAGAGTATATAGCCAAACTGGCACATCGATCGGCTGCTCATGTTCGCGGTATCGCTGTCAAACCGCCGCGGAAGACAGCAGGAACTGGCGGAAACGAACACGGCGAAATCCCTCTGTTTAACCTGGACGAGCGGTAAGAATCCAAGATCGGATAGTTCCTTTTCCCGGCGATCGGTAATCATCACCTCTACACCCGACCTGAATTCACCATCCGGATCTGTCTCCAGAACCCAGGTCGGCAAACCCTCAACCAGGCCCCCACCGTCGATGCCCCGGATCGCGCCACACCATCCATAACGAGAAAACGAATTGGCAATGCAGGTTGCGAACGCGAAGGCGGCGTTGCCCCACAAGAGATTGTCAGGGCTGCGGATATCTTCCACGTGCTGCACCTCGCCCGGCCCCCCTGGCCGCACTCCATACGGTGAGCGAAGAAGAATGCGCGGTAGGGCAAGGCCCACATATCGCGAGTTCTCCGAAGTCCGGAATGATTTCCACTTTGCATACAGCGTTGTATCGAACACTTTGGAAAGATCTCGCGGGATCGCAAGATGCTGAAAGCTTTCGATGCCCAACATCTCTGGAGCAACGCCGCCGATGAAGGGCGCAGCGGCCTGAGCCGCAATCCGGCTCATCCCGTCCAGAAGTTCTACGTCTTCCGGCGATTGATCGAAATCAAAGTTGCCGATCAGCAGAGCAAACGGTGTGGCGCCGATGTCCCCGTAAGGCTGCTCATAGAGGAGCTTGAACAGACTCGATTGTTCAATCTCCACTGCTCGCTGCAGATCTCTCAGCAGTTCGCGTTTCGTTACGTCGAGCAACCTGATGGTTAACTGTAAGCTGGTCTCGGTGTGCGATACCAAGTACCAGAGCCCGCGCCAGGCGGCCTCGAGAGTTTGAAATTCGGGCGCATGGAGAATGCGATCGAGCTGGCGGGTGAGACTGCGCAACGCACCGGGATCCGCCGATTTTCGAAGAGCGTCGAGCGCCGGTACTCGTGAGATGATTCTTTCCGGCTCGAAATCCTCAAGGCTCACGAAGGTAAGGTCGACTTCGACGTCCAGGCCGGCCGCGGAAGTTACCTTGAAAGCAGCTCTGGGTTTCAACGCAGCCATCACCGGTTCGAAACTGTCGAAATCGATGTTGTGAAGGGTTCGCTCTTTGAGCGCCTGCCGCTGCGCGATGCCGGAATAGTCTCCCAGCACGGCGATCGAGAACGGCACTTCCCGGGCTTCGATGGCTGCGCCAGTCTCGAAGTCATATACGATCCGTACCCTTGGAGGCCGAACCCGATCCAGTTTGTGCAGTGTCGATTCTCTTGGCATGTTTTCAATCCGATCCTATCCTCGAATGAGGCGTCTCTGTGCCCCTTTCGAGAGAAAGAAAGTGCACCAGCCCGGACCGGTCGCCGACGATGAGTTCCGCGCCGAAAGAGCTTCCCGCACAGGTGAGAACGGGGCTTTCCAGGGTGTGGATAGCCACCAGGGCTCCATCCGATAGGTTCCAGACCCTGATGTCGCAGTCGTCCGAAGCGGACACGGCAAATCTCCCATCGGCAAGGCACGCGACACTGTTAACGCGTCCGCCATGGCCCTGGCAGACATGAAGCAGCGCAGCAGTCTCCAGGTTCCAGATGCGGACCGAATGGTCGTCCGCCCCAGAGATCAGCAACCCGCTGTCGTTGAGCGCAACCGAGTTGGCCCGTCCGGTGTGGCCTCGAAAGGTCCGGACTTCGGCACCCGATTCCAGGTTCCACAGCTTCAGAACGGAACTTTCGGCAGCAGTGACCGCAAAGCGGCCGTCCGGGGTAATGGCGATTGCCCTGGGCCATTGCCGGGTGAGCGGAATTCTCAGGATTTCCTGCGCTGACTGCATGTCCCACATGCGAACTGTGCGGTCGTCCCCACCGGAGATCACCCGTGTGCCGCACGGCGTCACTGCCAGGCAACGCACCCTGTCATCGTGGCCGGCGAAGCGCTGCACTTCATCCGAGGTGGCGAGTTCCCACAAAGAGAACGCGCCCGCGCTCCCGGCCGACACCACCCTTTTGCCATCCGGAGTGCAGGTAAACACCCAATGGTGCTGTTTCCGAACGGGGGCAAGCAGGCGGTGTGTGGTCATGTCCCAGATACAGAGTTTGTGATCATCCGCGCTGGAGATGGCAGTCGTGCCATTCGACAAGATTGCGACGGCGCGCACGCGTTCGGTGTGATCCCGGGCAGAGGCAACCGGGGGAATGCGGCCGAGGTCCCATGATTTCAGGGTGCCGTCGTCGGAGGCGGAGACGGCGAATCTGCCACCGGGCACCGAAGCGACGCAGTTCACCCAGTCCGAGTGGCCTTCCAGGACTCGCTCGATGCTGGTGTTGAGATCGATGCTGGTGTTGAGATCAAGGATGTGCACGTTTCCATCGTCTGCGCCGGCAATTACCTGCATGCTGTCGGGACTGAACGTCGCGGTCCTGACACCCTGTGGCTTCCAGGGCAAAACCTCTGGCTGCCAGCCGCTGGATTCTTTCCAGAGGCATGCACGGCCATCTTCGGAGATGGAGATGATCCATCCCGATTCTGAGACAGCGACGGCTGTGATCCGGGCTGCATGGCCTCTGAGTACAGAGGTGCATGTGCCATCGAGAGTCCAGATCCTGAGGGTACGGTCGTCCGACCCGGTGATGAGGGAATTTCCACCGGGCATCAGCGCCGCGCAATTCACCTCGGCCGAATGTCCTCGCAAGACCCTCGCAACCCGGCCCGAAGCCAGATCCCAGATGCGAACGGCGCGATCGTCGGAGATGGAGGCCACGCAATTCATTCGCGGCAGCGCTACCAGGCCGCGGATCCAATCCAGCTGGATATCAATGGCAGCCAGTTGCGCCCCCGTGGAAAGGTCCCAGATACGCAAAGTATGGTCGTCGGAGGCAGAAATCGCGCGGTGACCGTCCGGAAGCACTGCAACAGCGCGGATCGCATCCGAGTGCCCAAGAATCGTCCGCTCCAGCTTCCCGCGTCGAAGGTCCCAGATCTTGACCGTGTGATCGTCCGATCCCGAGATGGCTCTCAATCCATCCTGCGTCAATGCCAGACTACGCACCCGGCCAGTATGGCTCGCGAGGGTAAAAATCAATGCTCCACCGGGGGGAGTGAGGAGAGCGCGGGAGGGGCGTAGCCAGGGGCCGCCGCTGTATTGCAAAGCCTGGCTACGCACCAGGTCTATGGCTGGCGAGGTATTCTCCGCCAACCGGCCGAGCAGTTGCCCAGGGAGTTGCCGGGGGTCGTTCGCCAAAACATAGGCGGACAACCGCAAAGCTTCGTGAAGCAATCGCACACTTTCGTCGCGCGAGGCGAACCAGTCGTAGTCGGCTACCAGCGGCGTGATGCCGCATGCGTCCAGCTTGGCTTCCATCCAGGCAAAGTTGGTAAGCAGGAGCAAGGCTTCCGAGGACCGGCCGGCGCTCCGCAGATGCCAGATGAGGTTTTCGAAGAAGTAGCCATCATTCGGCCCCTCCGGCCAGTTGCCAGAACTCCGTTGAGCATACCTGTCGAGCAATTGGCGATGCTTCCCAATCAGGCTGTCGGCACCCAGCCTGCGCCGCAAATAATCGAGCATAATGTCGTGGACGCGCAGGCGCTTTCCGCTGTCGCGTGTGAGCAGCGAAAGATCCACCAGTTGGTCCAGCGCGTCGGCCGTTTCATATTCATCCAGGTCCCAGAGAGTTGCCGCTGCCGCCTCGGGAATGGCAGAGTCTTCCGGGAACACGCCGAAATCCAGATAGCGCCGGGATAATTCCTCCGGCAGGGCCTCCATACTGACGTCAATGGCTCGAAGCAGGTCGGGGTGGGGGTACTCGGGGAAGCTTTGGCGGATACGTTCCAGGTCTGCGTTTTGCAGTTTGTGCAAGACTAAAGCCCAGCGATCGGGATTGCCGCGGAGCTGCGCGCCAACCATGGCCACCGCAAGCGGAAGGCAGCCACACTCGCGGACAATTTCAGCCGCTTCCCGCGGTAGTTTCGCGCGCTCGCACCGGGACCAGCGTGTGATCAGATCCAGCGACTCTTCCCACGTCAGCACCGTGAGTTCCTGTTGCTCCGCGCCCAGCGCGGCTGCGGTGCGGCCATCGCGCGTTGTGATGATCAAACGGCTGGTTGGCGAATCGAACAGAAACGGCGCCACATCGCGAGGATCCCAAACGTCATCGAGAACGAGAAGTGCCGCTTTGTTTCGGAGGCAGCTTCGGAGCCGGTTGCTGGCCGATTGCGGGCTGTCATACCCCTCCAGGGAGTCGCCGATGACCTTGGCTGCTTCGCGGAGCAGCGGTACCGGATCTTTTGGGTCTTTCCCTAGAGGCAGCCAGATGATTCCATCCGGAAAGGCAGCCTGCGTAATTTCATCCAGACAAAGGGCCTGGGCCAGCACCGTCTTGCCGATTCCGGCCATTCCCTTGAGGGCGGTGAGGGCAACTGTCCGTCCGCCTCCTTCGCGTAAAACCAGGGCGCGCAACGACAGCAGTTCCGTAGTCCTCTCGATGTAGTTCGGCGGAAGCGGCGGCACGGTGACGTAGGTCTGGTGAAAGCGGCTGGGCAACGTGGCGCCGGACCTTGCCTGCATGGCTTCGCACAGCCGCGAGAGCGCCGTGTGGTACGCTGCGGCCGTCCCGAAATCAATGAACTGCCTGGATTCAAGATGGATGGGGCGTTCTGCGTCCGCCTCTGCCAGGATTGGGATGAGACACTTGCCTTTTCGCAGGGATCGAAGTTGCTCCGCGCGGCAGGTGTCTGATCGATAGGAGCCTCTGGAAAGGATGGCGAGGACGAAGTCGCTGCGGTCGAGCGCCTGTTCGATCTGCACGGACCAGTTCGCGCCGCCTGCGAGTCGTTCCGTGTCCAGCCAGACATCCCACCCCAGCCTCGCGAGGTCGCGCTGCAGTTGCGCGGCGAGTGTGGCTCCGTCCTGGTGGGCGTAGGAGATAAATACCGCGGCTTCGCTTCCCCGACCCATCAGCAGAACATAGCATATCGGGAAATCGGCTGATTTCGGGCCTAGCTGCCCGCGCTTAGGGGTGAGCCGCAGTGTGGTCGGCAGGTTTCCTGGTAGTTTGTTCCTGGGACGATACCCACTTTGCGTGCTCCTGCGAGACGAGACCCTCCACGCGCTCGGCAAGCAGGGATAGCGGCTTCTCGGCAGCTGCGTACGGTCCCGCCTGCGCGAGGTACAGATATTTCTCATGCTTCAGTGCTTCACAGGTGGAGCGGTATGCGATCCAGTTTGCCTGATATTGATTTAGCTGTTGCAGGCCTTCGGCGATCACGATGATGACGCCCAGCGCGCCTGCGTAGGGTTGACCCCAGGCAGCGGAGGACAGTACCGGGACAAGCACGCCCGAGAGGAGGGTCACTCCTTTGAGCCATTTAAATAGATTCTGGTTATAGGTGCTTTTGCGGTCGTACCAGAGAATTTGTTGTTCCAGCCGGTTTACGGTCTCATTCGAGGCTTTGGGTGCGGGTGTCACGTTCAGCAATTGTATCCGTTTCGGGCATATCAGGTCGCAGAGCCCGCAACGGAACTCGATGTTTGTCGCACGCGAGCAAAGCAGCTAGGTATCAAGCGAAGGCTACTGTTAAGCGGAAGGAAAGCCATGAGCGGAACATGGGATGAACGGAAGTTAGAAGTCTTGATTCAGCGGTGTGCCGTTAACGGGTGCATGTCAACACCCACAGTTGTAAAGTTCTATGCGTTCTTCAAAATTAGTAGGCAATGCTACCAACTGCGGTAGTATCTGTTGCTGCTGTACCATCTGGCATTCACGCCCCGTAAAGCGATCCAGTCGCTTGGCTGCACAAGGAATGTGAATGGCATAGATGTCTTTGCGGGTCAAAGCAGAATGCGTATACTCGCTATGGAGCTGACGGCAGATCTCCGGAAGCTATCGGCGATCCAACTCGAGGTGCCTTCTATATGTCGATTGACGACCACCTGGCGGCAAACTCGTGCGTAACCCGCGATCAGTCGCCTGTGTACCATCAGGGCTCGATTCCCAAATTGTCGTTGACTGCGTAACGAAGCTTCTGTTTGCAACCCAGATAATGCTCCGTCGTCTGGATGGAGACGTGTCCGAGCAGGAATTGAATCTGGTCCAGTTCGCCGCCCGCAAGGTGGCACAGCCGTGCGCAGGTGCGTCGGAGATCGTGCGGAGCAAGCTTGGGGATATCGGCTCGAGCGGCTGCTCTAACGATTTCCCACAGCACCTTCGGCGTCATACCGGTTCCCCATACCTTGCCCCTCCTGTCAATAGATCGGAAGAGCGCACCGCTGGTGATTCCGCTCGCCTCCATCCATTTCTCAACGCCAGTTCTTACCCATGCAGGGATCGGGACGGTGCGGATGTGGCCAGCCTTGCCCAGCAGGTCGGCAACGACCCACCGCTCCTCGCGTGATTGAATCGAATCGACATGCAAGGAAAGCAGTTCGCCGCGTCGGAGTCCGCATCCGATCAGCATGGCGAGGATTGCGTAGTTCCTTATGCCCCGCAACGACTCTTTCTCCACACCGCCCAGCAGACGCTTCCCCTGTTCCGCGGTCAGCCAGTTTCCAAGGCGAACGCCGATCCGGCGAACCCCTTTCACTCTTCGAATACCGGCGGCCAGTTCAGGGCTGAGCAGACCTGAATCCGCCGCTTCGAATGCGACGCGCCTCACCGCAGCGAGTCGCAGGTTGATGGTGGTTGGAGCATAGCGCTTCTGTTCGAGAAAGATCCGGTACCGGAGAACCACAGCACGGTTGAAAGAAAGACGTGGCTCTGAGCAGTACCAATCGACAAAATCGGTGATGGCGCGGTCGTAAGATCGCTGGCCGCTTTTCGACGTAAGGCTGTTCAGGACTGCGGCTTTGGACTGCTCCAGATCGGGAAGTGCCAGGGTCTGTTTCGGTGGCCGCTTCCGCTTTCGTGATTGCAACATAGGACGGGCCTCCTCGGGCCGGTACCACAAGGATGGACAAACTCCGCCCTACGCCGTTAATCGCAGGCCTGCGACGACCATATATCAGCGATGCGCGTTGCTGACATCTCACTCATTGCTTTTGGGGTTCATCAGTGACGCGAGCGGGCATTTAATTTCTACCTAAGGCGACGCTAGTTCTCCGTCGGACGTTGGATACTATCGATTACCAGGACGTCGATGTGGCTTTTCACGGCCTCCAGCTTTAGGCCGAGCTGCTCCTGTAGTGCTATGGAGAGGGAAGGGCCAACGGTGGTAGACGCCGCCGGACCGGAATCGTCATCCACATATCTCAGTTTGATATCGAAGGTTCCAGATAGGTTTGTTTTGTCCAGAACAGGTCGGTCCAGCGCCACAGCCAAAACGCGCACAAGCTCCCGAATGGCTACATGCTCGCCCTGCATACGAACGGCGGCTCCGGACGTGGAAATGAGCATTTTTCTGCACTCGAAAGGAGGAGGGTTGTATCGATCGGCGGAAATGGGTGAGCCTCCGGCGGCACATTCTCCCTCTTCCGACACCGACACCCTGGATCCTTTCTTATCGGTTATCAGAGCATAGGCTGGCATCTCCCGGTTTTCGCGATGCGCAGACATCCGAAAACGATCCTCCAGGAGTGTCTCAAGCATCAGCATCCATTGTTTTTTGTCGACGCTGCTCTCCGACTTCGCCTCGATTTGGTACCGCTCCTTGTTAATCCAGTCGGGGCCACCGATAATTTGCGGTCGTTGAAGAGCAAACGCGTTCATGATCAGGAGCTTGATTGGCGCATTGGCAACCAGTCGGCCGCCCGGCAGAACACGAACAGCGATCGGAGAGTCCG
>Ga0302325_10029386_pt1 | contig 11358 bp, 6 predicted proteins | sample Palsa_T0_2_FD_201948 | JGI IMG/M metagenome (GOLD analysis project Ga0302325, IMG submission 201948) | Peat permafrost microbial communities from Stordalen Mire near Abisko, Sweden - Palsa_T0_2 | ecosystem: Environmental > Terrestrial > Soil > Palsa > Peat permafrost | place: Sweden: Abisko...
ACACCGCGGTCGCGATGCGCGTCGCCTCGTCTACGGTCGAGGTCGATGCCGCCGGGAAGTCGGCGATCGCGGTGTACATCAACAAGCGCCGCCTGAACGCGCCGGCAGACGGAGTCACCAAGGTCCGGCTCGGCGGGGGCCGATTGATCGTCGATGGTGCCAGCGCCGTCGTCGACTGGCCCGACGGCAGCTCGATCGACGTGTTCAACTGGCTCGCCGACGCCAACGGTCAGGGGGTCGAGACCCCGCAGGGCGAGAAGCTGGTGCCGGCGCTCAATCTCGTGATCAGGCTCACCGCACACCGCTATCGGCACGTCGAAGGCCTGCTCGGGAACTGGGGGGCGCGGGCCTCGAGGGAGTTCGTCGGGCGCAACGGTCGCGCCTACCCCCAGAGCGTGATCACGGCCGGCGACGTCGACGTGGCAACGGCGAGCGAGCTCAGGGTGATCTACGACGAGTTCGGCGCCAGCTGGCGGATCACCCAGCGCGAGTCGCTGTTCCGCTACTCGCCCGGTAAGAACACGAACTCCTACACGATCCGCGGCTTCCCGCGACGGTATCTGACCGTCAAGTCGCTTCCGCTCGGAAAGCAGGGCGTGGGGTGGACCGTGTGCAAGGCCGCCGGGATCACCAATGCGCAGGTGTTCGACGGCTGCGAGTTCGATGTCGGCGCTACCGGCGACCACGGGTTCGCGATCGGCGACCAGCACCTACAGAAAGCCGCCGGGCTCCCCGTCTCGTCGACTCTCCCGACCCGCCCAACCGGCGTCCCGAGCACGCACTCGAAGCTCCACCCGGTCGACCTCGGCGCCGCGGACAACGTCACCCAACCCGAGGTCGCGTACGACCCCGACTCGAAGGACACCTACGTCGCGTGGGTCGACAACAGCGACACGTCGATCGATCTGTGCGTGCTCGGCACGGGCGCGCAGAGCTGCAACGGCGGCGCCGGTCCGTACAGGCTGATCGATCCGCTCGCAAGCTCCGCCGGCTCGACGCCGCTGTATTCCGACGCGCAGCTCGCGATCGAGCCGGGCGGCACGGTCGTCGTGCTGGCCGAGGTCGACGGCGCCAACTCGGACGCCTATCCGGCCGGCTACGGCGCCGAGGGCGTGGTCGCTTGGAGCTCGCCCGCCAGCGGTGCCGCGTTCGGCTCCGCCGGGCAGGGGATCGCCGACGGCGGCGAGGTGCTCTCCCCGAGCCCCGGCGATGCGCCGTCGGGCGGCGCGGTCGCGCTCGGCGCCGGCACGATCGCCGTATACGGGGACGGCTCCCTTGAGGACGGGTTCTCCGACTTCACGTTCAGCTCACCGGCGCCCGCGGCCGCGCCCGTGGTCGACAGCACCGGCCAGTACGGGGATGCAACCGGGGTGACCGGCGGGCAGCTCGCAGCGATCCCCGATCCGTCGGCGCCGGGGGAGTACATCGTCGTCGCGATCGGCTCGGGCTTCGGTTCCGGCTGTCCGTCGGGGACGGACTCGGCGACCGGATACGCGGTCGCGGCGGGGACGCCCGTCGGCCTTCAGAGCCAGTCGGCCTGGAGCTCCGGGTACTTCGCCCCTGTCTCGTGCGACGCCGATGACCCGGTGCTGGCGGGCGGTGGCCCCGGCGGCGGCACGATCGGCCTGCTGGAGCAGGAGGGGCCGTTCCTGACGAGCGCGACGACGGGCTCCGAGGGGGTCTTCTACCGACGGTTCGACACCGCGACCGGGAAGTTCGCAGCGCCCGTGCTCGTCTCCAACGAGACGACCCGAACGCTGTCGGGGGCGAACGACCTCGACGTGGCGCAGGACGGCGCCGGTGACGTGTACGCGACCTGGTCAGACTCCCGTGGGGAGGAGCTCGACTACAGCCCGACCGCCGGCGCGAGCTGGCGCAAGCCGGCCACGATCGTGCTGCCGGTGAGCCCCGACGACGACCTCGTGCTCGCGGGCGTCGGCGGCGGTAGCGCCGAGCTTGCATACACGGCCGACCAGGGCGCCGGCAAGCAGGTGTACGTCGTGCCCGTGTCGTTCTAGCGCGCCGCGAACCCGTCTTCGCTACGTAGGTAGTCAGGCCGCAGTGCTGACGACGTGCGTAACGTACGACGGCCGGCCGACCGTCACGTACCGGAACGCGATTGGTCCGAGCCGCACGACGTCACCCTCGGCGAGCGTGGTCGCGACGATCCGGCGGCCGTTGACGAACGTGCCGTTGGAACTGCGGTCGTCGAGCACGCGGGCGTGGCGGCCGTAACGGACGATGATCGCGTGCGAGCGCGAGACCCTCGGGTCCTCGATCCGCAGGTCGGATGACACGCCGCGGCCGAGGTGAACCAGCTTGTCGCCGAGCTCGATCAGCCACGAGCGCTCGCCGTCCTCGAACGACAGGTACTGGCCGTCGGGCGCGGTGTCGGCGGGGATCGCGTGCCCTCGTGCGCGGTGGTCGAGCAGCGCGAACGAGTCGACGATCGGCAGATCGCGGCCAGTTTCGATCGCCGCCGTGTCATGCTCGCGCAGCGCGGCGCTCAGGGGGTGCTCGAACGGCTCTCGCGGGATCGGGTTGTCGAAGCGGTGGGGTGGGGACGAGGTGCTCATGCAGACAATCAGACCACAGCCCCGCGAGAGCACTGTGAAAGTAGCCGAAGAGCTTGCGAAGAGCCGTTATGCCGGTGTTATGCGACCGGCTCGGGTAGCGGCGGCTCGTCGAGGTCGAGCGTGGTCGCGTCACCTGGTCGCGGCCCGGCGATGGGCAGCACGTCGGCGACGGGCACGTCGAGCAGGACCGCGCTGATCGGAGCGGCGCTGCCCTCCACGTTGAAGCGTGGTAGCCAGCGGTCGAGCCATGCGGGGATGCGCCAATTCGCCTCGCCGATCACCATCATCGACGCCGGCACGACGATCGAGCGCACCATCGCCGCGTCGATGAACACGGCGCTCGCGAAGCCGAGGCCGAACAGCTCGATGATCCAGCTGCCGCCGAGGATGAAGGCCCCGAACACGAGCACCATGATCGCCGCCGCCGCGGTGATCGTGCGGCCGGTCGCCGCGAGCCCGTGGTGGACGGCCTCGCTGTTGTCCAGGCGGCGGTGCCATTCCTCGTACATGCGCGTGACGAGGAACACCTCGTAGTCCATCGACACGCCGAACAGGATCGGGAACATCAGCACCGGCAGGAACGCCTCGATCGGCCCGGTCGAGCTCAGGCCGAGCAGCGACGCACCCCACCCGTTCTGGAACACGGCCGTGACGACGCCGAAGGCGGCGCCCGCCGACAGCAGGTTCGCGAGCGCGGCCGTCAATGGAATCCACAGGCTGCGGAAGACCGCCATCAGCAGCAGGAAGCTGACGAACACGACGATCCCCACGAACAGCGGGAGCTTGCTCGCAAGCACGTGGCTGAAATCGGCGAAGATGGCCGTCTGGCCGCCGACGAGCACGCGCACGTCGCTGCCGGCGGTGGCGCGCGGGATGATCGTGCTGCGCACGGTGCTCAGCAGGCTGGAGGTCGAGGCGGCCTGCGGGCTGCCCCTTGGGTACACGTCCGAGACGGCGATCGCGGACCGGCCGTCGATCCCCGTCGCAAAGTGCGGCGGCGTGACGCTGGCGACGTCGGCGTTCCGCGCGACGGCATCCACGACACCGGCGAACACCGCGCGCTCGGCGGCTGAGTGGACCTGCGCGACCAGCTCGAGCGGCCCGTTGTAGCCGGGCCCGAATCCCCGGGCGAGCAGCTCGTATGACTTGTATGTCGTCGAGCTCGTCGGATCGGAACTCGAGTCCGCGGAGCCGAGCCGCATCGAGAAGAACGGGATCGCCAGAATCGCCAACACCGCGACGCCGACGAGCATGAACGTCTTTGGCCGCCGCGCCATCCAGGTCGCCCACCGAGCCCAGGCACGCGATTCGTCGGTGATCGCATGCCGGCCCTCGCGTATGGCGCGGCGCTCTCTGCGCCGGAGCACGCCCGAGCCGAACAGGCTGAGCAGCGCCGGCAGCAACGTCAGGGCCGCGACGACCGTGAGCGCGACGGCGATCGCCGCGCCGAACGCCACGCCGTTGAGGAAGCTGACCCGCAGCAGCAGCATGCCGAGCATCGCGATCACGACGATCGTGCCGGCGAACAGGACCGCGCGACCCGACGTGTCGAGCGACTCGAGAGTCGCCTCCTCGCTCTCCAGCCCCCTCAGGCGGGCCTGGCGGTAGCGGGTGACGACGAACAACGCGTAGTCGACGCCGACGCCGAGCCCGATCAGCGCCGCCAGCTCGCCGGAGAACGAGGCCACCTCGGTCACGTGCGAGAGCAGGCCGATGAGCGCGATCCCGGTGCCGAGCGAGAGGCCGGCGGTCAGCAGTGGCAGCACCATCGCGAGCACCGACCCGAACACCACGAACAGCACCATGCCCGCGGCGATGAAGCCGATGATCAGGCTGTGCGTGTCGTCGTTGTTGACGGTGCTCTCGGCGACCTGCCCTTGATCCTCGAACTCGATTCCGGGCCGGGAGGCGGACGTGACCGCGCGCACGAACGTACGCGACTCGCCGCCGGAGATGACGTTCGCGCCGATGTCGAAGGTCACGTCCGCGAACGCGATTCTCCCGTCCGGCGCGATCTGGCTCGCACCTCCCGGACCGTAGGGCGACTGGATCTCCGATACGTTCGGAAGCCGTGAGAGCTCGGCAAGCAGGGCATCGAAGCGGGCCCGCGGCGCCGGGTCGGTGACGCGACCCTGCCGGGTCGCGATCACGACCTCCTCGGTGTCGCCGGAGATGCTGGGGGCGCTCAGCGCAAGCAGCCGATCAGCCTGGTGGCTCTCGGTCTGCCGGAGGCTGAAATTGTCGTTGTACGTCGCCCCGGCGCTCGACTCGATCGCGTTCACCGCGACGACGACCCCGATCCAGGCGATCACGACGATCCAGCGATGACGGAAGCACCAGCGTGCGAGCCCTCTCACGTTGCTGATTGAATCGGCAATCGGCCCGCGATGCGTGAGTGGCGTGTTACGCCGCGACCGGCTCCAGGTCCTCGAGCAGCTCCGCGAGCTTCGCCCGCGTGTCCCGCTCGTCGGTCGGTGAGTACAGGATCAGCCGCTGCTCGGGCGCTTCGGCCGGAGTGAAGACCGCGTGCTCGAACACGAGCGTGCCGGCGGTCGGGTGGCGGAGCTGCTTACGGCCACCGCCGCCCCGCGCGACCTCGTGGCGGCGCCACGCCTTGCAGAACTCGGGGCTCGCGCTTCGCAGCGCCTCGATCAGCTGCTCGAACGCCGGGTCACCGAGGTGATGGGCGCTGTCGGCCCGAAACTTCGCGACGCACAGCCGCGAGCCTTGCTCCCAGTCGCACATCATCTCGCGCCGGGCCGGGTCGGTGAACATCTGCCAGACGTGGTTGCGGGCAGCGCGGGGGAGCTCCCCGAAGTCGCCGAATAGCGCGGTGCAGGCATCGTTCCAGGCCAGGTAGTCCCAGCGGCGGCCGAGCAGGTACGCCGGGTTCGCGCCGAGGTTCTCGATCAGCCGCCGGACCGTGGGGGAGACGCGCTCGGCGGGCGCCGGGCACGGCGGTGCCTCCTCGCCGCGACCGAGCAGGATCAGGTGGATGCGCTCGGCCGGCGTCAGCCGCAGCCCGCGCGCGAGCGCCTCGAGCACGTCGAGCGAGGCGCGCACGTCGCGACCCTGCTCGAGCCACGTGTACCAGGTCGCGCCGACTCCGGCGAGCTGCGCGACCTCCTCGCGCCGTAGGCCGGGCGTGCGCCGCCGGCCGCCGCTCTGCAGCCCGACCTCCTCCGGCTGCAGCGCCGCGCGGCGCTTGCGGAGGAAGTCGGCGAGCTCCGAGCGCCGGCGCTCGCCGCTGCCGTTCAGTTCTTTGGGTGTTGTTTCTACTACCAGGATAAACCCCTCTCTTGTACCTGGATCCCAATGAAAGCACACTACCCCTCGTGAACGCAACTACTCGCATTCAAACTCGCTCGACCAACCTGCTCCTGTTCGTCGTGTGCCTGGCGCAGTTCATGGTCATCCTCGACGTTTCGATCGTGAACGTCGCCCTACCGTCGATCCACAACGGACTGCATTTCTCCGCCACCGGCCTGCAGTGGGTCGTGAACGCCTACACGCTCACCTTCGCGGGCTTCCTGCTGCTCGGAGGCCGCGCCGCCGACCTGCTCGGACGCAGGCTCGTGTTCGTCACCGGGACGGCCGCGTTCGCGATCTGCTCGCTGCTGTGCGCGGTCGCGAGCTCGCGCGGGCTGCTGCTCGGCGCACGCGCAATGCAGGGTCTCGCGGGCGCGCTCCTGTCGCCGGCGACGCTATCGATCATCACGTCCTCGTTCCGCGAGGGCGCGGAGCGCAACCGCGGGCTCGGGGCCTGGGGCGCGATGGGCGGCCTCGGCGCGTCCTCGGGCGCGCTGCTCGGCGGGATCCTCACCCAGACCCTCGGGTGGCCGGCGATCTTCGCCGTCAACGTCCCGCTCGGCGTGCTCGTGATCGCGCTCGGGCTGCGCGTGATCCCGGCCGGAGGCGCTCGGGATCTGGACTCTGAGCGGCACTTCGACGTCACGGGCGCTGTGCTCGTCACGGCCGGACTCGCGACGCTGACGTTCGGCATCGTCCGCACCGACACGCTCGGCTGGACCGCGCCTGGAGTGCTGATCCCGCTGCTCGCGGCGGCCGTGTTGCTGGCGGCGTTCGTGTACGTCGAGGAGCGTGTCGCGCGGGCGCCGCTGATGCCGATGCGGATCTTCCGCCTGGCCCAGCTACGCGCCGCCAACCTGGTCGTGGTGCTGATGTACATGGGCCTGTTCTCGATGTTCTTCTTCATCACTCTGTACCTCCAGCAGGTGCTCCACTACGACGCGCTTGAGGCCGGGTTCGCGTTCCTGCCGATGACGCTGTCGGTGTTCGGCGGCTCGACGCTGGCGCCGCGGCTGGTCGCGCGGTTCGGGACGCGCCGCACGCTGGCCGGCGGGATGCTGCTCGCGACCGCCGGCCTGCTGCTGTTCACCGGCGTCACGCCCGGCGGTTCATACCCGCTGCAGGTGCTGCCCGGCGCCCTGCTGTGCGGGCTCGGGATGGGGCTGTCGCTCGTGACTGGCACCGTCGCCGCGGTCCAGGGCGTGTCCCAGGAGCAGAGCGGGCTCGCGTCCGGGCTGCTCAACACCTCGCGGCTCGTGGGCGGCGCGCTCGGGCTCGCGATCCTGAGCACGATCGCCGACGCGCAGACGCGGGCCAGCGAGAGCGTCGGCGCGCTGCACGCCGCGACCGACGGGTTCTCGCTCGCGTTCACGATCGGGGCGCTGTTCACGCTCATGGGCGCGGTCGCGGCCGCGACGCTGCTGCGGCCGCGAGCGGTCGCCACGGTGGCGCCGGCGTCCCGCGAGCGCGATCCCGACGCCGAGCCCGACCTGCTCGCGGCCTGACCTTCGTCGACCGTCCCGCGAGCCCGAGTCGCCGGGGCGCCGGCGGCGAGTGGCGCGGTCGTTTGCGGGTGGCGTTGGGAACGCGGCGCGATTACTACGTTTTCGACCCGGTGAAGCCCGGGTGCCGCGGGACTAGCGGGTCGCTTTCTTCACCGCGCTCCGCGCCTTACCGGCCGCGTTCTTCGCCTTGCCTTTGATCTCCTCGCCGGCGCCGCGAAGCTCGGTCCCGGGCCGTCCGCTTTCGATCCCGGCCTCGCGCTTGACCTTCCCCTTCGTCTCCTCGAGCTTGCCCTTGACGCGCTGCGTGCGGTCTCCCATCTCACCTCTCCCTTCCTTGAGTTCCTTGTAATGGAGAGCTACCCGGGGCGGTCCTGCGCAAATCCCGCGGGCGCCGGCGAACTCGACGAACGCGCGGGCGGCGGGGGACAGGTGCCGCCCGCGCCGCCACCACAGCGCGACGGTCATCCGCAGCGCAGGGCTTAAGGGTCGCAGCGCCACCGGCGGGCCGGGCAGCTCGGCGAACGAGCGCGGCAGGATCGCGAGCCCGATCCCCTGCGCGACGAGCGAGCGCAGCAGCGCGAGGTCGTTGCCCTCGAGCGCGACCAGCGGCCTGACGCCGGCTCGCTCGAACTCGGCATCGACCACATCGCGCACCGAGGAGCCGCGCTCGTAGCCGATCAGCCGCTCGCCCGCGAGCGCGGCGATCGGGATCGGCGAGTGGCCCGCGAGCGCGTGGCTCGGACTCGTCACGACCGCGAGCTCCTCGCTCGATAGCGGCAGGCGCTCGAACGCCTCGCGCGGTTCCGGCTCGAGCACGAACGCGAGGTCGATGGTGCCGTCGGCGAGCCCGTCGATCATCCGCTGCGCGGTGCCCTCACGGAGACCGACCTCGACCTGCGGGAACGTGCTCGTGAAGCTCGCGAGCAGCGCCGGGATGTCGAGCTCGCCGCCGAACAGGAGCGCGCCGATGGTGACGCGGCCGCGGACGAGGCCCCGCAGCTCGTCGACCTCCTCGCGCAGTGCCTGTGCCTCGGCGAGGATCACCCGCGCGCGTGCCGCGACCAGGACGCCCGCCTGGGTCGGTTCGACCGAGCGCGTGGTGCGGTCGAGCAGCTCGATGCCGAGCTCCTGCTCGAGCCGGCGGACCTGATGCGAGAGCGCCGACTGCGCGACGTGAAGCTCGTCCGCTGCGCGGGTGAAGTGGCGGTGGCGGGCGACGGCCTCGAAGTAGCGGAGATGGCGGAGCTCCACGCGCTACTCATCTCGATGCGACATAAATCCAATTATATATTTGTGTTGCGCCGCTGAATCGACGGGATCACACTTTCCGCGATGACCGTGACCGCTCCCGTTTCGATCAGGCGCTCGCTCCGCGACGGCGACCCCGACGCGATCGTCGCGCTGCACGACCGGGTCTACCGCGCCGAGTGGGAGCGGAACGAGGAGTTCGTGGCGGCGGTCGAGCGCAACGTGCTCGCGGCGCGGGCCGCCGGCTGGCCCGAACGCGGCGGCGCCGTGTGGCTCGTGGAACGCGAGCGGGAGCTCCACGGCTCGCTCGGGCTGACCGACGAGGGCGGCGGCGTCGGGCACGTGCGCTGGTTCGTGTTCGCACCCGAGCTGCGTGGCCAGGGACTCGGCCGCTCGCTGCTCGAGGAGCTGCTCGCGCAGGCGCGGGACGTGGGCATGCGGCGGCTCGAGCTCGAGACCTTCAGCGCGCTGACGGCGGCCGCCCGGCTGTATCGGGCCGCCGGGTTCGAGGTGACCTCCGTCCGCGAGCGCGACGATTGGGGTCCGACGATCGAATACCAGCATTACTGCCTGGATCTGCATCGCGGTTAGCATCTACCCGTGCTTTGCCCGGCGTGCGGGTCGGAGAACAACGGGGGCCACAGGTTCTGCAGCCAGTGCGGCGCGAGCCTCGAGGCGACCTGTCCGAGCTGCGGTGATCCATACGCGCCGGGGGACAGGTTCTGCGGATCGTGCGGAGCGGCACTGTCGCAGCCCGCGCTCGCCCCGGATCGAGCTCCGGGGTCCGAGCGGCGGCTCGTGTCGGTGCTGTTCGCCGACCTCGTCGGCTTCACGACGATGTCCGAGCATCGAGACCCGGAAGAGGTGCGCGGGCTGCTGTCGCGCTACTTCGAGCGTTGCCGAAAGGTGATCGAACGCCACGGCGGGACGGTCGAGAAGTTCATCGGTGACGCGGTGATGGCCGTCTGGGGGACACCGGTCGCTCGCGAGGACGACGCCGAGCGGGCCGTGCGAGCGGGGCTGGCGCTGACGAACGAGATCCGCGCGCTGGCGGACGAGGTCGGGATGCCGGAGCTGGCGGTCCGCGTCGGCGTGCTGACCGGGACCGCCGCCGTCGATCTCGCCGCCGAGGGCCAGGGGATGGTGCTCGGCGACACCGTCAACACCGCCTCGCGCCTGCAGTCGATCGCCGAACCGGGCACGGTGCTCGTCGACGACGTCACGCGCCGCGCGTCAGAGGCGGCGATCACATACGAGGACGGCGGAGTGCACGAGGTCAAGGGTCGCGAGCAGCCGGTGAGGACGTGGACCGCGGTGCGCGTGGTGGGCGGCACCGGCGGAGCGGGACGCGCGGTCGGCCTCGAATCGCCGTTCGTCGGCAGGACGCGAGAGCTCGAGACGATCCTCGAGGCCTCCGAGAAAAGCGCACGCGATCGGCGGGCGCAGCTGGTGACGATCGTCGGGGAGGCGGGAAGCGGCAAGTCGCGGCTGTTGTGGGAGTTCTTCAAGCACGTCGACGGAGTCGAGCAGCAGCGCTGGTGGCACCAGGGACGCTGCCTGTCCTACGGTGAGCGGGTCGCGTATTGGGCGCTCGCGGAGATCGTCCGCGGGCGCGCCGGAATCGCCGAGGACGAGGACCCGGCGGCGGCTCGCGAGAAGCTGCACGCGACGGTGCTCGACCATGTCGCCGACGAGCGCGAGCGGCGGCTGGTGGAGCCGCGGTTGGCGCACCTGCTCGGCCTCGAGCAACGCGCGGCTGCGGATCGCGCCGATCTGTTCAGCGGCTGGCGGCTGTTCTTCGAGCGGCTCGCGGCCGCGCATCCGGTGGTGCTGGCGTTCGAAGACCTGCAGTGGGCCGATTCGGGGCTGCTCGACTTCATCGATTACGTGCTCGAGTGGTCGGCCGAGCATCCGATCCTGATCATCGCGCTGGGCCGCCCGGAACTGCTCAGGGCGCGGCCGGCGTGGACTCCGGCGATCGCCCTCGGCCGGCTCGGAGACGAGGACATGGCGGGGTTGCTGGAGGGGCTCGTGCCCGGCCTGCCGGCGTCGCTCGGCGATCGCATCAGGCGCCGTGCCGAGGGGGTGCCGCTGTATGCGATGGAGACCGTGCGGATGCTGCTCGACCGGGGGCTCGTGGCGCAGGACGGCAATCAGTACGTCCTGACGGGCGAGGTCGCGGACCTCGAGGTGCCCGAGACCCTTCAGGCGCTGGTCGCGGCGCGGCTCGACAACCTCGAGCCGGCCGAGCGCTCGCTGGTCCAGGACGCGGCCGTGATCGGGCAATCGTTCACAGCGGCGATGCTGACGGCCGTGGTCGCGCGGCCCGCCGCCGAGGTGGCGCGCCTACTCGACGGGCTCGTTGCCAAGCAGGTCGTGAGATTCATCGACGATCCTCGTCTGGCCGAGCACGGCCAGCACGCGTTCCTACAGGCGCTGCTGCGCGAGGTCGCCGTCGCGACGCTGGCACGGTCCGACCGCAAGGCGCGCCACCTGGCGGTCGCGCACGAACTCGAGGGCTCACGCGGCGAGGACGGCGGCGAGATCGCCGAGGTGCTCGCGAGCCACTATCTGGACGCGGTCGCGGCCGAGCCGCAGGCGCGGGCCTGCCGCACGCTCGAGGATGCGGGACGGCGTGCGCTGTCGCTCGCCTCGGGTGCGGAGGCGAGGTCGCACTTCGAGCGTGCCGCCGAACTGGCGGGGGAGACCGAGCAACGCGG
>Ga0302325_10029387_pt1 | contig 11357 bp, 10 predicted proteins | sample Palsa_T0_2_FD_201948 | JGI IMG/M metagenome (GOLD analysis project Ga0302325, IMG submission 201948) | Peat permafrost microbial communities from Stordalen Mire near Abisko, Sweden - Palsa_T0_2 | ecosystem: Environmental > Terrestrial > Soil > Palsa > Peat permafrost | place: Sweden: Abisko...
GCATCTACGAGGGCGAGCGGATGCTTTACATCCACCCGGACGAATGCGTTGACTGCGGCGCGTGCGAGCCGGTCTGCCCGGTGGAAGCCATCTTCTACGAGGACGACGTGCCCGATCAGTGGAAGGACTACTACAAGGCGAACGTCGAGTTCTTCGATGACCTCGGCTCGCCGGGCGGGGCCGCCAAGACCGGCAAGATCAGCAAGGACCACCCGCTGATCGCCGCGCTGCCGCCGCAGGAGGTCGAGCACTGACCCTGGCCGCCCGGCTGCCGCCGTTTCCCTGGGACGCGCTCGAGCCGGCCAGGGCGAGGGCGGCGCGGCATCCCGGCGGGCTGGTCGACCTCTCGGTGGGAACCCCGGTCGACCAGGTGCCCCGCGTGGTGCGCGACGCGCTCGCCGCCGCGTCCGACTCCCCCGGCTACCCGGCAGCCAGCGGCACCCCCCGGCTGCGCGAGGCCGCGGCCGGCTGGCTGGCGCGCTGCCACGGGGTCACCGTCGACCCGGGCGCGGTCCTTCCGGTGATCGGGACCAAGGAGCTCATCGCCGCGCTGCCGGCGCTGCTCGGCTGCGGACCCGGCGACCTGGTCACGTATCCGCGCCTGGCCTACCCGACCTACCACGTGGGCGCGCTGCTGGCCGGCGCCCGGACGGCGGCTGCCGACGGGGCGCGCCCGGCCGGCGGCGAGCGGGCCGCGCTGGCGTGGCTGAACTCACCGTCCAACCCGACCGGGCAGGTGCTGCCCGCCGGGCAGCTCCGCGAAGTGGCCGGCTGGGCCAGGGCGCAGGGCACGGTCGTCGCGTCGGACGAGTGCTACCTCGGATTCGGCTGGGACGCCGCGCCGGTGTCGGTGCTACACCCGGACGCCTGCGGCGGATCCCATCAGGGGCTGCTCGCCGTGCACTCGCTGTCCAAGCGATCCAACATGGCCGGCTACCGGGCCGGGTTCGTCACCGGCGACCCCGGGCTCGTCGCCGAGCTCACCGAGATACGCAAGCACGCCGGGATGCTGATGCCTGCCCCGGTGCAGGCGGCGATGATCGCGGCGCTCGACGACGACGAGCATGCCGAGGCTCAGCGCGCCAGGTACGCGGCCCGGCGCCGCAGGCTCCGGCCCGCGCTGGAGGCGGCGGGGTGGGTAGTCGAGCACTCCGAGGCCGGCCTCTACCTCTGGGCCGCCCATCCGGCGAGCGACTGCTGGGGGTCAGTGCGCGTGCTCGCGGAGGCCGGCATCCTGGTTGCCCCCGGCGAGTTCTACGGGCCGGCCGGCCGCCGGCATGTCCGGGTGGCGCTGACCGCCACCGACGAGCGGATCGACGCGGCCGTGGCGCGCCTGAAGGCGTTTGGCTGACGCGCGCGGCTTCCCGCGGGACTGACCTGCCCGGCTTCCCGCGGTACTGGCCTGCCCGGCTTCCCGCGGGACTGGCCTGCCCGGCTTCCCGCGGGACTGACCTGCCGACTTCCGTGCGGGACTTGCCCCGGCCCTTAGGCTGAACGCGTGTTCCGCCTCCACGACACCAGGACCGGGCAGGCCGAGGTGATCACGCCTGCCCGCCGGGGCGAGCTGCGCATTTCCGCCTGCGGGCCGGCGGTCAGCCGCCGCGCGCACGCCGGGGACCTGCGCTCCGCCCTGCTGCCCGACCTGATCAGGCGAAGCGCCGAGCGGAGCAGGCTGACCGTCGTCGTCTGCCAGATCATCGCCGACGCGGGCCCGGGCGGGCCGGAGCCAGCCCGCCGTCATGAGCACGCGTTCCGCGCCGACTGCTCCGCGCTGAACATCCGCCCGCCGGATCACTCGCCGCGTGCGTCGGAGTCGCTGCGCTACCTGGGCGATGTCATCGACATCCACGCCGGGGGGACCGGCGCGTGCTTCCCGCAGCACGAGGACGAGCGCGCCCCGTCAGAGTCGGTGACCGGGCACGAGGGGGTGCGGCACTGGGTAGACGGCGCTCCGCTGCTCTTTGAAGGCAGCGAGATGACGGGCCCCGGGCCCGGCGTGCTGCTGCTCAGCGACGTCACCGATCGCGGACTGGACCCGCTGGCACTGCGGCTGGCCCTGCTCGAGCACCGGTACCGGGAGCGGACGGATCTGACCTGGGACACGCTGCGGGCAGCCGACGCGACCCTGCGGCGGTGGCGGGAGCGGGTGGCGGACTGGGCCTGGTCGCCCAGCAAGCCGATGTGCGCCCAGTACGTGAGCGACATCGTCGGTGCGTTCGACGACGACCTGGACTCGCCCGCGGCGCTGCGCGCGCTGCGCGGGCTGGAGGCGGACGAGCAGATCCCGCCGGGATCGGCATTCGAGACCTTCGCGCATGTCGACCGGCTGCTCGGGCTGGACCTGGCCCGTGACGTCGGGCGGCCGCGGGCGGTCACGCCGCCCCCCGGCGCCCGCTGAGCACCGGGCCGGCACGTCATCCCGCGGCCGCCCGGCCAGGTCACCGGGTGTGGCGCGAATCACGGGTGTGGCGCAATCGCGGCGGGCCGGCCATGATGCTGCGCTCATACCCTGATCGGCAGACGATCATCACCTGACGGGAGCCGCATGACCCAGCCGGACGGTACCGCGCGCCGCAGGGTGCCGCGGCGCGCGACCTACCTGATGTGCCCGCCCACGCACTTCACCGTGCGGTACGCCATCAATCCGTGGATGGACCCGGCCAGGCCCGTGGACGCCGCCCGCGCGATGACCCAGTGGCGGAACCTGCGCGACACGTTCGCCCGCCTCGGCCATCTGGTGCACACCATCACTCCCGAGCCCGGCCTGCCCGACATGGTCTTCGCGGCCAACGGCGCCGTCGTGATCGGCGGCACGGTGCTCGGCGCCCGCTTCCGGTTCCCGCAGCGGGAAGCTGAATGTGCCGCGTACCTCCGCTGGTTCCAGGAGAACGGATACCCGGTGACGGTGCCGCCGCGCTGCGTCAACGAGGGCGAGGGCGACATCGTCTTCACCGGTCACGGCCTGATCGCCGGCTATGGCTTTCGCAGCGACGTGGCCGTGGCCGACCATCTGGCCGAGGTGTTCGGCCTGCCGGTGGTCAGCGTCCGGCTGGTCGATCCGCGTTTCTATCACCTCGACACGGCGCTGTGCGTGCTGGACCCTGATACTGCCGCCTATTACCCTGCGGCGTTCGACGACGCCGGGCGGGCGACCCTGGCCGCGCAGTTCGCCGAGCTGATCGAGGCAAAGGACACCGATGCCGAGGTGCTGGGCCTGAACGCGGTCAGCGATGGCCGGCATGTCGTGCTGCCCGCCAGCGCGCTTGGCCTCGCCGGGCAGCTCGCCGACCGCGGATTCGAGCCAGTACCGGTTGACGTGTCAGAGTTTCTCCGGGCGGGCGGCGGGCCCAAGTGCTGCACCCTGGAGCTGAGATCGTGAGGAGGCAGGACATGACGGGAAGCCAGCGACCGGGCGGCGGCGCGCGCGCGGGAGAACTGCGCGCGCAGGCCGAAGTGCACGGCGCGCACAACTATCATCCGCTGCCCGTGATGATCAGCGAGGCGGAGGGCGCCTGGGTCACCGACGTGGCGGGCCGCCGCTACCTGGACATGCTGGCTGCCTACTCGGCGATCAACTTCGGCCACCGGCATCCCCGGCTGGTGGCCGCAGCGCTGCGCCAGCTCGAGCGGGTCACGCTGGTCAGCCGGGCGTTCGAGCATGACCAGTTCGGCCCGTTCTGCGCCGAGCTGGCGGCGCTGGCGGGCATGGAGATGGTGCTGCCGATGAACACCGGAGCCGAGGCGGTGGAGACCGCCATCAAGACCGCGCGCAAATGGGGCTACGAGGTCAAGGGGGTGCCGCCTGGCGAGGCCGTGATCGTGGCCTTCGACGGGAACTTCCACGGGCGCACCACGACGATCATCAGCTTCTCCACCGACGAGGAGGCCAGGGGCTCGTACGGCCCGTTCACGCCCGGCTTCCGCACCGCGGCCTACGGCGATCTCGGCGCGCTTGCCGCGGCTGTCGATGACCGCGTAGTCGCCGTCCTGGTGGAGCCGATCCAGGGCGAGGCCGGGGTGCTCGTGCCGCCGCCGGGATTCCTGGCCGGGGTGCGCGACATCTGCACCGCCAGCGGCGCGCTGATGATCGCGGACGAGATCCAGTCCGGGCTCGGCCGGACCGGGACGACCTTCGCGTGCGAGCACGAGGATGTCGTGCCCGATGTTTACCTGCTCGGCAAGGCCCTCGGCGGCGGCATCGTGCCGGTGTCGGCCGTGGTTTCCTCCAGCGACATTCTCGGCGTTTTCAAGCCTGGCCAGCACGGCTCCACGTTCGGCGGGAACCCGCTTGCCTGCGCGGTCGCGCGCGAGGTGATCGCGATGCTGTCGACTGGGGAGTTCCAGGAACGGTCGGCCAAGCTCGGCGCGCACCTGCACGACCGGCTGTCCGGCCTGCCCCGCGACGCCGTGCGCGAGGTGCGCGGACGCGGGCTGTGGGCCGGCATCGAGTTCACCTCACTGCCCGGCCGCGAGGCATGCGAGCGGCTGGCCGCCCTCGGGGTGCTGGCCAAGGACACCCACGACACGTCGATCAGGCTGGCCCCCCCGCTGATGATCTCCGAGCAGGACCTCGACTGGGCCATCGACCGCGTCGAGTCCCTGGTCCGCTGAGGTTCCGCCAGGTCCGCGGGTCCGCTGGGGTTCCGCGGGTCCGCTGGGGTTCCGCGGGTCCGCTGGGGTTCCGCGGGTCCGCTGGGGTTCCGCGGGTCCGCTGGGGTCTCCAGGTCCGCTGGACTCTCGTTCGCTGGCATTTTTCGACTTATACCTAATTTTGTGAGATTTAACCGGATACTAGGTCGGTTTTTGCTCGTAGAATCCGGTATAAGTGATCCATGTACCGCTTCGCGGCGCTCCTTGGGGACGAAACTGGGCCTCGAATGACACCGGGAGAACCGTTTTCCCGGCGTCTTACTACCGGTGGTAGCATAATAGGGTGAGTGCAGCGGCGGAACCTGGAGACCCAGGTCAGAGCGGATCGGGCCCGGACAAGGCCGAGGCGCTGAGCGCGCTGGAGGAAGCGCTCCGGCAAGCGCTCGCGACGTTGCCGCGCGATCAGGTGCTGAAGCACATCGCCGCTGCCCTGCCAGCCGAGGTCCTGATCGAGGACACGCCCCGGCTGCATGGGGGCAAGGTGCGGAAGGTGAGCGTCTCCATGCCAGAGGAACTGACCGAAGCAGTCCGTGCCCGCACCGGCGCCGGTGGATTCAGCCGCTACGTCGCGGACGCAGTGAGCCGCGAGATCCGGCATGACCTCCTCGGTGACCTCCTTGAGGAGCTTGATGCCGAGTACGGTCCGGTGCCTGAGGACATACGTGCGGAAACGAGGCGGATGTGGCCCGACTACGACGAGGAGTAGGCGGCTCATTGGTCCTGGACGCGGAGGGCCTCGTCAAGCTCTCTCACGGACATCCAACCGCCCGTTCCCTCGCTTACGACGTGCATGAGCGTGGCGGCGAAGTCGTCACAGCCGCGTCAACCCTCGCGGAGATACTCCGCGGCGGGCCGAGGGACGCATCCATGCATCGTGCCCTCAGCCGGGTCACGGTACTGCCCATAGGCAAGCATGAGGGGCGGCAGGCCGGTGAGTTGCTCGGCCGGACTGGCCTGTCCGGCCATAGATCCGCCCTCGACGCGTTGCTTGCGGTGGTCGCGCTCGCCCAGCCGCGGCCTGTGGTGGTGCTCACCAGCGACAAGCCGGATCTAGCTCGCCTTACCGAGGAACCAGGTCGTCCCAAGAGACAACGGGTCGAGGTCATTCGTATCTGAGCTGCCAGGCGTGCGGGCGTCAGCGTGATGGTGGCGCCGGCCTTTCCCGCCACCGCCTGCCGCCCTCGCTGCCTGCCGCCCTCGCTGCCTGCCGCCCTCGCTGCCCGGCCCCTCGCTGCCCGGCCCCTCGCTGCCCGGCCCCTCGCTGCCCGCCGCCCTCGCTGCCCGCCGCCCTCGCTGCCCGGCCCCTCGCTGCCCGCATGTCAGCGGCCCGGCATGGTCGGCCGGGAGCGCGACATCGCGGCGAAGGCCACCACCACGCCGCCCGCGGCGCAGGCCGCGCCGCCGTACAGGAACCACTTGCCCGCGGCCGTGTTCGTGATCACGACGCTCCCCCCCGGCGTGCCCATCGCCAGCACGAACGACGTGATGAACCACCCGGCGGCTGGCATCAGGCCGCCGGCCGGCGCCCGGGTGCCCCACGCGGCAAGGACGCACGTCACGAAGATCCCCGCGGCGAACCCGAGTGCCAGGGCCGGCACGGATCCGAGCATCCGGCTGTACTGGAAGCAGCCGATCAGGCCCTCAAGCGCGCCAAAAACGAACAGCAGCGCGAAAGCGCAGCTGGTGATCAGCAGCTCTCCGCGCCGACCCGGCGTCACGCTCCGCACGGGCTGAAGGCTAGCCCAGGCCGGCGAAGAGATCGGTTTCCCACCCGTTCGGGCCGTGGCCGGGACCGCGCGGACCGGCCAGCAGGATGTAATACTCACGGCCGAACGCCCGCTGGCCGACGTTGTTGGACAGCGCATAGAACGGGCTGTCGACGGCGATCTGGGTGACATGCGCGCGCATCGCGCTGACCTTCGCGGCCAGGTACGCGGTGGCGTCGATGTCCGTGGTCACCACGTCGTCAGGCACACCGAACGGAAGATCGTCCACCGAATCGACGGTGCTGAAGTCCGCCCCGCCGGCCGGATGGGCGTCCGGGCCGCGACCGCGCATCATCTCGATGGCTGACGCGAGCACGGACCTGGGCACGGCCGTCGCGTAGAACTTACTGACCAGGCCATCGGCCAGCTCGAACGCGCGCCAGGCCACCCGGTGCGCCTGGATGTGATCGGGGTGGCCATAGAAGCCGTTGTCGTCGTAGCTGATGATGACCTGCGGCCGGACCTCGCCGATGACGTCCAGCAGGGCCGCGGCCGCCTCGTCCACGTCGGCCTGCCAGAAGCAGCCGGGCGCGTCGTTCGACGGCTCGCCCATCATGCCGGAGTCATGCCAACGGCCGGGGCCGCCGAGAAACCGGTGATCGGTCACGCCGAGGGCCGCGCAGGCCGCCGCCAGCTCCCCGATCCGGTGCTCCCCGAGCCCGCCGTCGGCATCTGCGGCCAGGTAAGCGAGCTCCGGCGGGATGACCTCGCCGAGTTCGCCCAGGGTGCAGGTGACCAGGGTTACACCGGCACCCTCCGCCGCGTACTTCGCCATCGTCGCGCCGGTGCCGATCGACTCGTCGTCGGGGTGGGCGTGCACGAGCAGAAGCCGGTGACCGTCGTCGGTTGCGTTCATGCCGGCGAGCTTAGCGGCGGCTTCCCCCCGCTGGCCGGTGGCGCCGCGGCGCACGCGGGCGGCACGGCGCTGGCAGGATCTACTTCCATGACCGACACCTTCCCGCGCCAGAACGCCAGGACCAAGGGCTTCACGCTCGGCGTGCCCCGGTCCTTCCAGATCTCACCCGACGGGAGCCGCGTCGCCTTCCTCCGGTCGAAGGGCGGCTCGGATCCGGTGACCTGCCTTTGGCAGCTTGACGTGGCCACCGGCGAGGAGCACCTGATCGCCGACCCGGCCCGGCTCGGCGCCGACGGCGGCCTGGACGAAGCGGAGAAGGCGCGCAGGGAGCGGGCACGCGAGCAGGCGGACGGCATCGTGGCATTCAGCTGCGACGCCGAAGTCCGGCTGGCCGTGTTCGGCCTCTCCGGGCGGGTGTACGCGGCCGACCTGACCACCGTCGGCCCGGGCGCTGGACCTGGGGTCCGCGTGGTGCCGGCGCTGGCGCCGGCGGCCGACCCGAGGCCCGACCCCGCCGGGCGGCTGGTCGCCTACGTTAGCGGCGGGGCGCTGCGGGTCACTGACCTGGCGTCCGGCCAGGACCGGGTCATCGCCGCCCCGGACGGGGCGGCCGACATCTCGTTCGGGCTCGCTGAATTCATCGCCGCCGAGGAGATGCGGCGAAGCCGCGGCTACTGGTGGGCGCCGGACTCCAGCGCCCTGCTCGTCGCGCGGGTCGACGAGAGCGCGGTGACGCGCTGGCATATCGCCGATCCGTCGAGCCCGGCCCAGCCCGCGGCCGAGGTGCGGTACCCGGCCGCGGGAACCCCGAACGCGGGCGTCTCGCTGCTGCTGGCCGGGCTGGACGGCCGGCGCACCCCGGTCGACTGGGACAGCGCGGCGTTTCCGTACCTGGTCACCGCGTACTGGGCGGGCTCCGGCGCCGCCGACCAGCCGCCGCTGATCGTGGTGCAGGCCCGCGATCAGCGGGAGACGCGGATGCTGGCCGTCGACCCTCGCAGCGGGGCGACGACCGTGCTGCGCGCGGACACCGACCCGGACTGGCTGGACATCATCCCGGGGGTGCCGGCCAGGACCGCCAGCGGCCGGATCGTGTGGACCGCCGATACGGGCGGCGCGCACCGGCTGATCGTGGCCGCGGCCGACGAACTGCCCGGCGGCGGCGCCGTCCCCGTGACACCCGACGGGCTGCAGGTCAGGGAGGTACTGAGCGTCGACGGGGAAAGCATCCTGTTCGCCGCGTCGGACGCGGACCCGACCGAGATCGGACTCTGGACGCACGGCCCGGCGGGCCTGGCCAGGCTGAACATCGGCGACAGCGGGCCCGGGGTGCACACCGGCGTCCGGGCAGGCGGCACCACCGTGGCCGTGAGCAGGTCACTGAGCCACGACGGGGCGATCATCCGGGTGCTGCGCCGCGCTGAGGTCGCGCGGATCACGTCGCTGGCCGACGCCCCGCTGGTCCCGGCGCGGCGGCCGGTCATCTTCGCGGCCGGGAAGCACGGCATCAGGACCGCGCTGCTGCTGCCGTCGTGGCACGAGCCGGGGACGGGCCGGCTGCCCGTGCTGATGGACCCGTACGGCGGCCCGCATGGCCAGCGGGTAACGGCGCGCCGGGACGCCTTCGCCGCCTCGCAGTGGCTCGCCGACCGCGGCTTCGCCGTGGTGGTGGCAGACGGGCGGGGCACTCCGGGCCGGGGCCCGGCCTGGGAGAAGGCGCTGGCCGGCGACCTGGCGGGCCCGCCGCTTGAGGATCAGGTCGAGGCGCTGCATGCCGCCGCGGCGCGGTCCGGCGACATGGACCTGGACAGGGTGGCGATCAGGGGCTGGTCGTTCGGCGGCTACCTGTCCGCGCTCGCCGTGCTGCGCCGCCCCGACGTGTTCCACGCCGCGATCGCCGGCGCCCCGGTCACCGAATGGCGGTTGTACGACACCCATTACACCGAGCGCTATCTCGGCCATCCGGACGAGAACCCCGGCGGCTACGACGCCTGCTCGCTGCTGGCTGACGCGCACAAGCTGTCCCGGCCGCTGCTGATCATCCACGGGCTGGCCGACGACAACGTGGTCGTCGCGCACTCGCTGCGGCTGTCGTCGGCGCTGCTGCGGGCCGGCCGGCCGCACAGCGTGCTGCCGCTGTCCGGGGTGACCCACATGGCCGGGCAGGAGGAGGTCGCGGAGAACCTGCTGCTGCTCCAGGTCGACTTCCTGCGGGCCTCCCTGGGCGCAGATCTTCGGGCCTGAGTCCCGGGTGAGGCGGCAGATCCCCGGCCTGAGTCCCCGGGTGTAGTGAGAGTCACACCCGTGTAGGCTCACCCCGCGCCGCCGCGGTGATATTCCTTGGGAATAGGGTTCATCCGCCGCGGCCATGCGTCAGCGAAGCGCACCTGGCCGACGGCGCGGATCCAGACAGTTCCAGGGCGGAGACGTCGACGATGACGCAGGCGGTGGATGCGCCGGCCAACAGCCGGGCGCAGATAAGCGAACGGACGCTGCGCGAGGATCCCTGGTGGCGGGCACCGGCCATCACGGCGACGCTGCTGACCATCTGGGTCGCCTACGCGACCGTGCACGTATTCCTCGGCCGGTGGTACTGGGTGCCGCGGTACCACTACCTGACGCCGTTCTACTCGCCCTGCATCAGCGGATCGTGCGCCGCCGGGTCGAGCAGCCTGGGCCAGTGGTTCGGCAAGGTGCCGTCGATCATTCCGTACGCGGTGGTGTCGCTGCCCTTCGTGCTCGGCTTCCGGCTCACCTGTTATTACTACCGGAGGGCGTACTACCGGGCATTCTGGCGCGCGCCCGCCGCGTGCGCGGTGCGCGAGCCGCACGCCAGCTACTCGGGCGAGACCCGTTTCCCGCTCATCCTGCAGAACCTGCACCGCTACTTTTTCTACGTCGTCATACTGATCTCGGTCCTGAATACCTACGACGTGGTCCAGGCGTTCCGCGGCCCGAATGGCAGCTTCGGGTTCGGCCTCGGCAGCCTGATCATGCTCGCCAACGTGCTGCTGCTGTGGGCCTACACGCTGTCCTGCCATTCCTGCCGGCACATCACCGGCGGCAGGCTCCGGCATTTCTCCCGGCACCCGGTCCGATACTGGATATGGACCCGGGTCTCCAGGCTTAACGCGCGGCATATGCAGCTCGCGTGGACCACGCTGGGCACGCTCATGCTGACCGATTTCTACGTCTTGCTCGTGGCCAGCGGAACCATCAGCGACCTGCGGTTTTTCAACTGAGGCAGGCAGAGGATGACTGACCAGATCGAGCGGCACCACTACGACGTCGTGGTGATCGGGGCCGGCGGCTCCGGCCTGCGCGCGGCGATCGAGGCGAGAACGGCCGGCAAGAAGACCGCGATCATCTCCAAGTCGCTGTTCGGCAAGGCCCACACGGTGATGGCCGAGGGCGGCTGCGCCGCCGCGATGGGCAACGTCAACTCCCGCGACAACTGGCAGGTCCATTTCCGCGACACGATGCGCGGCGGCAAGTTCCTCAACAACTGGCGGATGGCTGAAGTCCATGCCAAGGAGGCGCCGGACCGGGTGTGGGAACTCGAGGCATGGGGGGCCTTGTTCGACCGCACCGCCGACGGCAAGATCAGCCAGCGCAACTTCGGCGGCCATGAGTACCCCCGGCTGGCCCATGTCGGCGACCGGACCGGCCTGGAGATGATCCGCACCCTGCAGCAGCGGGTGGTCGCGCTGCAGCAGCAGGACGCGATCTCCCACGGTGATCCGGAGGCGATGATCAGGGTTTTCGCCGAGACCACCATCACCCGGCTGATCAAGGACGGGGACCGGATCGCCGGCGCGTTCGGCTACGTTCGGGAGACCGGCGGCTTCGTGCTCTTCGATGCGCCCGCCGTGGTGCTCGCCACCGGCGGCATCGGAAAGTCCTACAAGGTCACCTCGAACTCCTGGGAGTACACCGGCGACGGGCACGCGCTCGCGCTGCTGGCCGGCGCGACGCTGCTGAACATGGAGTTCGTCCAGCTGCACCCGACCGGCATGATCTGGCCGCCGTCGGTCAAGGGCATCCTGGTCACCGAGTCGGTCCGCGGCGACGGCGGGGTGCTGCGC
>Ga0302325_10029388_pt1 | contig 11357 bp, 11 predicted proteins | sample Palsa_T0_2_FD_201948 | JGI IMG/M metagenome (GOLD analysis project Ga0302325, IMG submission 201948) | Peat permafrost microbial communities from Stordalen Mire near Abisko, Sweden - Palsa_T0_2 | ecosystem: Environmental > Terrestrial > Soil > Palsa > Peat permafrost | place: Sweden: Abisko...
TGGTAAGCACTAAGCGATTCGATATCCCTACAGTTCCAGATCCTTGCAAAGTTGAGAGACTTGCTTCCACCCTTGGATAAAAGTGTAAATTTAAGGGCAGGAGTATATGATAAAAGTCGAGTGAAGCATCGCCCCGGATACTTGTCTTCTGGATGTTTCCCAGCAGCCGAACTCCACTTGAGGTCCGCTGTCAGCTACCCCGCCAAAATGACGGCTCTGGAAAGACTCTCCGACAGCCCTTTTCTCACCTTCGTATCTCTTGTTGTTCTTGTAAGGGGAATGCTTTGCTCTATTTCCCATAAATCAAAAGGTCGTCAAACTGACACTTGCAGTACAACATCGGCATCAGCATCTACAATCTCTTTTTCCATCCTCTGAGCACATACCCAGGCCCGACAACTGCCTCAGCATCCCGAATCCCTCTCACATATGCACGACTCTGCGGACAGGGACCGAAATGGATTCGAGTGCAGCATGAAAAATACGGAAACGTCGTTCGAGTTGCACCCGACGAACTTAGTTATATGACCACAGATGGGTGGAGAGACATCTACGGTGAAACCCCAGCCGCGAAATACGGCATGAAGAGATCTGACGACATCTTCGCGTACTTCTTCGACAAACAATCAACGGAAGCAATCATTGTGAGTGCCAACGAGGAAGGACATAGTCGACTTCGGAAGATTTTCTCATGGGCATTTTCGAAACCAGCACTCACTGCTCAAGAACCCCCCATCACTGAAAAGGTGGGTCTTTTGATCCAGAACCTCAAGCAAGCACAGAGCGTGGGCAAGGTGGCGAGCTCTGCGCCGTCGCAGCGATCGAACCCCTTCGATTTTGTCGTGAAGCAAGGCCGGACGTTCCACCGATATCGCGAAGGGAAATACCCACTTCCAAACGACTTTCGGGAGCAGGAGAGACTCGATTTCCAACACTACTTCATGCTCACACTGTTGGATGGGAAGTTACACCTGGCACCAATCGGCGAGAATCCGCAGAACGTCCTCGACATCGGCACAGGAACAGGCATATGGGCCGTCGAGTTTGCGGACCGCTACCCGTCTGCAAATGTCATTGGCACCGATCTGAGTCCAATCCAGCCCGACTTCGTGCCGAAAAACTGTTTCTTCGAAATCGATGATGCCGAGGATGAATGGCTATTCAATGAGAGGTTCGACTACATACATATGCGCGCCATGATGACCTGTTTCGCAGACCCAAGATCTATCCTACAGAAGGCTTATAATCAGTTAGCCCCTGGCGGATATCTGGAGATGCAGGACGGTAGATTTCCCCTGCAATGTCACGACGATACGCTCCAGGGCACAGCCTTGGATCGGTGGGCCAAGGCGTGTGTCGAAGCTGGCGAAGTGACTGGAAGGGCCTGGAACAATGCCAAGTTCTACAAGCAGTGGATGGAAGAGATTGGGTTTGAAGTCATCCAAGAAAAGGTATTCGAAATTCCAACGAGCGATTGGCCCAAGGGCAAGAAGGCGAAGGAATTGGGCTTATGGTTCCATGAGGACTTGATGGATTCTCTTAGCGGAAGCAAAGTGCTGCTCACGAAGACTTTGGGTTATAAAGAAGACGAGGTAGAGCTACTGCTTATGGAGGTCAGGAAGAACCTCAAGGATAGAGGGGTTCATGCTTATATGCCGGTGTGAGTTTATCTACCCGGTATAGTGTTTTCGGCATACTGACGAGTTTTTAGATATATTACTTATGGCAGGAAGCCTATGAGCGATGTACCCTAACATATTCATGCCGGATCCCAGCAGAACCCAGTCATGAATATTTCCACAGATACCGAGACAATCCCCGCCTACTAGCGCCTCAATACCTATAGCCTTTAGCCCTAGGCCGGCATATATCTGCTCAACGGCTACAAGTCGCGCTTCAGCTGTGCAAGCAGTTGTTTTGCTGTTGTTTTCCAAAGGTTATCTCCGAGCTACGGTTTTCACGGCTATGGCATGCAGTCTAGCCCACTTTTGTTGGGCACGAGCCGGACATTCGACACTCAAGGTTCTTCAATGTACTAGAGAAGGAATACCATTGTCCAAATCCGGCCACTGCTTTATATTGCTTTCAGGAGTTTGGGACGGTTGGGGCTGGGGTTGGGGTTGGGGGTGAAGTTGAAGTTGCAGAAACGCGGTTGAATGGATTCACACGTGGCAATTTGCATACTTTGGGAGAGACGGATGCTTAGGCATGAACGGGAGATTGATGGAGGATGATAACCCTGATAATATAAAAAACTTCTCACAATAACAGAATTGCCGATGTGCTTGCTGTACCTCGGCACCAGCAGTTGATATACGAGTATGAGAAGGGGGTCGGTGGTCGGCGGTCGGCTTCCCCGTCTGGAAAAAGGTTGTTCCTTGACCACGGGCGGGCGGTTGCCCCGATTCCAGAAGGCGCTAGCGGTTCCGTGTACCCCTGAAAGTAGCGATGTCCTGGCTTGCCCCACCATCCCGAACGTCTCACATAAGGATGTTGTGGTTCTTAAAACATTGCCAACCCTATCGGCGCTCGAGTAACGCAGTTTACCTGGAACATATGACGAAAACTCGTCGTTCAATCCGCCACTCTGTCATGCTTACTATGAGTCGAACCACTGACTTGGAGGCCATGTAAACTGGAACCTTGCAAGTCCACTCCAAAGGCCTCGGGTCGGACCTTCAGACGCTCATACCCGTTTCCATAGCCACTACATCTAGTATTTAGGCTGTGACAACAGCTTCGCCTTTCTCTATTTTCTCTCTCTCTCTCTCCTTCATTAAAACTTTACCTTTCTCTCCATATCGCCAAGGATCTCTGTCCGGCGCTTCAATATGGCGACGCCCATTCCTGGCCCCCCAGGCCTGCCATTGCTGGGCAACCTGAATGATGTTGACCCCATAGACACAACTTCCAGCCTCGGTAGATTAGCAGATACATATGGTATGCAGTCCTCATGGATCAGGTCATGGAAGACATGCTTACACCGTGAATGCAGGCCCAATTTTCAAGCTCAACCTTAGCGGCGAAGAGAAGCTCTTCATCTCTACCCACGAACTCATGAACGAAGTCTGCGATGAGAAACGCTTTTCGAAAACGGTATCGGGGGCCTTGGAACAGATTCGAAATGGGGTGGGAGATGGACTGTTCACGGCATACCCGGGAGAACACAATTGGGAGATTGCACATAGAGTTTTGATGCCAGGTAGGAAGTACTTGTTTTGGCAGACGGAGGTTGATCGCTAATGGCTGATGGCTGCAGCATTTGGACCCATATCGATCCGAGGAATGTTTGATGAGATGCACGATATTGCTTCGCAGTTAGTGATCAAGTGGGCGAGGTTTGGTCCTAAGGAGAAGATCAATGTCACGGATGATTTTACGAGATTGACATTGGACTCGATTGCACTGTGGGTACTTCTGTGCTAGCGGACATGGAGAAGGCTGACGGGAACAGGTGTGCCATGGATACTCGATTCAATAGCTTCTATCACGAAGAGATGAACCCCTTTGTTGATGCCATGGTAGGGTTGCTACAAGAATCAGGGGCGCGAGCAAGAAGACCTGCTATTGCAACCTATTTCATGCGCTCAGCACAACAGAAATACGACGCAGACATTTCCCTTCTCAAGGAAGTGGCTAAGGAGGTAGTAGCAGAACGGAAGGCCAATCCTAATGACAAAAAGGACCTCCTTAATGCCATGATCAAGGGTAGAGATCCCAAAACTGGCGAAGGTCTCACGGAGGAGAGTGTGCTGAATAACATGATCACATTCTTGATTGCTGGTACGTCGTTACTTCAGTCAAGCGGTATGTTCGCTAATGTAAACAGGTCATGAAACGACAAGTGGTCTCTTGTCATTCCTGTTCTACAACTTGCTCAAGAATCCCGCAGCCTACCAGGCAGCACAGAAGCAAGTTGACGACGTGATTGGCCGCGGAACCATCACAGTTGATCATATGTCAAAGCTCCCGTACATCGAGGCATGCCTCCGCGAAACACTGAGATTGACCCCAACTGCACCTGCCATCACCATCCAAGCTCTACCGGATCCAGCACGGGACAACATAAGTCTGGCGGGAGGGAAGTACGAGATCAAGCCAGGACAGCCAATTATTTGTCTTCTGACCAAGATCCACCGCGATCCGGCAGTCTATGGAGACAATGCAGAGTTCTTCATCCCAGAGAGAATGCTCGACGAGCCATTCAGCAAGCTCCCAAACAACAGTTGGAAACCGTTCGGAAATGGAATGAGAGGTTGTATCGGTCGTCCCTTTGCTTGGCAGGAAGCAATCCTTACAACAGCTATGCTTTTGCAAAATTTCAATTTCCGATTCGATGACCCGAGCTACCAACTTCACATCAAGCAGACCCTGACGATCAAGCCGAAAGACTTCTTCATGCATGCAACCCTCCGAGACCATGTCGACCCGGTCTATTTGGAGAAGCAACTCCACGTGGACTCTTCGAAGGAAGGCCATGCGACCGAGAAGGACAGGAAGATTGAGTCAACTGCGAGCCCAGGCAAGGCCAAGAAACCAATGCTTATTCTGTATGGCTCCAATTCCGGTACATGTGAGGCTCTGGCACAAAGTTTGGCCAGGGCTGCCTCTGGCCGAGGATTTCATGCACAAGTCGAGCCACTGGATTCGGCGGTGGGAAAGGTGCCGAAGAATCAGCCTGTTGTGATGATCTCCTCTAGTTATGAAGGGCAGCCCCCAGACAATGCGGCACATTTTTTTGAATGGGTGCAGAACTTAGAGGGGAATGAGTTTGATGGGGTGAGATTTGCAACTTATGGTTGTGGAAATCGTAAGTTGGTTTCTTCCATTGCCGACAAAGAAGCTAATGGGCATAGATGATTGGGTTTCAACATTTCACCGCGTCCCAAAACTTCTCCATGCTGGGTTCGAGGGTCATGGCGCCTCACAGATTGCAGAAATCGGCTTAGGCGATGTCGCGGCTGGAGACATCTTCAATGACTTCGACAAATGGCAAGACGAGCAGCTCTGGCCCGCTCTCGGAGGGAGTGGCGATGTAGAAGACGAGTCTGGAATCGAGATCGAGGTGGATACAGATTCACGACGTTCCAAACTTCGCCAAGATGTCAAGGAAGCTGTTGTTGTCAGCAATCAAGTGTTGACAGCAGAGGGGGTGCCGGAGAAACGCCACATTGTCCTGAAGCTTCCGACAGGAATGACCTACAAGGCAGGCGACTACTTGGCCGTTCTACCCATCAACAATCAGAAGAATATTCGACGAGTTTTGAAATGGGCGAACTTGCCTTGGGATGCCATGCTAACAATCAAAACGGGTGCAAACACGACGCTACCCACAGGTCATCCAGTCTCTGCGATGGACGTTCTGAGTGCCTATGTTGAATTGAGTCAGCCTGCAACCCGAAAGGTATGTTCGAAAGCACCGAGACTAGGTATTAATGACTGATTCCTGTAGAACATCGCACGAATTGCAGCATGTGCGTCGGAAGAAGCTGTCAGGGCTAAAATCTTGGCATTAGCAGGCAAGGATTTTGAAAAGGAAATTCTCGCCAAGCGTCGCTCTCCCCTAGACATATTAGAGGAATACCCATCAGCTGCCCTACCACTTGGAGACTTTCTGGCCATGCTTCCACCCATGCGGATCCGGCAATACTCAATCTCATCATCGCCTCTGGCCGACCCGACAATTGCCACGTTGACCTGGGCAATTCTTGACACGCCTTCAAAAGTAGCCGGCTCAAAACGATTTCTCGGCGTTGCATCAAATTACTTGTCAAGTGTAGAAGAAGGAGACAGGATCCATGTCGCAGTCAAACCCTCTCATGGAGCTTTCCACCCTCCGAACGATATTGAGAACACTCCTCTGATCATGTTCTGCGCTGGCACTGGTCTAGCACCATTCCGTGGCTTTGTCCAAGAACGAGCCATGCAAATTCAAGCAGGGAGGAAACTAGCTCCTGCCTATCTCTTCATTGGTTGTGCTCATCCAGAAAAAGACGCACTCTTCAAGGAAGAGTTGACTCAATGGGAGAAAGAGGGTGCTGTTCAACTCTTCTACGCCTACTCGAAAGCTAGCGACTTGAGCAAAGGATGCAAACATGTGCAAGATCGTCTGTGGGCGGAGAGAGAAGCCGTGGTGGAGATCTTCAACCAGGGTGCGAAGCTCTACGTCTGTGGATCAAGCATGGTTGGGGAAGGTGTTGCCAGCATGACGAAACGGATCTACCAGGATTTCGTTGAAGCCAAAGGTGGATCGAAGAGCGATGAGGAAATCGAAAGTTGGTTTCAAAGCATTAAAGGAGAGCGGTATGCATCGGATGTTTTCACCTGAAGGAAAACTCGGTGGCGTACGGCGCATGTTCTTGGCTCTTCTCTTCTCCTGTACTTTGGTTGAGAGGGAAAGTAAGGTTACGAAATATCATTAGGCTTGCTGTGAATTCTGTGCTCCTGAATTGTGCCATTCAAAATTCTACAGAATAATGTTATTCGTGGCTATTCCTCTACAAAGACGAACTTTTACAACATTGCTATCTGCATTGACTAAGCGGTGATCATTTCCACGAATTGGTAAGAGAGGTGCTGTCGATAGACTTAGTGGATGTCGAGATTTGCGATGGCAAGGTTATCAATTTACAGGTTCTTATCTTGGTAATGGGAAGTAACTGAGGCATGGAAGGTAGAAGAGGTATGCTCGGTGTTCGTGGCACTGCGGGCAGAGCTAGGTGTTCTACGATGTAGCGATGCATGTTCAACTTGACATTGCTCAGCCGAGGCCGAATTTGGACGAATTCAGCAGGAAGCTCAGACAGGTGAAACGCAGAATGCGGGCAACGAGCTTCAGCCAGAAAAGCCTGAGAAGATGACCGAAGCCCAGGAGGATGATGGGGAACCACGGGAGGAAAATTGACAAGACAGCTCTAGTAAAATCGCATATCTCCTCGAAAGGTACCCTGACTAAAAAGCCATAAAGCAGACCCCAAAGAGAACAATAGTGGCAATCATTTGGTTTGGAATTTGATGCATTTCAAGGATCCACCTAATGCATCTGACTATGTACGGAATAGAAACTACATCCCGGAAGCAGAAATCAATGAGCCTAACTATCCAGCAAGGTCATGATCTCATAATGGTATCAATTCGTAAAGCTGCAAAACATGCCTATGAAAAGTTGACAAGCCAGTGACCGTCCTAGTCAAAGCTCGAGATGAAAGAAAACCAAGTCCAGCATACACAATAGAGCTACCTTCGCCTCTAAACTTGGGCAGGACCTTGAGCTTCTTGGGCCATTCGGACCTCAAGGACTTGACTCAAGTGCTGCAGATCAACTCTCGCTTTCTCGTCTTCCTCCAAAATCTTTCTGATAACCTGCCACTCAACGGGTCGCATCTGATATGCCTGTGGCATAAGGAATGCAACGGTTGGCGCGTCTACAAACTCGCCCAGGATTTGACGTGCCTTGACCTCGCCCTCTTGCTGATCGCGTATTCGCTGTATTTCTTGTTGTTGTCGGCGCTGAGCCTCATCGGGAGGTATCTGGGGTTGTGATACATAAGGAGGAGGTGGGCCTTGGAAGGAGCCTTGAGGAGCAATTGGCGACATTGCAGGAGCTGGGCCGGACATGGACATTTGTCGTTGTGGATGGCCCATTACCGAGGGCGACTGTGCCTCGGTTGCGCCCTCGAATCCTTGGTGAGATGCAGAGCTGTTCTCATTCCGGATTACAAGGGCAACAAGGATCATTGGTTCTGTTCGGACCTCCGGCACCCTGTGACCTTCCAGATTGATGATGAAGTCGGGAAGATTGCCGGGATTTGGTGGGACTGGAACGAGGTATGTGTCGCGAATGTTTCCAACTCCTTTATTTGTGAGAACGCCATATCGGTTCTTGGTTTGAAAGTAATCGTAGAGGGTAGAGAATCCTTGGGCAGCGGCTTCGCCAGTTGGAGTGACATTGACGACAACAACATCAGTAGGTGGACTATATCGAAGACTGCAAAGATACTCATTTGCCTTCTCTTGGTCAATGCGACCCGCAACCCTGAGCTCCTTCTGAAGAATATCACTCCAAGGGATCGTGTGGCTGATATCTGCACCGCCAATATGTTTTGCGACAGCAGCAAACTTGGCAATCGAATCCATAGTCACACCTCCCCGCCAAACGATGTCGGGATCAGAGCTGTATTCGGCAGGAGAGTATGGGGGCGACTCCATTCCTTCGTCATCCTGAAGCAACTTGTCGATTTCGGGGTCGACACCCGGACCTTGGGCAGGAGGAGCATTGTTGGTAGACTGTCTGCGGGGATGATGGGAGTTGAGTGGAGACTGGACACTTGAGAATACCTTGTTGATGTCGAAATCGGCCGATCCCGATGGCTTCCGAATTGGTTGCTGGGCCTTGGTGTCGATGTTGAGAGGCTGTTTTGGCATCGCGTTGCCTCGAATATCGTCTCGAGATCGATACTCATCAATGCTTTCTGGAAGCTCGACTTGTTCTCCTGGCGAGTTCTCTCTTGATCGCGCTGCCATCTCCGCATTGGGATCCATCATGCTTCGTCGGCGGGATGTTGACATCGTGCTGTCATTTGGAACAGCAAAATTGTCCTCTTCAATGACTTCATCGCCCTTGTGAGTACGGCGAATGCGTGGGCCATCGTCGGATATCATTATGGATTGTTTGTCTGAGCGGGCCTTCATTTCTGCAGTCTCGCGCTTCAGTTCCTTGCTTGCCATGTCATCTGAATTCATCGAGGCCAGGGCTTGGGGTGTCAGGCTTCGAGTAAGAAGGCCATTAGAGAGCTCCTGATTCTGCTTCAGGTTGAAAGCGATGGCTCGAGACTGCTTGATATACGCATTCTTGTCGGGGTGGGTTGAGTGAACGGCATCCTCGACTTCGATTGCGAGACGTTCTGCCTTGGATTGAACATCATCGTCCTTGTTCAAGGCGAAGATGCCGGCTTTGATGGCAATTGGTATGGAGCTCACCAGGCTTTTGTGGACAAGCTTTGCTGATCCTTGTCGAGACGAATCCAGGTCGATGATTTTGACAGAGAGGGTTCGGGGAGGAGATGCCAAGTGCGTAGGCTGGGAGGAGACTTTGCGGATTTTTGATTGGGGTTCCTGGTTGTGTTAATAGATGTTTCGGAGACTGCATGAATCGGACATACCTTTGTGGAGTCTTGAGCCTCATCATCTCTAGCTTTTCTCTTCGTGCTTCCTGATCTCACCACCGTCTCCTTCTTTTCCTTCTTTACATCTGCCACGGCGGGTGAGTTGGCCTTTCCGTTCGTACCGTGACTGGCCTCGGACTTCTGATCACTGTTTCTTTTTCCCTTCTTTTTGCCCTTCTTCTTGAGTGCTTCATCCTGCTCATCCTGGAGCTTTTGGGTCTCGTAAGCTTTTCGACGCTCTCCCAATATGTCATCGCCTCGTTTCAAGGCATCGAGAAGCGGCTGGTGGAATGCCGGATCACATTGCTCGCACATGTACGTCTTTGGGATGTCATCCTCGAAGACTGGAACTCCAACGCAAACATTATGCTGCCAAACGCCGCACTTGTCGCACGCAATCCATGGCTCGTTGTCGTTGTCGCCGGTCTCAATAGCGCCACAAACGCAACGAATGACTTCAACCTCTTCTTCTTGCGCAGCAGCCTTCTTCGACTTCTTTGTGGCTTTCTTTTTGGGTTCGGCAGGCTGGTCGAGGAGGTCGAGACTCTTCGTGTGCTGGCCCTTCGTAGCGCGGACGGACCTTCTGGGTTCATCTGGAGGTAGGTTAGCCTAATGTTTGAGAGGGGACGGTGCTACCGTCGCGCAGTACGTGGGGGCCTGCTATTACTTACCAGCCATGATGGATGGATTCAATGATGCTTCACGAGTCGTGGCGCGCAGGTTCTTCTACGGTGGTGGGGAAGTTTGTTGTTGTTGATTTCAAATACGCGCTATTCACGCGATCACACTGGGCTCTACAAACAAGCTATGATGATGGAAAGGCGCGGCGGCGATGATCAAGTGGAACGAATCAAGAAAGCTATCCAGATCGCGCCTGCTGCCCCAAATGCTGATAGATCTATCACGCTCACTGCCCCCGCAAAGAAAGCTTGCGTGTGTGGCGCGGATCGCAAATGAACTGCTGCTGGCGAACGACGTTGCTGTCGCGCAACGGATGCGACAATGTTCGCGATGCGGCCAGGTGATACGTGTCCCGGTTGGATGGCCTCGCGGACGTTGTTGTGGGATGGGGAGAGATGAGGTTGCGGTTGCGGTTGCAAAGGCAAGGGGGCAAAGACGATGCAAAGGCGATGTCAATCTTAGCGGCAAAATTTTGGAGCTTCCGGATTGCTTTGAAATTGCGGGGAATCACGTGCACCGCCCAAGCTTTGCCGCTAAGGCTGAAAGCTCTAGGAAAAATGAAGCTGGAGTTGGAGTTGTCCGCTCCAGCTTCTAGCAGCATCTACCTTGTAACCCCACCTTCGAATCCCACGAGCATTCTCTCGCGATGACAGACGTTCGATCTCTTCTCAAAACCGAGCGCGCCTCTCGACGGATACAACACAAACATGCCAGCTATTCGACGACAGGAACGCTGCTCTGCACGGTGTGCCATCTGCAGCTTAAGAGTGAGACGCTATGGGACGGTCATTTGAGGTCTGCTGGACATATCTTGCGGTTGCAGAAGCTACAATCTGAGCAGGAAGAGCCCTTAACCACAGCGAATGACCTGCCGCCCTCAACGCTGTCGAGAAAGCGGAAAGCTAGTGGTGACGAGGAGGAGGGCACAATTCGCAAACGGAGCAAGGCACCCAGTGGTTTACCAGAAGGTTTCTTCGATGGAGGGCAACAGGAGAGTGGCTCCGCAGCTTTTCCAAACGAAATGCAAATCCCATCACGACCAGCCACACCCCTGAAGCCACCCGAATCCGTCATGTTTCTACAGCCAGAACCTCAAGTCGACGAAGACGAGTGGGCAGCTTTCGAATCAGACATTGCGAATGCTGAGGCACAAGTCCAAGCTGCAAATGATGCAGTCATTTCCGCCCCGGCTATGTCGGCTGCGGACCTGGCGAAGAAATCTGCCGAGGAAGACTATTCGCAAAAGAAGGAGCGTCAGGAGGCGGAACTAGAGGGTGATAAAGAAGATGCTGCGAGGAAAATGGAAGAAGAGCTAGAGGAGATGGAGAGTTTGGAGGCTCGTGTCAGGAGGTTGCGGGAAAAGCGAGAGGAGCTTAAGAGGAAGGGGAGCCAGGTGAGCTCTAATAGGCCAATCATTCACGCGGCGGTTACAGATATCGTTGAGGAGGAGGGAGAAGATGATGATGACGATGAAGAAGATGACGAATGGGATGGTTGGATGAAAGGTTGAGG
>Ga0302325_10029389_pt1 | contig 11357 bp, 7 predicted proteins | sample Palsa_T0_2_FD_201948 | JGI IMG/M metagenome (GOLD analysis project Ga0302325, IMG submission 201948) | Peat permafrost microbial communities from Stordalen Mire near Abisko, Sweden - Palsa_T0_2 | ecosystem: Environmental > Terrestrial > Soil > Palsa > Peat permafrost | place: Sweden: Abisko...
AAACCGGAAGACCGGCTACGCGTCCGAAGGCGAAGCTCTCGAACCAGAATGGGGTCTTGCCTGTCGGCTGCAGCGTGTAGAGCAGCACCGCGCCGTTCAGCGCGGAGCTGGTTCCCAGGGTCACGATCAATGGATGCACTTTGGTCCGGGCGACCAGCAGGCCATTGACCAGGCCGGCCAGCGTCGCGACCGCAAGCACTGCGATCAGCATCGGCCACATCAACATTTCGCGGCCGTTCACGGCGCCGGCGAGAACCACGGTGGACCCCGCAGCGATCGCGCCGACGGAAAGATCGATGCCGCCTTCGAGAATGACGAGAGTCTGCCCGATCGCAACGAAGGCCAGCGGCGCGGACTGCTCGAGCACGGTCAGCAGATTGCCGACGCGCGCGAACCGATCGGACAACAAGGCGCCAGCGGCGACGAGCGCGATCAACAGCAGGGTCACCACTACGATGGCGGGATCCGGCGCGAACCGTCGGGCGGCGGGAAAGGCGATGCTCATTCGCCTGGTCCTCTCATGCGGCGAGTCCCCGGCCCGCAACATCTTTGGTGGCGAGCCGCATGATTTCCGTGTCGGTTACGGCTTCGCCCGAAAGCTCGCCTGCCAGCAGCCCCTCGCGCATCACCAGAACCCGATCGCAGAGGCCCACGATCTCCGGCAATTCCGAACTGATGACGAGGACGCCGAGACCCGCCGCGGCGAGTTCGTGGATCATCCGGTAGATTTCCACCTTGGCGCCGACGTCGACGCCGCGGGTCGGCTCGTCGAGAATCAGGACGCGGTGGCAGGCCCGCCTCCACCGCGCGAACAGGATCTTCTGCTGATTGCCGCCCGAGAGCGCGCGCACGCCCGCCGTCGGCCCCGGGACCGCGATGCGGAAGCGCGCGATCTCGTCGCGCGCCGTGCGGACTTCAGCGGCACGGTCGAGGAATCCGCTGCGAGTGAATTCGCCGAGCGTCGGCGCGGAAATGTTAGACGCGGCGTCCTGCAGCATCAAAAGGCCTTCGCCCTTGCGGTCCTCGGTGAGAAAACCGAGTCCTGCGTCGATCGAGCTTCGCGGCGTCGGCGAGTTATGCGCGGCGCCCGCGAGCGTGATGACGCCGCTCTCCTTCTGCATCGACCCGAAGATCGCATGGGAGACTTCCGATCGCCCGGCGCCGACGAGCCCCGCGAGGCCCAGGATTTCCCCGGCAAAGAGATCGAAGCTGAGGCCCTTCACCCGCAGGGCCATCCTGAGATCGCGCACGCTGAGGGCCGGCGCAGCGTCCACGGCGCGCGGCTGCTTGGGCGGAAAGATATCGGCGAGATCGCGACCCACCATCATCGAGACGAGGTTGTCGCGATCGATGTCGGCGATCTCGCGCGTGGCGACGTGGCGCCCGTCTTTGAGGACAGTGACGCGGTCGCATACGCGGAAGATTTCGTCCAATCGATGCGAGATGTAGATGATGCAGACTCCGGCGTCCCGCAGCGTCCGCATGCGCTCAAACAGAAGGTCCGCTTCGCGACCGGATATCACCGCGGTTGGTTCATCGAGGACAAGGAGCTTCGTCTCCCGCGTCATCGCCTTGGCTATTTCGACCATCTGCTGATCGGCGACGCTCAACGTTCCGACTTTCGCGTGGGGGTCGAGACGGTGACCGAGGCGCTCCAGAATGGCGGTCGCGCCCTTGACCATCGCGGAGCGGTCGATTGTCCCGAAGCGCCTGCGCGGCGCGGCGCCGATGAAGATATTTTCCGCGACGTCGAGTTCCGGGAACAGCAGCAGTTCCTGGTAGATGACATGGATGCCCGCAGCTTTGGCCTGCCTCGGCGACGTCCAGACGCGCGCCTCTGCGTCGAATTCGATGGAACCCGCGTCGGGCCTGTAGGCCCCAGCAATGATCTTGATCAGAGTCGATTTGCCGGCGCCGTTCTCGCCCAGCAAAGCGTGCACCTCGCCTGCGCGCGCCTCGAAATGCACGCCATCCAGCGATTTCACGCCCGGGAACGACTTGCTGATGCCCCGAAGCGATATGATCGGGGGCGAGTCCGCCTGTGCGGCGACCATTGCGGCATCTCCTGGCGGCGCAGCGAGAAGAAGGGGTCCCGGCGCGGGGCCGGGACAGTTTCCGGGAGGAAGGCGGATGGAATGGCGCGGGAGCGATCAGGTCGGATATTTTGCCTTGAAGGTCTTCGGGTCGTAGCCCGCGCCCATGCCGTGCCCCATGATGAAATCGTCGGGCTTGTCGAGCGCGACGTAGTCCTTCAGCGGCACGTCGGCCTTGATGGACGCCGTTTCATCGCCTTCAGAAACGACGATCTGGAAGCTCACGTCCAGACGCTTGGGCACGGACACGCCCTCGAGCACGTTGAGCGCAAGACCCAACGCCGAGATCCCGATCGAAGGGGTATAGTCGATGCCGCAGAACGGGAACTTTTGCTCGTACGCAAGCTTGTACATGCGGTTGAGGTCGCCGCCGGTGTGCGGAGGTATCTCGTTCGGCTTGTAACCCGCGTTGACGAACGCCTCGACGGAGCCCGAGCCCTGAAGCCCGGAATCGGCCCAGACGCCGTTGATCGCCTTGCCCTGACGCTGGATGATCGCAGACATCAATTGCTTGCCGTTGGCGGGGCTCCAGCCGGTGTACTGCGTGTCGAGGATTTCGATTCCGGGGAATTGTGCGAACACCTCCTTGGCCGCCTGAAGGCGCATCTCCGCGGGACTCGCGCCTGCGAGGCCTGGCAGCAGAACGATCTTTCCCTTGCCGCCGAGATGTTCGGCGAGCCACGTCGCGCTCATTCTGGCGAGCGCCGTGTCGGAGGCGGTGACGAACGAGACGAAATTGTCGTCGGTCTGCACCCGGCGCGCCGCGGTCACGACCGGAATGCCGCTTCGGGTGGCCCGGCCTACGATCGGGTCCAGCGCGTCGGCGGTGGCCGGGTTGACCAGCAGCAGGTCGATGTTCTGGTTGAGCAGATCCTGGATGTCCGAGACCTGCTTGGCCGGATCGCCGTTAGCGTCGGTGACGATGAACTTCTTCAGCTTCGCGGCATTCTTTTCCGCAGCCCATTGCACGCCCTGGAAGAAAGTCACCAGCCAGAGGTCGGCCTGCGACGCGTTGGAGAAGCCTATTATGTAGGGGCCGGGCTTCTTGAACTTGGAGGTGTCGACGAGCGCGTTGAAGCCGGGGTTCCAGAGGAAGGTCCTCGGCAACCCGGTATAGCCCAACGAGGACGCAGCGCCCGCGGCGCGCACGGCGTTCACCGGAGCCAGCGCGCCTCCCGCGGCGACCGCTGCTCCGGCCAGTCCCGTCGTCAGCGCCTGTCGGCGATTCCATTTCGACGATTCGCTCATTAGGTCGTCTCCCGTTCTTGATGCTTCTGGTTGGTTGGTTGGTTGGTTCAGCCGACGGCGCCCGCGGCCTTGGAAAGCCTGACTTTCGACGTGTCGCGGCCTTCGTGCTGTTCGGCGGCTATGCCGGCGTTCCAGTCGGTCGCGACGCCCTGCGGCGCAGTGGGGACGGGCGGGAAGTCCCACCAGCCGACGACGTTCGATGCGGCGATGGAGGATTCCCGGGTGGTTGGCACTTCGACCAGCGCGGGCGCGTTGGAGTCGAGCGCCGCTTTGATGGTCGAGCCGATCTCGTCGGCGCGCTGCACTCGAATGGCGTGTTCGAATCCGAAAGACTTGGCGAGCGCCACGAAATCGACGGAAAAGGGCTCGCCGGTGCGCTGGAGCTTGAACTCGGAGATGATGCTCCGACCCATCAGCGCGTCCTGGCCGTCACGGATCGAGATGTAGCCGCTGTTGTTGAGAACCAGAAACACGACGGGGATGTCGTAGGCGACGCAGGTCGCCAGTTCCTGCACGCACATCATGAAGTCGCCGTCGCCGATGATGCAGACGACCGGCGTGTCCCGCTTGGCGAGCTTGGCGCCGATCGCTGCGGGCAACGCGAAGCCCATCGGCGAATAGCTGCCCGGCGTAATGTGGGTCCGCGGCTCGTAGATCGGAAAATCCTGCTTTGTCGAGCTCTGCGGATGTCCCGAACCCACTGTTACGATGCCATGGCGCGGAAGCACCCGGCGCAACTCCCGAAGCGTGCGCAACATCGTCGTCGGCATCTTGCCGTACGACCGACGCGGCTCCTGAATCTCGTTCCATTCGGTCCACAGACGATGCAGCCGATCATGGTGCGGCCCGCGCCGATGACGCGCGACGCTGGCCTGGGCGTCGGAAATGCTGGCGTTTATGTCCTCCAGCACGAGGCGGACGTCGCCTACGACCCCGACCTCCGCGGGATAGTTCTTGCCGATCTCGCGCGCGTCGATGTCCACTTGGATCAGTTTTGACCCCGGGATCGAGAAGCTGACGCCCTTGCGCCACGAGGAAGCGGACCAGTCGGTAAAACGGCATCCGAGCGACATCACCACGTCTGCTTCGGACGCGAGCGTGTTGCCCGGCAGAGAGCCGGGCCAACCGACGGTCCCTGCGTTCATCGAATGGTCTTCCGGCAGCGAGCCCTTGCCGTTCCAGGTGAAGACGACCGGGATTCCGAGCCTTTCGACGAGGCGGCGCAGTTCCGGGCTGGCGTTGCTGGAAATCGCGCCGCCGCCGGCGACGATGCAGGGGCGTTCCGCGCTCAAGAGCAGCTTGATTGCCGCCTCGATGGCGAGGGCGTCAGCGCGCGGCTTGCCGACGGGCACGCGTTTGGCGAGCTCGGCGACGTCGATTTCGGTGGTCGCGACCTGGATATCGAGCGGAATCTCGACATGCACCGGTCCGGGTCGTCCGGTCGTCATCGCGTTCCAGGCGCGGTGCATGACGAAGGGCATGTGATCGGCGCGGATGACGTCGAAATTGCGCTTGGTGACCGGACGGGTGACGTTGACGAAGTCAGGAGTGTTCTCGCGATCCATCTCCTGCATCACGCCATGGCCGCGCATATGAGTAGATGGGCTGCCGGTGATGAGGAGCAGCGCCGTCGAGTCGCAATGTGCATTGGCGAGTCCCATGACCGCGTTCGCGGCACCGGGGCCTATCGAGGTGCAGGCGGCGATTGGCTGGCCGGTAACCCGGTAGTGCGCGTCGGCAATATGCACCGCGGCCTGCTCGTGCATCGTCTGAACGATCGGCACGTCGGAGCCCGGATCGTTGAACGCGTCGAGAAGGTTCCAGTTACCGTGGCCCGGAAGACCTGTGATGTAGGGCACGCCGTAGGCCTTCAACGCCTTGCCGATCACTTGCCCGACCGTGAGTTTCACCGATGTTCCTCCGCTGGCGGCCCGCGACCTCATCGTTGCAAGGGCTCGCTGTTCCCGGGAGTGTTGCGCGGCGGACTGCTATCCGCTATTGACATAATGCGAATATCAGATATCCGGAAAGCGGATGACATTGAATTTGAGTTCGATCGGAACGTTCACGCGGGTGGCTGAACTCGGCAGTTTCAGCAAGGCCGCCGTCTCGCTCAAGATCGCGCAGCCTTCCATCAGCCGAATCATCAGCGAACTCGAATCCACGATCGGCGGCGAACTCTTCTATCGAACCGGCCGCGGAGCGAAGCTGAGCGAACTCGGAGAGATGCTGCTGCCGCGCGCGCAGGCGCTCTTGCAGACCGCCGAGCAACTCGAAACTGACGCCGCCGGATTTGGAAGGGCGCCAGTCGGCAACGTCAGCGTGGCGTCGTTGCCGTCGCTGACCCAACCTCTCGCTTCGACCCTATACAACTACGTCCGCGAGCACACGCCGGGCATCAAGCTTAGGTTGATCGAAGGATTCAGCGACCAGGTCGAGCGCTGGGTCGCTGAAGGCGCGGTCGATATCGGGCTTCTCAGCAAATACAAGAACGTGCTCGCCAGCCGCGACGACGTGCTGTTTCGCGCCGATCTTATGCTGGTGAGGGCGGGCAACGTCGCGTCTGGACCGAAGGTCGTGCAATTCGCGGATCTCGACGGACTCCCGATGGTGCTCCCTTCCTCCACCAACGGACTCAGGATCGTGCTGGAGGAAACCGCCCGCCGCCACAAGATCAAATTGAATGTCGTCGTGGAAGCGGAATCGCTGGTGGCGCAGCGAGAGATCGTCATTAAGTGCGGTTGCAATTCTGTTATGGCGCGGCAGGCGCTCGACGAGATTGGCCCGGGCCAGTCGCTCGTCGGTTCGAGGATCAACGAAGCCGGACTTGAGCGCTACGTCGTCGCCGCGACGACCCAACAGCGGCCGTTGAGCAAGGCCGCCCGTGTCGTGCTTCAAGCGATCCGCCACACGCTCGGAGCGAAGAAGCCGATCGCCAGCCTGAAGGATCTCGCGGCTACGCTCGCCGGCGCGTCCCGATCGCCCGATGCAGGGGAAGAATAGCCGCCTCGGCGTACCGCGCGGTTTCCCTCTTCGGACCAACGAAGTTTCCCACTGTCGTGATATCCCGCCTGTTAGGAGTCGTTTTGGCATGAGAATTCTGACGCTATCAAATCAATGACTGTCGGGAGCCATGTTGGCGGGGTCTTCCTCAAACTCTGTGGTGCGCGGCTTGATCGTCTGACCGGCGGCGGTCGATATCCGCGTGCATGCGAGCAAAATCAGATTGGGCCCCCGGGCCAAGTATACGAGTTATAGGCGTCGAACTGGTCGGCGGCTGTTGGGTGGTCTCGGCCGTTGGGCAGGCCAGTGGCTCTTGTCCCGGATGTGGTGACCGGTCGACGCGCCGACACGGCTGGCATAAACGGGACCTTCAGGATCTGCCGGTCCCAGGGTTGGTCGTGACCCTGAAGTTGCGGGTGATCCGTTGGCGATGTCGCAACGCGGAATGCGAGCGCCAGACATTTGTTGATCTGCTGCCTGAAATTGCGTCTCCTCACGCGCGCCGGACCTGCCGGGTAGCTGACATCGTTCAGCTTCTTGGCCATGGCGTGGGCGGGCTATCAGGAGAGCGGCTGATGAATCGCCTTGGAATGCCAGTGAGCGACGACACCATTCTGCGGCTGCTGAAGCTACGAGCTTCCGCGCGCGGCGCCATGACGACCATCCGCGTCGCGGGCATCGATGACTGGAGCTGGCGCAAGGGCTGCACCTGCGGGACCATTGTCGTGGATTTGGAACGGCGGGAAGTCGTCGATGTGCTGCCGGACCGCTCAACTGCTGGAACAGCGGAATGGCTTAGCCAGCATCCTGAGATCGAAATCATCAGCCGCGACCGCGGCAGTTTGTATGCGCAGGGCGCACGCGAGGGCGCGCCACAGGCGCGGCAGATCGCCGATCGCTTCCATCTCCTGCAAAACCTGCGGGAGACGATCGAGACCCAACTCAGCCGCGCCGACCGATCAACGGGCCGAGCCTTGTTGTCGGCATCCAAAGACGAAGACGAAAGCGAGGCGGCAACAATACATAGCTCGGAGGGTCGACGCGAAGTCGCGGAACATCGACGCCTTACCAAGCAGGCGCATCGTCGCTCGAGGCAAGCCATCTTTGATCAAATCCGGACTCTATGCGACGCTGGCATCTCAATCGGCGACATCGCTCGAGAAACCGGGTTTGGTCCGCAGCATCAGAAAATGGCTGAAATTCAGCGCCTCCGGAGCGCCGCGCCACGGCGCCGAAGCCTTCCTCGCCCAGTTATTTCCTGGAGTATCTATCGCGCCGCTGGGCGGAAGGCCGCGTACGCGGACGAGAGCTGCTCCAAGAGATCAAACTCCTCGGCTACACCGGCAGCTTCTCCCATCTGGAGCGGCTTCTGGCGAAGTGGCGAACTGCAATGGGCGCCAAAGCCGCCAAAGTTGTCACCCTCGTAGCTCCGCATCCGGCTCCCATGCCTGCGACGGCGACCACAATTGTGACGCTGACCCGCGCTGTCGATCCAGCGACGGGTTGGCTGATCCAATCGTCGCCGCGTCGCTTTGTATCAAGCCGCGCGGATTGCTGACGCCCGGTCAGGCGCGCAAGATCGACGCTCTCAAAAGCTCCTCGCCGGATTTCACTTCAATGCGTCAGCTCGCCATGCGATTCCGAGGCATTCTTCGGAGCAAGGACATCCAGAAATTCGACGTCTGGCTCAACGACGCGCAGCAATCCGGGATTTACGCGATCCACCGCTTCGCTCGCACGATACGGCGAGATATCGACGCCGTCAGAAACGCGCTAACCGAGGGCTGGAGCAACGGCCAAACCGAAGGGCAAATCAATCGACTGAAAACCCTCAAGCGCGCAATGTACGGTCGAGCGGGCACCAAACTCCTGCGTGCCCGGATGTTGCCTCTCCATCTGCCCATTGATCACAGAGTTTGAGGAAGACCGATATATAGTGCTCAAATGTGCTAGCTTGCACTCACATGGGCGGCGATATGGTCCTCTGAGAGCTGAGTTCATATGGGAAGGCGTCCCCTCCAACGCATTCAGGCCGCTTTGGCGGCGAGGCGCTATTTTGTCGGACAACAGACCAAGTCGAAGATCGCCGACGACATTGGCGTGTCGCGTTTCAAAGTCGCCCGGCTGATCGACGCCGCGATCAAGCAGGGCATTGTCCGCTTCGTGATCACGGAGCCGGACGATCTCAACGCGGAACTTGGCGAGCGCGTCCGTACCAAATACGGCCTCAAGGCCGTGTTGGCGCTCGATGGCCCCGACATGCCGACGAGTTCGCTGACCACCCCCCTGGGAAGCCTCGCGGCGTCTCTTCTGGGCGAAATTCTTGTCGACGGACAGAGGCTCGGCATCGCGTGGGGGCGCACGCTTGCGGCGATGGCGAAGGCGCTGAACCATCTACCGAAGGTGGACGTGATCCAGGTCGCGGGAGCGCCGCCCGGACTCGACATCTCCCAGAATCCAGTCGAACTCGTCCACCGGCTCGCAAGCCTCAGTGGCGGCGCCGCTTACCCGGTCTACGGGCCGATGTGGACCGAGGACGTCATGCTCGCGCAAAGGCTTCGAGAGGAGCCGACGGTCGCGGCCGCGATGAACACGTACGAAAGTATCGACGTGCTCGTGGTAGGCATCGGTTCATGGCGGCCGCCCGAGTCGTGCCTTTGCGCGGGCTTTCCCGCGAGATGGCGCGAGGAAGTGCTGGCCTTGGGCGTGCAGGCGGATGTCTGCGGCACCCTGATCGACCGAAACGGCGCCGAGACGAAGAGCGAGTTCGATCAGCGGGCCTTGTCGATCACGTCCGCGCAATTGCGGAAGATCCCCGAGGTCATTGGCATCGGCGGCGGCCTCGAAAAGGCGGACGCCATCGCCGCGGTCCTGCGCGGCGGCTGGGTTGACGTGCTCGTCACAGACGCTGGCGTCGCCCGGCGACTCCTGAATGGATGATTGCGCGTCGCCGCCGGCGGAGCGCAGTACCAATGCCCGGGTCGTTAACAGTCTTCGCTCGGGCGAGAGCTAACCCGTAATACATGAGTTTCCTGACCGCCCCGCCCGCCTCAGGAGCGGCGAGTTGCGTATCGCTCATTTGAGCGACCAATCGCCCTATTGACCTATTCCGAGAGCCTGCTTTACGCTGGAGCCAGCCACATCAAGGGGGAGGCGCGTCCATTGACCGCCCTTGACGACGACGAACTCGTGTCGGTTGCGCGGTCCGTGATAGAGGCCGACGCCCGCGCTATAAGCGCGACGCTGAACGCGCTGGACGGCGAGTTCATCGAGGTGGCCAACCTCCTGTCGGCGGTCACCGGCAAGGTGCTGGTGACGGGCAGCGGTACGTCCGGGACCATCGCCGCGCGGGGCGCCCATCTCCTTTCTGTATGCGGCACTCCCGCCTTCTACCTTTCTCCCGCGGACGGCCTTCACGGTGGGCTTGGCGTCCTTCAGCCGGCCGACGTACTGATCGCTCTGTCAAAGGGCGGCAGCTCCACGGAGCTCAATGAGTTCTGCGCGCGTGCGAAATCGCTGTGCCGGGCAGTCATCGCGATCACGGCCGCGGGCGGGTCCACTTTGGCCGATCTCGCCGACCATGTGATCATCATCCCGCTCGACGAGGATTCCGACCTCGGCGCCGTAGTCGCGACCGGAAGCTCGCTTGCCGCCGGCGCGGTCCTCGACGCGCTCTGCGAGATCTGCCGGATCGTCAAGGTCTACAGATGGGAGCGCGTGCTTTTCACCCATCCGTCCGGCGCGGTCGGCCGGGACGCCGAGCAGTCCCTGACGCGTCTGACGAAGCCGGAGGCGAAAGGCTGATGGCGCGCGATCTCGCCGCCGGAATCGATTCCTCGACGCAATCGTGCACCGTCGCGTTGCGGCGCCTGAGCGACGGCGCGGTCGTCGCCGAAGCTCGGGCGCCCCATCCGCCCACGACGCCGCCGGTCAGCGAGCAGCGGCCCGAGGCCTGGTGGAGTGCGCTCGAGGTCTGCTTCGCCAGACTGGGGGACCAGGTCGCGCGCATCGCGGCCATCTCGGTCGGAGGGCAGGGGCACGGGCTCGTGCTGCTCGACGCCGACGGCCGATCGGTCCGCCCGGCCAAACTTTGGAACGACACCGAATCCGCGCCGGACGCCGAGCGGCTCCTGCGCGCGCTGCCGGCCGAGCAATGGGCGGCCCTCACCGGCTCGGTTCCCGGTCCCGCGCTGACCATTTCCAAGCTCGCCTGGACGGAACGCACCCATCCGGGCCTGATCGCCCGGACGCAAAAGATCCTGCTTCCCTTCGACTATATCGTCTATCGCCTTAGCGGCCAGGCCGTGACCGAACGCGGCGGTGCGTCCGGCTCCGGCTATTTCAACCCGTTCGAGAATCGCTGGGAGCCTTGCCTCGCCGACCTCGCGGCGCCGAGCGTCGACTGGGCAGCGAAGCTGCCCGAGATCATCGCCTCCGACGCCGCTGCGGGTGTCGTCGGCGAAGGCCGCGGACCGCAAGCCTTGGCAGGCGCTGTGGTCGGCGCGGGCACGGGCGACAACATGACCGCCGCGCTTGGCCTCGACGTGCGCGAGGGCGACATGGTCATCTCGCTCGGCACGAGCGGCACAATCTATGCGCGCACGCCAGTCGGCGTCCGGGACGCGACTGGCTCGATAAACGGCTACGCGGACGCGGCCGGCTCGTTTCTGCCGATGGTCACCACACTAAACGCGGCCAAGGTGACCGACGCATTCCGCCGCCTGCTCGGCGTTTCCTTCGACGATTTTGACGCGCTCGCGCTCTCTGTCCCGCCTGGCGCGGGGGGCTTGACGCTGGTCCCCTATCTTGATGGAGAGCGCACGCCCAATCGTCCGAACGCTACTGGAACGCTCTTCGGCCTTCGCTCGGACGTGACCCCCGCGGCTGTCGCGAAGGCCGCCGTCGACGGAGTTCTGTGCGGGCTTCTAGAGGGCGGCGATCTCCTCGCCCGTCACGGCGTCAAGAGCGAGGGCCGGCTCATCCTCACAGGAGGGGCTGCGCGCTCGCGGGCCT
>Ga0302325_10029390_pt1 | contig 11356 bp, 8 predicted proteins | sample Palsa_T0_2_FD_201948 | JGI IMG/M metagenome (GOLD analysis project Ga0302325, IMG submission 201948) | Peat permafrost microbial communities from Stordalen Mire near Abisko, Sweden - Palsa_T0_2 | ecosystem: Environmental > Terrestrial > Soil > Palsa > Peat permafrost | place: Sweden: Abisko...
AGGTGATCGGGCAGCGGCTGGCCGCGGCGGAGCGTCAGGGCGACGCGTTCGTCGTGTGGACCGAGTCGGCGAACCTGAGCATGGTGGAGCGGCAGCTCGGCAATCTCGACCGAGCCGAGGAGCTCTCGCGCCAGGCGGTCGACACCGAGACGGCCCGGGAGCACGACATCTACCTCGGGTGGACGCTGAACGGGCTCGCGGCCGTTACGGCCGCGAAGGGCGAGTCGGTCCGGGCTGCCACTGTCCTGGGCGCGGCCGCGTCGCTGCTGGAGCGCGGCGGTGGCGAGTGGCCCCCCGACGAGCTCGAGCAGTTCAAAGAGACCGAGGCGACCCTGCAACGAGCCCTGCCACCGGCCGAGCTCGACCACGCTCGCACCGAGGGCGCTGCGATGTCGCGCGAGCAGGCCGTCGCGTACGCCCTGTCCTTGGTACAGCCGTGAGCAACGATCCGTACGACGCGGCGCTCGACTGCGCTGCCGGCGCGGCAAAGGCGTGGCTGGCGTCGCTGCCGACGCGTCGGGTGGCGCCGACCCTCGACGCCGGCGAGATGCTTGCGGCGCTGTGGACCGGCCTGCCGGAGCAGCCGGCCGACGCGGCGGCGGTGATCGCCGAGCTGGCGCGGGTGGCCGAGCCGGGACTCATGGGCGTCGGGTGTGGCAGCTTCCACGGCTGGGTCATGGGCGGAGTCCTGCCGGCGGCGCTTGCAGCTGACTGGCTCGTCAGCGCCTGGGACCAGAACACCGTCCTGCGCTACGCCGCTCCGGCGACATACGCGCTCGAGGAGGTCGCTGGCGGGTGGGTCCTCGACCTGCTCGGCCTGCCGCCGACCGCCGAGGTCGGCTTCGTGACGGGCGCGACGATGGCGAACTTCACCTGCCTGTCGGCGGCGCGTCAGGCGGTCCTGCACCGAGTCGGCTGGGACGTCGCCAGAGACGGGTTGGCGGGTGGCCCGCGCGTGCGGGTGCTAGTCGGGGCGGAGCGACATGAGTCCGTGGACCTGGCGCTGCGCTATCTGGGCTTCGGCGCGCCGACAGCGGTGCCGGCGGACGAGCAGGGGCGGCTGCGTGTCGACGCCCTCGCCGAAGCGCTCGGGGCAGAGGACACCCCGACCGTCGTGTGCCTGCAAGCCGGCAATCTGCACTCTGGCAGCTTCGATCCCCTTGAGGAGGCGATCGCGGTCGCGCGGCGGCACGATGCCTGGGTGCACGTCGATGGCGCGTTCGGGCTGTGGACTGCGGCGGCGCCGTCGCTGGCGCACCTCGTTCGCGGTGTGGCCAGGGCAGACTCATGGGCGACCGACGCGCACAAGACCCTTAACACGCCGTATGACTGCGGGCTCGCGATCGTCGCCGACCCGGTGGCGCTTCGCAGCGCCATGGGCATCCGCGCCGACTACCTCGTGACCGAATCGCCTGGCGACCCGCTCGACCGGGTGCCCGAGCTGTCGCGGCGGGCGAGGGGGGTGCCGGTCTGGGCGGCGTTGCGGGCATTGGGGCGTACGGGGATAGCAGAACTCGTGGAGCGCCTGGCGGGTCACGCCCGGACGATGGCTGACCGGCTCGCGGCGCTCGACGCGGAGATCCTGAACGACGTCGTCTACACCCAGGTGAGCGCGGCCTTCGGCAGCGACCAGCGCACTGAGGCAGTGGTCCGCGAGCTGCTCGCGGATGGCACCACCTGGATGTCCGGGTCGCGCTGGCACAACTGTGCCGTCATGCGCGTGTCGATGAGCAACTGGTCGACCGGGGCGGCCGACATAGACGCCTCGGTCGCTGCCGTGGCACGGGCCGTCCGTGCCGCAGCCGGCAGCCACTGAACCGCGCATCCAAGCGCAGCTGCGGCCCAGCCCCAGTGAGTGCCAACGAATGGTCCGCCTTCCGGCCGGGTGCCAGGAGAGATCTTCCTTCAGGCTCGCGTCATGGATCGGGTCGGGTGGCGACGCCGGCCAGAGACATGCCGGATGTCCCCGCGACGGAACCTCGCTTGAGGTCGGTGCTGGCCGACGAAATGCCGTAACCGTCGCGCCGAACCTTCGCATGACGGCTCGCCAAAGCAATGGGCTCACCCGTCACGACCAGCCCTGAAAGGTTCGCATTGTGGAAGGCTGGGTGCGCCCATAGTGGCGCTGACCTGCGCTGATGCTCTCCCGGTCCCGCTCGGCCGAGGTGCTGTCGTCAAGCATCTCGGTGCTAGGCACATAGCTCCCGGCTTGCGTGCTGGCGTCGGAGCATCCCATGCGAAACCGCAAGCGCGGCCCACAAGGCCCTGCGCTGCGATCAAGCCGCCCGCCCCCGATACGCCCCCGGGCGGGGTCTGCGGGAACTCATTTCCGCTGGTTAGAGGCCTATACGTCAACCCTCTCCGGAGCCGTGTGCGCAGGTTAGAATCCTGCTGGGGGCGCTAAAATCGAATACGCGAGCTAACCGTACTCTTTAGGGAAATACCGTCTGACCTGGGCTAATGTCCGTCATGGCCTACCGCTCCCCCGCCGCGCGCGCCCCAGACACGCCCCAGGACCGGGCATGCACGATGCCTCCTGACGTCAGCGCCCTGGCGGGCAGCGACCTTCAAGACCGTGTACTCGGCGGGGCGCTCCACGGCACGAACCGCCCGAACCCCGCGGCCTTGCTAGCACGCCAATCGGGCCCCGGCAGCAACGCTGAGCGGTCGTGTTCGTAGTCGTTCGGAGGGTCGCGCAGAGCACGTCGGCCCGTGCTGGTACAGGATCCGGCCCACGACCGGGCCGCGACGGCCTGGGTGAACGACAGTACGCGGATGCCGTCGAACGGCCGCTGGGCCGGGCCGGAATCCCGTGCCGGTGCGTCGCCGATGTGCTCCACGGCCGATCACGGGCTGGCTTGCCAGCTGGGCTCCGTGCGGGTGCGCCAGCTCTTCCAGTGGCGCGCGTATTACGCATGCCGGAAGGTCGGCGGAATTCGCGGCCTCTTCCATCCAGCTCGAACGCGTCCCGCCTCTGGATGGCTGCGGCGACCTTGGCTGCGTCGGGTGGCACGCCGGGAAGCGGCGCCACTTTGCGGTCAGATGTGGATAGATCCCTGCTGCCATGACCCAGCGGTCGTCCGCTGTGATCGGGATGCCCTGCAGGCACCGAGACGGTGCGCGGCGGGCAGGATGGGATCCTGCCCGGCGAACGACACGGTGCCCCTGTCTCTGCTCTGGAGAGGCCGGCGTCCGGCAGCAGGTCGTCCAGCACTGCCAGAGGATCAAAAGCGGTGACGTTCCGCGCCGCGGACGCGGGGATGTCAGTGTCCTGCGGGCTCATTGTGCGTGGGCCTGCTCTGTGGCCGGCGCCGCGGGTGCGGCGCGGCGGAAGAGCAGGGCGGCGAGCACGGACCCGCCAGCGAACATTCCGGCGGCCCACCAGAACGCGGTGGTGTAGCTGTGCACCTGGGCCATTTCGGCAAGTGCGGGTGCCGGGTGGCCGCCGATCATCAGCCGGGGGCTGAGATGGCTGGCCAGGTAGCTGGCAGCGGCGCTGGCCGCCATGGTGTTGAGCAGCGACGTGCCGATGGAACCGCCGACCTGCTGGCCGGTGTTGACCATGGCCGATGCGGCGCCCGCGTCCGACGGCGCCACGCCGGCGGTCCCGGTGTTTATCGACGGTGACATCACGAGGCCGAGGCCGGTGGATGCGAGCAGCAGCGGCGGCAGGACATCCGCCGCGTAGCTGGAGTGGACGCCGATCCGGGTCAGCCAGGCCAGCCCGGCGGCGGCGGCGAGCATGCCCGGCGCCACGAGCCACCTGGGGCCGATGCGGGGCAGCAGCACGATGTTGCCCAGGTTGGCGCTGACGATGATCACGCCGACCATGGGCAGGAAGGCGACGCCGGCCATGACCGGGCTGAAGCCCAGGGTCTCCTGCAGGTAGTAGGTGAGGAACAAGAAGATGCCGAACATGCCGGCGCCGGGCCAGTCGCCCGGCGTCGGCCAGCCCGCTCGGCCCGTGAAGGCCAGACCGCCAGCTCACCGGCGGCGGAAGAGCAGGACGGGCATGTCGAAACGAGTGACCGCCAAGACAGAGCCGCCGACTCATGTGGTGGCTTGGCAGCTGTCTGATCCATAGCGATCTAACAGGTGCTTCTGCTATGTGCCCATTCGCTTACTGGCCTGCTAAACACTGCTTAGTGATACACGCTGGGCGGCGACATTGAACGCGGTTATGCGGCAGCCTGGACCAGCTACTAGTCGGCTCGATTCCGTTTGGCCAAGTGTCATGGAGCAGTTGACGGCAATGTTCGTGGCTCTCGAAGGTCACCCAGATCGATCATCACGGGTCTGCCATTATCATCACTCGAACCCCATGCTGTGCCGACCGGGCTCTGGTACTCACGAAACGCGTCTAGGCCCATTTCATTGATGTATTGATTGCGGAGGTGATTGCGGAGACCTTCAATTTCTGCCGCTGCTCGGCCATCAACAGCGGCAAATTCAGTTGCCAGCACCCACACACAACCGCCACTCGGCAACTGGATGCGCCCCACTTCTGCATGTATGTTCTCAGCTCGCAGCTCAGGTGCGTTAGCGCACTTTATGAGAATTTCGAAACGGACTTGGCGCAATCCGGGCTCAATCTGGTAGAAATTGACTGCACCATTCTTGGAACGCCTCAAAGGGCCCGGGTTTGTTTGGATGCTGGAAGATGGGATGGCTATACTGACCGCATGTATCCAGCCTTCCCCGATAGGTTCCGGCACTTCCCAGCGGTTCATGACCCGATCTACGTCATCGGGAAGGTTGCGGCGCTCGGCTTCCTGCGAGGTTAGCCCTGGCTTTTCACCGGGGTTCGCGCCTGACCGGCGTGCCAGCAATAGAAAGTGCCCCTGAACTGGGACGATAAGAGTGCTGAAGCCCTTATCTACCTCAGGTCGAGGAGCACTTCGGAAGTGAACACTACCGGTTGGTCGCGGGGCCTGGAAGTTACTGCTGATGGTCAGGGAGTCGTGTCGCATGCCGGGCTGGTATTGCTGCGGGCGCTGGCGGATAAGACGGGCCTGACCGGGGGCCTGTCGCGGGCGCTGGCCACGCCGCGGCTGCTGGTCCATGACCGGGGCCGGGTGCTGGCCGACCTGGCCGCGGCGATCGCGGACGGCGCGGAGGTGATCAGCGATTTTGCCGTCGTCCGGCATCAGGAGCAGCTGTTCGGCCCGGTCGCCTCGGTGCCCACGGCGTGGCGGATGCTCAGCGAGGTCGCCGCGGGCGGCCCGCGGGCGCAGGCCCGGATCACCCGGGCGGTGAACGCGGCCCGGCGGCGGGCGTGGGCGGGCATCGAGGCCCGCCACGGCGCCATCCCCGGCGTCCGGGTCGCAGACCGGGTGCTGGCGGGGGTGACCTGCATCCGGCTGGACGCCACGGTCACCCCGGCGCACTCGGACAAGGAAGGGGCGGAGCCGAATTTCAAGGGGTTCGGTCATCATCCGCTGCTGGCGTACTGCGATAACACCGCCGAGGGACTGGCCTGGATGCTCCGCCCGGGCAGCGCCGGGTCCAGTACCGTCGCCGATCACCTGCAGGTCCTCGACGCGGCGATCATCGCGGTCCCGGCGAGGCACCGGCGCCGCCTGATGGTCACCTGCGACGGCGCCGGCGCCAGCCACGGCCTGATCGCCCGCCTCGATGAGCTGGCGTCCCGGCCCGGCCGGCAGCTGACCTACTCCGTCGGCTGGGCACTGGGCGCCCGCGAGCGGACCGCGATCGGCCTGGTCCCCGCGGACGCGTGGCAGATCGCCATCGACGCGGCCGGGCAGGTGCGCGGACGCCGCGCCGACGGCGCCTGCGCCGCGCTGTGCTGCGCGCATGCGCGGTGCTGGATCGAGGAAGCGCACGTCAGCGAGCTGACTGGCCTGCTGCGCGAGGGCCCGGATGGGGACCAGCTGGCGGGCTGGCCGGCGTCCATGCGGGTCTTCGCCCGCCGTGAGCGGCCTCATCCCGGCGCGCAGCTGTCGCTGCTCGAGACCCGCGACGGCTGGCGTTACAGCCTGCACGTCACCAACCTGCCCGCCAGCCTCCGCGGCTGGCGCTCCCAGCCGGCCTACATCGACGCCGCGCACAGGGTCCACGCCAGGGTCGAAGACCGCATCCGCACCGGCAAAGACACCGGAATCGGGCATTTCCCGTCCCAGTCACTGGCGATCAACTCCGCATGGCTGACCGCCTCCCTCATCGCCGCCACCCTGCTGGCCTGGCTGGCGCACCTGGCCCTCGACGGCGACCTCGCCAGGGCCGAACCGAAAACCCTGCGATACAAGATCCTGCACGCCGCCGCCAGGCTGACCCGCGGCGGCCGGCGTCGGCGGCTGAAAATCGCAGCAACCTGGCCCTGGGCAGCCGCCATCGCGACCGCATGGACCCGGATCAGCGCCCTGCCGCAGGCGCCCTGACCAGCGTCAGGCCATCCCCGCGACCACGAAAGGACAGACCCCGAGGGCCCGTGGAACCCCCAGCACCCGGCCCGCCAGCCGGGCCACCGTCATACCCGGAACATAAAATCAAGATCCGCAACGCCGCTCATCGGCATGCACTAGCCGACGACCCACCCGCGTGAATCATCAGGGCTAGCGCCACTAGCGATCCGCCGAGGCCAGCTCTGGATCTGTCAACAACCGCCTGGCAGAGCCAGCCTGCATGACTATTCGTCCCCGCCGGGACCGAGAACGCACTACTTTGCCGCCGACCGGATGCTCCGGTTGCATGCTGCCCCGCTGATTGCTGTAGCACGAACGCGCTCGCGGCTTTCTCTCGACCGGTCAGGTTGGGGCGGTGGGGGTCTTCGGGTTCCTAGGCGGCCAGGCGGTGGCATCTTCCCAGAGAGCTTCGATCTGGCCGAGGTGGAAGTCATACCACCGGCCGTCGGCTGGGGTGATGACGAGCGGGAGGCCGTCCCGGATGCCGCGGTAGGCGTAGTACTCCACGTAGATGACCGCCCGCGACGTGCCGGCGCGGATGACCGTCGCGCCGAAGCCGAGTTCCTGCTCGGTGAGCCTGACCTCCAGACGTTCGCCTGCCTGTTCCGCCAGATTCGCCAGATGTCCAAGCGATGACTCGGTCTGGAACCTGCGCCGCTGGTAGTCGGCAGGCACCCCGAGCCTGTCCTCGGCGAGCTGGGCCGCGCGCGAATCCGGCTGAATCACCAGGACCCGGACAACATGCCCGAGACGCAGACGCCGCTCCAGTGCGAAGACCGAGCCGGTGATGGTCCTGGTCAAGGACACGCCCTGCAGCCACAGATCCCCGTCGCTGTCGACGGCAGCCTGGTAATCCGGCCCGTACCTGACGGGGAACTCCGGCAGCCGCGCCCGGTCCGCACCGCTCGCCATCGCCTCCAGCCTCGCGCGCGTGACCAGGGTTCCGACTGCCAGCAGCGCGAGCACGCCCAGTATGACCCCGGAAAGTCTGCTTGCAGGCAAGACGCCCGCAATGTTGAGCACCGAAAGGGCGACGGCCGCGAGCACTGTGACATAGGCATCGATGTTCTCTCCCCGGCGCAGGTCATCCAGGACCCGCCGCAGCAAGCTCACCGCACCACCGCTTTCCGGCTCCTGATCATCTCGGAAACCTCGCGAGACGCCCAGCCTGCCACGAAAGCTCAAATATCCCGCAACGCCACCGCGGTGGCATCCTCATCTGCCGCGCCGGGTACTTTGTGGGCTTCGCGATGGCCGGAGCAGGCGCAGTGTCTGGGCATGATGAACGACCCTCGCCAGGCGAACTCATTCTGCTGCCGCGCCTGGTGCGTTCAGCCGCGCGGGTCTCGTTGCGGACTGCGCTAGCCGGGGAAGAACGGCCAGGTAGGTTCGGTAGATGGAGATCATCAATCTGGGGAAAGCGGACGGGCTGCCGCCGGTGGACTGGGCCGTCGTTGCCGGGAAGCTCGATGCGGGGCCGGCACCGTCGCCGGATGCGGCGAACTCGCGTACGACGTGGCTGTCCACCATCAACCAGGACAGCAGCCCGCATGTGACTGCGGTCGGTGCCCTCTGGGTGGACGGCACGTTCTGGTTCCAGACGGGCGCGGGCACGCGCAAGGGACGCAACGTCGCGCGGGATCCGCGGTGTTCGGTGGCGGTGTCGATCCGCGACGCGGACGTCGTGATCGAGGGTGACGCGGTGCGGGTAACCGAGCCGGACGCATTGGCGCGCATTGCGAAGGCGTGGGCGGACAACGGCTGGCCGGCGGAGCCCGATGAGAGCGGGCCGGGCATCACCGCCCCGTTCAACGCGCCGTCGCAAGGGCCACCGCCGTGGCAGGTGTACCGCATCGAGCCGCGCTCGGCGACCGTGGTCCTGGCGACTGACCCAGGCGGCCTGACCCGCTTCCGCTTCTAACGCTGTCCGGGCAAGACGATTGCCGCGCGAGAAACGCACGCTTACCTTCGTTCCCGGCCCCGCCCTTGTCAGGGTCCTCCCGCCACCCTGGCCGCAGGTTAGAAAGGATGCGGCCCATTCGGGCCCGGCCGGGCAGAGCTAGTCTTCCGCTCATGGCTCCCTTCTATGAAGAAGTTTGTCAAGGGGCGTGGGTCCGGGAGGCCTTCGAGGGTGCGCCGGCGCTTGTCGGCGTCAATGTCGTTCGTCCGGTGGGGCGCTCCGCATTGACGCCTCCGGCGCGTCGTCGCGGTGTGCCAGCTGTCCCGGCCCGGGGGGTTCCTGGCGGGCACGGGCCGGGGGTAGCGTCAAGGGTGCGGGTCCGGGAAGTGGCTGGTCCGAAGAGCCGACGTCCGGGGTCAGGTCGGCCGCGCTGGATTTTAGAATCGTCCCCGAGTGCCCTCCCGGGCCTGCTTTCTCCGTTACTGGTGCCCGGGTGGCGGCGTCGGCGACGAGCTGGCGGCAGGCGACGTCGGACAGGCGCCGGCGCAGGCAGCGCATGGCTTCCATCGGGGTCTTCCCGCCGGCGAGCTTGCGCCGGTAGCAGGCCCGGCCGGGGGTGTCGTTGCGCAGCCGGCGATGCCGGCCATGTACAGCACGTGGTTCAGCCGGCGGTTCCCGGCGCGGGACAGGCGGTGGCGGATGTGCTCGCCGCTGGGAGGCATCGATCGGCGCGGTGCCGGCCGGGGAGGCAAAGTGGTTGCGGTCAGGGAACCGGGCCACGTCTCCCGCATCGGCCAGGACCCGGGCGGCGGCGGCAGGGCCGATCCCGTGGATGCCCGTCAAGTGCGATCCGCTGGCCAGGACCGCGGCCTTCAGCTCGGCCTTCATGACCTTGAGCCTGGCGTCGTACCGGTCCAGGCCGGCCAGTTCCCCGGCAGCCATCCGGCGGCGGGTCTTTCCGGCCAGGTCACGGGGGCGCACCCTGGCCAGCAGGGCCTTGTACTGCGCGGCGGGTCTTCTTCACCGGCGCCCCGCCGGGCAGCATTCCCGGGAACAGGCGGTGCATCCGGTTGAGGGCCTGTGCTCTGGCGCGGGAGATCTCATCACGGCGGCCGCAGCATCCGCAGCACCATTAGCTCCGGGTCGGACTCAGCTCCCGCAAGCCCTTGTCCCGCAGCGCGACCATGACAATCGCGTGCGCGTCGGTGGCGTCGGTCTTGCGTCCCTGGCCGGTGCCAGACACGCGCGCCCTGGCGGCCAGCTTGGCGGGCACGCCGATCACCCGCTCCCCAGCGGCCAGCAGCCGCTGCGCGACCGGCCGGCCTATCCCGTTCGCGCCCTCCACTGCCCAGACCCGCTCCGGCCACTGGCGGGCGGCCTTCAGCAGCTGACGGTAGCCCGCGGTGTCCGTGCCGAACCGGCCCGTGGCCCGCAGAATCTCCTGGCTGTCCCTGGCCTCGATCGTGACCGGCAGCTTGCGGGGGCCAGCCCCGATGATCACCTGGTCCATCACGCACCTTCCTCGCCGTGCTGCGTCACATGTCAGCGAGGACGGGCAACGCTACTTCGAGCTGAGCAGACCTTCTTGAGCCACGCCTCGCCACGGCGCCAGGCCGGACCGCATGCCATGAAAGAGCCACACCTCGCCACACGGCGGGCAGCCGCAAAGAGAGCGTTCCGGCCCGGCACCTCACCCGAGCCTGCGCCGGCCCGGCTGTCTTGGAAGACATAAGTAGCCGCATAGAGCGCGCCCGGGTACGCGACACTCAGACGTGACTGCCCGCGGGAAGGCGCTCGCGGGTGTGACAGCGTGTGCTCAGGCGCAGTCGTCCGTACCAGCTACCGAGCGTCCGTGCGGCGGTTGCAGCAACCGTCAGGAGACCGCAGCCTTCACCAGCTCGGCAACCTTCTGCTCTACCGCAGGGCTCCACTTCTGCAGCGCGAACGACACGGGCCACAGGTCCCCGTCGTCGAGGTTCGCAGCGTCCTGGAATTCCAGTGTCGAGTACCGGGTGTTAAATTTGCCCGAGTTCTTGAAGCAGACGACGACCTTATCGTCCGCGTTGGCGTAGGCGGGCATCCCGTACCAGGTCTTCGGCGACAGCTTCGGGGCGGTAGCGTTTACCGTCGCATGGACGCGCTCGGCGACCGCACGATCCTCCGGCGCCATCTTTGCGATCGAGTCGAGGACCGCCTGCAGCCCGTCGGCCTTTTTGGCGCCCTTCTTGCCCTCAGCGCGCAGTTCTGCGGCGCGCTGCTTCATCGCGGCACGCTCTGCAGCAGTGAAGCCGCCGGACCCGGTCTGGGAACTTTTCGCGGGCATTGTCACCCCACCTTTCGACCCCCACAGGCTCGGCGCGATACCGGCCAGTTGAAGGCTAGACCCGCCGCGACCGCTGGTGCTTCTCGATTCGTGATTGATGAGGCGACCCGCCGCCGCGGGTCTGTCAAGTTAAAGGTTTGCGCCGTGAGGCGCTGTTGGTTCGAGTGGAGGTGAGAGACCTTCGCCGCTGGCCTGTCGCAGCGGGTCAGCGTAGCTGAGGGCAGCCTGATCCGGGTGGTGCCGGGGACGGCGGGAGCAGCCCTGACAAAGCCGGGACGTGTCCAGCACTGCCAGATGGGGCGGGTCCGGCGAGCGTGGCGGAAAGGAGTACGCGAGGAACCGGCGTTGTTACGTCCTTCAATTTTGACACCGGCTCGAACCTGGCGGATCTGGGCCGGACGCGGCGCGTCCCGCCGTTTACGGAAGCGGCGGGAACTCCCGGAGCGGTCTGCTTTTGCCGGTCCGGAAGGCCACGCTGAAAGCCTGCGGCGTAGGCGTGGCGAGGTCGCTGGGACACAGTCGGGCTCCTCCTCCGCCGAGCGAACCACAGTGAACACGGGAACCACCTGGTCTCATCTCCCTGTCGTACGGGCATCCGGCTCGTACCGGGGATAGGCGCGCCGACCGCTGAACGGTCCGGGTGGGGCGGAGCCGCCGTAGTAGTCCGAGACCGGGAGAGCCGGCCACATGGCGAAGGGCGGCAGCGGTATT
>Ga0302325_10029394_pt1 | contig 11356 bp, 10 predicted proteins | sample Palsa_T0_2_FD_201948 | JGI IMG/M metagenome (GOLD analysis project Ga0302325, IMG submission 201948) | Peat permafrost microbial communities from Stordalen Mire near Abisko, Sweden - Palsa_T0_2 | ecosystem: Environmental > Terrestrial > Soil > Palsa > Peat permafrost | place: Sweden: Abisko...
GGCCTCGGGCGGCCCGCCGCAGATGATGGCGATCGTCCCGGCCACTGCGCCTCGCGAACCGCCGGAGACAGGCGCGTCGATCATGGTCACGCCCAGTTCGGCGAGATCGCGGGAGATCGCCCGCGTCTCGCTTGGATGGCCGGTCGTCTGGTCGATGATGACCGTTCCCGGCGACAAGCCCTCGGCGAGTCCGTGAACTCCGAAGATCGCTTCGCGGACGACCGCGGACGTCGGCACGCACATCATGATCACGTCGCACTCGCGAGCCAGGCTCGCCGCGTCGGGGGCAGGCGTCGCCGCCCCGATGGACTCGAAGTCGCGAACCGCCTCGGCGCGCGCATCGAACACGGTAAGCGGACGTGACAGCAGGAGCCTGCGGGCCAGCGCGCCGCCCATAGCACCTAGCCCGACATACCCGACCTGCATGACGCCATCCTCCACTTCTGAGCCCGCTCCCGCGGTACCGGTCATCCCCGCAGTTCTGTGTCCGCCATGCCCTCGATGAGCTCGATGGTGTCGTCCATGACGGCGCGCTCCCCGAACCTGTGCACCCCAGCCTGGAGCAGGCCGCGGGCGATGTGCGCAGTGAACATGGGCACGCCGCAGCTGGTGCCCATCCCCGTCGATAGCGTGAGAGCCTCCAGCATCTCCGGCATGGGGAAGTCGGAAACCGCCGTCCCGGCGGCTATCGCGGGAAGCAAGGTCTGTGAGGTCCGGTTCCGCCCTGACCCCTTGTTGATGACCTCGGCCATGGTCTGCGTCCCGAGGCCGAACTTCCGGCCCATGGCCGCGACCTCCAGGGTCGCGAGCTGGGTACACGCGCTCATCGTCTTGATCATGAGGTCAAGCACCTGGGAATTCCCCGCCTGTCCGCAGTAGTACAGGTGCGGGCTGATCTTTTCCAGTAGCGGGCGGACGGTGTCGCATGCCTCCGGCGGGCCCGAGAGTACGATCCCCGGTGCCGATGCATCCCCGGGGTCCCAAACACCGGAGGCGGGAGCGTCGATCAGCGCAGCGCCGACAGCGCTCAGTTCCGACGCCATGGCCCGGGTCTGGTCGGGGCCGCCCGGGGTGCGGTCGACCACGATCTTCCCTCGTGAGAGTCCGCCCATCAGGCCGTCGGCCCCGGATAGAGCGGCGCGCACGTCGCTTGGGTGCGGCAGGCGCACGAAGATCACGTCGCAGGCAGTCGCGAGCGTGGCCCCATTGGTGACAGCAGCCACCCCACCCGCTGCGAGGGTCGTCGGTGAGTGGCGGCTCCTATCCCACAGCCGGACGGGATAGCTGCGAGCCAGGATCTGCGCCTCGGCCGCACCCGGCTCGCCGCACAGCACGTATCCGACTTCCATGACGGTCTTACTTTTCTGCTTCGAAGATGGGCAGGCCGGCCCTCGCCGCTCCCACCGCGCAGGGCCAGCCCGCGTAGAAGGCAACTTGGACCACTAGCCCGCGCAGCTCGTCTGCCGTCACGCCGTTCTCGATGGCGCGACGCAGGTGGACCGCTAGTTCCTCGGTCTTACCCAGGGCCGCGAGGACCGAGCAGGTCACGATGCTGCGATCGCGCTGGTTCATCTCCGGCTGCTGCCAGACGTCTCCGAACAGGACCTCCTCGCGCAACCGGCCCAATTGCGGTACCGCCGTGTACACCGGATTGGACGTGGGGACTGTCATCTCTGCCTCTCTTCGTTGCCCTGCTCAAGCGATGGCTGCCGAGGGAGTTCGTTACTCGTCCGAGAATGTCAGATGTTAATCATTGTGTCAATGACGTGGCACAGGTACCTGCGCAGGTGCTGTTGACGGACGGTTAATGTCATATGTTAACGTAGTTGAACACAGGCCTCCGGCGGGAGAGTGCGGGCGTGAGCATCGGATACATCGGCCTTGGCCACATGGGCGGGGCGCTCGCCCGGCGCCTGCAGCAGAGCCGCCAGCTGCTCGCCTACGACCAGGACGAAGCCGCGCTGAACCGCCAAGCCGAAGCGGGCTCCATTCCGTGCGCTACCATCGGCGAGATCGCGGCGCGCAGCGACATGATCCTGCTCTGCCTGCCCACCTCCGATCACGTGCGCGCCGTACTCTTCGGCGCGGCGGGGATCGCCGCCGCGGCCAGGACGGGCACGCTGATCGTCGACCAGACCACGGGGGACCCCAACGGGACGCGCGCCATGGCCGCCGAACTAGCGGGCACCGGAGTGGAGCTGATAGACGCCCCGGTCAGCGGCGGCGTACGGGGGGCGGCAGCCGGCACCATCGCCATCATGGTCGGCGCCGGCCCGGAACAGTACGAGCGCGTCTACCCCGTCCTATCCGCCATCAGCCCCAACGTATTCCACGCGGGCGGGGTCGGCGCTGGACACACGATCAAGCTGGTCAATAACCTGCTCTCGTGCGCACAGCGGCTGCTCTCGTGCGAAGCCATGACGCTCGCCGTCAAGAACGGCGTCGAACCTCAGACAGCGGTCGACATCCTGGTGGCCAGCGGAGGACGAAACGCCTATCTGGAGAAGGTCATGGGGCCGGACATCATCAACGGGAAGTTGCGGGCCGCCTTCACGCTCGGGCTGGCCCACAAGGACGTGCGGCTGGCGTGCCAGCTGGGCATCGACTCGGGAATCCCCATGTTCTTCGGCAACCTGACCCGTGAGATGTACCAGATGGGCATCAGCGACATGGGCCATGACGCGAAGGTCGACTCCGTTGCCCTGATGCTCGACCGACTCGCCGGCACGCATGTCGTGCCGGAGACCGAGACAGCTCACGACTGACGAAGATCGTTGTGCCCATCCCTAGAGACATTACGCGAGGTTGCCGCACCGCCGGCCGAACACCGTGCCCGAGGTCAGGCCGGTTCCGCTCGGGTAGTTCCCGATGAACAGGCCTCCGAGCATCTCCCCGCATGCGTATAGTCCCGCGATCGGGTTGCGGTCGCCGTCGAGCACCCTGCCGTGGCTGTCGGCAGCCAGTCCACCGAAGGTGAAGGTGATTCCGCACGTGACCGGGAAGGCGTGGAACGGAGGCTGGTCGATGGCGACGGCCCAGTTGCTCTTGAGCGGGCGTACCCGGGAGGTGCGGTGGTCCTTCACGGACGGGTCGAACGACGTGCTGATGTCGATGCCGGCATTGAAGGCAGCCACCGTCTCGGCCAGGGCCTTCGGGTCGACAGACATGTGACCGGCTAGATCCTCGAGGGTGTCCGCGACGTACTCCGTCGCGCCGGGCATGTCATATTCCTCGCTCCGGAGCATCGGACGGGTGACCGAGTCGAAGATATGGAAAGCGATGCCACCCGGCTGCCGGAGGATCTCAGCGCCGAACTTGGCGTAGGTGAAATTGCGGAAGTCCTCGCCCTCGTCGACGAAGCGCTTTCCGGCTGTGTTGACGATGATGCCCAGGGGGTAGCCGCTACGCGTGAGACGGTTGGTGAATTCACGATTGGACTCGTTGTCCGGGTAGCCGGCGTCCCACGCGACGCTGTGACAGCTGGTCCAGTCCCCGTGGGGCGCGGCCCCGATGGAAAGTGCCGCGTCGAGCATCTGGCCGGTGTTGAGGGGCGTCCCGCGCACCTTGGCGTTGACCCACTCCTCGCCAAGGTAGCGACGCCGCTTCTCGGCGTCCGCCTCGAAGCCGCCGGCGGCGAGGATCACCGACTCGGCACGGATCTCCCTGTCGCTCCCGTCCTGGTCGGCGAACCGGACCCCGACCACGATGTCGTCCTCGGTCACCAGCGAATATGCCGTGACCCCGTAGCGGACGGCGACGCCTTCCTCCTTGCTGGCTCGTGCGTGCTGCTCCATCAACCCGCGGCCGCCGTCGACGCTGCCTACATGGATGCCTCCCCAGAACGTGAACGAGCCGTCGTCGTTCTGGTAGGCCTGTCGCTCGTATATCAACCGGAAGCGGATGCCGACCTCGTGCAGCCACGAAAGGGCCGCACGGCTGTCGTCGACGAGGACGGCCGTCAGGCCGGGGTCGCTACGTCCCGCCGTGACCTTCTCCATGTCCGCGAAGAACATCTCCCGCGTGTAGGCAGGCACCTCCGCGAAGGCATTGCGATCGTCAGGCTCGATGAGCTGCTCGAGGTCCCCCAGCCCGCCGTGCGCGAAACGAAAAGCGCCGGCGGTGTAGTAGCTGTTACCGCCTGCGCTTTCCTCGATCCCCCGCTCCAACAGCAGAACACGGCGTCGCCTGCGGGCGGCCGCGTGTGCGGCCGAATGGCCAGCGTTACCGCCGCCCACCACGATCACATCGACGTCGTCGTTAGATCTGCTCATGTTGTCTCCCCTTTCATCAGCCATCCGGGGTCCCCGAGCGACTCCGCCTGTAGCGGCTGGTGGGTGCGGGACGCGCGGACGGCGTCGGCCATGCCCCGGTTACGGGCGTTTGTCCTGCTGATAGCAGAAGATCATGGTTGCGCTGCGACGAGGTCGTGCAGGTACGGCAGCACTTCTCTGCCGAGCAGCTGCATCGATTCCAGAACCGCGGCTTCGGGTGTGCCGGGAAGCCCGACCTGGAAGATGAATTCGTTAAATCCAAGGCGCGTGTACTTTTGCAGCTGACCGAGCACCGTCGCCGGGCTGCCGAGGATAACCCGGCCGGGCGGCACCTCATCACCTTGGGCCCCGGTGGCGTGCTTCTCCCCCACGACCTCCCGGAAGATGCCCCAGTCGCCGAGCGACCGGTAGTACGCGTTGAACGCCTCGGTGAATCGTTCCTCCGCAAGCTGGTCAGTCGGCGCGACCATGCAGTGACGCAGCAGCGGGCGCCGCGGCTGGGCCCGGCCCGTCTCGGCTGTCGCCCGCTCGAACTCCGCTGCGAGCACTTGCAGTGACTCGAACGGGGTGTGGCTGCTGCCGAGCCAGCTATCCCCCAGCCGCGCAGCCCGCTGCACACCGGCCGGCGAGCTGCCTCCGATCCAGACGGGAATGCCCTCGGGCCGTTCTGGTCTGGCCGTCATCCGAAGTTCCGAAAACGAGAAGTATTTGCCGTTGAACTCGAACGGCTCGTCAGAGGACCAGAGCCGGCGAATGATGTCCAGCGTCTCCTCGAACCGGCCGACGCGCTGCTTGATGGGCACCCCCAGCGCCTCGAACTCGCGAGGTGCCCAGCCGAGCGCCGCACACAGAAGGAAACGCCCACCGCTCACGTTGTCCAGGCTGACGAGCGATTCAGCCAGCCGGACGGGATGCGCCAGCGGCAGCAGGTAGACCCCGCCGATCTCCATGGTGGACGTCGCCGCAGCGAGCCGGCTGAGAAAGACGCTTGTGTCGAGCACCGGCCACGGCGCGGCCAGGATGTGCTGGCCGACCCAAACCGAGGAGAAGCCCGCCGCCTCCGCGACCGCAACCCGGTCCAGGAGGGTACGTATTATGGCGCTGGGAGCTGACGCAGACGGGTCGAGCCAGCCCGACAGGAAGAACCCCATCCGCACCGGAGTCGGCTCCGTCCCGACTGGACCCTGCAGAGCAGCCACAAGCCGTCCCCTCTCGATGAGGCGCGTTCTCCTGTTCCATAGCACTTTGTCAGACATTACGATGAGTGTCAATGAATTAGCAGGGGCACTGACGCCTGCATACGGGTGACAGCGGCCGCCTGGCGCCTTACTAGCCCGCTCGCTCCCAGTTCTCCTGACCTACGAGAGCTTTGATGTACCCGCGGAGGTAGGTGAGGTGCTCGGTGATCGCGGCCTGCGCCGCGGCGCTGTCCCGGGCCGCGATCGCCTTGACGATCCGCTGGTGCTGCAGCACCGTCTTGCGCCCCACCTCCGCCGACAGGTCCAGGTAACTCACCGGCTCCGACGCCTGGTGCAGCGCGTACACCAGCGACGCCAGCACCCGGTTCCCCGACATCCGCGCGATCGCCGTATGGAACCGCGCGTCCAGCTCCGGCACCACCGGATCATCCACCGACCGCGCCTTCTGCTCCGCAACGATCTCCCGCAGCTCCGCGACGTCCTCCTCGGTCCGGTTCACCGCCGCCAGCGCCGCCGACGGCACCTCCAGGAACTGCCGGACCATCGCCACCTCATCAAACGTCAGGCTCCCCAGCCGCACCAGGTTATGCATCGACTCCCGCAGCGTCACACCCAGCGACTCATGATTGACCGCCTGCACGAAACTCCCGCCGCCCGCCCCCGGCACCTTCCGGATCAGCCCCTGCGTCTCCAGCGCCGACAGCGCCTCCCGGATCGTCGGCCGGCTCACGCTGAACTGCCGCGCCAGCTCCGCCTCGGCCGGCAACCGCTCCCCCGTCCGCAGCAGACCCCCCAGCACCGCCTTGCGCAGCGCATCCTCCACCTGCTGACGCGGCCGCAGCACCCGCTGCCCCAAAACCGGCGCCACCCCCGCCGCCCTCAAGCCGTCATCGGTCCCCGTCACCATTGCGACCTCCAGCCGGTACGAAAATAACAACATGAAATCCTCAGCCACCTGCGTAATTGCACGACAATAACAGTATAGCAACAACGGCGCCCGCCGCTGACGGCAGTCGAAGCCGTGGTCCGCGCCGGAACGGGCGAAAAGAATCAGGTATGAGATTCGCGACCACGCCCGGGGACGGTGACCTTTTACGCTGTGGTCCGCAGCCTGGTTTGCGTTCAGCGCGGGCCGTCGCTTTCGAGCAGAGTGACGATCTCGCCTACATCGGAGACTGATTCAAGGTTCACGAGCATCTTGAGCGCCCGTTCCGCATGCGTGGCCGGGACCTGCGCGCGAGCGGCCGACGCGCGGAAAAGGTCTTCAATCTCGGAGGTCGCGAGCGGCCTGTCCGGATGCCCTCGGGCGATGATCACTGGAGCTGAGCTGAGCTGAGAGCCGTCGGTGAAGGTGAGTGTCACCGTAGTGCCTTCGGCTTCGTCGTCCATCGTGACGCGAACCGTTGCGGCGGTCGCTAGCAGGCCGGGATCGCCAAGGGACTCGGTCTCGAAATGCTTCAGTGTGAGGTCGGCGTCCCGCAGTGCGCACGCCACCGCCCATTGGAGGCTGAACCTTGCCTCGGTGGCTGTCTTCGGGGAACGCTTCTGCTCCGCCGGTTCGGCCATGATCAGCAGGCTGCCCGAGCCGGATACCGCTATCGTGTCTATCTCGCGGTCACCGATCTCCGGGCGGATCTCGCGCACCGCGTCGACCGCCGGATGAGCGACAATTCCGCACGGATAGGCCTTGTAGCCGATTTTCGCACCGAGATACTCACGTCCTAGCTCGTCGAGTATCAAGTCGGGCTCGACCGAGCTGTGCGGGAAATGCGTTGCGTACAGACCCGCCCGGCCGGTGAGGGAAGCGATCGGTCCGGTGACCCCGGCGCCCGCCAGGCGGGCAGCAGTGATCCCGTTCCTCACGGCGAAGCCGCACTGAATGGGGACACCACGCCCGTCGTACTGGCCCTGGTAGGTGCCGCAGGACTGCGCGTGCGCCAAGCCCAGGGCGTCCAGGAACTGATCGCGGCTGAGGCCAAGGAGCTGGCCGGCGACCACGGCGGCTCCGTAGTTGCCCAGAGCGAAGGACGTGTTCGCCGCCTTGCGTCCCGGGATGAATCCCATCCCGACCGGCCGTAGCAGCCGCGCTTCCAGGTCAGTGGCGACAGCGACAGCCGCCAGGAGATCACGTCCGGAGACGGGCCCGACGGCCTGGGCCATCGCGACCGCGGCGGGCACGACGCAGACGCCGGCGGAGAAGCCGATGCTCTCGCTAACCCAGTATTTCTCCTCGCGCTCGTTGACTTTCCCGGCCCTGCCGTTGATGAGGCCGGCGACCTCGGCGGGCGCTCTCAGCCGGGCACCGAGCACGCTGGATTCGGCTGATCCGCCTTGGCTGGCGAAGTACCGTTGCAGCGCTGCCTGCTCCGGAGCCATCGAGCCTTCGAGGGCTGTGGCGATCCACCACAGGATGCTGCGCCCCGCCCGCGACAGCGCCGCCTCGGGAAGCGACCCGTGGCCGGCCAGATGCGCGGCCAGCTGTGATTCCACTGTAGGAGCTGCTATCTGATTCATCGCTGTCTTCCATTCCGCATTCCGCTCGGGCCGGCTGCACATCACCGACTCCGGCCAGCGCCGTGACGCTGCACGTCATGGCCAAATCCACCGGTAGCGGGCTAGGTAGCGGCTGGTGGTCGTATCTTGCACTCCTGCCTTATGTCAGATATTTTACAACCAGCTGAATGTGATCCGTTCGAAGCCCGGAAATGAGCGGCCGGTCATGACAGGAGAGTTCATGAAAACGAAGGCAGCTGTCGTCACCGGTCCGGGAAGGCCGTTCGAGATCACCGAAATTGAGCTGGATGGTCCCCGGGTCGGTGAGGTGCTGGTCAAGTTCACCGCATCCGGCTTGTGCCACTCCGACCTCCACCTGCTCGCCGGGCGAACCATGGCGCGCTATCCGATTGTCGGCGGCCACGAAGGCTCGGGGATTGTCGAGGAGGTGGGAGCGGGTGTCACGAAGGTCAGGCCAGGCGACCATGTGGTGTGCTCGTTCATCGCCAGCTGCGGCACGTGCCGCTACTGCTCCACCGGCAGGCAGAATCTGTGCGACGCCGGACGTACCATCCTTCAGGGATGCCTGCCCGACGGCACCTTCCGGTTCCATGACGGGAAGACCGACATCGGCGGCATGTGCATGCTCGGGACGTTCTCGGAGCGTGCCACGGTCTCCCAGTACTCCGTCGTCAAGGTCGACGAATGGCTGCCCCTTGAGGCCGCGGCGCTCGTCGGCTGCGGGGTGCCCACCGGGTGGGGAACCGCGACCTACGCGGGCGGCGTCCGGGTGGGCGACACGACCGTTGTCTACGGTGTCGGCGGCGTCGGGATCAACGCGGTCCAGGGCGCGGCGCAGGCGGGCGCCAAGTATGTCATCGCGGTTGACCCGGTGGAGTTCAAGCGGGAGACGGCGCTGAAGCTGGGCGCCACCCACGCCTTCGCCGACGCCGCGGATGCCGTCGCCACGATTACCGAGCTGACCTGGGGGCAGATGGCCGACCAGGCCCTGATCACCGTGGGGTTCGCGGACGAGAAGATCATCTCCGCGGCGTTCGACGCGGTGGGCAAGGGCGGCACCGTCGTTATCACGAGCCTGTCCGATCCCGAGGGGCTATCGTTGCACGTCTCCGCCAGGACGCTGACGCTTTACGAGAAGACCGTCAAGGGCTGCCAGTTCGGTTCGTGCAACCCGCAGTACGACATCGTGAAGCTGCTCCGGCTTTACGACGCCGGACGCCTGAAGCTCGATGAGCTGATCACCACCCGATACCTTCTCGACGAGGTGAATCAGGGGTATCAGGATCTGCGCGACGGTAAGAACATCCGCGGCATCATCGTCTACCCCTGACTGGGCGCGGGCGCAGTGGAGCTGGTCGCTGAACAGGGCAGGTCATTGCGTATATTCTGCGTCGGACACCGGTTCGTGCCACTCCGCGCCGCCTAGGGAGACCGCCGTGTGGAGAAGGTAACGTTCCGCTGAGGCGCCGTGCCAGTGCAGTACGTCCGGCGGCGTCCATATCGTGTCGCCCACGGTGACCAGGATCTGGCCATCGGCATCGGCGACTATCCCCTCGCCCGCGATCACGATCAGGAGCTGGCCTGCGCCGTGCGTGTGCCAGTATGTCCGTGCGCCCGGGGCGAAGAAGTTGTTCCCCACCGATACGCCGCCACCTGGCCGCATGACGACATCGCGCCAGACCTCGCCGGTGAATGTATCTTGCGCGCGGGCGGAAGGCTGGCCGGCTCCGCCCCGGACCACTGTCATCATCACTGTTCTCCTCTCTGAGGGATGTTCTCCGCATGCAGTTACGTTTGCGATCTGCTCGCAGGCCTTCGTCATATGCGGTATATACGGCCCGCGGTTCCGCTGAAGATGGCCTTCTTCTCGGCGGGAGAGCAGCCTGCTGTTATCCGCTTGAACATGTTCCAGACGGTGCCGTAGCCGAAGCCGGCCTTGTCGACTGGGAAATTCGACGCGACCATGCAGCGATCCGGGCCGAAAAGATCGAGGCAAGGCTCGGTGAATGGCCGCCACAGCCGCGCCAGTTCCTCCGAGGTTGCCGGTCTGGCGGCGACCCCGAAATCGAAGTTCGCCAGCGTCATCAAGATACCGCCCAGCTTGACGGTCACGTTAGGGCATTTCGCGAGCTCCTTCATCCCGGCCAGCCAGTCAGCATGAACCTGCTCCGCGCGCCCCGCGTAGGAGTCGTGGCCGACCGGACTGCCCGAGTGGACCAGGACGATGCTTGCCTCCGGTACAGCGCGCGCCAGTTCGGCGACGTCGGGGATCTGCGGATGAAAGATGCTCGCTTCGAAGGTCAGCCCCCGCTTGGTCACCTCGGCGAGTCCACGGCGGAATCCCGGTTCGAGGTAGAGCCCGGGCCCGTCCGCGCTGACCGGCCCCTTGACCGCCGGATCGGGATCCCATTTGGCCCTCTGGCGGATACCGCGGAACCGGCCGTCGGCCGCCGCTACGTGAGCGTCGAGTACTTCGGCCAGGCGGTCGCTGAGCGTGAGATCGGCGTAGCCGATAATCGCGGCGGCAACCCGCGTGGCGGTGTATTGGCGACTGGCGCCGACGGCGGCCAGGCCGGCCACGAACTCGGTCTCGCCGACACTCCTCAGGTGCTCTGGCCCGTCAGCCCGGTACATCGAATTGCACTCGATATAGACCGACGCCTCGACGTTGTGCCCGCTGGCCTGCACATCCCGCGCGTACTCTTCAACGAAGTACCGGTAGCCCGAGGCGTGGTGCCACAGGTGCATATGCGCGTCGATGATGGGCAGTTCCGGCTCAATCGGGATCTCGGGGGAAGCGAGTCCCAGCCAGTCCTCGTCAGGGGCCTGGGTGCGGCTGAAGTCCGCGGGTTTCGCTTGACGGCTCATCCCTGTCTCATTCATTCGTCCCTGAGCACCAGCGTCAGCCGGCGTAGTCCGTGAAAGTCAATTCCCCTTGCTGCTCAATCAGCCGCGCGATCTCATCGAGGTTCTGGGCGTTGCCCTTCTCGTTGGCGCAGATCTGGAAGAGGCCGCGCACGGCGTTGGCGATCAACATGGGAGCACCGACCTCATTACCTATGTCCATGGCCAGCCTCAGGTCCTTGACCATGAGGCCCATCTGAAAATCAGAGGTTGGGCTGTTGGTGCGCAGTGCCGGGATGATCCGCTCAGCGCCGCCATTCCAGCCGGAGCTGCGGTTGACGACCTCCGGCATCTTGTCCAGCGTCAGCCCGTTCTTGCACGCGGCAGCGACACATTCAAGCGTGATGACCCGGTTGCACGCCGCCACGGCGTTCTGGACTAGCTTGGCGGCGTGGCCGTTCCCGATTCCGCCGCAGTACACGATGTTCGGGCTGATGTCCGCGAGCACCGGCCTGATCCGCTCGAAGG